>Ga0075163_10003537_pt1 | contig 21009 bp, 11 predicted proteins | sample JI1023141ADNA_FD_71478 | JGI IMG/M metagenome (GOLD analysis project Ga0075163, IMG submission 71478) | Wastewater effluent complex algal communities from Wisconsin, to seasonally profile nutrient transformation and Carbon sequestration -... | ecosystem: Engineered > WWTP > Effluent > Algae... | reverse complement strand
TGGATGTGCGTCTTGAATCTTTAATACTGAGCAACTCTCTTTTTCTGAAATTCCATAAATATTACGAGCAGCTTGGTTAAGATAGACCATCTGACCATCAGGTGTGATAGTACCTATATAATCAGTAGTTAACTCTAAGATTGCTAACAATCTTGCCTCATTTTTTTCTAATAACTTGCGAGCAGCTATTTGTTGAAGCAGGTTTTTATTAACTTCTACGATTTCGTAATTACGTGACTTACCTAGTTCTATTAAATAAGTAGTTAATGAAAGTAAAAAAGAAAGTAATACTCCTATAATTAAAGCTATATTTGGTAAAGAAGAAGTGTTTTGAGCTACATAATTAACAGAAGGGTGAATTTCAAAACGCCAATTTATTCCATTTCTAATTAAATTAGTTTCATAGCTTAATGTCTTATCATAGAGTTGATCTTTTTTATTTTGATAGAATAGTTCTTGGTTTTCATAAATATTAACCCCTAACTCTATGTTATTTTCTTTTTGTAATAAGGAGTTAAACAAAGCATTAACTTGAAATACTCCAACAATAAAACCAGAAAAATCACCTTTTACATATACTGGTATATAAAGCAGAAAACCTTTGCCACCTTGTAAAAGTTCTACTATTTGGGTAAATGCTACTTGTTTTTTTTCCTTTGCCTGTTCTAAAGCTTGTCTTCTATATGGTTCTGAAGTTAAGCTAAAATCCTGAGAAACCTCATTACCTTCTTTAGGTACAATCCAACGAACAATATATGAAGAATCTACCCATTCAATAGCTTGAAATCCAGGATAACTACTAAGATAAAGATTAGCATCTGATAGCCATTCTTCTTTAGACATATCAAAATGTGTTTCACGACGTTTAGCCATTCTATTTAGAGCATCTTCTCTTGTTTTAATTTGTGAATCAATAAAGAGCTTAATATTTTCTGCTTGAGATTTTATTTTCTCTTTTAATACTACTGTTTCATGATTTCCTAATGCTTGCCAAAGTGATAGAAAAACTAAAAACGTTCCTATACCAACAAGTAAAGGGACTCTATGTTTTATTTGATTCTGATATTGTTCTTTAATACATGGCTCAGATAATCTAGCAAATATCCCTATACTCAAAAGAGTAAAACAAACAGCAGTATGAACTGCCATTTTTGTATAGTTTGCCCAACCATAAGTGTCTATTCCTGTTAAATAGCCAAACAAAGCCATTAAACTTAAAATTAATGTACTTATAGTTAAAATCTCACTAACAAATATACGATATCGAAAACCTACAAGTGGATTTAAGCTTAATAAGTTTATTCCAAAAAAAATAAAGCAAAGTGTTGTAATGGGGGACATTCGTCCTGGGTGATAAGTTTGACTAACAGTAAAAGGCTTAATAAAAAGCTGGTCAATTCCAAAGCTAATATTAAGAACATATTGCAGCATAGTTAGTACACTAATTAACAAAACCACTAGGCTAGCAAACCGTGCAACTTTTAAGTTTTTATAAACTAGTCCTAACAACCCAATACTACAAAAAATAAATGTAAGTGCTGTGTTATATTGCATTGGTGCTAAATTGGAAAGAATTTGCACCAGTTTACTGCTATGCATATACCAACCAATAATCACAAGAACTGCTAGAGAACTTGTTATTAAACTTACAATAATTTGTATAAGTTTTAACTTATAATTTTTTAAGCTATTGTCTTGGTTTATTAAAGGAGTATCCACCATCGAATTTCCTCATAAATACTCTTACTAAACAGCTTTGTAGTTATGTTAAAGCTAGTGAGTGATAAATCCAACTTTATCTTATAGTTAACAATAGTATTATTGATGTGGGATTGATTTTATATTACTTTGTGAGGATTAGGTAATAATTTTTAGCAGACTTAATGAAAAAATACTCTAAGTTTTGTTAGGAACTAGGCCAGTTAATACACCTAGTTCCTGACAAAATCAATAAATAGACTAATTAGACTAAAGCAGCACCAAGAGCTTCATCAAAAATACGTAGTGCAGTATCAACATCATATTCATTAATAATTAATGGTGGAGAAAATCTAATAGTGCTTTCCCCTGCCCCTTGAAGAATTAAACCTCTTTTGAAAGCTTCAACTTCAATACGATCACGTAGTTTAGCATCAGGTTTTTGAGTTTCTTGATCTGTAACTAGTTCAACACCAATCATTAAACCTAAACCGCGAACATCAAAAACTACATTTGAGTATTTTTCTGCAATTGGTTTTAATCCTGCTAATAATCTTTCACCCATTTTACAGGAATTTTCTAGTATGCCATTTTCTAAAAGCTCAAAAGTCTTTAGTGATGCAGCAACTGCTACAGGATTACCACCAAAGGTTGAAGCATGTGCACCAGGATGCCAATTCATAATGTCAGCTTTAGCAACTGTTGCAGATAGAGGTAGACCTGAAGCAATACCTTTTGCTAAACAAAGAATATCTGGAACAACTCCTGAATGCTCACATGCATACATCTTACCAGTACGACCCATTCCTGCTTGCACTTCATCAGCTATTAATAAAATTCCATAACGATCACAAAGAGCGCGTAATTCTGGCATAAAGCTAGCGGGAGGAACTAAATAACCACCTTCGCCTTGTACAGGTTCAACAACTATTGCTGCTACTTCATCAGGTGGCATTGTGGTTTTAAATAAACGCTCTTCAATCATTTTGATAGATTCCATAGCACAATCTTCTGGACTGCCTTTATAGCGTTTCATATTAGGGTAAGGAACATGTGTAACATCTAGGGCTTGACGGCCAAAACCTAGGCGTTGAGCGCTACGAGAGCTTGTTAATGATAATGCTCCTAATGTACGACCATGAAAACTATTAAAGAATGCTATAAATTTTTGACGACGACGGGCAAACATAGCAAGTTTTATTGCTGTTTCTACAGCTTCTGCTCCAGAGTTACCAAAATGTACTCTTTTAGGAAAATCTCCTGGTGTGGTTTCTTCTAATTTTTTTGCTAACTCTGTAATAGTGTCATAATAGTAATCTGTACTAGAAATATGAACAAAGTCTGCTGATTGGTCTGAAATAGCTTTAAGGATTTCTGGATGAGCATGTCCTGTAGCAAGTACTGCTACTCCAGCATTAAAATCCAAGAACATATTCCCATCTACATCTTCAATAACAGAACCCTTACCCCGTTTAATTACTAATGGGTAGGTACGGGTATAACTTGGGGAAAGATAGCGAGCATCTTTTTCTAAAATAGCTTTAGCCTTTGGGCCTGGTAATTCGGTTTTAATTAATGGAGCACGAAACTCTGTAACAACACTAGTCATAAATTTTCTCCTTTTTGATGTTAAAAATAAAATTGATAAATAGACACTCAAATGTTTGCTAGTAAAAGACAAACAGATATGTCAAAGGTTAGTAGTTAAGTTAAGTTAAGAGATTAAAAGGAGTTTAAGACTAGTCACCAAAGAGGCTAGCACGAATTTCTAGAGGGTTAAAAAGAGTGGTTAGTTTTTTGTGAAGAAATACTTGTTTTTTTGGCATAGTCTTTATAAAAAATATTTCAAAGTTGTTAAAGCATTATGCCTTAAAATAGCTTCAATTGCCAAGTAGGAGAAAACCTATCTAATAAATTTTTAGCTTAGAAAATCTAAAATAATACTATCCTGCTCTACCTATATTTTGCTAGAATAACCCGTCGCTAATTGTGGCAAATTTTCATTACTCTAAGGAGGATAAAGCCATGCGTAAAAATAAAAATGAGGAAGTATATTGCTTTTGAGCGTTCTAGCAAGAGACGTAAAGGTTTCCCATCAGAAACACATGTTAAACGAGGACAAAGAGTTATACATGGAGAGAAAGAACTATTAGAGAAACTAGGTAGAAACGACTTATGTCCATGCGGCTCAGGACATCGTTTTCAAGAATTGTTGTTTACCTACAGGCCGCTTTGATGGTTCACTTCGTGACCACTACTTTTAGAGATTAAAACCAGACATTAAACCAGAAGGTATTCTAAATTATTTTAGAGTACCTTCTTTTTATTTACTTAAATATACCTGAGGGGGCTTTATATTCTTTGTCCCACTCTACCCAAGGAACATCTGTTGCCCCTATTACATAGGTTATTACTTTCCACTCTTTTCCCTCTTTATGCAACAAAGCGCTTATCCCATCATCAAAGACTCCTGCCTCTATATTTTCCTTATAAGCTGTGATTTTATAATTAATAGCCTTGCCATCTGCCCTTTGTGGTTGGCCTCGTAGAAATGCCCAGCCTTTTTGTACTTTTAAGCTATCTACCTTAAATTTAACTTCCTGCTTTAATTCTTTTTCTACAGGTTCTCTTAATACATCTAGAATTGCTTTTCTTTCTGCATCTCCTACCTTTAAGGTCAATACTTGTTCTTGGGCATATCCAACATATCCAAATACATTATTTTCTATAGCTAGATTATTTATAGCTAATATTAAGCCTATTATTATCAATGCTTTTCTCATAATTTATAGTTCCTACTTGCTAAAAAATAATATAGCCATCTGTTGATATTTTACAGATGGCTATAAGGCTTATTAAAAGTCTAAAGTTTATTTACTACTTTGCAAAAACATCATCAACTTTAGTAATTTTTACTGCTTCAGGACGAATATTAAGCTTACGAGCACCAATAACTTTATCTTCATCTAGTAGTTCTTGTGGTTTAGCGGCTTCATATTTCATAGCAGAAAAACCATCCTCTACTAATTGTTTACGTAGGCTTTCAGCATCTTTAGTAATCATCACTACTTGCAGGTTTTTAGCATTTAAGTGTTTCTTAATTACTCGATTAACTTCATCAACAGTTAAATTTTGAAGTTTTTCTCTCATATAAGCAGTAAACTCGCCTGTTTGATACCATTTACTATCTAGTGCATAGCCTAGTTGTTGATCTTGAGTAGCAGTCATTACAAAAACATTTTTCATCAAATATTCACGAACAGCTTCAAAATCTTCTTGTGAAAGACCTTTATCTACTAATTTCTCTAATTCATGAGTTGCAATTCTTAGAGCAAAATGAGCATTAGTAGGAACTACAGGTCTAATCCAAATTTCAAAGATTTGGGCACGACGAGCAATATTAGCATCTGGGAAAAACTGAAACATTCCACGTGGAAAAGCTTCAATATAAGCATAATCACCATAGTTCATACCACGAGTTTCACGAATTCGATCATAAAGATGGCTAACTGAAGAACGATGTTCACCAAGCCAAGCACGAGTTAACCAAAGAGCAGCAAAATCTGGGTGTGAACGATTTACTTCAATTGGGAAACCAAAAGATATTGCGGTTGATACAGATTCTTTTTCAATAATTTCTACTTCAATACCTTGTGGCATACGCCCTTTAATACTGGTTGGAATTACTGGTGCTGGGCCAGCTAGCAAGTTTGATAATTCTCTATTAAGACGATTAACAAACTCTTCAGGAACATCACCTGAAAGGCCAACCATTAAGTTAGCACGTGTATAGGAACTACGAACAAAATTTTTCACATCGTCTAAGGTAATTGCTTCAATTCCAGCAACTGTACCTAACACAGGGTGTCCATAAGGAGTACCAGCAAAAATATTTTGTTGTAAACGCTCTTTACCTAATTCTTCTTCATTACTAGAACGAAGGTCTTCTTTTAAAGAGTTTAATTGTTGTTCTTTTAAGCGTTTGAAATCATCTTCTCTAAACCCTGGCTCAAGAAGTTGTTTAAGTGCAAGGTTTACAAAAGTTTCTAAATTATCACGATGTACTACACCTGTAAAAGTAGTCATTTCTTTATCTACTTGAGAACCAAAGCCAGCAGCAATTGGAAAGAAAGCTTTGTTGATTTCATCAATAGATTTTTCTTTGCTTCCAGCATCACTAATCATTGCTGCTGCTAGTGCAGATAAACCTTCTTTTCCTTTTGGATCATAAGCTGAGCCAACAGAAAAGAGTAATTTCATATTTAGTTGTGGACTAGCTGACTTTTGTAAAACAATCTTTAAGTCTGAATCTGTTTTAGGTGCTACTTTTGCTTCATAAGTAGCAATTGAAGCAGGTTTACCAATCTCAGCAGGCATTGGATCTTTAGATAGAGTAGTAATAACTAAATTTTCATCTGTAAAATACTTTTTAGCTACTGCTTGTAAATCAGCAGGTGTAACTTGTAAGTAAAGATCATAAAGATTATTTAGTGTATCAACAGAACGACGGAAGCGAACAAAACGAGCAAGTGTAGAAGCAATTGCTTCTGTATTATCCAAAGTTCTAACAAAAGCATAACGGCCATTGGATTTACCTGCGGCTAAACGGTCAGGAGAAATTGGGGTAGCCTTAGCGCTAGCAAAGGTTTCCATAATTAAATCCCGAACATACATTGCATCTTCTTGTTTTTTCAAACGTGCACCAATGGTTGCAAGTGTTGGATCAGCATGTGAAGGTAAGTAGGGGAAAAACTGATCTACTTTTTGCTCTTGTTGTACTAGTCTGCGATAAATATCTGATGTTGGGCCAAAATAAAGATCTAGGAGTAAATCCTGAGCTACATACTCTTTATCTGTTTCTGAAAAAGCTGGAGCACGGAAAGCTACTGTTACATAAGGCAAAGTTTGTGTAGACCAAGGCACATGAGCATAAACACTACCTTTTGGTGCTGGTTCTTTAGGAATATCAATACGATATTTACCTGCTTGCCATTTACTCCAATATTTTTCTACTAACTCAATGGCTTTTTCTGGAACTACATCACCAGCAATAATAATTGTTGTATATTCAGGACGATACCAACGATCAAAAAATTGTCGTGAATAAGCAAACTGATTAGGCATATCTTGAATGTCTTTTAAGAAGCCCATTGTAGTATGTTTATAAGTGTGAGCAGCAAAAGCATTGTCACGTTGAACTTCTAAAAGTTTGTTTATTGGACTAGCGCTATTTTTATTATATTCACCTAACACTGCTCTAGCTTCTGTCCTAAAATCTTCTTCTGAATACTCTAAGTTCATAAAACGATCTGCTTCAATCTTAAGCATTATATCTAGATCGTCTTTAGCAAAAGTAGTGTGATAGTTGGTAAAATCATCTGTGGTATAAGCATTTTGTCTAGCGCCTATTTTAGTCAAAATTGCTTGGTAATCTTTAGATGGATAGGCTTTTGTACCACGAAACATTACATGTTCAAAGAAATGTGCAAAACCTGATTTTCCTGCTTCAATTTCATTACGTGAGCCTGTTTGTACAGGAATTTGCAAAGATACCAAATTAGGAAATCCTGTTGGGACAATAATTACTTTTAACCCATTGGGTAAAACTTTTTCTGTCACAGGAAAAGGAAAAATTTTATTTGTATTTGTTTTGGCGGCTTCGGTTGAATTATTATCGGTTGAATTATGATTTGTCATAGGTTTCTTTTTTGCGAAAGCACCTACTGGGCAGATGCCTGCTAAAAACACAACGAGTAAGCAGGTAAGTAGCCTGTTTAACATCTTTACTCCCCTTAAATTTAAGATTATTTTAAGCTTTAGCTGGTTAAAAAATTTACCAACAATTTTAGCTCTACAAACAAGTTAAAACAACAACTGTTAACAAATTACTAAGCATTCTCTTTTTTGTTGCACTCTAGTGCGCTAAAATTTGCCAAACAACGCGAAAATTTTAATCCTTAAGGATAATTACTATGTCTACTCCAGAAAAGCATTCTATTAGCCACCAAACCCATGAAGTTTTTAACCAAGTCCCTCTACTTGTTGACTATAACCTTTTTGAAAGTGATAACACCCTAGTTACATCACTAAAGCGAGAAGGTGGGGCTTGGGCAACTGACCAAGTTAGTAATTTTGGTCAGTTATTAGGCAAAGCAGAAACTATTCAACTAGGAATACAAGCTAATGATAATCCTCCTATTTTACGTACTCATGACCGCTATGGCTACCGAATAGATGAAGTAGAATTTCATCCTGCTTGGCATTCATTAATGAAAATTTCTGTAGAAAATGGTGTACATAGCCTTCCTTGGCGTGATCCAAAACCTGGTGCACATGTGGCTCGTGCAGCAATGGCACATTTGATTACTCAAATTGAATCAGGTCATCTTTGCCCTATTTCAATGACTTATTCTGTGATTCCTGCACTAAGAAAAGAACCCAAAATAGCAGCAGAATGGGAAAGTAAAATCACTAGTAATTCCTATGATCAAAACTTCCGTCCTGTGTCTCAAAAAACTGGTGCAATTATGGGAATGGCAATGACTGAAAAACAAGGGGGTTCAGATGTTAGAGCAAATACAACTCGGGCAGTTGCTTATGGTACAGAGGGAGAATACTTAATCACTGGACATAAATGGTTTTGTTCTGCTCCAATGAGTGATGCTTTTTTAGTCTTAGCTCAAACAGCTAATGGGTTAACTTGCTTTTTACTACCTCGTTGGACACCTGAAGGTAAACGTAATAATTTTCACTTACAACGCTTAAAATCTAAATTAGGTAATAAGTCTAATGCTTCTAGTGAAGTAGAGTTTCGTGAAGCCTTTGCTTATCGTGTAGGTGCAGAAGGCAAAGGTGTTCAAACTATTATAGAAATGGTGACTCATACTCGTCTAGATTGTGTAATTGCTTCATCTGGCTTAATGAGACAAGCCCTAGTACAAGCACTACATCATTGTACTCATCGTAGCACTTTTGGTAAAAAATTAATTGATCAAGCCCTAATGCGTAATGTGCTAGCAGACCTAGCAATAGAATCTCAAGCAGCAACTATTCTAATGATGCGCTTGGCTCGTTCTTTTGATAAACGGGATGATCAAGAATTTGAAGGGCCTTTTCAACGTATTGCTACAGCTATTTCTAAGTATTGGGTTTGCAAGCGGGCTGTTAGTCATATCTATGAGTCATTAGAATGTTTAGGTGGAAATGGTTATGTAGAAGATTCAAATATGCCTCGTATTTATCGTGAAGCCCCTCTTTACTCTATTTGGGAAGGCTCAGGAAATGTAATTTGTCTAGATGTACTACGCGCAGCGAGTAAAGAACCCCAATCAATGCAAGCTTTAATGCAAGAAATCCTCCTGGCCAAAGGTGGCAACTCACACCTGGACAATTTCACTCAAGGTTTAACAAAAGAAATTTCTGAGCTAAGTAGTAATAACAATATAGAGACCCAATCCCGCCGACTAGTAGAACGCCTTACTTTAGCTTTACAAGGTTCGCTACTAGTTCGTTATGGTAATCAAGCAGTAGCAGATGCATTTTGTATAACAAGACTATCAGGAGATTGGGGAAATTGTTTTGGTACATTACCAAGCAATATAGATTTACAAGCTATTTTGGCAAACGTTTAATCATTTAATGTGTGTTTATTGGGTAAATGTAGGGGCGAACCTATGTGTTTGCCCTCTTTATTCTTATCCAAGAAGGGCGAACACATAGGTTCGCCCCTACTGTTTAATTATTTTGGTTTAAATGATCAGCTAGACTACCTGGCATAAATCTAAAAGATAAAGTTCCTTTTACCTTAACTGGTTTTTCTCCTACCTTAAATGCATTAAAAACCCATTTAATAGCTGCTTCTTCAGCCGCTTTTATAAGTTCTGTTGGTCCAGAAATAGCCTTAGCAGAAAGAACAGCCCCTTTTTCATCAATAAGAACCTCTACTTCTACATCTCCTCCTATTTTTTTATCAACAGCTTCTTTTGGATATTTAGGAAATTCCGTATAAATAGCAGACTTCCTTATTTGCCCTTCAGATTTGTTAAAAATCTTTTCATCATTTTCTGAAAGAGAAAACCTAAAAGTAATTACACCAGCAACTTTTACTGGATTACCATCTAAGGAAGTAGTCTTAAATGTCCACTCTTTAGCAGCATCTTCAGCCGCTTTTACTAATAATTTATGTCCAGAGATAGCTCTTGAGTTAATTACTGTACCATCTTCGCCTATTGTGATTTCAACTACTACATCACCTTCTACTTTTTGTTCTTTTGCTTCGGTTGGGTATTCTGGGGCTACTTTGCTAATTACATTACCTCGTAATACATTTTCTGATCTACGAATTATACTGTTAGGAGGTAGAGTTCCATCTGTTCGGATATCTGTTGCAGTATTAGAAATAAAAGGACTTTCAAGTTTAAAGCGGAAGGTAAGTAGACCAGTAACTTTTATAGGCTGATTATTTAGAGTAACAGGTTTAAATGTCCATTTTTTAGCGGCTTCTAAAGTAGCTGGAACCAATATTTCTTGCCCTGAAAGACTTTTTGCACTACTAACATTTCCTTCTTCATCAATAGTAATTTCAACTACTACATCACCTTCTATTTTTTGTTCTTTTGCTTGAGTAGGATATTCTGGGGCTACTCTATTAAGAGCATTACCTCTAATAACTCCTTCTGATCTACGAACAATAATTGAAGGTTTTTCTGAGGCTGTTTGGGCATGTGTTTGATAAGAAGACATTTGCCCTAAGAAAAATAGTGAACACATCACAGCAAAACTTAATACGATTATTTTTTTCATAAATTTGCTCCACTCTCTTTGGTTTTTTGATTTGGGATTATACTTATTTTGTTTTGCTAGTGTTTGACACCAAGAAATAAATTTTGTTCCAAAGATTTTGGAAAATTTTTAGTTTAATTAGCTATTTAAAATACCTAAGCGCTCAAAGTATAAATAAGTTATAACTAATTTATATTTTGAGCGCTTAGATAGATAATCTTTAATTAAACTCTAGGCTAGAGTGGTTTCTGTTGCGGTTAATACTAATCTACAGAAATAATCATCTAAGAGTTGAACTCTAACATCAAAAACAGATTGTTGAATAGTCTCAACCAAATCATATTCTTGTTTAATACAAAGCATAATAAATAGTGACCAAAGCATACGTTGACGATCTGCTGTAAGCTCTTCTTTACGTGCAGTAGTCCCTTCTTTACCTAATTGTTCTTCAAAAATTAATAATTCTACTTCCTCATGCATTTGTTTAAGTAGGCGTAGGTTTAGGTCAAACATAGCCATAAATTTAGGGCTATAATCTGGATCATCTTGGTAGTAAATATTACGGTATTGATAAAACTTCATATAAATTTCTTCCGCTAATTGTCTAGCCATTCCTGTTAAAGCAGCAATTTCATCAGCATTTGTCTGCATAAACTTATCAAAGGTATTAAGGCCAGCAAAAAGAATTTTATTAAGAACTTTATCTGTTACCGCAGGGATTTGTTTAAGAACAAACTTAACAATAAGGATTTCTTTCTTATCTTCTAAATCTTGTTCTGAAACAGTAAGAGCAAAGGTTTTTGGTTGTAGTTCAGAAAGTTTTTGATAAGAAACAATTATATGTTGTGCTGCTTGTTGATCAAAATGGTCACGTTTTTCTGATTCTGCTATGGTTTTATCATCAATCACCAGTTTTTCCATATCTTTAACAGCATCAGAGATTTGCTGATAGCCCATTTTGGCTGAAGCGCCTGAGAGTAAAGAGAAAATAGGTTCAATAATCTCTATCCACTCTAAAGAAGTTTGTCTTTCGGCTTCCCAATTACGATATAACTCACGAACAAAATCTTTTAGTGGTTTTACATAAGCTAAAGCAATATTATCAAATAGATCTCTAATCATTGCATCTTCTGATTCTGTTAGTCCACTTCCTTCAATTGAGCCAAATTCACCAGAACTCATTCCTAAACCAGATCCTAAGACACTATCAAGTGATCCAAAAACATCATCTAGCATTGATTCATCAAGTGCATCTAAACCTTCTAAAGGATCATTACCTAATTCAATATTTTCTAGTTTTTCTAAAGCACTATTTTCATCCACTTCTGGAGGTGGAGGTGGAAGAGGTTGTAAAGAAGCATCTTCGATTCTAAAAGTAAAGCCAATATAATCTAATAAGGATTGTCGGTTTTCATCACTAGAATTTTGAATATATCCTGCAACCCATTCTAATACTTGTTGGCAAATCTCTATATTAGTAGAAGTAAAGACTTTACGATGTTGATAATATTCTAAACAGTAATTACGTAAAACACCAACGGCAAACCTAACAACATCATCTTGTACAGTACGCATTAAATCAGCACAGATTTCTGCAAAGGTACGGTAATAATTAAACATCACTGGACGACGTTCAATTCTTTGCAAAGTAGCGCTAAGAGTAACTAGACCGCTTTCAATATCAACAAGTTTTTCTTTTTCCTCACTGCTATCAACTATTAGCATATTTTGCTTAAGGAAATAAAAAACTATTTTATAAACATCATGTTTAGAAAGATGAGTTACTTGCTGTAAGGTATTTATATCAATACTTGAAACTAAGGCATCCCAAACACGTTGGTATTTTTCTGGAGAATCAGTATTGTTGAAATTGGTATAGTAGGTATTAACTTGTTTTTGTCTAAACTGTGATTCAGGAGAGATATAATTACCTGCAATTTGAAGTACTTGTCCACGTTGAACTAATCCTTCACAAATTAAATCTTCAACATTACGATTAACATTTACATCTACACGGCTAGGTGGAGAATTAAAATAAATTGTATCAATATCCCGAGCATCAAGTAAAAAACACCAATAAAAAGCATTTTCTCCTTCTAAATAAAATGCTCGGACAAAAGCACGCATGGCCATTCCTTTTTCAAAATCAATTTCACAGTCTACTGCTTCTGTTGTGCGAATGGCTAATTTTCCTGTGGCAGAGCTTTCTAAAATATGGCAGATAATTTCTGGCACATTTTTTGTGATTGCTAATTTTTGTAAGGTATGATCACGAGAATAGAGCGGTAATAAAGTATTTTGTGTTAATATTTTTTCTGCTTCTTGAGCAAGTTTATGTTTAGCGGGCAAAGCTTTAACTATATCTCGACAAAGTGCTTTTACTGGTTCATTGCCCATATGACCAATTAATTTTAATAATTCTAGAGCAGTTTCTTTATCCCCAAATAAAGAAAAAGTATATTTTATCTTTTGAAGTTCCTTACGTATTTTGCTGATAATATATTGAATAGTTCTATCAGCAAGATATATTTTAGGGAATTTATCTAGGTATTGTGACAGTTGTTCTTGGCGCTGAGCAGATTCTAAAGCTAGTTCAATAGAGCGTTCTGATTCAATAGCAAAAAGAGCAGGAATGATTTTTTGATAGATTTCGGCAGAAAGTTTATCAGAATCTATTTGTGATTCAATTAGCTTCATACGTTCAGCTAAACGTTCACAAGCTAAATCTGTACCAATTGTACCTAAAGTATTAACAATTTGATTAATAAGTTGGCGTTGTGCTTTTGGTTGCCAAAAACTAGAAAGTTGCTCGACGGCTTGGTTTTTAAGTGCTTCACTATCACAAGTAATACGGCTTAACAAGTAAGTTAAGTTACGAGCATACCACCAAGGTAAAGTATGAGCTTTACTACTAAGTTCCCCTAGAAGTAGGCTATAAACCTCTTTACCATAACATTCTAGAACTTTAAGTAAGAAACGCCGAACACGTCGACTTTCTTCTATTTGAAGTTGAGCTAAGACACGTTTAGGTTGCCAATAAGTAAATAAACTAAGGATTTGCTTAACTAATAAACAACCTGCTTTGCTATTAGTACAATCTTCTAGCTTTTGCATGCTAAATTGTTCAGCTTTATCCTGGAATTTTTTTAGATCCTCTAGTTTTAATTTATGTTCAACACGTAGTTCACGAATAATTGCAAAGATTTGTACACTTTGATAAAGAAAATCGTCATTAAATAGAGCAATCCCTAGATCTAGCATTTGGGTTATATAAAGCTCTATCTTAAAAGCTTCTTTTTTCTGATAATCATTATAACGATCAGATTCATTAGCTAAGAGGATTTCTTTTTTCTGTTGTTTATCTTGAACTAGGTCAACAAAGTCAGAAAAAATTTCTTTAACTTTTTCTTGATAGCCAGCAATTTGATTGCTAGTTGCGTCATCATTAAAAGCATATCTTTTATCAGCAGATAAAACCGTAAAGGTAGCATTTTTATAAATATCTTCATTAAACTTTTCTGCTTCTACCTTAACTTCTTGGCGTTTTTCAATTACAAAACGTTGATCCCGAATTGTGCCAATAGGACGGATATCTTGCCACTTAAATTGTTGAAATAGTGCATTTAGATGATCTTTTTCTGGGCTAGGACAAAAGGTAATAAGGGCTTGTTCAAAAGCAGGAAAAAATTTATGTACAATTTCAAACTTAACTACTCGATAAAAGAAAATATCAAAAACTTTATTTCGGGCATTCATTAGGGCATCAACTAAATACTGTTCTTGATTACCTTTTGCCCAGTTAAGCACAATATTGGCAGTTTGTTGGATATCTACATAACGGACAATAATTGAGAGAGATTGGCCTATTAGTGCTGGTGCGCGTTTACCAGCTAAAAACATTTCAAAATCACTGATAGCAAATTTTATTTGACTAGGATCTTTTGCTGACATTTTCTTTTTCCGGCATTAATAACTATAAAACGGGTTTAGTATAACTTAGCAGCTATTATTATACCAAGTCATCAAGAATCAATAGTTAATCACAAAATGGCATAAGTTAAAATATTTATTTTCCACCCCTAGCAAAACACTGCTACTTTTATCTATCAAATTAGAATTAGATATTTAAGTTATTCTTAAGTTTGATTATCTGATCTATAATCTCAGAAAAGTATGGAAAATAACAAAATAAGTGCTAAAACACAAAACACTTTTACTAATATTATCGCTCTGCGTTGGTGGTTAGGTTCGTTATTTGTCCTCTTAACAGCAATTTTTATTCAAATGTTAGCAAGTTTTTATCCCCAAGAAGTAGAAAATTACTATAGCCGTGGAATTTACCCTTATATAGGACAAACTCTTAGTCTATTAAATAGACTAGTATGGTTTTCTTTAGCAGAATTTCTACTAGGTCTATTATCTATAGGGGTAATTGCTTGGGCAATTTGGCAATTAAGACAGCTTTATCAAAACCATTTAACCAGAAAAGAATTACTTGTAAAAACCCTTTGGTATTTTATAAGTGTATTTAGTATAGGGCTAATGTTTTTTCTTTTACTTTGGGGATTAAACTATCAAAAACAGCCTCTAGTAAAAAATCTTAACCTTGTTAGCCGTCAGCCTAACACAACAGAATTAATAGAAGTATGTCAAGTTTTTATTAGTGCAACCAACCAAAGCTATAAAGAGGCTATTGGAAACACAAATGATTTAATTAATAACCAAACTGCTACTAAACAAGTCGAAACCAAAGCTAGTAAATTACCAGTAGACTGGATAAAGCTCAATAATATAGTTGAAGAGTCTTTTCAAAAAGAAGTTTTATTAAAAAATATTACTTCTGGTAGCTATGGCCCAGCAAAAGCGGTTTATTTTTCAGGTCTAATGAGCCAATTTGGTATTTCTGGGATATTTATTCCATTAACTGGAGAACCAAATGTAAATATTGCTCAAACTGATGCACCAATTCCCTTTACATTAGCACATGAAAAAGCTCATCAAAGAGGTTTTGCACTTGAAGATGAAGCCAATTTTCTTGCTTTTTTAGTATGTATAAAGTCAGAAAATGCTTATTGTCGTTATTCTGGTTATTTAATGGCTACAACATATTTACTTAGTAATTTACGCCTAGTAGCACCAGAAAAATACCAAGAATTATATAAAATGCTTAATATAGGGCCTAAAAGTGACTTAAAAGCAATATATAAGTTTTGGGCACAATATCAAGGTAAACTAAGTGAAACCTCTGAAAAAATAAACAATGCTTACTTAAAAGCTAATCGTGTGCGATCAGGAATTAAAAATTATAATCAAGTTGTAGATCTTATTATTAGCTACTACTTTACTTATTTATCAAGTAAACATACTGACGACCTTGATACTCCTATAGGTGATCATCCTTAATTTTTGTAAAATTTTTCATTAAAAGCCATAAAAATCTATAAATTAAGTGATACTCTTTTCTTTAACTGCCGATAATCTATTCTTATGAATTTAATAGGGCGAACATTTGCTCAATATGAGATTACTATAAAACTCGGCGAAGGCGGAATGGGAGAAGTTTATCAAGCCCGTGACAATCGCTTAGGCCGAACTGTAGCTATAAAAATCCTTCCACCTCAAGCAGCAAAAGACGAAACTGTAAAACGACGGTTTTTAATTGAAGCTCGGGCTGCATCAGCACTTAATCATCCATATATCCTAACAGTCTATGAAATAGGGCAAACAGAAGAGTTTGAATATATGGTAATGGAATTTGTTAATGGAATTACCTTAAGAGAACGCCTAGCACAGGGTTGTCTTAAACTCTCTGAAGCAACAGAAATATTTACTAAAATTGCTGAAGGTTTATATAAAGCTCATGAAGCCAAAATCATTCATAGAGATCTAAAACCAGAAAATGTAATGCTTACTACTGATGGGTTTGTTAAGATTTTGGATTTTGGTTTAGCAAAGCTTGAATATGAATTTACAGAAAAAGGTGCAGCAGAAGAATTTAAGAGTGATCCCAACATTATCCAAGGCACTGTTGGTTACTTAGCACCAGAAATGATACAAGCCCAACCTGCTGATGTACGTAGTGATATTTTTGCTTTTGGTGTGATGCTTTATGAGGCATTAACAACCCACCTACCCTTTGATGGTCGTAATTTAGGGGAAAAATTAGTAGCAACTTTGCAATATGATCCACCACCAATTTCTAATTATCGTGGTGATTTAACACCAGAAATAGAAGAAATTATTACTAAATCTATTGCTAAAGACCCTGCTGAGCGTTATCAAACGCTTGCACCAATTATAGAAATTTTACGTACAACAAAATTAGAATTAGAAGTAGAAGCTTCTATTTCTAATGCTCGTACTCCACAAGAGTTTTTACAAAAGATTCGCCGTAATAGTGGAGAGATTTCTATAAAAATTAATGATAGTGACCGAACTTCGGCTGATTCAATAAATAAAATTACTAGTAGCACAGATGTTAGTACTACTAAAAAAATATCTGTTCAAAAAGAAATTAAAGGGATTTCCAAGCTTACAACTACATTAGCAAAATCTTCTTCACTACGTTATTTAACTCTTAGCTTAATACTTGTAATTATTTTTGGTACAGGGATAGTTATTTGGAATAAATATTCAAATGAACCTGCTTTTATTAATTCTTCTAACAAAAATCCTCTTAAGATGTCTTTAGCTGTGATTAATTTTGAGAATATTTCTAAAGATGAGGAATTAAAGTGGTTAGAACGTGGTATGGCAGAAATGTTAACTACTAATTTAGCACAGTTTGAAGCCTTTGATGTTGTTAGTAGTCAACAGCTTTATGAACTAGTAAAACGTGTTACTAATAATGAAACAACTCGTTTAGATCAAGATGCTTTACTTGAAATAGCTAAGCGTGCACAAGTACGTGCATTTGTGACAGGAACAATCTTAAAAATTGGTAATCGCATCCGTTTAACTATTACATTACAAGATTCTTCTAATGGCAAAATATTATTTTCTGATAAAGTTGATGGCGATAATATTAACGATATTTTTCCTATAGTAGACCAAATTACAATAAAGCTTGCTGATCATTTAGGGGCTAAAGTTGCTGATGGTCGTGATATTTCTATTAGTGATGTTACTACGGAATCTATTGTAGCCTATAAACATTATGAACAAGGGCTTGAAAATACATTAAAACTCTTTTTTGCTGATGCAATAACAGAATTTGAAAAAGCTATAGCAATTGATCCTAATTTTGCTATGGCTTATTTACAATTAGGAGTAATAAAACTAAGGATAGGCGATGAAAGAGGAACTCAAGCTGCTATAAGCAAAGCTATAGAGTTAATTGACCGTGTAGCTCAAAAAGAAAAGCTTTATATTCGTGGCTTAGAAGCAGTAATGGCAGGTGAATCAGAAAAAAGAATAGATCTATTTAAAGAAATAACTGAGCGTTTTACTAATGATAAAGAAGCCTTTAGACAATTAGGAACAGCCTATTTATCTGATGAACAACTAGATGCTGCTCTTGAGGCATTTGGCCAAACAATTAAAATTGATCCTGAATATCTAGAAGGACATAATCGTCTTGCTTATGTATATGCAATTAAAGGAGAGTTTTCTCTTGCTATTGATCATGCTCTTAAATATGTAAAGTCTCGTCCTAATGAGCCTAACCCCCACGATACTATGGGAGACATTTATTTACTTTCAGGTCAAGCAGATAAAGCTTTAGAAGAATATAAAAAAGCATTAGAAATAAAATCTGATTTTCTTAATTATTATCCATACTGGAAAATGGCAGCAGCTTATAGAGTAATGGGTAATTTAGATGAAGCAGAAGCAAATTATCGTAAACAATTATCCTTAAGAGATAAAAACCTTATAGGGGCAGATAGTGTTAAGTCTTTAGCAATGGTAGAGTTACTTAGAGGTAATAAAGAAGAGACCATTAAATATTTAAATCAAGCAATTGATGAAGAGATTGCTCGTGGTGCGCGAGGTATGGCAGTAATAACATCTGTGGAGTTAGCTTTGTTTTATTTAGAAATAGGAGAATTAAAAAAAGCTGAATCTTATTTTGTTAAAGCGCATAAACTATTAGGGGAAAAAAACTCACAACTAGATCTTTTTTCTCGTTATAGCAACAGAACGGTAGAAAATAATTATCTTAAATTGCTAGTGGCTAAAGGAGATTTAGACAGAATTCAACCAGAAGTAGAAAATTTTCTTAGAATTAATAAAAATTCTTATACCCCTTTTAGTCAAGAAATGCTTAAATTATATTCTAGCGCTACCCTAGCACAAGGACGCGGTAATTATTTAGAAGCTTTACCAACTTGGCAACAACTGCGTAAAAAATCTGGGGTTATGCATGGTTATTCACTTAACATTGGAATTTGTTTATTTATGTTAGGGAAATATAAAGAAGCTCAAGAAGAATTTATAAATTTAGCTAATTCGCCTATGGTAATGCATCAACAATCAGCTAATTCTGTAGGAACCGAAGTAGTAATAGATAATATGCGTGCTAATTATTACCTTGGTAAAATAGCTGAAATTCAAGGACAGCCATTAGAAGCTAAAAAATATTTCCAAAAAATCACCTTATATTGGAAATCTAGTCAAATACCAATGGCAGAGATTATTTATGCAGAAAAGTTTTTACAAAATAATTAATTTTTAGAATATTTGTTCTTTAATTTAGTATTTATTTGATAGATAATGCTGTTTATAAAGTAAAAGATTTAAATTTTATATTAAAAAGTTAAACTTTTTCGTTTACTTCAGAGTAATTTTAGTAAATAATATTGAGCTTTCCAGAAATTGGAAAAGCAAACAACGTCAACTTAATTTTATTTTAATTAGTCATTTTTTTTATAGATAAAGGAGTTACTATGTCACAGGTTGCTATTACCGAAACTAACCGCTTCTCAACTTTTGTGAAAAGCAAACGTTCCGATGATTACCGTGACCTTGTCGCTTGGCAGCAATGGTTTGTTCAACGTGGAATCCCAGCAGTAATCGCTTCCACTTCTTCAGGTTATGCGCTATATCGTCAAGGTCTTATCGAGGTTGATATTCACGATACAGAAACAACCGTTAGCGCACAACGTTCTCATTAATTAGACTTTTGTAAAAGTAGCTTTTAAGCATAAATTTTATTAGGTTTAACTATATAAAATTAATCTTTTGCTAAAAATCTACTTATAGAAAGTATCAAGAGGAGTAGGTAATTCTACTTCTCTTGTTTTACAAATCTCCGCTGCTAGCTTATTTTTTGCCCCCAAGCTTTTGCCTTATTACCAAGTGTTACGATGTAATATATCTTTTAGTGGTAATCGTGTTTTTTTTAGATCTGTTATAGCTGAAAAACCAACAGGAATAATTATAGGTACAGTAAAACTTGAAGGTATTTTAAGCAATTTTTTAAGTTTTCCTTCATCAAAACCTTCCATTGGAACTGTGGCTAAACCTGTAGCACTTGCAGCTAACATAAAATTCATAGCCACTAACATAACTTGCTTGTCTACCCAATGACGTTTATATACAGCAGGAATCATAGGAATTGGGCGAAAAAGCCTAGCAATAGGAATAAGTAGTGCTTTCCAAAGCCAATTAATTCCTAATGGGCCTTGCTTAAAGGCTAAATTAACAAACCCTCGCATTCTACTGGCATATTCTGGTGTAATAATACTTTGTGCTAAGTCCATTGCTACAGCTTTTTCAAAATTATTTTCTGCAGCTTGACGATCCCCAGCAAAAATAACTATTGCTGGAGCTTCTAGAATTTGGCTTTGCTCCATACAAATTGGATAAAGCTCTAGTTTTAATTTTTCCTCTGTAACTATAAGAAAATGCGTTGGCTGGATGTTATAACCACTTGGTGCCCAATGGGCTATATCAAGCAAACGCTCTAGAAGCTCTATTTCAATAGGATCAGAGCGAAAATGTCTAGTAGCTCGACGGTTAAGCGTAAGCTGTTCAAATTCTGTTAAATTCATGCTTAGTTATTCTTCTTTAACTAATTTTCTTTTCCCTCTTCTATCAACTTTTGGTTTTGTTTCCTCTAGAACAACTTTTGGTTTTGTTTCTTCTAGAACAACTTTTTCATCAATTTTTTTAGATGAAGTAACTTTTATTTTATTATCTTGAAGATCTATAAGAGCTTGGCCGCCATTTTGTAATAAACCAAAAAGAATCTCTTCTGCTAATTGTTCCTTTACTTCAGATTGAATAAGCCGTGCCATAGGACGCGCTCCATAAAGGCGATCAAAGCCTTTTTTAGCTAACCATTCTCTTGCAGCTTCACTTAATTCTAAAGTAACATTTTTCTCTACTAATTGTGTTCTTAACTCATTAACAAACTTATCTACTACTTGTTTAATAATTTCTTGGTTTAGAGAACTAAACATTACAGTAGCATTTAAGCGGTTACGAAATTCCGGGCTAAAAGTCTTTTCTATTGCTTGTTTACTTACATTTACTGGTGAGCCTTCATTAAAACCAATAGTTTCTTTATTTACTTCTCTAGCCCCAGCA
>Ga0075163_10003536_pt1 | contig 21013 bp, 19 predicted proteins | sample JI1023141ADNA_FD_71478 | JGI IMG/M metagenome (GOLD analysis project Ga0075163, IMG submission 71478) | Wastewater effluent complex algal communities from Wisconsin, to seasonally profile nutrient transformation and Carbon sequestration -... | ecosystem: Engineered > WWTP > Effluent > Algae... | reverse complement strand
GCCCACCATGCCGCCCTGGCATGTGCAGGAGAACAAGTGGCGCGCAGCGCGTTACGGCTTGGATGCCGAGATCATCCTCGACGCGGACAGCAACGAGCGGTTGGTCACCGATGATCTCGACGACCTGCTCACCCGGCTCGAACCGGTGGCGGTGTCATTGGGCTGCGCCGACGAGTTGGCGCGGGTGTCCGGCATCTACCGAGGCGGAGGGTCCTATCAACGCCAGCGGCGGGTGGCCGAGGAGAACGACGGGGACCTGCGCGCGGTCGTCGATGCACTGATCGGCGAGCTGGTCCTGTGACGTCCGTGACGCCGATGTTCCCGCTGGAGATGGCCATGCTGCCCGGCGAGGAGCTACCGCTGCGGATCTTCGAGCCCCGCTACAGCGCGATGATTGCGCAATGCCTGGCCGGTGAGCCCGTGTTCGGCGTGGTGATGATCGCCGCCGGCCGCGAAGTGGGTGGAGGCGAGGCTCGCCACGATGTCGGTGTGCTGGCCCGGATCGTCGAACACGCCGACCTGGGCGAGGGACGCTACCGGCTGCGCTGCATCCTCGGCCACCGGATCAGGGTGACCGAATGGCTTACCGACGCGCCGTATCCGCGGGCGACCACCGTGCCGTGGCCGGATGAAGCCGGCCCGTCGGTGACCGGCGCGGACATCGCCGCCGTGGAGGACACCGTGATGGCGCTCTTCGAGCGGATCGCCGCGGCCCGTGATGCGACACTACCGCCGCGTGAGGACCTGCTCGGCGGTCCGGAGCCGGGCCAGCAGGCGGGAGATCGGCTGTACGCGTTGGCCGCCCGCATCCCCATCGGCCAGGCCGACCGGTACGCCGTGCTGGCCGCGCCGAGTGCCTGCGCCCGGCTGGAGGCGCTGCGCGAGGCCGTGGAGACCGTCGCGGCGATGGTGGAGTTTCAGCTCTCGGATTGACGGTGGGGGTCGGGGAACGGGTTGTTGGCCAGATCATCGGTGACCACATCGTCGCCGACCATCTGTTCCCGGTAGGCCAGCTGCCCGACACGGTTGGCCACCACCGGTGCGGTGATGAGGGTGAACAGGCCGGCCAGGATGATCATGCCGACATCGGGATGGCCGCTGAGCCGGATCGCCGCGCCGGCCAACACCAGCAACAGACCCAGCACCTGCGGCTTACTCGCGGCGTGCATGCGCGACAACGTATCCGGGAAGCGCACCACACCGATCGCGGCGGTCAGGGCCAGCGCGGACCCGCCGAGCACGAGCACCGAGGCGATGATCTCGCCGGCGGTCACCGGACGCTCCGCTCATCGAGATCAAGGTCGGGCACCCGGAAGCGGGCGACGCTCACCGAACCCACGAAGCTGATCAATGCCAGTGCGGTCAGGCTGTAGGTCACCGTGCTGTCCAGACTGAAGGCCGCCCACGTCCCGATGCCGCACATCGACACCGCGACGAACGCATCCAGAGCCACCAGGCGGTCGAGGGTACTGGGCCCGGCCAGCAGGCGGTAGACGGTGATGGCGGCCGCAGCCGAGAGCATCACCGCCGCAACGATCCACACGATGTGCATCAGGCATCCTCCTTCTCGGCCGACGATTGCCAGTCGGTCTCACGCTCGAACGCCGCGACCATCAGCCGTTCCACCGTCTTGACCTGGCGGTAGAAACTCCCGACGGCCTTCTCGGACCCGACATCGAGCACGTGCAGGTAGATCAGCCGGCGTTTCTGGTCGATCTCCAGCACCACCGAACCCGGGATCAGGGTGAGCACACCCACTGCCAGCGCCAGTACCAGATCGGACTTGACGGCCAGGTGCGCGCGCAGCACCGCGGTGACCGGCGGGGGGCCGGGTCTGATGGCGAGCCAGGCCACCTGTGCCGAGGACACCACCAGTTTGACCGCGACATAGAGGATCAGGCGCAGCAATGCCAGCGGCCGCACCCGGCCTTCGACCGGCACCCGGGGCAGCGGCAGCAGTAGCGTGATGACCAACGCCACCACCAGGCCGCTGGCGATGTTCGCCGCAGAGAAGGTGCCCCACAACAGGATCCACACCAGCGTCAGCCAGCACAGCGTCCAGACGCGTAACGTGATCTTCCTCATGGCGCCAACACCGCCGAGATGTACTGGTTGCGGTCGAGTATCTCATCGGCGGCGCGCTCACTGTAGCCGTAGATGGGCCCGGCGAACACCGTCAGCGCCAGCCCCACCGCGATCAGCGCACCGGTGGGCAGCAGCATCCCGACCGGCATCCTGCCCACATCGCTGCGATCGGCGAAGGCGATGTCGTCGTCATCGTCGATGAGCGCGGCGGGCACCGTGTTGGACAGCGCCCCCTCGGGGGCATCGGCGCGCGCCCGCCAGAACGCCTTGGTCCACACCCGGGTGACGGCGTACAGCGTGAGCAGGCTGGTCGTCACGCTGCCGCCCACCAGCACCCACGCCAGCGAGGAGCCCGACTGCGCTCCGGCCTCGACGAGGGCGACCTTGCCGATGAACCCGGAAAACGGCGGTATGCCACCCAGATTCAGCGCCGGGATGACGAACACGAACGCCAGCAGTGGACTGGCCGCGGCCAACCCGCCCAGGCGTTGCAAGGTCGACGCCCCGGCCTGGCGTTCGATCAGACCCACCACCAAAAAGAGCGTGGTCTGCACGACGATGTGGTGCGCGACGTAGTAGACGGCACCGGACATGCCGAGGTGGTTGCCGAGCGCGATACCGAAGATCATGTAGCCGATGTGGCTGACCAGGGTGAACGACAACAATCGCTTGATGTCGTTCTGCGCGATGGCGCCCAGGATGCCGACGAGCATCGTCAGCAGCGCGGCCACCATCAGCACGTTGTCCAGGCGACCGTTGGGGAACAGCAGTGAGTGCGCCCGGATGATCGCGTACACACCGACCTTCGTCAGCAGGCCGGCGAACACCGCGGTCACCGGGGCGGGTGCGGTGGGGTAGGAGTCGGGCAGCCAGGTCGACAGCGGAAACACCGCGGCCTTGATCCCGAAGGCGACGAGCAGCACCGCGAACAGCGCGGTGCGGGTGCCGTCGGGCACATCGGCGAGCCGCACCGCCACCTCGGCCATGTTGAGGGTGCCGGTCGTGGCGTACACCAGGGCGATGCCGATCAGGAAGATCAGCGAGGACACCATCGACACCATCACGTAGGCGATGCCCGCCCGGACCCGTTCGGCACTGCCGCCGATGGTCAGCAACACGAAGCTGGCGGCCAGCAGCACCTCGAAGCCGACGAACAGGTTGAACAGATCGCCGGCCAGGAACGCGGTGCAGACGCCCGCGGACAGGATGAGATAGGTCGGCTGGAAGATCGAGACCGGCTGGCGTTCATCGCCATCGCTGATGCCCTGCCCGATGGCGTAGAAGACGACCGCCAGCAGCACAATCGAGGACACCACCAGCATCAGCACCGAAAGCCGGTCGGCCACCAGCGTGATGCCGAGCGGGCCCATTCCGGGTTCGCTCTGGCCCCAGCCGCCCACCTGTACGGCGACCGTGCCGTCGCGATCCACCAGGTACAGCAGCGCCGCGCACACCGCCACCACCGCGGTCAACGATGTCAGCGAGATCAGTTGCTGCAAGCGCGGACTGCGGCCGGCCACCAGGGTGGCGGCGGCGGCGATCGTCGGGATCAGCACGGGCAGCGGGGTGAGGACGGTGGCGAGGCTCATCAGCGCGACCCCTCCGCGCCCGGCAGGGCGTCGAGTTCGTCGGGGGCGTCGGTGTCGCGTGCGGGCACCACGTCGGGGATGTCGCGGTCGAGGTCGTCGTCATCCGCCCGTTCGGCCACCCTGGTGTCCTCGGGATCGTTGCTGACCTCCTCGACGGTGGTCAGCTGGTAGGACCGGTAGGCCAGGGCCAACACGAACGCGGCGATGCCCATGCTGATCACGATGGCGGTGAGGATCATGCCCTGCGCCAGCGGGTCGGCGTCGGTCTGCGCGCCGTTGCTGGACCGGCCATATACCGGCGGATTGCCGGACGGTCCACCGACATTGAGGATCAGCAGGTTCACAGCATTGCCGATCAGCAACAGCCCCAACAACATTCGGGTCAGTGTGCGTTCCAGTAGCAGATACACCCCGGCGCTGGTGAGGCCCCCGATCAGGACGAGGGGAACCAGGTAGGTGATCATGTCTGTCCAATCGCTCCGCAAGCTGCGCTCACCGTTTCATCTCCACATCGACGCGGGCACCCAGGCTGCGCAGGATGTCGAGGACAAGTCCGACCACGATCAGATACACGCCGAGGTCGAAGAACAGCGCGGTGACCAGCTTGATGTCACCGAGGACCGGGACGTCGAGATGCAGCACCGCCGAGGACAGCACCGGCGCCCCGAGGAACAGCGACGTGAGTGCGGTGCCCGCCGACAGTAGGAGCCCAGCGCCGAGTATTTTGCCCGCGTCCAGGGGCAGCGTCTCGCCGAGTTCGTAGCGGCCACCGGCCAGGTACCGCAGCACCAGCGCCAGTCCGGCCGTCAGCCCCCCGGCGAACCCGCCGCCGGGGGTGTTGTGGCCGGCGAAGAACAGGTATGCCGAGAGCACCATGATGAGCGGGAAGATGATGCGGGTGGCCACCTCGAGCACCAGCGAGCGGTGTCGCGGGTCGCGCAGTTCGCTGCCGCGCAGCCAGGTGACATCACCGGCCGCCGGGCTGTACGCCCCGACCAGGCCGATATCGGGCTGCCCGACGGCGCCCGGGGCGGCCTGCGGGACACGGGGTGCGGAGCCGAAACGCCTGTTGCGGAACACCATGGATGCCACTCCGGTTGCAGCGACGACCAGCACCGAGATCTCACCCATGGTGTCCCAGGCGCGGATGTCGACCAACAACACGTTGACGGTGTTGGCGCCGTGGCCGCGGAAGTAGGCCGCGTCGGGCAGCAGTTCGGCGATCGGGCGGGTGTCGCGGGCGGACATCGCGAACACCGCCAGCGCGGTCACCGCCGCGCCGACCGCCAGCGACAGCGCCGCCCGAGGCAGTCGACTGCGGTTGACGTTCGAACGGTCGGCCTCGGCGGGCAGCGTGCGCAACACCAGCACGAAGATCACCAACAGCAGTGTCTCGACCAGGAATTGGGTCAGGGCGAGGTCGGGTGCGCCGTGGAAGGCGAAGATGACGCCGCAGCCGTAGCCGGTGACACCGACCAGCAGGACCGCGGCCAGCCGGTTGCGCATCACCGTTGCGCCCACCGCGGCGGCCAGGATCACCAGGCCGATCACCACCTGCAGTGGGGACTCCCACAGCTCCATTTTCGGGGCGAGGTCCGCGCGGGTACGGGCACCCATCACGAGTGCGCCGACCGGCAGCAGTACCAGTGTGCAGAGAATGACCGACTGGGTGGCGGGCAGCGAACCGCGCTGGGTCTGCGCGGTCAAGCGCACCGCCGCCACGTCCAGGCCGCGCATCACCTCGTCGTAGATCCGGTCGGCATTGCCCAGCGGGGTGTACTTGAGCTTCGTACGCGGCAATCGGTTACGGCCGAAGAACAGGCCCGTGCCGACGCCGAGGATCAGCACCGACAGCAGCAGCGGGACGCCGAATCCGTGCCACAGAGCCAGGTGGTAGTCAGATGGGCCGGGCACGGTCCCGGCGTAGTCGTCCAGCGCCGCATCCACCCCGGCGGGCCACAGGCCGAACACCAGACCGGCGGCCGCGAGAATGGCCGGCGGCAGCAGGAAGGTGACCGGCGGGCGGTGCATCTCGGCGACGCGCACGCTGGGCGCGTCGAGTCCCTTGTCGGCGAAGGCACCCCACAGGAACCGCAGGCTGTAGATGGTGGTGAACACCGAGCCGATAACGATGCCGGCGAGCACGAACGGGGCCGCGGCGGCCAGGGCCGGGCTGTGCAGCACGGTCTCCAGATCGGCTTCCTTGGCCACGAACCCGAAGAACGGCGGCAACGCGGCCATGCTGGCGGTGGCGCCGACTGCGATGATCAACAGCGGCCGGTGCTGCCTGCCGAGACCGGCCAGCTTGCGGATGTCGCGGGTGCCGGTGGCGTGGTCGATCACACCGACCACCATGAACAACGCGGCCTTGAACATGGCGTGCGCGCAGAGCATGGCCAGTCCGGCCAGCATCATGTCCGGCCCGCCCGCGCCGACCATGATGGTGATCAATCCCAGTTGGCTGACGGTGCCGAAGGCCAGGATGAGTTTGAGATCGTATTCGCGGACGGCGCGCCAGCCCGCCATCAGCATGGTGAGCAGGCCGAGCCCCACCACCATGGGTCGCCATAGCGGGGTATCGGCGAACCCCGGGGTCATCCGGGCGACCAGGTACACGCCGGCCTTCACCATCGCGGCGGCGTGCAGGTAGGCGCTGACCGGTGTGGGGGCGGCCATCGCGCCGGGCAGCCAGAAGTGCAGCGGCACGATCGCCGATTTGGACAGCGCGCCGACCAGGACCAACGCGATGCCGATGGTGGCCGCCGTACCGGACGGGGGCGCGGCGATGAGCTCGGAGAGCAGATAGGTACCCGAGAGGTTGCCGAGCACGATGATGCCGACCAGCATCGCCAGGCCACCGAAGGTCGTCACCAGCAGCGCCTGGGTGGCTGCGCGACGGCTGGTGGCACGTTCGGCGTAGTGACCCACCAGCAGGAAGGACAGCACGGTGGTGGTTTCCCAGAACACGTAGAGCAACAGCATGTTGTCGCTGACCACCAGCCCGAACATCGCGCCGGAGAAGGCGACGAGCTCGGCGGCGAAACTGGGCAGCCGCTTCTCGATGCGGCCCTCGTGATGGTGGAAGTACTCGGCGCAATAGAACAGCACGAGCGCGCCGATGCCCAGTACCAGCACGCTCATGATGGCGGCCAGCGAGTCGAAGCGCAGCGTGATGTCCATGGACAGTTCCGGCACCCAGGGGATGTGAACCGTCGGGGGGTCGTCCTCGCCTGGCCAGTTCATCCCCACCCACAGCAGGGATCCCAGCGGGACCAACGCCAAGGGATAGAACGCCAGCCGGCCCCATCTGGCGACCAGAAGCGGCGCCAACGCGGTGGCGATCGCATGGGCGAGGAGAACGGTGAGCATGGCACTCCGATCGGATTGGGGTCGGGGTGTCAGCCGCGAGGGCTAAAGCCATTCTACCTGGGCCGTTTTACGACCTGACATGAGCCATGACCGGAATGACGTGTCCGACAACACCGATACCCCAGCCCAAGATCGGCCAGACCGGCCAGAAGTACCAGGCGCCGCCGCCGAGTCCGACGGCCAGCCAGATGCCGAGCATCAGCAGGCTGCCGGCAAGGTAGGCGACGAGGTGGATGCGCGCGCTGAGCCGCGCCGCCCGCAGCTGTGCGGTACGCCGGCGCGGATCGTGGTGCCGTAGCCGGGCGACCGGTAGGTCGGCGACGAGGGTGTCCAGTTCGCCGGTGCTGTTCGCGGCGAATGCCCGGCCCAACCGGTCCTCGTATTCCGCCATGGGCAGGTAGCCCTGGGCCAGGGCCTGTCCCAGATCGGTGGCGGTCCGTTCCCGCTCGCGGTCTCCGGCGCGGATATCGGGCATGGCGGGCCTCCCGTGGGTCTGATACCTGCAACTTGTCATTGACTAGATTCGACTATCCCACCGGAACTTGCCACCGTCAAGATAGGTATTCTGCTCGGGGTGAGCCGGATTGTGAGCGCCAGCCGAGAGATCGCCGCGGCCCCCGATGTCATCTTCGAACTGATCGCCGACCCGGCCCAGCAGCCGCGCTGGGACGGCAACGACAACCTCGCCGAGGCGGCCGCCGGGCAGCGGGTGCACGCCGTCGGTGACGTGTTCGCGATGACGTTGGGCAACGGCGCCGTCCGGGAAAACCGCATCGTCGAATTCGAGGAAGGCCGCCGGATCGCCTGGCTGCCCTCCGAGGAGGGCAAGGCGCCGCCCGGGCACCTGTGGCGCTGGGAGATCGAGCCGATCGACGCGGGCAGATCGACGGTGACCCACACCTATGACTGGACGAACCTGACCGAAGAGAAGCGCCTGGTGCGTGCCCGGGCCACCACCGCGGACAAGCTGGCCGCCTCGATCGAACGGCTAGCGATCCTCAGCGAAGGCGCGTAACGCCTCGACCTGCGCCGGATCCAGTGACGGGCGGATGTTTTCGCGGGCCTTCGCCACATCCTCGGCGGTGACATCGGCCGCGTCGATGGAGCGTCGCATCGCCGTCAGGGCAGCCTCGCGGAGCAGCGCGACGCAATCCGCGGCGCTGTAGCCGTCCAGGTCCTCGGCGAGCGCGTCGAGCTCCACATCGGCGGCCAGCGGGACGGACTTGCCCGCGGTGCGCAGAATGTCCTTGCGCGCCTGGGCATCCGGTGGCTCGACGAACACCAGCTTCTCCAATCGTCCCGGGCGCAGCAGCGCCGGGTCGATCAGATCGGGACGGTTGGTCGCGCCCAGCACCACGACGTCGCGCAGCGGGTCGATACCGTCGAGTTCGGTCAGCAGCGCGGCGACCACGCGGTCGGTCACCCCGGAATCATGGCTCTGCCCGCGGCGCGGCGCGAGCGCGTCGATCTCGTCGAGGAACACCAGCGACGGTGCCGAATCCCGGGCGCGGCGGAACAATTCACGCACCGCCTTCTCCGAGGAGCCGACCCACTTGTCCATCAGTTCGGCACCCTTGACGGCGTGCACGGACAGCCGGCCCGAGCTGGCCAGCGCGCGCACCACGAACGTCTTACCGCAGCCCGGCGGTCCGTAGAGCAGCACGCCGCGCGGCGGTTGCACGCCGAGCCGGGCGAACGTGTCGGGATGTTGCAGCGGCCACAGCACCGCCTCGGTCAGGGCCTGCTTCGTTTCGACCATATCGCCGACGTCCTCGAGGGTCACCGCACCGACGGCCACCTCCTCGGTGGCCGAGCGGGACAGCGGGCGGATCACCGAGAGCGCCCCGGTGAAATCGTCCTGGGTCAGCGCCGGTGCCTCGCCGTCGGCGCTGGCACGGGCCGCCGCGCGCAGCGCCGCCTCCCGGACCAGGGCGGCCAGATCGGCGACGACGAAACCCGGTGTGCGTTCGGCGACCTTCTGCAGGTCCAGTTCGGCGGCCGGCACACCACGTAGCAGCACCTCCAGCAGCGCCGTGCGGGTGGCGGCGTCGGGCAGGCTCAAACCCAGTTCGCGGTCGCACAGCTCGGGTGCCCGCAGCCGGGCGTCGACGTTGTCGGGCAGCGCCGAGGTGGCGATGAACGCAACGCCCTTGGTGGACACCGCTTTACGCAGCTCGGCAAGGATCAGGGTGGCCGCCGGCTCTGGTGTGGACGGCAGCAGCGCATCGATATCGGTGATCAGCAGCACGCTGCCGGCCGGATCGGGGGCGCACACCGCGGTGACCGCGGAGGCCACGGTGGACAGCCGATCCTCGGCGCGGAGCGCCCCGACCTCGGGCCCGTCGAGTTCGACCAGCCGGCGCTGCGCGCAGACCGCCCGCACCAGTGTGGATTTGCCCACCCCGGCGGGCCCGGACACCAGCACGCCGAGATGTGCTGTGGCGCCCAGGCTTTCCAGCAACTGCGGCTCGTCGAGGGCCAGCTTGAGCCATTCGGCGAGCTTGCCGGCCTGGACATGGGCACCCTTGAGATCATCGAGCGGGATCGCGGGAACCGCCGGTGCCGCCCCGGCGTCGGCCGGGGCGGCGACGGTCGCTCCGTCGCCCCAGCAGACATTCGAGTTCGGTTGCACACTCACCGTGCCGGCCGGGTCGACGCCGGTGACGGTCAGCAGCTCCGAGGTCCAGGTGATGCCCACCGAGGTGGTCAGTGCCGTGGTCGCCGCCGACGTCGAGGTGCCCGGCCCCAGGTCGCGCGGCAGCAGCGACACGGTGTCACCGACGGTCATGACCTTGCCGAGCAGCGCCATCCGCAGGGTGGCCGGTGACACCGACTGGGTGGCCAGCCGGGAACCGGTCAGCGTGACCGAGCGGGCCCCGTTGACCGTCACCGGGGCCACCACCACGGCGGTGTTCTCGCGCAGGCCGGCGTTGGACAACGTCACGTCGTCGAGCAGGGCCACCCCGGCGGGGGTGCCGGCGGGCGCGATCGCGACGACAGCGGCGGTGCTACGCGATCCCAGCAGCGACACCGCATCCCATTCGCGCAGACCGAGGGCGGCGATGGCCTCCGGGTGCAGGCGCACCACCCCGCGTCGGCTGTCCAGGGCGGAGGTGTTGAGCCGGGCGGTCAGCCGAAGGTGGTTCAGCGGTGTCTCTTCGGCGTACTCGGTCTGGCTCATTTGCGGCTCTGCGGCTTGCGCAGGCCCAGCCGGGACACCGAGCGGCGGTGCGGCTGCGCGCGGCGGATTTCGCGGCGCTGCGCACGCCGTTCCTTGGGCTTGGCGTCCCATGCCTCCGGGCGTGCGGCGACCCAGCGCTGACTGCGCACGGTGAACGGGATGATCAGCACGTAGCCGATGATGATCAGCAGCACCAGCACGTAGGGGAAGAGCAGCAGGGCAGCGGCCGCCGCGGCGATGGCGATCAGCAGGAACGGTGCCGCGTTGGGCGGCATCGAGACCGATTTCAGCGCCAGCGTCGGAACCCGGCTGACCAACAGCGCGGCATTGGCGGCGAACCACAGGCAGATGAACCACGGCGAGGTCCACCACCCGTCGCCGAACTGCAGCATCGCCGCCAGCGGCCCGATCACGCCGACCGCACCGCACGGCGCGGGCATACCGGTGAAGTACTGCCGGGTGTAGGCCGGCTTGGTGGTGTCGTCGAGCAGTGCATTGAAACGCGCCAGTCGCAGCACGATGCACACCGCGTAGAGCAGCGCGAAGATCCAGCCCACCGGGGACGTGGGCAGCAACGTCACGTAGACCACCAGCGCGGGTGCCACCCCGAAGTTCACCGCATCGGCCAGCGAGTCGATCTCGGCGCCCATCCGCGACTGGGCATCCAGCGCGCGGGCGATACCGCCGTCGATACCGTCGAGGACCGCGGCCGCACCGATGAGCGCGAGCGCAATATGGGGCTGGCCGTCGAGCGCGAATTTGATGGAGGTCAAGCCGCAACAGATCGCCAGTACGGTCGTCGCGCTCGGCAGGATCCGCATCGCCGCCGGACGCGGCTTCGTCCGTTGCATCAGGGCAGCTCGGCCAGGACGGTTTCGCCGCCGATTGCCCGTTGGCCGGTCTCCACCAGCACGCGGGCATCGATCGGGAAATAGGTGTCCAGTCGGGAGCCGAACCGGATCAGCCCGTAGGTCGCGCCGAGGGCGAGCGTGTCACCGGTGCGGGCGGTGCACACGATGCGCCGGGCGATCAGGCCGGCGATCTGTACGGCCACGACGTCCACCCCCTCAGGGGTGCGGATCCACAGGCTGTTGCGCTCGTTGTCCGCGCTGGCGGCGTCCTTGTCCGCGGACAGGAACTTGCCCGGCCGGTGCACCACACCCATCACCTGGCCGGCGATCGGCGCGCGCTGCACGTGCGCGTCGAAGACCGACAGGAAGATGCTGATCCGCTTCATCGGGGCGTCACCCAACCCGAGCTCCGCCGGCGGGACCGCGGTGTCCAGCAGGGTCACCAGCCCGTCGGCAGGCGCCACGATGACACCGGGGCGGGTCGGTGGTGTCCGGGGCGGATGCCGGAAGAACAGCGCGGAGAAGCTCGCCAGGCCGACCCCGGTGTTACGCAACCAGCGGTGGTTGCGGCCGACGGCCGCCAACCCCAGCCCACCGGCGATGAAGGGCAGCCCGGCGGGATGCAGCGGAGGGACGGTGGAACGCACGAGCTCGACGAAGCGTTGCGCTTCTGAGCTGTCGTCTTCGGGTGAACGCGCAGGTCTGGCCATGTTGGCTCCCGAGTCTACGTGGAATTCTGCCGGGATCAGCAGCCTGTCAGATCCCACACGTCGACCTGTGACCCGGCGGCCACCGTGCCGACACCGACGGGAATGTCCAGCAGGCAATTGGCGGACGCCAGCCAGCGCAGGTGGTGCGAAGCGGGCGGTCCGTAGCTGGTGACGGTGGCCTGCCCGGCCGACACGGTGAGCACCCCACGACGGAACTGGCGCTTGCCCGGTGGCGAGCTCAGGTCCTCGGCGAGGGTGGCGGTGACGCGGGGGCGATCGGGGCGCAGACCCATCGCGGCGCGCAGCGGCGGCCGCAGGAACACCTCGAAGGAGACCAGCGCGCTGACCGGGTTGCCGGGCAGCGTGACGATCGGGACGCCGTCGACCCGCCCGCAGCCCTGTGGCATCCCGGGCTGCATGGACACCTTGACGAACTCGACCTGTCCGCCGAGTGCGTCCTTGACGACCTCGTAGGCGCCGGCGCTCACCCCACCGGTGGAGATGATCAGATCGGCCTGCCCCGCATGGGCCTGCAGCGCCGCGCGGAACGCGCCGATGTCGTCACCGACCGTGGCGGAGGCGATCACGTCGGCCCCCGCGTCGCGGACGGCGGCGGCCAGCATCACCGCGTTGGACTCGTAGATCTGGCCCGGGCGAAGCGGGGTTCCGGGTGCGACCAGCTCCGACCCCGTCGACATCACCAGCACCCGGGGCGGCGGCAGCACGCTCACCTCGGCCAGCCCCAGCGCGGCGACCAGCCCCAGCGCGGCCGGGGTGAGCCGCTGACCGGCGCGTAGCACCGTGGTGCCCGCCGCGACGTCCTCACCGGCGCGCCGGATGTGCTGGCCTTCCGTGCTGGCGGCGCGGATCTGCACCCGCGCGGCGCCGGGGACGAAGGGGGCGGCGAAATCAGCATCCGTGGATTCCACCGGGACGACGGTGGTGGCACCCGGCGGCAGCGGGGCGCCGGTCATGATGCGTTGTGCGGTACCGGGTTCCAACGCCCGGGTGTCGGTACGTCCGGCCGGGATGTCGTCGGCGACCGGCAGCGTGACCGGATGCTCGGCACTGGCCCGGGCGATATCGGTGGCGAGCACCGCGAAACCGTCCATCGCCGAATTGTCGAAACCCGGCAGCGATGCAGCCGCCACGATGTCGGTGGCCAGTACCAGCCCGAGCGCATCGCCCGGGGCCACCGTGACGGCGGGGCGGGCCTGCACCAGGTCGGCGATGACCTGCTGGTGTTCTTCGACCGAACGCATCAGAGCGGGAATGTCACGCCGGTCAGTTCCTCGGACACCGTCCACAGCCGCCGCGCGATGGCGGTGTCGTGCGACTGTGCGCTCGAGGTGACCAGCTGCGGGTGACCGACCAGTCCCATGGCGGCGACCGGGAAAGCCGGCCCGTAGTACTGCCCACCGCGGACATCCGCGGCGGTGGCGGCGCGCAGCGTGGCCAGCGCCCCGACGAGCGGGGAGTTGGTGACCAGTCCGGCCAGTGTGTTGAAACCGGGCAGGGTGTTACCCGGGGTGTGGCGCATCAACTCGGTGTTGGAGACACCGGGATGCGCAGCCACCGACAGGGTGTTCTTACCCGCGAGCCGACGGTTCAGCTCGTAGCTGAACATCAGGTTGGCCAGCTTGGACTGGCCGTAGGCGGCGACCCGGTTGTACTTCCTGCGTTCCCACTGCAGATCGTCGAAATCGATCTTGGCCTGATTGCGGTGAGCGATGCTGGCGACCGTCACCACGCGCGAGTTCTCCACCGGCAGAAGGTTCTCCAGCAGCAGACCGGTGAGGGCGAAGTGGCCGAGATGGTTGGTGCCGAACTGCAACTCGAAACCGTCGGCGGTGGTCTGCTTCGGCGGGTACATCACACCGGCGTTGTTGATCAGCAGATCGATGCGCGGGTAGTCGGTCCTCAGCTGGTCGGCCGCGGTGCGCACCGACTCCAGCGAGCCCAGGTCGAGGGCGACCACGGTGAGGTCGGCAGCCGGCGCGGTGGCGCGGATATCGGCCGCGGCCCGCTCGCCCTTGGCGGTGTCGCGGACCGCGATGACCACGTGGGCGCCGCGGTCGGCGAGCACCCGGGCCGTCTCATAGCCGAGGCCGGTATTGGAACCCGTGACGATGGCGACCCGCCCGGACTGGTCGGGAACATGGGATTCGGTCCATTTCTGGCTCATGCCTAGAACATACGGTCTGCGACCGCCATGCTCGAGCGATGGGTGCACCTGTGCTGATGGCCGACCCCGCAAATCCGCCCAGTCGCAGCGCGCCGCTGGTGTGGGCGCTGGGCGCCGCGATTCCGTGGCTGTTCATCGCCTTCGGCCAGGTCGTGTGGTTCGTGCTGGATGCCCGGGCGCCGTGGCTGCATGTGGGTGCGGCGGCCGCCACCGCGCTGGGGGTGCTGGTATCGGTGGTGATCGCCCCGATCTGGCGCTACCGGGTGCACCGTTGGGAGATCGGCGCGCGGGCGGTGTTCACCCGCACCGGATGGCTGGTGCAGGAACGCCGCATCGCACCGATCTCGCGGGTGCAGACCGTCGACACCTACCGTGGCCCGCTGGACCGGCTGTTCGGCCTGGCCAACGTGACGGTGACGACCGCGTCGTCCGCGGGTGCGGTGCGCATCGTCGCCCTCGACGTGGCCGTTGCGGATCGGGTGGTCGCCCAACTGACCGACATCGCCGCACTCGGCGGACCCGACGCGACATGAACAGCGCTGCATGGCAACGACTTTCCCCGCGTATGTTGCTGGTGCACCCGGTGCATGAGGTGCTCAACCAGTTGCCGCTGCTGGTCGGGGCGATCGTGCTGGGGTCGGCCACCCAGAATCCGGTGTGGTCGTTGGTCGGCGTGGGTTTCATCGTGCTGATGGGTGTGGCGCGATGGTTCACCACCAGCTACCGGATCGACGACCGGGACATCACGCTGCGCACCGGGCTTCTGCGGCGTAACGAACTGTCGTTGCCGCGCAACCGGATCCGCTCGGTGCAGACCGATGCGCGGCTGCTGCACCGGCTGCTGGGGCTGACCGTGCTGCGGGTCGGCACCGGTCAGGAGGCCAAGGGCGACAACACCTTCGAGCTCGACGCCGTATCGGCCGAACAGGTCGCCGGGCTGCGGGCAATGCTATTGGGCGAACAGCCCGGCGCCGCTGCACCGGGCCGCGTGCTGGCCACCTGGAGACCGTCCTGGCTGCGATACAGCCCGCTGAGCTGGTCCGGGCTGCTGATGATCGGGGCCGCGACCGGTATCGCCCAGCAGGCCGGTTTCGGTCATGTGCCGGGCAGGTGGGTCCAGGCGTTCGGCGGTCCGGCGCTGGCGGCCGGCATCCTGCTGGCCGGGGTGGCACTCGCCGTCGGGCGGTCGCTGCTGACCTACGGCAACCTCGTGCTCACCCGGCGCGTGGACACCCTGCACCTGGTGCACGGGTTGCTGCGGATTCAGGAGCACACCTTCGACCTGCGTCGGCTGCGCGGCGGCACGCTGCGCCAACCACTGCTGCTACGAGCCCTCGGCGGGGCCCGCCTCGATGCCGTGATGACCGGGGTGGCCGGGGTGGGGGAGTCCTCGCTGCTGCTGCCGCCGTGCCCGTCGTCCACCGCAACGGGGGTGCTGACCGACCTGGTGGGGGATGCGGAGGTCGTGCACGGCCCGCTGACACCGCACGGGTCCGCGGCGGCGCGGCGTCGCTGGGTCCGGGCACTGGCCGTCCCGGTGGCGGCGGCGATGGTGCTCGTCTTCGCGCCGCTGCCCGGCTGGTCATGGGGACTGTGGGCGGCGGGCACGGTGCTCGCCGCGGGGCTGGCCTACGACCGGGTGCGGGCGCTGGGGCACCGGGTGGATGCCCGGTGGCTGGTGGCGAGCGCCGGCAGCCTGGAGCGCCGGCGCGACTGTGTGCAGACCGCGGGCATCATCGGGTGGACCGTGCGGCAGACCTGGTTTCAGCGCCGCGCGAAGGTGGCGACCCTGGTCGCGGCCACCGCGGCGGGCACCAAACGCTACATGCTGATCGATGTGCCGGCCGAGATCGCGTGGGCGGTGGCGGCGAACGCCTCCCCGTGGGTCGCAGACAGTCAGTGGTACGCCTAGTCTCGCTGCATGGCAATCGGTGGAGTGCTCTTCGATATCGACGGGGTGCTGGTGACGTCGTGGCAGCCGATCGAGGGTGCCGCCCGGACGCTGCAGGTGTTGGCGGATAACCAGATCGCCCGGTCCTACCTGACCAATACCACCACCCGCACCCGCACCCAGATCGCCGAGTTGCTGACCGAGGCTGGGATGTCGGTGAGCCCCGATGAGGTCATCACCGCCGCCGCGCTGACCGCCGACTACGTCCGGGACCGGTACCCGGGGGCGCGGTGTTTTCTGGTCAACAGCGGGCAGATCGCCGAGGACATGCCCGGTATCGACATCGTCTACTCCAGCCAATACAGCGGGCCGGGCGCACCGGAGGCGCCCGATGTGGTGTTGCTGGGCGGTGCGGGCCCGGAGTACAGCCACCTCACCCTGTCCTGGGTGTACGACTGGATGGCCCAGGGGGTGCCGGTGGTCGCCATGCACCGCAGCATGTCGTGGACGACCACCGACGGGTTGCGCATCGACACCGGGATGTACCTGCACGGTATGGAGGAGTGTTCGGGGCGCAAGGCGACCGCCGTCGGTAAGCCGGCACCCGAGGGATTCCTGTCCGCCGCGGGACGGCTCGGGGTGGACACCGATGAGATGTACATGGTCGGAGACGACCTGAACAACGACGTGCTGGCCGGTCAGGTGGTCGGCATGACGGGCGTGCTGGTGCGCACCGGGAAGTTCCGTCAGGACACGTTGGACCGTTGGGCCGCAGATGAATTCGCCATGCAGCCCAGTCACGTCATCGACTCGGTGGCCGACCTGCCGGAGCTGTTGGGGCTTTGACCCCACAATTGTCCACCGCGGGTTGGAGGTTGACCGCCGTCACCTTGTACTCCGGGGTGTGCGTCACGTGGTCACGGCCGGGCCCGACGACGGTGTTGACCGGGATGTCCGGGGAACTGAAGGTGGCGAACACCGTGCCCGCAAGCATGCTGTCGCTGAGATGACACGGCAGCACCATCTCGCCGTGGCGGCTGGCGACCCGCACCGCATCTCCTTCACCGACCCCGATCGTTGCCGCGTCATCGGGTGAGATATCCAGTGCCGTAACACCGGTCAGCGCGGCGGTTGTTGATCGGCTGGTCATGGTGCCGGAATTGAAGGCGAACAGTTCGCGGCCGGTGATCAGCACGAACGGGAAGGCGGTGTCCGCCAACTCGGCGCTGGGACGGAATCGGACACTCCGCAGTGCGGCGCGCTGCCCGATCCCGGGGAAGCTGTGTTGGTGCAGCAGTGCGGTACCCGGGTGGTCGAGGTCGGGGCACGGCCACTGCAGGCCGCCGGGTTGCTGCAGGCGCGCGTAGGACATGCCGGCGCCGGCGGGCCAGACCCGGCGCACCTCGTCCCACACATCCTCGGCGTCGCGGTAGGTGAACGACGCGCGCCGGCCGCCTGCTGCGGCGGCCAGGCAGAGTATGTCGGTATCGGTCTTGGCCAGACCCGGCGGGGCCAGCGCGGCGCGGACCCGCTGGACCCGGCGCTCGGAGTTCATGAAGGTGCCGTCCTTCTCGAAGGCGGCGGCGGCCGGAAGGAACACCGTGCCGTAGCGCCGGGCGGTCTCGTTGAGGAACAGGTCCTGCACCACCAGCACGTCGAGCCCGGCCAGCGCGTCGGCCACCGACGGCGTCCGCGGTTGGGTCTGCAGGATGTCCCAGCCGATGACCCAGAGTCCGTGCACCGCACCGGCAGCGGCTGCGTCCAGCATCTCCATGGCGTCCAGCCCGCGGGCCTCGGGTACGGGTGCGCCCCAGACCGCGGCGGTCGGCGCGGCGGATTCGGCGATCGGCGCCGAGCCCGTCAGGTGGTGCGGTTCGCAGCCCATCACGGCCGCACCCTGCACGTTGTTCTGTCCGCGCAGCGGATTGCAGCCGGCGCCCGGCGTACCCACATTGCCGGTGAGCAGCGCGAGATTGGCCAGGCACATGACGGCATCGGTGCCCTGCACGTGCTCGGTGATGCCCAGCCCGTGAAAGAGCATCGACGGACCGTGCCGGGCATAGCGCCGGGCGGCCCGCCGCACATCGACCGGGTCGAGTCCGGTGATCGCGGCGGCCCGTTCGGGGGTGTAGGCGCCGATGAACGACCCGAAATCGTCGAACCCGCTGACCCGGCGGGCGAGGAAACCGGTGTCCACCATGTTCTCGTCCACGATCGCGGCCGCGATCGAATTGAGCACGGCGACATTGGTTCCGGGGTGCGGGCGGAGATGGATGTCGGCAAAGCGGGCGAGTTCGATGCGGCGCGGGTCGATGACGATCAGACCGGCGCCGCGCAGCGCCGCCTGTTTGATGCGGGCACCGACGACCGGGTGCGCCTCGGTGGTGTTCGACCCGCACACCACGATGGTCCGCGCGAGGTCGATATCGTCGAAGGAGTTCGTCGCAGCGCCGGTGCCGAACACCGCGGCCAGACCCGCCGCGCTGGGCGCGTGGCACACCCTGGCGCAGCAGTCGATGTTGTTGGTGCCCAGCACCACCCGGGCGAACTTCTGTGCCAGATAGTTTTCCTCGTTGGTCGCCCGCGCCGAACCCAGCACCCCCACCGAGGCCGGGCCGCCCCGGTCGATCAGGGTCCGCATACCGGTGACCGCGACGCTGATCGCTTCATCCCAGCCGGCGGCACGCCACTGACCGTCGGCGCCGCGCAGCAGGGGTGTGGTGATCCGGTCGGGCGCCGCGGTGAAGCCGAACCCGTAGCGCCCCTTCGCGCACAACTGGCCACGGTTGACGGGCGCATCCAGAACCGGACGGATATCGGTGATCCGGCCCTCGCGGGTGCCGACCGTCATCTCACATCCCACCGCGCAGTACGGACACGTCGTGCGGGTCCACTCGGTGGGGCGACCGAGGGTGAGCACGCTGGTATCGGAGAGCGCACCGGTGGGGCAGGTGTCGACACAGGCGCCGCATGAGACGCACGAACTCGCGGCCAACGTGTCCCCCGAGTCCGGCACGATCCGGGAGTCGGCTCCGCGACCCGCGATGCGCCAGGTGAACTGGCCTTGGACCTCGTCGCAGATCCGCACGCAGCGCCAACACGAGATGCAGGTGTTGAGGTCGACGCGGATCGCGGGATGGGAGTCATCGACCCGCGACGACTGCGCGGTGGCGGTCGGCCGGACGCCGTACTCGGTGAGCAGCCGGTGAAAGCGCAGGTCCGGCGCGCGCCCCGGCGCATCGGCCGGATAGTGGGCCACCAGCATCTCCAGCAGGCCTTTGCGCAGATCGCGGATCTCGGTGGTGTCCGTGCGCACCACCGCGCCGTCCGCCGCGGGCGTCGTGCAGGCGGCGGCCGGCCGGGCTGCTCCGTCGATCTCGACCACACACAGTCGGCAGTGGCCCGCGGGGTTGAGCCGGGGATCGTGGCACAGCGCGGGGATGTCGATCCCGGCGCCGACGGCCGCGGTGAGCAGCGAGGTGCCCGCTGGGCAGGACACCGCCAGGCCGTCGATCCTCAGGCGGGGCATCCGGTGAGTTCCGCGCCGTAGTGGGTGATGATGCTGCGCGCAAAGTCGGCCAAACCGGTCCCGTGCCCACACAGGCTGGTGGCGGCCAACGCCGCGACGATGGACTCCCACTCGGTGCGAGCCTGCGCGCTCAGCGGTGCCTCGAAGAGCCGCTCGATCCGGGCCGCCCCGACCCGGCACGGCGTGCAGGCTCCGCACGACTCGTAGGCGCCGAACCGGAACACGTGGCGTACCAGATCCACGATGGCGGTGGAAGCGTCGAACGCGAGGATGCCGCCATGCCCGACGGTGGCGCCGATATCGCGCAACGCGTCGAAGGCGAAAGGGACGTCGAGCAGGCTCGGGTGCACGACGCCCGCCAGCGGACCGCCGACCATGACGCCCCGGAGTTCCCCGGCCACCCCACCTCCGATGTCCTCGACGATCTCGCGCAGGGGGATCCCGAATTCGACTTCGTAGAGCCCGGGCCGGGCGAACAAGGAGTTCAGCGATACCGCCTTGGTGCCCCGGCTGGTGCCCGATCCCAGCGCCGCGTACGCGGCGCCGCCGTACCGGAGGATCCACGGCACATTGGCCAGTGTCTCGACGTTGTTGACGACCGTCGGTTGCCCGAACAGGCCCCGTTCGGCGGGATAGGGCGGCCGGGCGCGAGCCATCGGCCGCCGTCCTTCGATCGCGTTGAGAAGAGCGGTCTCCTCTCCGCACACATAGCTGCCCCCGCCCTCGACGACGGTCACCGTCAGGCCCGGCCCGCCGAGAATGCCGGCGTGCTCGGCCTCGGTCACCGCAGCCCGCAGCGCGGCCGATGCGGCGGGGTATTCCCGCCGCACGTACACGTAGGCACGCTCGGCGCCCACCGCGAACGCGGCGATCGCCGCGCCTTCCAGCACCGCGTGCGGATCTCTCTCCAGCAGGACCCGGTCGATGTAGGCGCCGGCGTCGCCCTCGTCGGCGTTCACCACGACGACGCGGGCACCCGCGGGCTGGGATCGGGCGGTTCGCCATTTGTCGGCGGTGCGATAACCGGCTCCGCCGCGGCCGCGAAGCCCGGACGCCTCGACCTCCGTCAGAGTCGCCCCCACGCCGATCGAGCGCGCACGGCGCAGGCCCTCATAGCCGCCGCTGCGGCGGTAGGCGGTCAGGTCCGCAGCGCCGCCATCCACGCATCGGCCCAGCAGGATCGACGTCGCACAGGCGATTTCGACGCGCGGTGCGGTCGTGTCGTCGGCGGCGGCCGGTGCGTCGTAGCAGCGGCCCAGGCAGTACACCCGCGGATCGGACCGTTCGGCCGATGACCAGCGGTCTCGATCGCGATGTCGGGCCACGAAGCACGCCGTGCCCTGGCAGGGCTGCGCGTGCAGCTCTACCCCGCCGAGGTGGTGGAACGCCGCAATAGGTGTGACCACGGTCACAGTCTGCGCGGGGCGCCGCCGCGGGGTCTAGAGGCGAAGGTCCCTCGCCGGTGCGGTGGATCGGGCGTCAGCCGTTGCCCGACCGCGCCGACGACAGGCTGCGCACCGCGTCGATGCGGGCCTTGATCTGCTCGCCGGTGGCCGCCGCCAACGGCGGCCCGCCGCACATCTGGCGCAGCTCGTTGTGGATCTGGCCGTGTGTCTTGCCGGT
>Ga0075163_10003535_pt1 | contig 21013 bp, 18 predicted proteins | sample JI1023141ADNA_FD_71478 | JGI IMG/M metagenome (GOLD analysis project Ga0075163, IMG submission 71478) | Wastewater effluent complex algal communities from Wisconsin, to seasonally profile nutrient transformation and Carbon sequestration -... | ecosystem: Engineered > WWTP > Effluent > Algae... | reverse complement strand
CCGACAGGGGCAAATTTCCGATCACGCTGAGCAAATGTCTGCGCTGAGATACTTGGCCCGTGACTGGATGTGGGTCGGCACCGGATCGTTCTTCGAGCTTCGGTATCTACGTCCATGTCCCGTTCTGTGCGACACGCTGCGGCTACTGCGACTTCAACACCTACACGGCAGGCGAACTCGGGTCTGCGACCCCGGCTGCGTGGCACGAGGGGCTGCGAACCGAGCTGTCGATGGCCGCCTCATCCAGTGGTGGCGCACCGGTGGACACGATTTTCGTGGGCGGTGGCACGCCATCGCTACTGGGGGGGGCTGGGCTGGCCGCAGTGCTCGACGCGGTCCGAGACAACTTCACGCTGGCCCCAGACGCAGAGGTCACCACGGAGGCGAATCCGGAGTCCACGTCGTTGAGATTCTTCGAAGACATCCGGGCCGCCGGCTTCACGCGGGTGTCGCTGGGCATGCAGTCCGCGTCGGCGAGGGTTCTTGGCCTGCTCGACCGGGTCCATTCGCCCGGCCGACCGGGGGAGGCCGCCCGGGAAGCCCGCGCGGCCGGATTCGAGCACGTCAACCTCGATCTCATCTACGGCACGCCGGGGGAGTCCGATGGCGATCTGGCGGAGTCTTTGGATGCCGTGCTGGCGGCCGGCGTGGACCATGTGTCGGCCTACGCATTGATCGTGGAGGAGGGCACCGCGTTGGCACGTCGGGTTCGTCGCGGCGACATCCCGCGACCCGATGACGACGTCCTGGCCAGACGGTACGAGATGGTCGATCAGCGGCTCGCCGGCGCGGGATTCACCTGGTACGAGGTTTCCAACTGGAGTCGCCCGGGCGGGGAATGCCGGCACAACCTCGGGTATTGGAACGGTGGGCGATGGTGGGGCGCGGGCCCGGGCGCACACAGCTTCGTCGGCGACACCCGCTGGTGGAACGTCAAGCACCCGGCCACCTACGCGGCTCAGCTGAGTCGTGGGGAGTCGCCGATGGCTGATTCCGAGCGCCTCACCGAGCGCGACCGGCACATCGAGGGCGTGATGTTGGGGGTCCGGCTTCGTCGCGGACTGGATGTGGCGCAGCTCACCGCGACCGAGCGGGACCGCGCCCGGCAGGCGATTGCGGATGGGTTGCTGGTCGCTGAATCGGCGCGACTACGTCTCACGGATCGCGGACGTCTGTTGGCTGACGCCGTGGTGCGGGATCTTCTTGATTGAGCGGCTGGGCCAGCTCGGTGGACTTGCAGAGCACATAGCGCTCAGCGGTACTGACCGCCGTATGTGGCATCCATGTCGAACACCCGGGCGTGCAGCACGGTGCGGTTTCGCAGTGCCGCTCGAACCGCTCGCTGCAGGCCGTCTTCGAGATAGACGATGCCCTGCCACTTGACGGCATGCGGAAAGAGATCTCCGTAGAAGGTGGAGTCCTCGGACAACAGCCGATCGAGCGCCAGCACCGTCGTTGTGGTGACGAGCTCGTCCAGGCGGATCTGGCATGGCGGAATCTGCGACCAGTCGCGGTAGGTCAAACCGTGATCCGGGTACGGCTTGCCGTCGCGGACGCCCTTGAAAATCATCTCTGAAAGGTTAACGCGTGTCCGGCGGCGGACGCTGGGCGGCCGCGACCCTAAAATGTCGGTAACCGGGAGGAAGCGCATGGGATCTGCCGACGATCGTCGTTTCGAGGTACTGCGCGCCATCGTGGCGGACTTCGTGTCGACCAAGGAACCTGTCGGTTCCAAGGCCCTCGTCGAACGGCACAACCTTGGCGTCTCCAGTGCGACGGTCCGCAACGATATGGCCGTCCTGGAAGCCGAGGGTTACATCGCCCAACCTCACACGTCTTCGGGCCGGGTGCCCACCGAGAAGGGTTACCGCGAGTTCGTCAATCGGCTCGATGAAGTGAAACCGCTGTCCACACCCGAGCGCCGCGCGATTCTGAGCTTTCTGGAATCCGGCGTCGACCTCGACGATGTTCTGCGTCGGTCGGTTCGGCTCCTCGCCCAGCTGACCAGGCAGGTTGCGATCATCCAATATCCGACCCTGTCGACTTCGACGGTTCGTCATCTGGAAGTCGTCGCGCTGACCACGGCGCGACTGCTGCTGGTGGTCATCACCGACTCGGGACGCGTCGATCAGCGCATCGTCGAACTCGGTGACGCGATCAGCGAACCCGAACTCGCCCAGTTGCGGGAATTGCTCGGACAAGCGCTGATCGGAAAGAAACTCTCGGTGGCGTCCGTTGCCGTTGCCGACCTGGCGTCCCAACTCGACGGCCTCGGCGGCCTCGGCGACGCGGTGGGACGCTCGGCAACGGTGCTGGTGGAATCTCTGGTCGAACATCGTGAAGAGCGGCTCTTGATGGGTGGAGCGGCCAACCTCACCCGCAACACCGCCGACTTCGGCGGATCCCTGCGTCAAGTGCTCGAGGCGCTCGAGGAGCAGGTGGTGGTCCTTCGGTTGCTCGATGCTCAGCAACATGCGGGTAAAGTCACCGTACGCATCGGTCATGAGACGGAAGCGGAGCAAATGGTCGGCACCTCGGTGGTGACCACGGCATACGGCAGATCCGGCACCGTCTACGGAGGCATGGGTGTGTTGGGTCCCACCCGGATGGACTATCCGGGAACCATCGCCAATGTCGCCGCGGTCGCGATGTACATAGGTGAGGTCTTAGGCGCCCGCTGACGGCGGACGCAATGAAAGGTCAGGCGTGGCACGCGACTACTACGGCTTGCTCGGCGTGAGCAAGGGCGCAACCGATTCCGAAATCAAGCGGGCCTATCGGAAGCTCGCCCGCGAGCTACACCCCGACATCAACCCCGACGAGCAGGCGCAGCACCTCTTCAAAGAGATCAGCGTCGCCTACGAGGTGCTTTCCGACCCGGAGAAGAGACGCATCGTCGATCTCGGCGGCGACCCGATGGAGAGTGCCGGTGGTGCGGCCAACGGCTTCGCCGGATTCGGTGGCCTCGGAGATGTGTTCGAGGCGTTCTTCGGTGGCGGTTCGACCTCGCGGGGCCCGATCGGGCGGGTTCGCCCCGGCTCGGATTCGTTGCTCAGGATGCGACTGGACCTCGCCGAGTGCGCCACGGGTGTCACCAAGCAGGTGACGGTCGACACGGCCGTGTTGTGCGACATGTGTCAGGGCAGAGGCACCCACGGCAACTCGACGGCGACCGCCTGCGATACGTGCGGTGGCCGCGGCGAGGTGCAGAGCGTGCAACGTTCGCTTTTGGGGCAGGTCATGACGTCGCGACCCTGCCCGACGTGCCGCGGAGTCGGCGAAGTGATACCGGATCCGTGTCACCGTTGTGTCGGGGATGGGCGTGTGCGGGCGCGGCGCGAGATCAGCGTGAAGATTCCGGCCGGCGTCGGCGACGGAATGCGCGTCAGGCTGGCCGCCCAGGGTGAGGTGGGCCCCGGAGGCGGGCCCGCCGGTGACCTCTACGTCGAGGTCCACGAGCAGCAGCACGACATCTTCGTTCGTGAGGGCGACCACCTGCACTGCACAGTGTCGGTGCCGATGGTCGACGCGGCGCTGGGAACTACGGTCACGGTCGACGGGATCATTGACGGCCCCGTCGAAATCAGCATTCCGCCCGGCACTCAGCCGGGCTCGGTTACAACGCTGCGCGGACACGGCATGCCGCATCTTCGTTCGGGCGCCCGTGGTGATCTTCACGCGCATGTCGACGTCATGGTTCCGACTCGACTCGATGCCCGCACCAGAGAACTGTTGAATGAGCTCAAAGCGCAGAGTCGTGACCAGGCCGAGGTACGGTCTACGCATTCCCCGGCGCCACACACCGGCAACGGTGGCGGCGGCGGTCTTTTCAACCGGCTCCGGGAAACATTTAGCGGACACTGATCCCACCGCCGATTTCAGAAGCCAGATGGCCGACACACTCTTCTACGCCGACGTCATCCCCGAAGTTGGGGGACTGGCATCCGTCGAAGGTGACGAGGGATTTCACGCCGCGACCGTGCGACGGATACGCCCCGGTGAGCGGTTGGTGCTCTCGGATGGAAGCGGGACCTGGGCGCCCTGCGAGGTCGAGAACGTCGCAAAGCGCGGACTGACGGCGCGGATCCTGAGCCGGACGGTGGTCCCACGGCAGGCGCCATCGGTGACGGTTGTCCAGGCCATCCCGAAATCCGACCGATCAGAGTTGGCTGTGGAATTGGCCACCGAGGCCGGTGCCGACGAGTTCATCGCCTGGGAATCCCAGCGATGCGTCGCCCGATGGGACGGCGAGCGGGCCGAAAAAGGACTTCGGCGCTGGCGTGCCGTTGCCCGGTCGGCCGCGCGGCAATCCCGTCGCGCATACATCCCCCAAGTGAGTGGTCCCCTGACGACCGCGAAGTTGACGGCATTGGTCGCCCAACGGGTCAACGCCGGAGCGGTCGTTGTGCTATTGCATGAATCCGGGGATCAGCCATTGGCGAATATCCCTGTCGCAGAAGCTGATTCGATCATCTTGCTAGTCGGTCCGGAAGGTGGCATCAGCGACGGCGAGATCAGCGAGCTGATGGCCGCGGGAGCCACGGTGGTGCGACTCGGGCCAACGGTGCTCCGTACGTCGACTGCGGCGGCGGTGGCACTGGGTGCGCTGGGCGTGCTCACCTCGCGATGGACCGTCCGCTGAACCGCGCAGAGCGGTAAGCTGGAGGAACTCCAAGGGGTCTTACCCCGTCGACTGAGAAAGCAGGCCACGACGGTGCGCAGCAGCATGACTGTTCCGCCGGAACTCGTTGTGGGATTGCTGGGCCTGGCCGACGAAAATCTGCGCGTACTCGATCGCAGCCTGGCTGCCGATCTGCATGTCCGGGGCAACACCATCACGCTGACCGGCGAATCAGGCGACCTCGCACTGGCCGAACGGGTGATCTCCGAACTGATGGCCGTGGTTGCCAGCGGCCAGGTACTGACCCCCGAAACGGTGCGGCAGAGTGTGGGCATGGTCGAGGCGGCCGAAAACGAATCGCCCGCCGAAGTACTGACATTGGACATCCTGTCGCGGCGCGGAAAGACCATCAGGCCCAAGACGCTGAATCAGAAACGCTACGTCGACGCCATCGATGCGAACACCATTGTGTTCGGAGTGGGCCCGGCGGGCACCGGCAAGACATACCTGGCGATGGCCAAGGCCGTCCGCGCGCTGCAGACCAAGCAGGTAACCCGGATCATCCTCACCAGGCCGGCGGTGGAAGCCGGTGAGCGCCTTGGCTTTCTGCCGGGCACCCTGAGCGAGAAGATCGATCCCTACCTGCGGCCGCTGTACGACGCTCTGCACGACATGATGGACCCCGAATCCATTCCGAAGCTGATGAGCGCCGGGGTCATCGAGGTGGCGCCACTCGCCTACATGCGCGGCCGAAGCCTGAACGACGCGTTCATCATCCTCGACGAGGCGCAGAACACCACCGCCGAACAGATGAAGATGTTCCTGACCCGGCTCGGGTTCGGTTCCAAGATCGTGGTCACTGGCGACATCACCCAGGTTGACCTTCCAGGCGGGGCTAGATCGGGCCTGCGCACTGCGATGGAAATTCTTGACGACGTCGACGACATCCACTTCGCCGAGCTGACGAGCGCCGACGTCGTGCGGCATCGACTGGTATCGGAGATCGTCGACGCATACGCCAGAGCCGAGCAGCCCACTCTGATGAATCGCGCCCAGCGGCGTTCACGACGGTAGGGTGGTCACACCATGAGCATCGAGGTGTCGAACGAGTCCGGCCTCGACGTTTCCGAAGAGGAACTGATCAGTGTCGCCCGCTTCGTGATTCACAAGATGGATGTGAACCCGGGTGCGGAACTGTCGATGATCCTGCTGGACACCGCCGCAATGGCCGATCTGCACATGCGCTGGATGGACCTGCCCGGTCCCACCGACGTGATGAGCTTTCCGATGGACGAGCTCGAACCGGGTGGCCGCCCCGACACTCCCGAGCCCGGGCCGTCGATGCTGGGTGACATCGTGCTGTGCCCGGAATTCGCCGCCGAACAGGCCGCCTCCGCGGGGCACAGCCTCGGGCATGAGCTGGCGCTGCTCACGGTGCACGGGGTCCTGCACCTATTGGGTTACGACCACGCCGAACCCGATGAGGAAAAGGAAATGTTCGCGTTGCAACGCAAGCTGCTCGAGGAGTGGGTTGCCGATCAGGTTGCGGCCTACCATCAGAATCGGCAAAGCGAGAAGGACCGGCGACTGCTCGACAAGTCGCGGTATTTCGACGAACAGTGACGGGGATTGGTCCGTTAGTCGGCGTGATCGCCCTGGTCGCCGTGGGGGGGTTGTTCTCGGCAATCGACGCCGCGATCAGCACGGTGTCGCTGGCGCGCGTCGAGGAGATGGTGCGCGACGAGCGTCCCGGCGCGGTGCGCCTCGCATCGGTGATCGCCGAACGGCCAAGCTATATCAATCTGGTTGTGCTGCTCCGGATTGCGTGCGAAACGTCAGCCACCGTTCTCCTGGTGGCGTACTTCGCGGACGACATCGGTTGGGGCTGGGCCCTGTTCACGTCAGCGGCGGTGATGACGGTCGCGAGCTTCGTGGTGATGGGGGTCGGCCCGCGGACGGTGGGGAGGCAGAACGCGTATTCGATCGCGCTGATTTCGGTTGTTCCCTTGCAGGCGATTTCGGTGCTTCTCACACCGATCAGCAGGCTGCTCATTCTGCTCGGCAATGCCCTGACACCCGGGCGTGGGTTCCGCAACGGACCGTTCGCGTCGGAAATCGAACTGCGTGAGGTGGTCGACCTCGCGCAGCAGCGCGGGGTGGTGGCCGACGAGGAGCGCCGAATGATCCAGTCGGTGTTCGACCTCGGTGACACACCTGCGCGAGAGGTCATGGTGCCGCGCACCGAGATGGTCTGGATCGAGGGCGACAAAACGGCTGGGCAGGCAACGACTTTGGCGGTCCGCAGCGGGCATTCCCGGCTGCCCGTCATCGGTGAGAACGTCGACGACGTAATCGGTGTGGTGTTCCTCAAAGATCTGGTGCAGCGCACGTATTACTCGTCGAACGGAGGGCAGGACACCACCGCCGCCGAAATAATGCGGTCGGCCGTATTCGTGCCGGATTCGAAGCCACTCAACGACCTGCTGCGCGAAATGCAGCGCGACCGTAATCACATGGTGCTGCTGGTGGATGAATACGGCGCCATTGCAGGGCTGGTCACCATCGAGGATGTGCTGGAGGAGATCGTCGGCGAGATCGCCGACGAGTACGACACCGACGAGGTGGCGCCCATCGAGGAGCTGGGAAACAACGAGTACCGGGTGTCGGCCCGCCTGGCGATAGAAGACGTCGGCGAACTCTATGGCATCGAGTTCGACGAAGGCCTCGACGTCGACACCGTTGGCGGGCTGTTGGCGCTGGAGTTGGGTCGCGTACCGCTGCCCGGCGTGACTGTGGTGTCACACGGGTTGCGGCTACGGGCCGAAGGAGGGCCCGATCATCGCGGTCGCCTGCGAATCGGCACCATTCTGGTGAGCCCCGTCGACCCCGAACCCGACGAGGCGACCGCTGAGTCTGCGTCCAGATCGTCAGCTCGGGGCAATTCGCGATCTGGACGCAGAGTCGACGCGGGGGAGAATGCATGAGTGAGTTCCGGTCGGGGTTCGTCTGCCTTGTCGGCAGGCCCAACACCGGCAAGTCGACGCTGACGAACGCCCTGGTAGGGGCCAAGGTCGCCATCACGTCGAACCGGCCGCAGACCACGCGTCACACCATCCGCGGCATTGTGCATCGAGACGATTTCCAGATCGTGCTGGTGGACACACCGGGCCTGCATCGCCCACGGACTCTGCTCGGCAAAAGGCTCAATGATCTGGTGCGCGACACCTACGGTGAAGTCGACATCATCGGACTGTGCATCCCGGCGGATGAGGGCATCGGCCCCGGAGACCGGTGGATCTATGAGCAGATTTGCGCGGTCGCACCGAGAACCAAGCTGGTGGTGATCGTCACCAAGATCGACAAGGTCTCAAAAGAACGAGTGGCCGCGCAGCTGATGGCCGTTCACCGGGAATTCGGAGAGCACACCACCGAGATCGTGCCGGTCTCGGCGACAACGGGTGAGCAGGTCGACGTTCTTGTCAACCTTCTGGCCGCGCAATTGCCCCCGGGCCCGGCGTTCTATCCCGACGGCGAGCTGACCGATGAGCCCGAGGAAGTGCTCATGGCCGAGCTGATTCGGGAGGCGGCCCTCGAAGGTGTGCGCGACGAGCTGCCGCATTCGCTGGCGGTGGTCATCGAAGAATCCGGACTTCGAGACGGACGAGACGACCTGATGGATGTGCACGCGATTCTCTACGTTGAACGGGACAGCCAGAAGGGCATCGTCATCGGTAAGGGCGGCGCCCGCCTCAAAGCGGTCGGTACGGCGGCTCGCACCCAGATCGAGAACCTGCTCGGCACGAAGGTCTACCTGGACCTTCGGGTGAAGATCGCAAAGAACTGGCAGCGTGATCCCAAGCAGCTGGGCCGCCTGGGTTTCTAATGCTCGCGGGTTTGGGCACGCTTATACCCGGCGCGGGTCCCCGAGTATGTCGGTTGAAGGTGGGAAGCTCGTCGGATGCGGCTGTACCGGGATCGAGCTGTGGTGCTGCGTCAGCACAAGCTCGGTGAAGCCGATCGCATCGTCACCCTGCTGACCAGGGATCACGGGCTGGTCCGCGCGGTCGCTAAAGGGGTTCGCCGCACCCGCAGCAAGTTCGGGTCCCGGCTCGAACCGTTCGCGCACATCGACGTTCAGCTGCATCCCGGGCGCAATCTCGATGTGGTCACCCAGGTGGTGTCTCTCGACGCCTTCGCCACCGACATCGTCAGCGACTATGGCCGCTATACGTGTGCCTGCGCGGTGCTGGAGACCGCCGAACGACTGGCCGGCGAGGAGCGGGCACCGGCACCGGCGCTACACCGGCTCACGGTCAGCGCGCTGCGTGCGATCGCCGACGGCAAGCGGTCCCGCGGCCTGGTGCTGGACGCCTACCTGCTTCGCGCCATGGGCATCGCCGGCTGGGCGCCATCGCTGACCGAGTGCGCCCGGTGCGCGGCTCCCGGCCCGCATCGTGCCTTCCACATCGCCGCCGGTGGCAGCATCTGCATGCACTGCAGGCCGGCCGGATCGAGTACCCCGCCGCAGGCGGTGCTTGACCTGATGTCGGCGCTGCACGACGGGGATTGGGAAATCGCCGAGGCATCGACGCCATCACATCGCAGCCATGCCAGCGGTCTGGTGGCAGCTCATCTGCAGTGGCACCTGGAACGGCAGCTGCGAACATTGCCGCTGGTTGAACGCATCTATCAGCAGCCCGCCGATCATCAGGGCGGGGTATTCAGGCAGGATATTCGCCATGTCGATATTGCGACGCAAAGAGCAGTTCCCACAGCTGCCTCCGGCGCCTGACGACTACCCGACCTTTCCGGATACCTCCAACTGGCCGGTGGTTTTCCCGCAGCTTCCTGCTGCTGTAGACGGTGGGCCCCGGCGGCCACCGCAGCACCCGTCCAAGGCCGTACCGCCGGCGATCCCCGCGAACCAACTGCCACAGCATGTCGCCGTGGTGATGGACGGCAACGGGCGGTGGGCCACCAAGCGCGGGCTGAGCCGTACCGAGGGGCACAAGAGGGGTGAGGCCGTCCTCATCGACATCACCTGCGGCGCGATCGAGATCGGGATCAAACACCTCACGGTGTACGCGTTCTCCACCGAGAACTGGAAGCGCAGCGCCGACGAGGTCCGATTCCTGATGGGATTCAACCGCGAGGTGGTGCGCCGTCGCCGCGAGAACCTCGACATCATGGGTGTGCGGATGCGCTGGGTGGGATCGCGCGCGCGGATGTGGCGCAGTGTGATCAAGGAATTCGAGATTGCCGAGAACATGACAGTCGGCAATGACGTCATCACCGTGAACTACTGCGTCAACTACGGCGGGCGCGCCGAAATCGCCGAAGCGGCAAGGCAAATCGCCCGTGATGCTGCGGCCGGGCGGATCGACCCGGAACGGGTCAACGAGGCAACCCTGGCGTCGCACCTGCACCGGACGGACATTCCCGACGTCGACCTGTTCATCCGCACATCGGGGGAGCAGCGGTCAAGCAACTTCATGCTGTGGCAGGCGGCGTATGCGGAATACGTTTTCCAGGACAAACTCTGGCCGGACTACGACCGTCGGGATCTGTGGGCGGCCTGTGAGGAATACGTCAACCGCAACCGGAGGTTCGGCCGCGCCTAACCCGCGCAGTCGGCGCAGGTGCCGAACAGCTCGATGGTGTGGCTCACGTCTGAAAAGCCATGCGCGACAGCAATTTCCGCGGCCCAGGCCTCGACCTCGAAGCCGCTGACCTCCACAGCTGATCCGCACGCCCGGCACACCAAATGGTGATGATGCTCATCGGCGGAGCATCGGCGGTACGCCGACTCACCGGTATCGGTTCGGACGGTATCGACCAGTCCCGCGGTGGCCAGGGATTGGAGCGTCCGATATACCGTAGTCAAGCCGATGTTGTCACCCCGACGGCGCAGTTCGTCGTGCAACTCCTGCGCGGAACGGAATTCCTCGACGGTGTCGAGCAGGGCGACGATCGCCGCGCGCTGTCGGGTGGCACGCACCATCACGGCCGCTCCTCGGCTACCACAATGTCACCGTCGCATGCATGTTCAGGCATGTCAAAAGTCGCTCGCTAGGCTGTTAGGGCTCAATCCCCACCAGACAGGAGTGCACGCGATCGTGGCATCCGTGATCGAATCAGTCGTCAACCTGGCCAAGCGCCGCGGTCTCGTCTATCCGTGCGGCGAGATTTATGGCGGCACCCGGTCGGCTTGGGACTACGGCCCACTGGGTGTCGAGTTCAAGGAGAACATCAAGCGCCAGTGGTGGCGATCGGTGGTCACAGGTCGCGATGACGTGGTCGGATTGGACAGTTCGATCATCCTGCCCCGCGACGTCTGGGTGGCTTCCGGCCATGTCGAGGTGTTCAACGATCCGCTGGTGGAGTGCCTGGAATGCCACAAGCGGCATCGTCAGGACCATATGCAGGAGGCTTTTGCAGCCAAGAAGGCCAAAGGTGGCGAACCCGTCAATCCGGACGACGTCCCGATGACCGGCATCGCCTGCCCCGACTGCGGCACCAAAGGCAAATGGACCGAGCCCCGCGAATTCAACATGATGCTCAAGACCTACCTCGGGCCGATCGAAAGCGAAGAGGGACTGCACTACCTGCGGCCCGAGACCGCACAGGGCATCTTCGTCAACTTCGCCAACGTGGTGACTACGTCGCGCAAGAAGCCGCCGTTCGGCATCGGCCAGATCGGGAAGAGCTTCCGCAACGAGATCACTCCGGGAAACTTCATCTTCCGCACTCGGGAGTTCGAGCAGATGGAGATGGAGTTCTTCGTCGAGCCCTCGACCGCCCCCGAATGGCACCAATATTGGATCGACACTCGCCTTCAGTGGTACGTCGACCTCGGCATCGCGCCGGAGAACCTGCGCCTGTACGAGCATCCGAAGGAGAAGCTTTCGCACTACAGCGACGGCACCACCGACATCGAATACAAATTCGGGTTTGCCGGCAACCCGTGGGGTGAGCTCGAGGGAGTCGCAAATCGAACCAACTTCGACCTCACGACGCACTCAAAGCATTCCGGCGTCGATCTCACGTATTACGACCAAGCTGCGGACACACGCTACGTCCCCTACGTCATCGAGCCGGCAGCGGGCTTGACGCGGTCATTCATGGCGTTCCTGGTCGACGCGTACCACGAGGATGAGGCCCCCAACGCCAAGGGCGGGGTGGACAAGCGCACGGTGCTTCGCCTTGACCCGCGGCTGGCACCGGTCAAGGCGGCCATTCTGCCGCTGTCGCGCCACGCCGACCTGAGCCCCAAGGCGAAAGATCTTGCGGCAGAACTGCGCAAGTACTGGAACATCGAATTCGACGACGCGGGCGCCATCGGTCGCCGGTATCGGCGGCAAGATGAAATCGGCACCCCGTACTGCGTGACGGTGGACTTCGACACCCTCGAAGATCAGGCTGTCACGGTCCGGGAACGCGACTCGATGACACAGGAACGCATCAGCTTGGCTTCGGTGGTCGATTACCTGAGCACACGACTGCGGGGATAACTCGGGCTGCGCTACCTTGGCACCCGTGCGGACCCTCCGACAGTGGCGTGTTCAGGTTGTCTGTGTCGCGGCGTTGGCCGTGTTGACCGGATGCGGACCAAGCCAGCGCCACCACGCGGAATCCTCGGCCGCTTCGCCGTCGCCCGATTTGACGTCGACGATCTCGACGTCGAATCGGGCGGACGGAAAACAGTGCCCGGCTCAGGAAGGCCGTCAGATAACGATCACCAACGGTGACTTCAGATGTGCGGAGGCCTACGCGATCGCGGCGAAATACGATCCGCAGGGCGAGAAGTACCAGGATATCGACGCCTTCGAGTGTGGGACGGGAACGGCCGACGTGCGCCCGCTGGAATTTCAGTGCACGTCCGAAGACGTGGAGTTCGCCGTCTACGGCAACTGACCCTGCGACAACTGGCCCGCGATCAGAATCGCCCGCCGCCGCCGAGGATGCCTCCGCCGCTGCTTGATCCCTGGGATCCGCCGTACGAGCTGGAAGTCCAGTGGCCCCCACCATGACCGCCGCCGCCGAAACCGCCGCGCATGGCGCCGGACAAGATGTTGCCGAGGATGATCCCACCGATCACCGCGCCCATGTCTGACTGACCGCCCCTACCGGAGTGGTTCATGTACTGGCGCTGGGAGGCTTGCACGTCGTTGTTGGCCAATTGCTGAGCCTGCGCCGCCAGCATCGAGGCACCGTTGGCGTGCGCGATGGCTTCGGTGATGTTGGTGTTCTTCTTAGCTTGGGCCGCGTCGAGTTGACGGACCGCCTCGTTGAGGCGGGTCCGTGCCTCTGGACCGACGCTGCCCCGGCGGGTGTCGATGTAGTCGGAGACCGAGCGGACCCGGGACTGCGCGGTGAACAGCGCCTGGTCGAACGACCTGGCGAGACGTTCCTGTGCCTCGTGTTCCTCGGTCACCTCGAGCAGGAGGCGATCCAGATCGGCATCGGCCTGCGTCAGCTGGGTAAAGGCGCCGAGTGGGTCGGCTGAGCCGTTCTTTTGTGCTTCGGCAACGGCTTCGACCGCCCGATCGCGCGCCTCGGCGAGTTCGTCGCCCTTGGAGATCTTGCCCCGCGCGAGGTTTGTCGTGGCCGCCTCGATGCCCATCTGTATGTCGGCGACCGCGGACGGCAGCGCGGAGGTCGCCCGGCGGATGTCGCTTGCCGCACTGTCGATCGCATCGAGCATCGAACCGGCCTGACCCAGAGCCGATTCCGTCACCCGGATGCAGTCGATCAATTCCGTCTGCCTCCCGGCGACCGGCTTCGCCACGAGCTCGCGAGCGCGGGTGATGGAGCGCTCGGCGAAGTCCACGCGTTCTTTGGCTGCGTTGACATTCCTGGCGACCGACGCCAAAGCCGACTCGGCGAACTCGTTGTGCAGTGCGGTGAGCTGCTGCTGAGCCGGCTCGATGCGGGCGGTGACGCCCACCAGCTGCTGGGTGAGAGTGTCGAGGCGCTCGGGAGCATTGATGACCAGATCGCGCAGCTGGTGGAATGCCTTGGTCTGATCGTCGAGTTCGCGGTTGGCGCGGGCTGCAGCGACGACCACCCGCGTCAGCAGGTCTCGCCGCTGCGCATCGGTTTCTGGGATCGCGTCGTCGAGCTGCTGGCGGACATTGAACGCTTGCGCGATCGCGATTCTGGCGGCATTGAGGGCCCGGGTGAACGGCTCGGTCTGGGTATCGCCGAATTCCTCGACGGCCAAAGCCAATTCGTTGCCGCTGGTTCGTATTGCGTTGTCGACGTCGACGACGACGGATCGAGACAGGTCGTCGAGAGCGTCGGTGGAGACCGACGCCAGTGCCGCCGGATCCGTGGCGTCGATCCGCCGAGCGGCAGCCGCCTCGGCTGCTCGACGTTTGCCGCGGCGGTGCCGGCTCCACACAATCAACCCCGCAATCGCGAGCAGCAGGATCGCGGCGATGGTCAGCAACGTCGCCAGGGACATCGGAGCACCCGCAGTGTTTCTCGCGCTGTCGAGTCCCTGAGCCGCGGCGATGGCCGCTCCCGTCCAGTCGCTGCGCCGGAGGGCGGGCTCGATCTGGTCGCGGCGGATGTCGTCGACCTTGGTCGACTCCGGGCTGGAGCTACCCCCGAGCGCTTCAGACGGCACCAGAAAGGCATACGAGCGATCGGTGGTCGCCACCGTCAATATCGCATCCTGCGGGCCGAGGTCGCTGATGCTGCGCACCCTCTGCGCCCATGAGACGGCATCGCTGGGTGCGAACGAATCGACGTACACCACCCAGAGCCGAACATGCCGATTGGTGTACAGCGAATCCACGGCATCCTGAACCTCCCCGAGTTGCCTGTCGCCGAGGACGTTCGCTTTGTCGGTGACGTAATCGGGAAGGCGGAAGGGTGGCTCTGCGTTCGCGGCGGGTACGAGCAGCCCGGTGACCGCAAAGAGGGCGGCCAGCACCGTGATGAGCATGCCGATCAGACGGGCAAGGCGCATGAACGTCAAATGTAGTGGCGCTGGCAGACTGTGCCCCGGTGATGACGAAACAGCAGGGCCGCTACGACGAAGCCGACCGCGAGCGGCTCGCTGTCGAACCGTGCAAGTCGGCCGGACTGCCCGGGACCAACAGCGAACATCGGACTGACTTCGCACGCGACCGCGCACGGGTGCTGCATTGCGCAGCGCTTCGGCGATTGGCTGACAAGACGCAGGTGGTGGGACCGCGGGACAGCGATAATCCGCGTACCAGGTTGACCCATTCGCTGGAGGTCGCGCAGATCGGGCGGGGGATGGCCGTCGCGCTCGGCTGCGACCCCGACCTGGTGGACATGGCCGGACTGGCACACGACATCGGACACCCGCCGTACGGGCATAACGGGGAGCGCGCACTGGATCAGTTCGCAACCGCTCACGGCGGTTTCGAGGGCAACGCTCAGAACTTTCGCATCCTGACCCGGCTGGAACCGAAAGTGCTTGATACACAGGGGCGCAGCGTCGGCTTGAATCTGACGCGTGCCGGGCTCGACGCGGTCACCAAATATCCGTGGTTCCGGGATGCCGACGGCGGAAAGTTCGGTTTCTACGCCGACGATCGCGCGGCAGCGGAATGGTTGCGTGCGGGTGCTCCCGAGCGGCATCCGTGCCTTGAGGCACAGATCATGGACTGGGCCGATGATGTCGCTTACTCGGTGCATGACGTCGAAGACGGTGTGGTTTCCGGTCGGATCGACCTGCGAGTGCTGGCCGACGCTGATGCCGCGGCAGCTCTGGCAAGACTGGGTGAATCGCGGGCAATCGACGCGGGGCGCGGGCTCGGTGCCGACGATCTCGAGGCGGCCGCGGGGCGGCTGTCCCGCCTGCCTATCGTCGAAGCTGTGGGACGCTACGACGGCAGTCTGGCCGCGTCGGTCGCCTTGAAGCGTCTCACCAGCGAGTTCGTCGGGCGGTTCGCGTCAGCGGCGGTTGCGGAGACCCAGAAGGTGTCGGGATTCGGCTCGCCGGTTCGCTACGGCGCAGATATGGCCGTGCCGTCGGGCGTCAGCGCCGAGGTCGCGGTGCTCAAGACGTTGGCGCTGCAGTTCATCATGTCCGATCCGCGGCACCTGGAAGTGCAGGCACGGCAGCGGGAGTGTGTTCAGGACGTCGCGCAGCGGCTCGTCGGCTCGGCACCGGTGGGGCTGGACGTGACCTACGTCCGGGTGTTCGAGGACGCCCCCGACGACGGAGCGCGAATGCGGGTGATCATCGACCAGATCGCCTCGTACACCGAGACTCGCCTCGAGCGGATCGCCGCCGAAGATACCCGCTCTAGACTGTCCCGGTGACGGGTGCGGTGGGCGGGGGCGGCGACCGAAAGGGCCGCATACCCGACCGCGATATCGCCGCAATCCGTGAAAAGGTCCGTATCGAAGATGTGGTCGGCGACTATGTCCAGCTCCGGCGGGCCGGCGCGGACTCGCTGAAGGGGCTGTGCCCGTTCCACGACGAGAAGTCACCGTCGTTTCATGTGCGTCCGAACCACGGCCACTTTCACTGCTTCGGCTGCGGCGAAGGCGGAGACGTGTACGCGTTTCTCCAGAAAATCGAACACATAAGCTTCGTCGAGGCTGTGGAAACCCTTGCCGACCGCATCAGCTATGCCGTCACCTACAGCGGGGGCGGTACCAGTGTGCAGCGCGACCGCGGCAGCCGCAGCCGCCTTGTTGCCGCTAATGCCGCCGCGCAGGAATTCTATTCCGCCGCTTTGGAATCCGACGAAGCCTCCGTTGGCCGCAAGTATTTGACGGACCGCAATTTCGACGCCGGGGCCGCGCTTCGGTTCGGCTGTGGGTTCGCGCCGTCGGGCTGGGATTCCCTGACCAGACACCTCATTCGGAAGGGCTTCGAGTTCAAGGAGCTGGAAGCCGCAGGGCTGTCCCGAGAGGGCCGCCGCGGACCGATCGATCGTTTCCACCGCAGGTTGCTGTGGCCCATTCGGACCGCCAGTGGCGACACGGTGGGTTTCGGAGCGCGCCGGTTGTTCGATGACGACCCGATCACCGCGAAGTACGTCAACACCCCCGAAACGGTCCTCTACAAGAAGTCGTCAGTGCTGTTCGGCATCGACCTGGCCAAGCGGGACATCGCGCGCGGCCACCAGGCAGTCGTGGTCGAGGGTTACACAGACGTGATGGCCATGCACCTTGCCGGCGTCACCACCGCAGTGGCGTCGTGCGGCACCGCGTTCGGAGACGAGCACCTGTCGATGCTTCGGCGACTGATGATGGACGACAAGTTCTTTCGTGGCGAGCTGATCTACGTGTTCGACGGCGACAGCGCCGGGCAGGCGGCAGCTCTCAAGGCATTCGAGGGTGAGCAGAACCTGGCGGGTCAGAGTTTCGTCGCGGTGGCGGCTGACGGGATGGATCCGTGTGATCTGCGGTTGGCCTCAGGTGACGGTGCGCTTCGCGATCTGGTGGCCCGTCGCGCGCCGCTGTTCGAATTCGCGATCCGCACGGCGCTGGCCGAACACGATTTGGAGAGCGCGGAGGGCCGGGTGACAGCGCTACGGCGTTGCGTGCCGATGGTCGCGCAGATCAAGGACTCCACTCTGCGCGACGAGTACGCGCGCCAACTTGCCGGATGGGTCGGCTGGGACGATGTGGCCCAGGTAGTGGGCCGGGTGCGCGAACAGGCGGGTCAACGGCCGGCGAAACGTACGGACGGCGGGCGAACGGCGCCCAAGGCGGGAACTCACGCCGACGGAGCGATCCGGCGCCCGAATCCACGAGACCCGACGTTGTGGCCGCAGCGCGAGGCACTCAAGGCGGCGCTGCAATACCCCGCAAAAAGCGGACCGGTATTCGACGCCCTGGCGGAAGAAAGCTTCACCGACCCCGGATATCTGGAAATCCGCAGCGCGATCGCCGCGGCCGGCGGTGTCACCACCGGTATCGCAGGCGCGCCATGGATCGAGAAGGTCACCCAACACATCAGATCGTCGGCGCCTCAAAGCCTGGTCACCGAACTCAGCGTCGAAGCGATTCGCGTCGATGACGATGACGATGACAAGTTGACCCGCTATATCGCCGGGGTTCTGGCACGACTGCAAGAGGTGTGGGTGGGCCGGCAGATCGCGGAGATCAAATCCAAGCTGCAGCGCATGTCGCCCGTTGAACAGAGCGATGAATACCATGCTCTTTTCGGCGACCTGGTGGCGTTGGAGGCCTACCGGCGCAGCCTGCTCGAGCAGGCCAATGGCGACGACATGTCTGTCTGATCCCCGGTTGGCGACTATGGTTAACGAAGAGTCGGTCTGCGACGAAAGGTCACTTATGACACTCGCGAAAAATCGTGTACGTCGGATGGCTGTCGTCGGTGCCCTGGCCGCGGCAGCGGTGGCACTGCCCGCGCTAGCGGCGCTGAATGCGTCGCCAGCGCCGACCACCGACACGGCCACCGGTAACTGCCTCGCGTGGTTCGGATCCCGTGATGACGGTCAATGCCTGTCGTACTCCAACGGACAGGGCGGTTCGATCGGAACGCCCGGGGTTGCCGTCGGAGGCTCAAACACCAATGGCGGTTTCGGTGTGTCGACCGGCCCCCTGATGCCCGGTCAGACAATCAGCATTCCCTTGGGCTAAGCACCCGTCTGAACGGATCCGATCGGAGTGGCTTCGGCGGAATCGGACCGTCCCGGCCCCGCGTCGAGCATGATACGAGCGAGTCGTGTCGGAACTCTGGGGGGATGGACCAATGAGACTTTCAACCTCGTGCGGCATCGACGTCTTTAGGCCCGCGGGCAAGTATTCGAGCTATGTGGGTCGCGTGGGTGCTCTCGCCGTCATGCTTGGCGTCGGTACGGCCATCGGGGCGATGTCGGGTGTGGCATCTGCCGATACGACGGGCTCTTCCGGGGCGTCGGGTGTCGCGGCACAGGGTTCCGCGTCGAGCTCAGAGTCTTCGACGAGGCAGGTCGGGGCAGCGAAGACCCGATCCCGGTCTGCTTCAGCCGGCTTGCCGGAGCGGCGGTCTGCGGGTGCGAGGCCGGCCGATTTCGGCGGGGTGACGACTCCGCCGGCCGCCGGCATCTCCGGGCTACCGGATGTGGCCGACGCGGTTGTGTCCGGTCCGCGGCGGGGCGATTCGGATTTGAGTGACGGGCCGGATGCGCCTCTGGTGTGGACGGCATCGGGAGCGGTGCGACGGGACGTGGGTGCCCGCCCGACGGCATCAGATTCTGGTCTTGCCGGCCGGTCGCCCCGCGAATCGCGATTGGCCGACGAAATCTCAGCGGCGTCGGCAAACGCGGTCGGGGGCGTCTGGTTATTCGGCAATGGGACGGCCGAGCACCCCAACGGCGGGATCCTGATCGGCAACGGCTATTCCTGGACGGCGTTGTCATGCACCGGCACATCCGCGTGCGACGGTGGAGATGGCGGCCTGATCGGCAGTGGCGGCGACGGCTACAACGGCGGAAACGGCGGGGCCGCGGGCTGGTTTGGGCACGGTGGTAGCGGTGGAACCGGGGTGGCCGCTGGCGACGGTGGTGCCGGCGGTGACGGTGGCGCCGGCGGATTGATCATCGGCGGCGGCGGCAACGGTGGCGCCGGCGGAGCTGCCATCGGCGATGGCGGCAATGGTGGTTCGGGCGGAAACGGCGGTAGTACCGGACTTCTCTCCTTGAGCGGTGTTGGCGGATCGGGCGGGGCCGGCGGGGCTGGGCGGGCCGGTACCGCCGGGACCAACGCGACGGCCGCGGGCGGATCGGGCAGCGATGGCGTTGCCGGAGGCAACGGAGGAGCCGGCGGCAAGGGCGGCGCGGGCAGCTGGGTCTTCGGTGCCGGCGGAGCGGGTGGAAGCGGCGGCGAGGCCGGCAGCGGCGGCGACGGCGGTAAGGGCCTCACTGGGGATGATGGGGGCAGCCCCGGCGGTGCAGGCGGAGATGGTGGCAGCGGCGGTGACGGCGCGGCAGGCGGCAACGGCGGTGCGGGTGGTGATGCCGGTATTGGCCGGCTTCTCTTCCTCATCGCCAGGACCGGCGCCAACGGCACAGGTGGGGCCGGGGCTGCGGGCGGCGCCGCCGGCACGCCCGGCGACGGTGGTGCTGGAGGTGCCGGAAATGTCAGTACCCCAGACGGTGGTGCCGGCGGGGACGGCGGCGCGCCGGGCACTGCCGGGGCAGGCGGTGCGGGTGGTGCGGTTGGTACGGGTGGTGCCGGTGGCTCGGCTGGCAGCAGTGGGTCATCAGGCACATCGGTTGTAGGTCCGGCCGGTAACGGCGGTAGCGGAGGTGCTGGGTACGACAACACGGCCGCGGGTGGTAATGGAGGTGATGGTGGAGCCGGCGGTGACGGCGGAGTGCGCGGCAATGGCGGTAACGGTGGAGCCGGCGGATTCGGCACAGCGGGCAAGGCGGGGACCAACGCCATCAGCGCGGGTGTTTCGGGCGGAGACGGGCAAGTCGGTGGCTCGGGCGGTTCCGGGGGAGCAGGTGGCAAGGGCGGCTCGGCTCTTGGCAATGGCGGTGCGGGCGGCAATGGCGGGAGTGCCGGTGATGGTGGGCGCGGTGGTAACGGTGCCGCTGGGGCGTCGGGTGGTAGCGGCGGGAATTCAGGTGGTGACGGCGGTGCCGCCGGTAACGGCGCAACGGGTGGAAAGGGGGGTGCCGGCGGCAGTGGTGGTGCGGCCAGTGCCGGCACCGTAGGTGTCAATGGTTCAGGTGGTACCGGCGGTAACGGCGGCGCTGCCGGGACCGCCGGTGCAGGTGGGGACGGTGGTGCCGGGCTGAGCGGCAGCACGGCCGCCCGCGACGGCCAGAGCGGTGGTAGGGGCGGCGCGGGCGGTCAGGGCGGCAAAGGCGGTGCCGGTGGTGGGGGCGGTGATGCCGGTGCCGGCGGTACGGGCGGGTTGATCGGGACCGCCGGTAAGGGTGGCGCGGGATCGTCGGGTGGTGCCGGTGGTGATGGTGCGAACGGTGGCAAGGCCTATGACGCGTCAGCCTTGACCGATGGCAGCAGTGGCGGAAATGGCGGCTCGGGCGGCGCTGGTGGCACCGGTGGTTCTGGAGGTACAGGTGGTGCGGCCGGCGGGACAGGCGCGGCAGCGGGAAGTAGCGGCAAGGGCGGCAATGGCGGCGACGGTGGGAGTGCGGGCGCAGCGGGTAGTGGTGCGTCGGGTCAGTCCGGTGGCAACGGTTCGTCCGTGAGCCGTAATGGGGTGTCGGGCACTGATGGTGGTGCGGGCGGTAACGGTGGTGGGGGTGGTGCTGCCGGTGCTGCGGGTGCGGGCGGTAACGGTGGTTTGAGTGGGGTGGCGGGGTTGACCGGGTTGGCGACCAGTGGTGGTGCGGGTGGTGCGGGTGGTAAGGGGGGCAGTGGTTATAACGCGGCCTCTGATGGTGACGGGGGTGCCGGCGGTAATGGTGGGTCTGG
>Ga0075163_10003534_pt1 | contig 21016 bp, 13 predicted proteins | sample JI1023141ADNA_FD_71478 | JGI IMG/M metagenome (GOLD analysis project Ga0075163, IMG submission 71478) | Wastewater effluent complex algal communities from Wisconsin, to seasonally profile nutrient transformation and Carbon sequestration -... | ecosystem: Engineered > WWTP > Effluent > Algae... | reverse complement strand
CGTAGAGGCCGGCACGGACCTGCACGTTGGCGAAGTTGTGGACGCGATTCGCCGCGAGCAGCCCGCCCGGATCGCCGGCGTGGGCGGCGGCGACCTCCGCATGCCGGAACCACACGCGGCCGTCGGCGCTGCGCGCCAGCTTCTCACCGACGGTGCGGATCATGTCGGTCGCTGCCTCGGCGGCGACGTCCCAGCTCCCGAGGCTGGCCGCCTCGAAGTAGGCCTCCTGGGTCACCACCTCGGCCTGCTCGTACATCGCCGTGTCGAGCAGCAGCCTCCCCTCGCGGACACGGGCCGCGCTGACGAGCGGCCTCCAGCCGACCTCCTCCGCGCGTGCGCGTGCGTCCGTCGCGGCCGCCAGCGCCTCGCGCGGACGGCCCGCGCGGGCGAGCGCGCTGGCCCCCGAGAGCGCGGCGCGCAGCGCCCGGACCTCCTCGCGTCGCTCCCGTGGCGGCTCCGGCTGGCGCATCAGCAGGCCCTCCTCGACGCAGGCCGACACCGAGCCGAGGCTCGACACGGCGACGACGGCGTTCTGGACCACCGACGCATCGGCGCGCTCGAGCTCCGCGATCAGCGATTCGACCACCGAGCGCCGGTCATCGAGGCACCACAACGCGCGGTCGAGCGTTTCGGCCGACCACACGCCGCGCACGTCGGCGTTCAGGCACACGTCGATGCGGGCACGCTTCCACGACCTGGCATGACCGTCGAGCCACGGCATCACCTTGTCCGCGGTCGTCTCGGCCTGACGCTCGCCGGTGGCGACGAACGAGCGGCGCAGGTCTCGGCGCCGGTCCTCGTTCCACACGCCGTCGAACTCGGCGCCGGCCGCCTCGCACGCGGCGACCCGGCGGGCCACGTCGCGCTCCTGCATCGTCACACCGCCGAGGCCGAGGCCGGCGGCGCCGGCGAGCAGCAGGGCCGCGGTCTTGACCCGCGCGCCGCGCTTGCCGTGCTCGAGCGCGGCGAGCAGGGCCGCCATCGTCGGCCAGCGCTGTGAAGGTTCGACGGCGAGCCCGCGCTCGAGCACCGCGCGCAGCCATCGCGGCACGCGGCGGCCCCGGGGCGGTGGTCGTCGCTGGCCCGCGATCACCATCGCCGCGAGCTTCAGCAAGGTCTCGCCGGCGAACGGCCGCTCGCCGTGGAGGAGCTCCCACGCCATCACCGACCAGCCGAATTGATCGGCCGCGGGCCCGGCGGGTTGGCCGTGCCATTGCTCCGGCGCCATGTAAGCGGGGGTCCCCTGGAGCGCGCCGGCCTGCGTCAGCGGCAGCTCGAGCGCCGCCATCGCCGGGCGCGCCGTATCCTCGGCGGCGAGCGTCGAGGCGAGCTCGACGTCGGGCGAATCGCGGCGGTCGCCGCGTGCGAGCCCGAAGTCCATCACGCGCACGCGGCCGTCGAGCCCGATCATCACGTTGTCGGGCTTGAGGTCGCGGTGAACCAGGCCCGCCGCGTGCGCCGCTGCGACGCCGCGGGCCGCGTCCACCAGCACCGTCAGCACCTCCGACCAGGCAGGGAGCCGCTCCGCGCTCCATTCACGCAGGGTCTTGCCAGCCACGAATTCCATGGCGATGAAGACCTGCTCGCCGTGGGTGCCCACGTCGTAGACGGCGACCACGTTCGGGTGCGACAGCTTGGCCAGCGCCTGGGCCTCGCGCAGCAGCCGGGTCCGCTCGGTGATCCCCGAGCCGCTCACCGCCGCGGGGGCGACCAGCTTGAGCGCGACCTTGCGGTCGAGCTCCGGGTCGAAGGCCGCGTAGACCACCCCCATCGCGCCGGCGCCGATCCGGTCGAGGAGCAGGTAGCGACCGACGACGGCGCCGCGCTCCAGCTCGCGCGGCGCTCCGGCGACCGTCCGATCGACGCGACCGTCGTCGGGGGCGAGCGTATCGTCGGCCTGCAACACCAGCCAGCATAGCGCGCGGGATCGGGGGCGAGAAGCCGAGCCCTGCGACCGCTTGCCCGCGCGCGGGGGAGCCTGCGCGGCCGTGGTTCGCCCGCGTCACGGGACGAGCGGGTGCCGGGGCCCGCGGGCTCCTCGGGACGTGGCGGTGCTGGTGCGTCGGCGACTCAGGGAAATGCTCATACTCCGTCACCAACGGCCGCTCGAGTCGCTATGTTGGAGGCGCTGCTTCGGCGTCGATGAGGTCGACGATGGCCGAAGGGCAGGAGAGGCGCCGCCCTCCTGCCCGCCGACCACGATGTTACCGGTGAAGCGGCAGCCCAGGCTGGCTGACCCGATCGCCTGGCAGGCGATCACCTGTCGTCCTCGCCTTTGCTGCGAAGACACAGCCACGCGGCCAGACCCGGCAGCCCGATCGGCGCGAGGATCTCCAGGTGCCCGACCAAGCCGACCCTCGGATCACCGATCACGAACATCCACAGCACCAGACAAGCCGCGATGGCCAGCACCTGCAATACCCCCACGAAGGTCTTCACGCCGCCGCTCCCGGCCCAGCCCACGAGCAGGCCCGTCAGCCCGACAGGGACCGCGATCATCAGGTTGAACGCCACGATGAACGCCCCTCCGCCCCAGTCGTGAGCCCACGCGGTCGAGGGGGACATGGCGACAAACAGCAGCGCGGCCGCTGCGAGGAGAGAACCATGGCTCATCGCGGCATCTTATCAATCGCCGCCCGCCAACGCGAACGCGGTATCGACACCTCCGATGCTCGACCCGCGCATGGCCGACGCCGTCGCGGTTCGATGACGCGCGGCGTTGTCACCCCGCGACCCACGCCCTCCGCCACCGGAAAAGCCTACTCCCGTTCGCCCCTCCGACCTCGCCTACGTGATCTTCACCTCCGGCTTCACGTGCCGGCCGAAAGGCGTGATGATCGTAGGGGCCACGAATCTCGCGCATGACGATCGAAGCAGAAAGCAGGAGACTCGTGTCAACACTCCGGACATTCGCGGAGCGCCCGGTCACGAGATGTCGAGCTTGATGAGGAGGCGCTTGAGCTGGTCGCGGCTGCGCAGCCCCAAGAGACGCCAGGCCCGCTCCCGGACGCCGCCGCAGGCCGCGAGGGCGGCCAGGACCTGCTCGCGCGTCAGGTCGGTCGGCGCGACGTTGGGGGCGAGCAGCGGCGGCCGTGGGTGAAGCGCGAGCCCGGTCGGCGCCTGGATGGCCCCGCCGGGGCTGGCCGCGAGGGCGCGCCACAGCACGCTGGCGAGCTCGCGGACGTGGGTTGTGTAGGGATGCAGGACGAGCGCGGCGACCAGGCCGGAGGCCAGCGTGGGCTCGTCGTCGACGAAGAAGCGGGCGCGTACATCGGCGTTGTCGCGCGCGGCGGACCGCAGCAGCTGGCGCGCGAGCAGCGGCACGTCCTCGGGCCGCTGTTCGAGGCCTGGCACCTCGATTCGGTGGACAAATCGGGCCAGGAGGTCGTGCTTGAGCGCGCCGGGGTCCCGGTTGGTCGCGGCGAAGAAGCGCGCGTTGCACACGCGTCGCTGGGCCTCGCCGAGTCGCTGGTACTCGCCGCCGTCCATCACCCGCAGGAGGTGGGCCTGCAGCGCGTGCGCCAGCTCGCCGATCTCATCGAGGAACAGCGCGCCGCCGTCGGCCTCGCCGAGGATGCCGATGCGGTTCGGGGTGCCGGGGTTCGGGTAGTCGCGGAGATTGCCGAACAGCTCGGCGTCGACCAGCGCATCGGGGATCGTCGCCGCGTTGCGAGCGACCAGCCCGGTGGCGCCGCGCGGCGAGGCGGCGTGCAGCGCTCGCACGACCAGCTCCTTGCCGGTGCCGCTGGGGCCGTGGACCAGCACGTGCTCGGTGCGTGGCGCGATGAAGGCGATCCGGCCGCGCAACGCCCACGCGGCGACCGACTCGCCGACGATCCCCTGCGGGTCGGGACCGCCGAAGGAAAACGCGGTCGTCGAGGCCGCGGCCCGGGGCCAGTCGACGGGCCGCTGGGTGACCAGCAGGATGAAGCGGCCGACGGACTCGATGACATCGCCGGGGCTCACGATCGCCTCCGCGACCTCGTGGCCGTTGATCCGGAGCGGCGTCGACCCGAGGCGCTCGACGAGGAGCGCGCCATCCTCACGCAGGCGGACGCGCAGCTGCCGACGAGACACCCGGGCGTCGCGGAGCGGCCCGGTGTCCACGCGCGACGCCGGCCGCAGCTGCTGGAACATGAGCGGCTGGGCGCCATCGTCGTCCGACTCGACGGCGCGGCCGATCGTGAAGGGAAAGTCGACGGCGCCCAGCGGGAGGGTGAGCACCTCGCCGAGCCGCGCCGGCTCGTCCCTCGACCACACCAGCGCCAGCGCCAGCAGGTTCAGCGCCGGCCCTGCGCCCTCGGAGCCCGGCGGCTCGCGGTGAATGGAGCTGTCCCGCAGGGTCGAGTCGTGGGGGGAGCGGTGCGGCATGGCCGGGTGACTCGACTACCGCAGGGAGCGCGGCGGCGCAAATACCGTCGATCGAGCCGTCGCGGCGGACGCCCGCCCGCGGCTTCAGATCGAGTCCCGGAGCAGCGAGGCCCACGCAGGGTCCTCGGCGGCGAGCGCCGCGATCGTGGGGTCGCGGCGGAGTCGGTCCTGGACGAGCGCCGGGGCGTCGTCGCTGGCCAGCGCGGCGGCCGTGTGCTCGCGAGCGAGCGCCGGTTCGGTCGGCGCCAGGGAGAGCGCGAGCGCGGCGTGGAGGCTCGCGCGGAGGTGCCGGGCCGGGTCATCGCCCACGGCCTCGATCGCCGCGAGCGCGGCCTGCCAGTCGCGCTGTGCGGCCGCGTGCTCGCCCCGGCTCTGGCGCACGCCGCCGCGGCCGAAGAGGAGTTCGGCGAGGGCGCGGCGCTGGTCGTCATCGACGGCGTCGAGGCGCTCGAGCGCGTGGAGCTCGTCGAGGAGGCGGCGCTGCACGTCGGGATCGTCGAAGTGGTGGCGAGCGAGCTGAACCCACGCGGCCGCCAGGAGGGCCAGCGCGCGAGGGCCCGCCGCCGCGAGGATCGCCGCCGCCAGCCCGGGCCGGGTCCGCAGGAGGTGGACGCGTGCGTGCTCGGGGAGCGCCGCGAACGCGGTCGCTATGGCGCTCTGGATCGCGGGGGCGTCGCGCAGATCGTCGGCCGCGAGCAGCTCGAGCAGCGCGCGGCCCTCGACGTCGGGCGCCAGGCGCGAGAGGTGCGTCCGGGCGCGCAGCGGTTCGCCCAGGACCAGCGCCCGCGCGGCCTCGGCGAGCAAGCTCCGGGGCAGGTCGTCCGGTTCGTCGCGGAGCCCGCGGAGGGTGAGTCGACGCAGGTCGGCGCCGACGAGGTGGCTGCCGCGGACCCGGAGCTCGAGGCGCAGCGGCCCGCTCAGCGCCGCCGGAGCCGAACGAAACTCGCGGAAGAACCGCAGGCCCTCGCCCTCGGTCGCGCAGGCCGTGACCTCGCGGTCCGGGAAGTACACGGCGCGGAGCACCACCCGTCGCGGGGTCGCTGCGCTGGCGACGCTGCGAAAGCCGTAGTTGAGCTGTTCACCGCCGAACGCGCGACAGGCGAAGCTCTGGTGGCGTTCGAAGCGATGACCGCCGCCGCCGAAGCCGACGGCCAGCCACGTTCGACCTGTCTCATCGACCAGGCTGATGTCGACGCCGGTGGCGTACTCGATCCGGGCGATGTCAAACTCGGCCTCGATCAGGATGGCGCCGCCGCTCCGACGCACCGGGAGCGTCGCCAGGGCGCCGTGGCTGCCCACCGCGGCGATGCGCAGGGCCCCGGCGCCGCGGTCGTGCCGCAACGCCGCCGGCTGGTCGATCCGCAGCGCCTCGGGCAAGGGGTCCGCGAGCTGCACGTCGACGACATCGGCGGCCGCGAGCAGCGAGGTGAGCCGCGCCAGGGTGAGCTCGGCAGCGGCGACCTCGGCCTCGGTCAGACCCGCCGCGTCGCGCAGGGCGAGGGCGTCGCGCCTCGCCGCCTCGAAGCGACCCAGTCGGGTCAGCGCCTCGACCCGCCGCGTCAGCGCGCCGGGGGCGAGCTCGCGGTCGGCGAGCGCGGCGGCGCTGAGCTCGAGCGCCGCGTCGAGCTCGCCGGCGATCGCGTAGAGCGCGGCGGCACGGTCGCGCAGGCGCCCCTGGAGGCGGGCGTCGGCGACGAAGGCGGCGGCGTCACGCAGGAGCTCGGCGCCGCTCGCGGGCAAGCCGATCGCGCCCAGCTCGTCGGCCCGGGCCCAGCGCGCGACGAGCACCTCGTCGGCCAGGTCCGGCGGCGGTGGGGCGGATGCATACGGCGTCGCCGAGACCGGGGGCATGCGCGTGGAGCCGAGGCCGAGCACCCAGGTCCGCCCGAGCGGGTCCGGATCGCCGACGATGAGCTCGCGCGCGCGGTCGTCGTCCAGCTCGGCGACCGCCAGCGGGCGCGCGTCGCCGATGACCAGCGAGCGGAGCGCTCCATCGGCGGCCTGGTGGATCAGCTGCGTGTTCGACCGGCCGCCCACGGCGAGCTCGACCGCCAGGTCGTCGACACCGTCGCCGTCGAGGTCGTCGATCTTGAAGGCATCGCCGTAGGCGACCGTGGCGTGCTCCGGGGCGCGCAGGGTCTGCGTCGTGCGCAGGTCCGTGCCGGTCCATTCGAGGAGGTGGATGCCGGTCGGGGTGCCGACGTGCGGCGGGTCGGGGAACACGTCGGCGCTGGGCCAGCGTGGATCGAGCGCGGCGACGAGGGAGCGGCGCCCGTCCGGGCGGCGCAGGACCGCGAGCGCCGCGATGTGGCCGATCTGGCGCCGGGCGAGCAGCGTCAGGTCGCCGACCGCGTCGGCGTGGAAGACCCGCAGGTCGTAGGCCCGGTGCGGGCCGAAGGCGGCGACCAGCTCGTCGACGCCGTCGCCGTCGAGGTCGGCGACCGTCATCGCCTCGAGATCCGACGCGGTGCGCCCGGTCGCGGCGTGCGCGACCCCGACGCTCGCGTCTCGACCCGGATCGCGGAGCACGTGGAAGCCGCGGAGCGGCGCCGCGAAGGCGAAGTAGAGGGCGCGGACCGAGCCGTCGCCGGCGCGGAGCGTCGCGCGCGGCGCGACCTCCTCGGGGGCGGGGAAGCGCGCGAGCGGGCGCGAGGGCGCGAGCACGTCGATCAGCGAGGCGATGTCCTGGTGGCGCGTCAGGGCCCAGGTCGTGCCCGGGACCGCGGAGATGCGCTGGTCGGAGCGCCAGCGCGTGACCAGGCGCAGGTCGTGGTCGAGGAGCACGAGCTCCCGCTGGCTCGGGTCGATCAGAGCCAGCGCCGCGGGCCCGCCCGGGGGCAGCGCGATCGCCCTGAACGCCGCGAAGTCGATCGGCTGCGCGCCCGCGAGGTGGGTGAGCAGCGGCGTCGCTACCGTGAGAGCGGCGCCCGCATCCGCGGTGAGCTGCGCGGCGCCGGGCAGGTCGCGCCGGCGCAGGGCGATGTCGACGAGCAGGTCCGTGTGCGCGGCGTCCTTCGGGGCGGCCGTCAACGCGACGCCGAGCTGCGCGAGGTTGGTGTTGTCCCACGCCTCGAGGGAGACGCTGGCGAGCCGCGTCAGCGCCGCGTCAGCCTCGAGCAGACGCGGCGCCTCGGCGTAGGCCCGCGCATAGCTGGCGAGCGCCTGCCCGGTCTCGCCGACGGCGCGGCGCTGGTCGCCGCGGCGCAGCCAGGCGTGGGTGAGGGCCCGGGTGCGCTGGTTCGCGGGATCGGCGACGAAGGCACGAAACCCGGCGTCGGCGAGGGCCGGGTCGGGCTCGGCCTCGACGGCGGCCAGCCGCGAGGCGGCCAGCGACTCGAGACGCGCGTCCGACCAGGCCCGCCGCACGAGCACGACGCCGGCGGTGAGCACCACGGCGAGCGTGGTGACGACGGCGACCAGCAGGGCGAGGCGCACGCGCCGACGGCGGGCGGCCACCGGATCGGCCGCCAGGGCGTCGATCAGCGCCTGCGCGTCGGGCCACCGCGCGGCGGGGTCGACCTGGAGCCCCCGGAGGACCACCGCCCCGAGCCAGGCCGGGACGCGAGGGTCGTCGGGCACGCGGATCACACCGGCCAGGCACGCGCTGCGCAGCGCGGCGTAGCTGTCGGCCTGGAGCGGCGGCGTCGCGTAGAGCGCCTCGTAGAGGGTCGCGCACAGCCCATACACGTCGCTGCGTGCGTCGGCCTCGCGGCCGAGGTGCTGCTCCGGCGCCATGTAGTTCGGCGTCCCGATCACCGCGCCGGCCGCGGTCATGGCGAGCGTCGAGGGCTCCCTGCCCGCATCGCGCTCGCCCTCGATGGTGGCGAGCGCGGCGCTCCTGCGGACGAGCCCGAAGTCCATGAGACGGACCCGTCCATCGTCGCCCAGCATGATGTTGTCCGGTTTGACGTCGCGATGGACGAGGCCGGCGCGGTGGACCGCCTGCAAGCCCCGGGCGACCTGCGTGAAGACAGAGACGACGGGCAGCGGCTCGCCGCCTGCGGCGAGCCGCTGCCGGAGCGTCGTCCCCTGCACGTACTCCATCGCCAGGAAGACGTCGCGGTTCGCGGCGCCGACCTCGTGGATCGCCACGATGTTCGGGTGGGACAGGCGGGCCAGCGCCCGGGCCTCCCGGATGAAGCGGCCGACCTCGGCGGGGCCGCTGCGCCCGGCTCGCAGCATCTTGAGCGCGACGATCCGGGCCAGCGTCGCGTCGTAGGCGGTGTACACCACGCCCATGCCGCCCTGGCCGATCGTGCGGAGGACCTGATAGCGACCGACACGCGCCGGCGGGTCGCCGCTCGCGGCGGCGGGGCGCGGCTCTCCCGTGCCGGGTTCGGGGTCGCCGCTGCGATCGGAGTCGCGGGTGGGTGCCGGCTCCGCACGCTCAAGGTCCCCTCCCCGGTCCGCCCCTGGGTCCTGCACGGGCGGCAGTATGCCCAACACGAGGCGACGTGGGATGACCACCCGCCGCGGTCGAGAACCCAGCGGGCCAGCGCGCACGGGGCCTCGTCCCTGAGGTCCACGATTGTGCGGGAGGTCCGCGCGCCTGGCCGGCGCCGGAGCCCCGCGCACGCGCGCGTGGGCTCGCTGGCGACGCGCTCACTCGCTGGTGCCGTCGAGCTGGACGCCGTTCATGCCGTTGGTGAGGACGGCGACGACCTGCTCGGGGGTCAAGGCGACGTCGTACATGCCGACCTCGTCGATGCGGCCGATCCAGTAGCCGACCTCGGCCTGCTGCGCGACCAGGGTCCCGTCGTCGTTCGGCTTGACCCCGATCCCGAGGCCGGTCGCCGCGCCCGGCGCGAGCGGCGGGGTGTAGGCGGCCGAGCCGGCCTCGACGCCGTTGATGTAGAGCAGGTGCTTGCCGGCGACCGAGTCGAAGACGACAGCGGTGTGGACCCACTCGCCGGTCTTGAGCGGCGCGACGGCGGTGACGGTCGACATCGCGCTGACGTTGCTCGGCGTATCGGCGGAGGTCGGGCCGAGGCCGAGGTGAAACTGGCCGCTCTTGCCCTGGCCCCAATTCTTGACGATGGTGTTCCAGGTGCCCGTCAGGGCGTCGGCCTGGACCCACGCGACGATCGTGGCGTCGGCGGTGGTGAACTTCACGAAGCCGGGGCCGATCGCGCCGTCGTTGCCGTCGAGCCCGATGGCCGAGCCGAGCCCGGGCGCGAGGCTGCCGAGGTACTCGGGGTCGCCGACCAGCTTGAGATCGATGTTGACGCCGCTGTGGTCCTCGGAGTCGCCGTTGAAGGGCCAGTAACCCACGAGGTGCGCGATCAAGGGGTCGACCGGCGCGCCGGTGGTGTCCGAGCCGCCCGAGCTGTCGCTCGTGGAGGAGGTCGAGCCGGTGCTGGTGCCGGGCTCGGTGTCGGTGCTGGTGCTGGTGCTGGTGCCGGGCTCGGTGCTGCTGCTGCTGCTGCCCGGGTCCGTGCCCGTGATCGGGGCGGTGCTGGTGCCCGGGTCCGTGCTCGTGGTCGGGCTGGTGCTGGTGGTCGGGGCTGCGCCCGTGCTCGGGTCGGTGCTGGTCGTGCCGGGCCGGCAGTCGTCGACCTCGCTCGGGACGCAGCCGGTGGTCTCGGCGTCGCTCGTGGCGCCCGAGCTGCTGGTACAGGCGGCGGCAAAGAGCAAAGGAATGAAGACAATGGTGGAGATAGCGTGCACAGGGCGGCCTTCACAGCAAGACTTGTGCCTCCGTTTCCACCGACTTTACCCCGCGTCGGCGGCTCGCTGACGATGGGCGCCCAGGGCGGTTGGCGGGCGCGCCCACTCGACACACCGCGCCGGCGAGCAGCTCGACGGCAGCGCAGCCGCGGGAGGATCCGCGGCGACATGAGCATGATCGTCACGCCGGCCGCGGGGACCGAAGTGCGAGGCAGACGACCCCGCGAGAGGTTCACGGCGTGCCGCGCCTTGAACGCGAGCAACGCATCGGAGACACTGGGGCCACCATCCCGTACCAGCGCTTCCAACCCGCCGATCTGGACCGCCGCGTCGACGCCCACCTCGCCGCGCTGCGCGTCAGCAGCGGCCGATTCATCATGGTTTGGTCGGTCGTCGTGAACATGATGTGGTGGCTCAGCGACGCCGCGCTGATGGGCGAGATCCCCGGCGCAGTCGGGACGATGGCGCGGCTCCGGGTCTGCGTGCTCGTCACCGCGGCGATCGTGCTCGGCCTTCTCCACGGCCAGCGTCAGCTCCGAGGCCTGCGGCTCGTCGTCGTCCTCGGCCTGTGGCTCGGCGAGTTGGGGGCGATCGCGGCGTGCGTGTCGGGCTTCGGGGAGCTCTCGACGCCGTGGTTTCACCTGCTTCACCCGCTCATCCTCGCCAGTTGCATCGTCCCGCTCGCGTTGCCCACCCGGGCGATCTTCACCGCGCTGATGGGGGTCTCGCTGATCGCTGGATTTCTCCTCGCGCAACCATCTGCAGTGCATTCGTGGTTCCTCGGCGCGACTCTCGGCTACAACGTGTTCACGGTCGGGGTCGCCATCGCCTTCGGGCACCGCATCTACCTGCTCACCTGCCAGAACTTCGCGCAACGTCTGACCCTCGAGAGCGTCGCCGATGGCCTCTCCGGGCAGCGCGAGGAGCTGCAGCGCCAGGTCGAGCTCCGCACCGGCGAGCTGCGCTTGCTCGCCGGGCACATCGACCGCGGCAGCGAGGACGAGCGCCGCCGCATCGCCCGGGAGCTGCACGACGACATCGGCCAGAGCGTCTCCGCCCTGCGCCTCGCCCTCGCCACCACCCTTCGCCGCTTCGCCCGCGACCCCGCGAGCATCAGCGCCAACCTCGCCGACCTGGACGAGCTCGTGCACCGCGTCGCCGACAGCACCCGCGACGCCGTCACCCACCTGCGCCCGCGCATCCTCGACGATCGCGGCCTCGCCGCGGCCGCCGAATGGTTGGTGCGCACGACCGAGAAGCACAGCGGCCTCGCCTGCTCGCTGCACGTCGATGACCCAGGCGCAGCGCTGACGCTCACCACCGACGGCGAGCAAACCAGCGATGCGCCGCGCAGCGCCGACGCGACCAGCACGGCCGCGTTTCGCATCCTGCAGGAGGCGCTCACCAACGTCGTCCGCCACGCGGAGGCGCGTCGCATCGTCGTCCATCTGCGCGCCGACGCGACGGGCATCGAGCTGCGGGTCGAAGACGATGGGGTGGGCATGCCGAGCACCCCTCTCACCGGGGGCATGGGCCTGCTCGGCATGCGCGAGCGAGCCCGGGCGCTCGGCGGCGAGTTGCGGCTCGAATCGCGGCGCGGCGAGGGCACACGCATCATCTGCCTGCTGCCGGTCCCAGTCCGGAGTGCGCCCGCGTGATCCGCGTATTCCTCGCCGACGACCACGAGATCATGCTGGGCGGGCTGCAAAAGCTCCTCGCCGAGACCGGCGACATCACTGTCGTCGGCACCGCCACGGACGGCCGGCGAGCCCTGCAGCGCACGCTGGAGGAGGGCCTCGAGTGGGACGTGCTGATCCTCGACCTCTCGCTGCCCCGCGTCGGCGGCATTGAAGTCCTGCGCCGGGTCATGGATGCCCGTCCCGGTGCACGCGTGGTCGTGCTCTCCATGTATCCGGAGGAGCAATACGCGCTCCAGCTGATCCACGCCGGCGCCGCCGCCTATCTCTCCAAGGCCAGCCCACCCGAGGCGCTGCTCGACGCGATCCGCCGCGCCGCCGCCGGAGACACCTCCGCCTCGCCCGCGGCCTTGCGCAAGCTTCGGCTCCGGATCCCCGACGAGGAGAAGCTCCCGCATATGAAGTTGTCCTCGCGCGAGCACCAGGTCTTCAGCCTCATCATCGAGGGCAACAGCGTGACCGATATCGCCTCACAGCTCGATCTGACCGCGAGCACGGTCAGCAATCACCTCCGGGGGATCAAGGAGAAGCTCGACGCTCCCACCGTGGCGGCCATCGTCCGATACGCACATCGCGCGGGCCTCATCGACTGATTCGTGGACGTGACGACCGGTAAGCAGGGTGAACATGGTGGCGCCGACGGCCCACAGATCGGTGCGGCCGTCGCTCGCCTGGCGGCGGCCGAGCGCCTGCTCCGGCGCCATGAAGGCCGGGGTACCGACAGCACGCCGAGCACGCCGCCAAGGATCGGATCGCAGCTGACGTAGTAGCCGAGCGGGTCGGCGCTGTAGAAGTGGCCCTCGGGGTTGGTGTTGAAGCCCTCGACGTCGACCACGAGCAGGGTGCCGCCCGGCTCGAGCTCGGCGCCGAGGCGGTCGTGCAGCACGAGGTAGGGCTCGCCGTCGGCGGTCTCCCAGCCCTGACAGAACTCAGACCTGGGAGTCGGGGTAGAACTGCCTTGTCCAGCGGCGGTAGACCGCGATCGACGCATCGCCGTCGGAGTAGCCGGGGCGCGGCAGGTACCGCTTGCGCTCGAGGACGGCCTTGTCCTGGCCGATGTCACGGATCATCGAGGAGATGAGCAGGCGGCCCATGAGGTCGTTCTGGGTGCGCCGCGGGAACCAGCGGAAGATCGGCAGCCTGGCGAGACCCGAGTCGAGGGTCTTGACCCATACGCTGATGCGGAAGTCGACCTGTTCCGGGCCGATGGGGTTCCATGTGAAGGCCCCGCGGAACGAGAGTCCGCCCGGCTCGGATGACGAATCGAAGAGGGCGATGCCGAGGCCGTGGAGTTCGGTCTTCAAGTCGACGCGCACGCGCTGGGTGAACGGCCCGAACTTGGTCGCGACTGTGACCCGCGAGCCGCCGCGGATGACCGTGCCGTCGGTCGTCGGTCGCTTGTCCATATCGGGCTCCTCGTAGTGGTGCACCGCCACCAGGTGGCCGACGTCGAACAGGTTCTCGCCAAGCTCCTGGACATGCGAGCGGATGACCGTGTGCCGTCGCTGAGACGGGCCGTCGGTGAGCGACGCATCGGCGAGCGGGGGTGGCTCCCAGTCCGGCGGGGCGCCGCCAGGGTGGTGCCAGGCGAGGATCACCCCGCAGTTCTCTCGTACATGCACCACGCCCGCGCGCGCCGACGGGAGGTGCGAATGCCCGACGCCGACCGCGACGCACTGGCCCGCGACGTCGAAGCGGAATGCGTGCATCGGGCAGCGCAGGGTCTCCCCCACGACACACCCACCATACCCGAAGTGCGCGCCGAGGTGCGGGCAGTACGCCTCGAAGACCGCCGCCTTGCCTTGCTCGGTGCGAAACACCACGACCTCGCGGCCCGCGAACCGCACACGCTTCACTTCACCGAGGGCGAGCTCGTCCGAGAAGGCGAGGCCGAACCACCCGCTCGGGTACGGCAGCGAGAGGCGGCCCCCCCCGTCGAGCGTGGGAGAGACGTCATTCACCGCGGCGGACCGGGGCTGGAAGCATGGAAGTCTCATCGGGGGGCGGGCTCCTGCACCTTGCTGAACACTCGGTGGGGCGATCGTGTGGAAGCCGCGGAGTGCGACGCGACGGGTCCCAGGGCTCGCTTCTCGGGGCGCAGCTCGCCCGCGGGCTGCTCCTTGAACCATGCGCGCAGGTAGTCATTGAGGAAGACCCCGTCCGGGTCGATCTGGCGGCGCACCGCCTGGAAGCGCTCCCAGGTGCCCGCGGTGACGTACTGCGCGCGGCAGTACGCGGCCATTCCCCCGTCGGGGAAGTCGGGGTGCGGAAGCTCGTGGAAGGGCTTGGCGAGGTGGCACCGCACCTCGCTGCCGAACAACAACGGGTTGGCGGTCATGGTGAGGTTGGCGCGGCGGACGAACCCGTCCCACGCGGGGTGCCCGGCGACGGTGACGATCTCCGGCGCGGCGTAGTGCACGACGCCGCGTCGACCCTCGGGCTGGTAGCCCGGACTCATCAGCGCGGAGCTGGCCGCGACGGTGCGCATCTCCACCGAGAGGATCACCGGCGAGGCGCGGTGATCCGTGATGGGGTGGGCCTTGAACTGGTCGACGCAAAGGTCGTGCAGGGCCGCGTAGGCCTGCCGCACGCGCTCGTAGCCGTCGCGGGCGTCGGGGTCGGCGTGGCGCTCGAAGGGTACGCTCCACTCCGCCGCGACGGCGCGGACAAACTCCACGCCGGTGGCGTTCACGAAGTGCTGCCCCTCGTGGTACGGCATGCGCCAACGGCCGGAGCGGGCACGGACCCAGAGATTGGTGAAGCAGGTCACCCACGGGAGCAGAAAGGCCAGCCTCGGAAATGGCCGGAGCGCCGTCATCAGCAGCCCGCAGCTCACCATCGCGGCGATGTCGAGGACCTGAAGGTGGAAGAAGCTCCGCAGCGCGCCGCGGGGCCGCACGTCCGCGGGGATGTCGCGCTGCATCGCGAGGATCCACACGTTGGGGTTGATCTCCGGGCGCGACACCAGCGGGAGCCCGCTGAAGCGGAAGGGCCACCAGAAGAACTCCACGCCGTCATGGGTCTCGTGCAGCTCGCGAAGCGCCGCGCGGGCCTCGTCGGTGTCGGCGAAGAGCGAGTCGTACGGGACCGTGCGCGCGGTGTGCACGACCTCCAGCCGGGGCTCGACCTCGAAGGTGATGTCGTGGATGAGCCCGAGGCACCCGAGGCCGCACTGGATCGCCGCGAGCTCGTCGGCGGAGGCCGTCTCCCGCGACCAGCGGCGCACCTCGCCGAGGCCGTCGACGAAGGTCATACCGACGACGTGGTCGGAGACGGTGCCCACGTCGATGCCCGAGCCGTGGGTCGCTGTCGCAGCCATGCCGCCGAGCGTGAAGCAATCCTCGAAGGCGCTGGCGGCGAGGGTGTAGCCCATCTCCCAGAGCCACTTCTCGAACTCCTGGGAGAGCATGCCCGGTGGGGCGGTGGCGCGCGCGCTACGCGAGCCGTCCGCGGGCTCGATGGCGAGACGGAAGTAGTCCCCGTCGGTGCCGATCATCCGGTTGTCGACCATGAAGCCGCCGGGACAGGGGGCGAGCCGCGACCAGGAATGCGAGGAGCCGAACACCCGGACGGGCGCCCGCTCGGCTCGCGCGTCACGTACGATGCGCTGGAGGTCTTCAAGCGTACGGGGCGAGCGCCACGGGCCGCGCGCGTCGTCGCAGTAGAGGCGGACTGGCTGGCAGTGCAGCTCACCGCTCCAGTTGCGCCAGGCGTCTCGGGTGACGCGGATGGTGGAGTGCACCCACGGCAGCCGCCTCGAGCGCGCGCGGACCCTTGGCTGCTTACCAGCGCTGGACGGGCGCAGGGCAAAGTGGGCCGCGGCGGCCGACACCGCCAGGAGGGCCAGATGGAGAGGCGACAGCAAGATCTCCCACTCGAGCGTCAGTGAGCCGAACATGCTTGCTCCCACGCCGATGAGGAACCGATGATAGAAATCTTCACTGTTGTGATTCAGCCTGCGAATAGAACTGCCGGGCCCAGCGGCGAAGGCCTGGGCGGGCGAGGTCGTCGACCGCGGGCGGATTGACCTTGCGCCGCGGAGCGGGCACCGGAGACGTCACGCGGCGAATGTCTACCGTCCGACGCGGCGACGCCAGCGGAACCTGCCAAAAAAATGTTTGGATCGTGACCGCCGCCACACGCGTCAGTCGACGAGGCCAGCGCGATGGGCGTAGTGGACGATCGCCGCGACCGTCGGCGCGCTCAGCTTCTCTTTGATCGCGCGCAGGTGATTGCTGACCGTGCTCGCGGTCAGATCGAGCTGCGAGGCGATGTCGGTCACGCTGTGGCCCTCGATGATGAGGCTGAAGACCTGATGCTCGCGCGAGGACAGCTTCAGGTGCGGGAGCTTCTCGTCGTCGGGGATCCGCAGCCGGAGCTTGCGCAAGGCCGTGGGCGAGGTGAGCGCCGCGCCCGGGTCGTCGACGTGCAGCGAGCAGACCAGGCCGCTGTGCTCCGGCCGCACATCCAGCCGTAGAACAGAAGCGCAGCTCGTACACGTCGAAGGAAGCCCACCACCACCTCAACATTTGTTGGTCAGGAGACCATTGCAGCGGCCGCCCCGAAGTCGTCAAATCATCCTTGGCGCCGGGCCTCGACGGCCGGCGACTCGACGCCTCCATGATGGATGAGGCACGGCACCGCCCGGCGTCTGTGACGTAAAACAAGGAACCGACACCCGATGAAGATTTCCACGCGCAAGATTCACCGCACCCATCCCTGGATCTCCAGCCTCGTCATGCTGCTCGCGGCGACCGTCGCCCCGGGCGGCTGCGATGAGCCGTTTCACGGCAAGACCGGCGACGTGAGCGATCCAGGGATCCAGCGCCTCGCCGAGGCCCAGCCGGCGCCGAGCAGCTATGTCATGAGCTACAAGGCTTGCATGTCATACTACGCAGACGCCTCTTATTGCTGCGTTGTGACCAATGATGGGCCGTACTATCAGTGCTATCCATACTGGGGCGAATAGCAGCAGTGCAGTGACGGCGCCTCGCCGGGCGGTGGCGGCGACGCGGGCGCCCGGTGCCATATCCGACCGCCCTCGCACCGCGGCCTGTGGGCGCTCCGCGTCGCCAGCGTCATCCACCCACCTCCGAGCATCACCCTGCGGCCGGGCACGGTGAAGCTCGCCAGGGTCATTCATGGAGCCGATCGACGATCGCTATCTGCGCGAGAACCAGCGCGAACCGCTTCTCAGAAGTCATCGTCCGGGGTGTACCCGCGCTCCGCCAGCTCGGCGGTGAAGAACTCGAGCACCCGCTGGGTGTCCGTGGTCGGCATGCCGGTCACGTCACGGGCGAAGCCGTTGTTGTCCGCCGCCGGCAGCTGTCCGAGGATCGAGCTGTCGACGAAGCCGGCCATGAAGGCCAGCCCCCACGGGCTGACCGAGTTGAGGAAATTACCCTCGAGCTCGAGGTCCCAGATCGTCGCCCCCTCCTTCGTGACGCTGCCCTGGTGGCAACACACGCACGAGCAAGCGCTCAGCTGGCCGCGGATCCACTCGACGTCCGCCGCGTACACCGGGTCGGCCATCCGCGGGTCCACGCCCTCGTCCGACGCCGGCGCGTCCGGGTAGTAGCCACGCGCGTAGGTCGGGGCGCACGACGCGTAGTCGGCGTAGTTCCGGCCCTCCTCGGTGCAGCCCTGGATCGACGACCAGGTGCACACCTCCCCGCCCGGGCTCATGCCCGCCGGCTCGCCGTCCACCGGCGCCACGCAGACGCGCTCCACCCCGGGCTCGGCCTCGGGCTCCTCGGGCGGCAGCGGGTCGTCGAGGTGGCCCTCACACGCCTCGCTCGCCACGAACTCCCCGCGCAGGAAGGTCACGCACGCCTGCGAGAGCACGGGACACTGGCCGAGGTCGTCGCCTGTGAAGATGATCCGCACCTCGCGCGCGTCGTCGATCGCCAGCACGCAGGTGCCGAGCGTCGCCGGCTCCGTGCAGGCCCCCACCACGAGGCTCCCGGCCTGCGTCTCGCACTCGTCGCCCGCCTCCGCCTCGCTCCAGCCGCCGTGGTACTCGCGGCACTCCGGCGTCTCCGTGAAGGTGTTGGTGTAGCTGCAGCTACGAACCACCTCTTGCGGACCCTCAGCGGCCCCGCAGCCCCCCATCGTCACCACCCACCCCAACACTCGCACGCCCAGTCGCTTGTTGATCGGCATCACTTTTACCTCTCCATACGTGACAATGAAACAGATCGACCGCACCACACCATGCAGTTTCCAGCCTGTGGCCAGCCTGGTGCTCCATGCTCGATTTTATCTTATTCGATTTGTTTTAAGATAAATAATCGAAGCCTCAGGCTTGTCAAGAAGATCCACCCTCGTGGTTCTCCTGGGTCAGCTTTCGCGGTAGGTAGCGGCGATGACCCGGCGCCAGGGCAGTCGCAACCTCGACTTCGAGGAGACCCGCGCGAGCCTGCTCGCTGCCCTCACACGTCGCCTCGCCGAGGACGGCGGCACCGGGGCGAGCTTGCGAGAACTGGCGAGCGCAGCCGGCGTCAGTACGGCGACCCTGCGCCACTACTTCGGCGACCGCGAGGGCCTGCACCGGGCCCTGTTCGACCGCGGTCGCGAGCTCGGCGCCGGCTTCCACCTCCGGCTCGTCAACGAGCCGCTCCAGGCCGATGTCGCCGCGTCGATGCGCTGGGCCCTCGAGTGGATCCTGACCGGCTTCAGCATCCCGACCGTCCGCCACATCCACACGATCGGCCTGCGCGTCGCCCTCGAGTCGCCGACCCTCGGTCCGGCGTACCTCCGCGATCTGCTGGAACCGCTCCTGCAGTCGGTCGAGGTCAGGATCGTCCGCCACCAGGCGCGCGGCGAGCTCCCCGGCCGCGACCCCCGGATCCTCGCGCTGCAGCTCGTCACGCCGCTGTTCACCGCCGTGCTCCACCAGCACGCGCTGCACGGCGTCCGCGAGCGACCGCTCGATGTGAACGCACTGATCGACGCCCTGGTCACCTCGCTCGCGGTCTCGCCGAGCGCCTGAAAGCCACGGTCGCGGGCGCCTGGCGAGCGCGGCGGTGGTGTAACGACCGGGGTCGTGCCGCTCGGCGAGATGTGCCTCGGGGTGTTCGGCGTGGCGGTGAAGCTGGCCGACGTTCTGTGCGGCGCGAGATCAGCCGTCGCCGGTCGCCCGGCGCTGGGCGGTGAGCTCAATGCGCATGGCCCTTGCGGCCTCGTGGTCGGGATCGAGGGCCAGCGTGGCCTCGGCGCAGGCGAGGGCGTCGGCGAGGTGGCGCAGGTGGTAGTGGCACACGCCGAGGTTGAACAGGGTGTGCGCGTCGGGGCCGTAGAGCTCGAGCGAGCGCATGAAGTAGGTGGCGGCCTCGGGGTAGTACTCCATCCCGTGGAGGAGGGCGCCGATCTGGAACGCGAGGTCGGGCTCCTCTCCGAGGTGAAAGTACTGGTCCCAGACCAGCTCGACGACCTGGAACAGGTCCCGGCGGTCGCGCTCCGGGGCGGTCTCGGCGAGCGTGGTGAGGGTCGGCAGGCACTGCGAGAGCACGCGCGGGTCGCCGCCGGCGAGGCGCAGGAGGGCGAGCAATTGGGCCAGCGTGAGGCGGTCGAGGCGGGGCTCGATGGCCTTCTTGAGCGAGAAGAACTCGTCGGGGCCAAATTGGCCGATCGCGTCGGCGAAGGCGAGGTGGGTCGCGGGGTGGTCGGCCGGGTGCTCGCCAAACAGGAAGCCGACGACGAGCAGGTGGACGTGGCGGTGCGAGGCGTGCAGCACGCGGCCGCCGGCGCCGCGGACGTAGGTGGCGAGGGCGTAGTAGTCGACGTTCATCGAGAAGCTGCCGTGGACGGTGATCCCGGTGCTCGGCTGGCCGAGCAGCTCGTCCTCGTGGAGGTGCCCCTTGTCGGCCGACAGCAGCAGCATCCGGTCGCCCGCGAGGGCGCGGAGCAGGCGGACGCAGCGGAGCGCGGCGATCGGGAAGCGGATCGCGGTGCCGGCGAGCCGCTGGGCGTGGCCGTGAAGGATGGCGTCGAACTCGGGGTCGTCGTAGTAGCCTTCGGCGCGGGTGAGGTGCGACTCGTAGGAGAGGACGGCGCTGGCGAGCAGCGCGGGGTCGTCGGGGTCGGGGGCGGGGTCGGGGGTGGCGACGGTGACGAGGCTCTCGAGCAGCTGGCCGCCGCGGATGACGAAGGCGTCCTGCGGGATGCCGTCGAAGAAGTAGTTGGCGATCACGACCAGGCCGCCGGCGAGCGGCCCGGGGCCGAGAGTCGCGCCGGAGACGTCGAGGCGCAGTTGCCGGTCGTGCTCGACGTCGAAGCGGGCGAAGTCGAGGACGCCGCGCTCGACGAAGGGCCGCAGCTGCGGGTGCGCGCGCCAGTGCTCGACGTTGCGGGCGGCGAGGTCGGTCATGACGTAGCGCAGCGGGAGCCGGGCGCCGCGCAGCAGCTGGGTGAGGCGCCGGAGGAACAGGTAGGCGAAGCGGCCCGATCCGGCGCCGAGCTCGACGATGTGGAGCGGCGCGTCCGCGTCGACCGGCGCCCGGTCGGCGAGGTAGCCGGCGACCACGCGGGCGTAGGCTCCGACGATCGTCGGGTTGGTGGTGATGTACTGCGGGACCAGGCCCCGGCGCCAGGCGTCGACGCCCTGGCGGTCGAAGAAGGCGCGCTGGAGCTGCCACAGCCGCGAGGCGGACAGCCGCACGCCGCGCTCGAGCACGTGCGAGGAGGCGGTGGTCGGCGCGGATGACGTCATTTCAGGTAGGTGTTCAGCGCCGGCTGGGCCTTGTTGCCGTTGTGGTACGGGCCCTTATTCTCCTTGAAGAAGGAGCCGGCGTTGGTGTCGTTCTCGAGGATGCCGAGGCGGACGAGGGCCGGGCGCACATTGCCGTCGCCCGCGACCGGCAGATCGACGCTGTTGCCCACGGTGTAGTCGCCCTGGTTCTTGACGTGGGCTTTTTGCCAGCGACCGGCCTTGCTGCGATGGACGTGCACGCACCAGCCCTTGCCGGCGAGCTGGTATTCGCCGGAGAAGCCGCCGACCTTGGCGTCGTCGTTGGAGACGAAGGTGTGATCGAGGGTCAGCGCGACGGTGCCGGTGTACCCGGCGCGGATCGAGTTCTCGGCGGCGAAGCGGTCGTTCTGGGCCGCGAGGTCCATACGGACGGCGACGGCAGCGATGCCGGTGTGGACCTTGACCTGCTCGGCGGCGGCGGCGGTGGCGGCGTCCGTGGCGGCCTTGAGGAAGGCGTTGGCGTCGTCGACGGAGGTGGTCTCGTCGACGGCGCCCGCCTTGCCCCGCGCGACGTTGGTCGTGAGGACGGCGG
>Ga0075163_10003533_pt1 | contig 21016 bp, 28 predicted proteins | sample JI1023141ADNA_FD_71478 | JGI IMG/M metagenome (GOLD analysis project Ga0075163, IMG submission 71478) | Wastewater effluent complex algal communities from Wisconsin, to seasonally profile nutrient transformation and Carbon sequestration -... | ecosystem: Engineered > WWTP > Effluent > Algae... | reverse complement strand
AACAGCCGTGCCCACGACGCCGCTGATATCGTCCAGCATGTCGTGGGCGTCGTTGTACGTGTAGGTGCCGGTGTCGATCAGCGCGACCTTGACAGTGCCGGTGAGCGCGGAATCGGAAGACGCCTGAAGCAGGGCTTCCTTCCACTTTGGATAGATTTTGTTTGCCATTTGGTGTCTCCTTAGAGTTCGGTGATAGAGTAAAAGGTGGCGGGTGACGTGAAGCTTTCATAGTCCGCGCCAATCCAGTCGTCGCTCATGTACTCGTGACGAACCCAGGCGAACTGGTAGTAACCGTAGCCATCGGCACCTTCAGCAGCCCCACCAATTTCGTAGCGAACGTCTGCGGATGTAGTTGGCCTGGCGCTGCTGGACCCAGCGCTGTTCTTAACGCCGTTGACCGACAGTTTCCGGGCAGAGGTGCCGTTCTGGGCAAAAGCCGCGCGGTACTTGTTATAGGCGGTCGGGAAGGTTCTGGGTGAGGTGTAGAGCCAGCCGTTCGACGTGTTCCATAGGCCGAACCCGTTGGCTGTTGGGGCATCGTACATGCCAGAGTGCCGGTCGGTCGCCGACGAGATTGACCGAACGCCCATGATGGCCTGCTGAATGACGCTCGGGGTCGCGTACCAAGAAACAGCCATAGTCCAGATCGTAGACTTGGACTTCTGGAAGCCAATCGGAGCGCCGTGGATGCGAGACCAGCCCTGCAGTTCCGGCACTTTTTCATAGACACCGACCCGCCCGGTGTGCTGCGTGAAGATCAGAACGTCCCCATAGGCGTAAACCGATTCTTCGTCACCACCGTAGGTCGGCGGAATCACCAGCCCAATGACTGTTCCATCCTTCTCGACCTCATAGACGCCATTGCCGCGACTGTTGATGTAATATTTGCCGTCCAGTTCGGTCATGCCCTGGATTTCATCGACCGCACTGGAAAGCGTCAGATCGCCGACATAGGCCCCGGTAGTCTTGTCGAAGTACGGGATAGTGCCCGTTCCGGCGCTGGTGTAGTCGGTGACATAAAGCCGTCCGAGGGTCACATCATAATGCACCCCGGAAGACTCTCGCGTTGCTCCGGTCAGTTGCAGGTAACCAATAAAGGACAAGTCAGACAGCGCGAAGCGACCGATGTACTGCGAGTTGTAGGGGCTGGCCGGATACTCCTGAATCGGCACCCACAGTTCTCCGTCGATGATCGACGGAGCGCCGCAATGGTCCAGCGTGGAGTCACCGGTGGCAGTGATCATATCCGAGACTGGCGTGGTGCTGGTCGTCAACAGCGTTCCTGTTGAAGAGTACCTGCGAATGCTCGCGGTGGACACCGCGTAGTAGGTGGTTCCATCAAAGGCTACACCCTGATTTGCAGTTAGGAAGACCTCGCCGACCTGCTTCCACTGCGTCTCGACTGGGCCACCGGCCAGGGACGGCGAAGAGCCATCAGTCCGGTTGATGACCTCTGGGAAGACAACCGCGACTTCGTAGCCCGTCCAGACCGCATTGCGACCGTGGGTGTCCGTCGGGCCGAGTTTGGTCGTGGACAGGTCCAGAAGCTTGACGATGACCTCGGTGTCTGCTGCCGCCGTGAGCGTCTTGCGAACGAACAGCAACCCGACCTCAAGTTCGGTGTCGATAAATGCCATGTCATGCGCGATAAGGGTTGCGCCGTCCGACTCGTAAACCCGGACGTTCCCACCATCGCTGCGCACCGCTGTCCAGAATGAGGATGGCATTTCGGAAAGGTGGATCGGCGTCACAAAGTCCGTCAGGTCGCTGCCCACCGTGCCCGAAGGGACTGTGACCATGTACTCGGGATCGCCATCTACATCGACTTCGGCAGCACCAAAGGTGGCTGCATCTTCGAACAGCGTGCCCACGATAATGGCATCTGGTGGTACGACGTTGCCAGCACCGAAAGTGGCCGCATCTTCAAATGCGACCCCGACCACAATTTGCCCGGTGTTGGCCACAGTGCCCGCGCCAAACGTCGCTGCGTCCTCGAACAGCGTGGCCGACACAAACACCTGGCTGGTCAGGGACACTTTCAAGCGCCCGTCTTTGTAGAAGCCGATGGCATACCAATAGTTCGTGCCGGGGGTCGCGGTGGTGTCATCATACACTTCCACATCAGCCGCCAACGTCGCATGGACAGCTGGCAAGCTGGTGGCGTCGAACGGGGTAGTGTCGCGGTACACGCGGACTTCATCTTCCTGGAGCAATGGCCCATTCGGATCAGCCCAAGTGATACGGATCATGGAAGTACCTCGACGGAGAGAATAGTGGGCGGCAGGAGCGTCAGCATAGTGATGGTCGGGCGTTGCCAGCTTTCGTAGCCATCGCGCACGGACGTCACGCTGAAACGAATTTTGGTCGTATCGTCAGGCAGAACGGTGGCGTCGTCCCAGTCGTAAGTTGTATCGGTGCCAACGTTCACGTCAGTTACTGTGGACAACACCGCGCCGGACGCGTCCAGGGCTTCTGCGATGAAGCGGTAGGTAACGCCAACTTCTGGTCCGATTGCCAAGTCGTCGTGGTCCTCGGGAACGGGCGTAGTTTGCGCCGTGCGATCACGGCCCACCCATTCAAATGTGGCGTCCACGTAGTATTGGTCTTGCACGTAACTGTCGTTCAGCTTGAAACGACCGGGCGGATAGGGCCGGATTGCGCGGCTGTCGAAGGTCACGGTGTCCACGGGCGCGGCGGGCAGAGTTAGCGTGTCGTCGACCAAATTGGTGAGCAGCTTGACGTCGATTTCTTCGCCAGCAACGTATTGCGTCTCGCGAGGGTCGGCGTTTTGCAGGAAGATGACCCTGGCCCCGATTGCGTGAGGGACTGGGACGGTGTCAAGGCAGGCCCTACCAATGACGATGTCGATGTTGCCAGCGTTTTCTGTCATACTGTCGACACGAACCAATTCGGTACCGATCAACGCCAAACTGTTGGCATTCACCCCATCCAACTCGGTGCTGGGGGCGACGGTAATCAGGGTGTCGTCAGCTTCGGAAGTAAGGGCGTTAAGAGTGAGAACAGACGAAACAAACTGCGCGTCGTCTTCGCTCTGATAGCCACCGCCAGCGTCAACTGCGACCGTGATGTCGCGGTGTGCAGGCGTTGACTTGGTGCCAGTGGCCAACAATACGCCTAGATCAGGTTCAGAACTCAAAGCGCTGTCAACTTCGCTCTGGGTCTGGTCCAAAACCATCAAGTAATACGGCGCTTCTTCAACGACGCGATACGGCGAGGGTTCGGCCCGCGCCGTAACAGGCGGGGGTGGCGTGGTGGGGTTACCAATAACGCCGGAAGCGGGCAGAGCGTAACGGTCTTCGGAAATTCTCACAGTGACAGAATTGTCGTACCCATCGCCCTCTTGCGACTCCATGATCCTGACGACGACGTTGTTGATGCCGAGAACAGGCTCATGAATGATGAACGGTTCGCCAATTTCAAGGTCAGGGGGCAAGTACGCAAGTACGATCTGACCCGACAGCAACGGGCGATCCTGTACCGAAAGGTCCCGCAGACACACGCGAGTGGCTAATTCGGCGGTGGTGATCGACAAGTATTCGACAGGTTCACCAGGAATGATGCGGCCAGCGCGACGAACCCCCGCCACGTTGGTGCGGGTAACACTGGCAGTTTCGCCATTTTCGCGCTTGGTATAAATCACTGTAAGTTGGTTGGGTACTTCGCTACGCTGGGACTTCTCCAGGCCCGACCATTGCAGCACTATGCTCGAATCCAAAACCTGCAAGTCTTCCGGGTTGTAGTCGTTCCGGATAGCCTTCAGTTCGATCTTGCCCGTGCGGCGGCTCCTGTAGGAAACAGCGTCCACGTGGCGCTCGATGTCTAGGCGGTCAGCAGCCACCACGTCGCCGCCGCGAAACGCAGGAGACAAACCAAAACCCTCGTTGAAAAACAAATCGGCGTTTTCCGCAAAGCTATCGCCGATTTCGGCGTCCGTCGCGATCCCACCACGCATCGGGTCGACCCAAAGACACCGAATCAAGTGAGCCGGGTTCATGTCGGCCCAAGTGATCATAGAATTGGACAACGCCACGAACATGGCACCGGGGTTGCCACTCTCAATCACCGGCACTCCATCATTGGGAGTGTTGTCGATTTTTTCGGTTTCGCTAGTATCTGCGTCATCAATGTTGAAACCGTATACTTCAACGCCGTCGATCGTAGCCAATTCGGCTGCGGCCAACTCTGGACTTCCAGGGTTGGGGGCACCGTCAGTTGTGAATATGACAAGCTTGCGACGGGTTTCGGTCGTGCTTTCACCACCCAACAAAGGTATACGAATGCCACCGAACAAATTTCCATCATCGATGTCGCGCTGTAGCGTACGGTCAGTATCAAAGAACGTAGCCGCAGAACTCACCGCTAATTCCCAGTCACCGCCGTAAGTGAGCGTGGTATAAGCCTCCAACCAAACGGCGATTTCTTCGTACGCAGCGTCGGTGCAATCAAAGCGTTCTATTGTGCCGTTAATTGAGTTGCTGAACGCCACAATACGCACACTGTTCACGGTGCCTTTCATGGCACGAATGAACGCCGCCAATGCGGCCTTTTGTGTGACCAAGTTGCCACCGGACATGGACAAAGAAGTGTCCATGGCGATGAATATGGAAGCGCCGCCGCCAGCCATTTCAACGCCAACGACAGATTTAGCGGGCAACCAGTTCCGATGGATGCCCTTGATGTTCAAAAGCTTGTACTCCATGTCGGGCAATCTGGCCGAGTTTGCGCCGATATAGGGGCGACGCCATACGATGGAGAAAACCCCCCGGTACGCAGAAACCAGCGGCCCCAGAACGGACGCCAAGTAGTCGTTTACCCCCTGGCTCGGGTTGCCGTCTAGAAGATCAAAATCCCCGTTAAAACCGCCCTCGCGCTTGTCCCCGCCAAACAGCTTGTCTTTCTTTACAGTGCCGCGCCCGTACGCCAACATACCGCGCCAAGCTTCTTTCTTGGCGAAGCGCATGGCCAACAGCGCGTCGGCTTGACGACACAAAACTTTGTGCAAGCCGGTGCCATACTTGTGGCCGATGGTTTGCTTTTTACCGCTGCCCATCGCGCGCCTCGCGTTCTTTTGCGGTTATCTCTAGTCTGTCAATAAGGTCCAAGTGCTGACCAGGCGCGCGCAACTCGTCGGCGGTCATGCCCTCGCGACAGAACCTTTTCCAGTCCAAGCCGTATGGCGTGAAAAACATGGCTTTGGCCCCCGTGCGCGGATCAACGCACACGCGGGACCTTGGGTCACGGAAATCGGCCAGTTTGATTTTTGCGTCGCTCATTTCTTCTTGCTGCTTTGCCTGATGGGCTTGGTCCAGAAGTCCCCCTGCCACGCTACATAAGAGTTGCGCTGCCAGCGAGTGCCGCCAAAGTCCAAAATACGGTCGCCTTCATTGGCCGTGGGGCGATCAATCCCCTTGGCAGCTTTGGGGCCTTCTGGCGGCTTCACGAAAAGGGACGCGGCAAGGTTGAAAACAATGCCCAGGACCAAGCGCCACCACATTAACCTAGTGCCCTTCCATCGTACGGGGATTCGAGCATCCACCAGAAACCGCCAAAATTGGCGATGTTGTCAAACTGCAAACAGCGCTCTGCGGTCAAGTCACAACCGGGGGCAACGTCAACGGCTTGGTCGCCAATGTCTAGGGCGTCTTCCAAACCAACCGGTGTGGCTTCAAGGGTTAGAAGCGAACCAGAGTGTTCTTGGATGAAGTATTCGTCACCACCCCAAAACAACACTCCAGCAGTCAGGGTGCCCTCTGGCTGTAGCGCCGCCAAAGGCACGGTCACAATCCTGCCAGCGGCTTCGGTGATGGTCATGGCCTGTTTCCAGTCCTCGATGTCTAGTCTGCAACCGCCACCATCGTCTGTCGTAAAATAGTGAGCATGACGGCACAAGCGCTGCATAACTTGGGCCACGCTGCTGCGGTTCATGGCCGTGAAGCCTTCTTCGCAAATCAGGGCAGTAGCCAGAAGTCCAGGTTGCACGTTAACTACGCGCCCCACAAACTTCACCGCGTATTCCTCGTCGGGGTCGCCTATGAACGTTTGCCAGATGCTGATAGAAATGTCCTCTTGCTTGTCGTAAGCGAGGATGTCCTGGACGATTTGGTTCGGTGTGGACTTTTTGATATAAGTCGGAAGGCTAATCTTAACTTCGGCGCGTTCAGCCCGTGTGGTTTGGGAAGTGCCGCCATTCAAAATGGCAGTAGACACCCAATTCGTTGTGGACACGAAAGTAGCATCCGGTTTCCCAGCGCTGGACGTAAAACCACGACCACGGCTAGTGACATGATAAGTGGCGACACCGGGTATAACAATGCGATACAGCCAAGCAGCGCGCTTGTTGAATACCTGCTCAAGATAGTCCTTAAACGCCATCAGGGCACCTCAACAACTGGTGCAGCGCAGAAAGCCGCAAGGCCACCGCCAGCGAATTGATAAGCGATTTCAATGATGTCAGCGTCAAGCCTGGACTTAACCGCCATGCTTACAACTGCAGAAGTCGTGAAATTCACGCCAGTAGCCGCTATCGCCAACTCTTGATTGTCGCCGTCGTCTGCGGCGGCAGTCACTTCTCTCACTACAAAATTCGCGCCCTCTCTTATGACGATGCGACGACCTACCATTTCGGCGCTGGCAGCAAAAGGGGCCACAGTGATCGTCAAGTCGGCTGCATCGATCTGTTCCACCAGGGGCAAATCGTGCTGATCGGTGGGCAACCAAAACGCGCCATCACGCCCACGCAAGAAATGTAAAAACTTCCTGCGTTCCCAACGGTCCGTGTGGCTTTTGTCGTACCAGCTGACAGTCCCCCTACGGCGGGTGTAAGTTTCGACCTGTTGCAAAGCGTAGGCCCCGTGGCGCGAAGAAAACACGTCCACGGCCTGGTTAAGGCTGCCGTTCAAAGGCTGAAACGGGACTCTGCCGTCCGTCACCACTGGCAGGCCGTTATGCGTCGGATAAGGGTTTTCTGACAAGTCCAACGGCTCGATGGCCATGAACCGAATGGACATGCCCTGTGCTCCGAACCCAGTTTGGAACTCGATGCCGCCTGGGGCTATGCACAATTGCATGGGGACAACCACCACGGGTTGGTTTGAAGAGCCAACGTAACCCACCAATCCGTCCACAAGAGTGATGCTGCCGATGCCCACAGCGGCCACTTCGCCCTGTTCCCAAGCGTTGGGTCCTGTGCCGATGAACACCTGTTGACCAACAGTATAAGCCGTTGGAACCTCTACCGACACGATGTCTTCTGCCGCAGCTATCGTACCAGTGAAGATTGTGGCATTGGGCCACTCTGGAACAAGCCATTCACCGTCTGTGTTAGTACGCACAACTTCAATGGCAGCCTCGGCTTCGGCCACGGGCATCAAATGGCCCAAGGACAAGTACTGGGTGGCGTCCTTAAGACTATCGCGCCACTCCGCCGAACGGGCCATCCGAACATCAGTTTCAAATTCCAGGGTTTCTTGGAGCGACTGCGGCCACCAACGCCAAACATCAGCCATTGCGACCCAACCGCTTTTGTTCGCGCCCGATTTGTGCCTCACCCTGGGGGCTGCTACGCCAAGCATCGATCTTGCGGGGGTCGTCCAGCACGATCACGGGCGGTGCCTGCACGTTGATGCGTGGCGCAGGCGTTTCCTGGACGTACTGGCGACCGCCACCCGCCCCACCAGCGGGGCTAGCGCCTACAGCCCTTCGCAGAAGGTTCGCTGTGTCAGCACCGCCCGTAACGTTGGCGGGGCCAGGGACCAAGGTAGGCCGCGTAACAAGCCTGCCGTCGACGAATTCGGGCCGCTTCTCTGCAACAATGCCCATGGACCCCTTAGGGATATGGCCACCAGAATCGAAAAGGCCCGACAGCCAACTCCCGTCGCCCCACATCATCTTGAAGGCTTGGTTCAAGAACAAGTTGCCAAGTTGGCGCAGAAGATCGCCAACTGCGGTGCTCAAATCCTTGGCACCTGAAAGCACACCGACAAAGAATCCTTGGGCGGCGTTTTCGATGCCTTTCATCGTCTCCGACACCAATTTTTGTTTTTCTTCAAGTCGGGTGAGTTCCTCCACCAGACGAGCAATTTCTTTACCTTCTTCCGAGTACACCGTTACGCCAGCTTTCTGCAGTTCTTGGTGCAAACGGCGGGCTTCATCATTCATACCGATTTGGTCAATCTCAGATTTCAGACTGTCCACAACTTTCTGAATGGCTTGGGCCTCTTTTTCGGCTTCCGCTGCTGCGTCACTACGACCCGCGCCACCGCCGCCACCGCCACCGGGTGGTGGTGTGTATTTCATGCCCGCGCCACCGCCGCCACCGCCGCCACCGCCACCGGGTGGTGGTGTGTATTTCATGCCGCCTTCTTCATAGGTGCCAGTAGCAGGCAAAAGAGCATCGGCGCTATGCTCCATCATAGCAACGATGTCCATTTCCCTTTTGATGGACCGCACTAGGCCCAACAGAGAATTAGCAGTAGGGAACGCACGGGCAAAAACCTGCGACAAGTCCGCAGAGGACGCTTCGAATAACTCACGCTTTAGGGCATCGGCAGTATTGGTTACGTCCTGCAACACACCATCGGCTGCTTCGATCTGGCCTTGCAACTCGGCAGCAACAAGGGTGCTGTCGTTCAGCTTGTTGTAAAATTCCGCCATTTCCGGCGGCATCTTGGACACAGACCCATAAGCCTGTTCAAGCCATTCACGAAGGGCGCGGGCAGCCTCGGCAGCTTGTACCGGCCCTTCGGCAGCCCCCAAATCACGCAATAGCCCCAGGAACTCGGACGCGGCCCGTTCCGTGAAATTAAACTGATAGCGGAGTTCTTGGACTGCTGGGATAATGTTGGCTATTTGACCACCGATGTTGGCCTCGCGTTGGTTCAATTCACCAAAGGACTGCGAAAGGAGCCGGACGTTGTTCGTGAGTTCGGCGACCGCAGCCGCTTTGTCTTTTTCTTCACGGGCCTTTAGGGCGATAGCTGCGATGGTCGTCAGTTGCCCATAGGACTTGACCATTTCATCGAGGGGTTGAACAGAAGCTTCCACAGAAGCCCTGTAAACGTCCAGGGCTTCCGCAAGGGCCTTAGTGGATTCAGTGAACTCTGCAACGGCATCTTTGCTCTTGAAGAAGTCCGCTATCATCGGCACCAGTACGGCGGACAAGCCCACAGTCGCAAAAATGGCGAGGTTCATCGGGTTAGCCAATTGCGCGATGCTGGCCCCAAAAGTTTTAACCGCGCCGCCCACCCCCATGGGACCAAGAACCTGTGCCAATTGGGAACCCTGTTGTACCATCATGGTGAACGGGTTCTGACCAGCCTGCATCATCACGCCGATGTCGAAAAGCTGCGCGCTGACGTTACCAACGTTGTGACCAGCCACCGTGCTGAAACCTTTAAGTTTCTGCATTTCGTTGTTGGCATGAACATGCGCGGCCCTGACCTCGGAAAGCTGCGCGCGCAGACTTGCGAGAGACAGAACCATTTGGTCGATGGCGGCTTTATTGGCCGTGCCTGACAGGCGCATTTTCTTAAGTTCTGCATCTGTCGCAGCAATCTTGACCTTGAGGTCAGCGGCTTGAGTGGACGCTTTACGGCCAGCAGCAACAAGCTTGTCCAGTTCCCCACTGGCCTTGGAGAGGTCTGTGGTGTCTGCTGTAAGCTTGAGGGTCGCTACATCAACCACTTAGGGGCCTCTCCATCGGGGATTTCATGAACGGGCTACTGGCCTTGTTGTACTCTGTAACATACGCCCAGGACATATCGAACAACAATTGGATTTCCCACCCTTGGGTGACTGCACCAGTGCTATTCGCAAACGCGGCGACTTCTGTCCACGTCTGGGGCAGAAGCCCGCCCATCGCCCCGGTGGTGGCGAACTTCATTTTCATGAAGGCGTCTAGCAGATAGGCACCTTCGCCGACATCGGGTAGGGGTGGAGTGATACCCGCCGCCATGAAGCGCTTTTGTCGGGTGTCAGGGTCTTTACCGGGTTTGGCGTGTAACCAGCCAGCCTGTCGCGCCCACAGCAAGAGGGCGCTTAGACGTTTCCCAGTGACTTCTCAAGTTCGGCGGCGCGCTCGATCACTTGGATGGCGAACGACTTGTTGACGACTTTCAGACCGCCGTTCTCCAAGTCTTTCTCATGGCGCGGGAACACCAAGTTGAGGAAATCCTTGGCGTTCTCCATCGTAACCGGGACGCCATTAAGTTCGACGTTTTCGAAACCCACCAACAGCGAGAGGGCTTCTTTCATCGTGTCCTGATGGAGATTTTCCATCGTGTAGACGTCCTTGTCGTCCTTGGCAAGGGACATCTTCTCGGCGAGGTTCAGCTTCTGCGCGGCCTGAACCGAGGGCGACGAGTTGCTGCGCACGATAAACATCGCAGTCTTGTCGTCTTCGACCAGAGGCTCAAGGGTCTCTGGGTGCAAGATGGGGAAGGCCTTTCCTGCTTCGGCCTTCCCACGGGCGTCAAATTTGGTGAAATCCATCGGCATCGTTCCTTATGGCGCGGTCGTGCGCACGTGGTTGTAGTTCTGGCGGAAGCTGCAGGTGAAACCCTGGAAGGTTTCGGTCGTCGCCTCGTTTTCCATCAGGTTCGACGCGATGCCCGACATGTAGGTGTGGGTGTTCGTGCCGGTGGGTTCGACGACCCTGACACTGACTTCGGCCACGTAGGACGGCGCGGCGTAGCCGATCAGGGCAACCTGGCCAGGGTCGGCAGCGACTTCTTCGAACGACATTTCCGAAACGCGACCGACCGAAGCACCCTTGTCGCCCTTGGTGATGCCGGTGGTCAGGTTCGGGACGTCGATCAGCGAGGTCTCCCAACCGGGGCTGGGTGCAACGATCGGGTTTGCGACCACGAGCCACGTCAGGGCTTCATACCCCGCCTTGTCGAAAGTAGCCGGGACACCCGCCGCGACGGACACGATTTTGCCGATGTGGCTGGTCATTTCTTCTCTCCTTTGGTGGTTTGGACATCAACTTTGATCCAGCCCTTGGCCAGCCACGCTTCTACGTGTTGCTTCAAGGGATTGGCTTCTGCTTGGTAATGGGGGTGCCAAAGCTTCACCCGTGCGCTTACGGCCATGTGTAACTCTCATAATCTACACGGATGGGGGTGCGCCAATCAGGCCCGTCTCGATAGCCGTGTTCTGTCAAGGGGGGACGAGTGATCAGCAAAGCGTCCAAGTGTCTCAAACCGTACGGAAACAGGGCTTCGATCGCTTCCGATGGGGCCAAGACATCGTCCATGTCCTCGTTGGTTTCGTGCACCAACGTGATCTGCACAAACCCCCTGGAAATCTTGCTACCGCCGCTAAGGGACCTGTTAAACTTTTCCACAGGCACCAAGTCCAGCAAGATGTAGGGCTTGGTTGGGTTCGCGTCCGAGTTCGGCGGGTTTACGGTCATGCCGAGAGCAGCACCCACCAAGCGCGCTTCAAACCAGTTCAGAATTTGCCTGTCGGTCATTTCCTACGAACCTCTGCAGCGCGCGCAGCCAGAAACGCGGGGAACTTGGCCATGTTGGTCGCCAGATAAAATCTGCCCGCTTGGTTGAACGTGCGACCGAGACTGTCTGTACCCCGGAACCCCTTCTCGATACGAAGGGCGTATGGCGCGGTCCATTCGAACATCAAGACGTCGCGCAGTTTGATGGTGGCGGTCACCGTTTCGTAAGAATCCGACCCCATGACCCAGCCAGCGCCGTTTTTTCCAGACCTTAGGCTGTCTCGTAGAAACTGCGTAAGGATCGGAATTTTACCGACTGTGAAAGCGCCCCCACGGAATGACGAACTGGCCTGCATGGTCTGCGCTCTGTCCATCACGTCGCGCAGTGCCGCGCCAGCAACATAGCGCATGTTGTGGATGCCCTTCCTACGGAACACCTGCAACTGTGTGACGAAGTCGCTCATTCCTCAAGGAAAAGCTTGTGCATCAAGACAACGTCTGCGGGGGCCAGAACTTCTGCCCGTTCGATGCGCGACCACGCGGTGATGTCGTCAACGTCGTCCAGTACGAAACCAATTGCAACATGATCACCTTTACTGGGGGCTTCATTGAACGGGTTCACCAGCAGCGTGTTGGCCACCCGTTCCACCATGCCCATCGCGTCACGGATTTTGGTTTTCGTTTTGACGCAGTTCAAGAGATAGTATTGAAAAACCCCGGCCACCTTCTTGCGCAGTACCGCCGTCAGAGGGCCGCTGCCAGTTTCTGCGGCTGCCTCGTCGATAGCTGCAGCAACTTCTGCTGCAATGCCAGCGCCCGACATCAGCCAACGCTCCTGATGAACACGCCGCCCTTGGACGGCATGTAACGGCGCAACATGGCATCGATCCGAGTGCTGGTCGGAGACGCGTTGTTGAACGCTTCATTGCTGTCAGTGTTCTTGACGACCGTCCACTTGATACCTTCGACCTCGGTCAACACCTTCTGCTGCGAAGGCGTAAAAGTGACCGAAAAGAAACCGGGAGTGGTCAGTTCGTAATTGGCAGCCTCGTACGTCGCCAACTCAACGACAGGCAAAGTTTCGTCATACCCCGCCATAAAATAGGCGACGTAGTTGTACTTGATGTAGTCCGTGGCGCGTACAAGCGCGGCCACGGCAGCACCGTTTTCGGCGTCGGTTGGCGCGCTGTTGCCTCGTTCAAGGGCGTAAGCGCGCCAACCTTCAAGAGTGCCGTAGGACACTTATTTCTTCGTCGGTTCGATAGGCTTGGTCGTGTTCGACACCGGCTTGTCGTCCTCAACGTCCTCGTCGACGATTTCCGCCTTGTTCACGAGGAACGCAGGCATCACGTCGCCGTCGATTTCCAGGATCGTGCCGACCGGGATCGGCTCGTTTTGCGCGTTGTGCGCCTTCGGCATGGTGACTTTGACCTTCATGGGGTCTCTCCGTCCGTTCAAGGGGTTGGATAGCCGGGGGTTAAGCCCCGGCTATCGGTTTATCAGGGCGCGGAGTGCGCGATGCCCATCTGGCCAGCTGCGTCGTACTTCATCTGCAGCGCAGCGGCGGCGATCACGGTGAAGTCGTAATCGTCCTCGGGGTTCGCACGGAACTTGGCGCGGGTCGACGGCGGCATCCCGTTCAGGATTTCGACGACTTCCTTGTTCTTCACCAGCGCGACGATGTTCGAAGCCGGGATGGAATCCGAAGGCACGATTTCGCCGACGCCGGGGATTTCCATGATCCGCTGCAGGATCGTCTTGGAATAGTTCGCCGTGAATTCCGTGGAACCCGCGTAGAACCAGTCCGACCAGTTCAGGTAGATCGTCGCCGGAACCTTGAAGTTGTCCGCGTGGAGCAACTTCACGGTAGCGATGATTTCCGCCATCCACTGGGCACCGGTCGCCGAAGCCAGCGCCACGCCCGTGGTGCGGGTGTTGCGGCTGGGGTGGTTCAGCAGACCGTAGGAAGCTGCGCCGCCAACGACGATGCCGGTGTAGCCGTACAGCGTGGCGTTTTCCAACTTTTCCAAGATGCGGCGGTTGGCGTTCAGGCGCGCAGCAGCATCGAGGTTGCCGAAACCTTCCGTCTCGGCGGCAGCCATTTGACGCCAGGAGTACGAGTACCCGGTGTCGATGATCGGCAAGGGGGTGCCGACGTAATCGATCAGGGGCGCATCGGTCCGGGCCTTCGAACGGCCATCCATCGAAACGTTGATTTCACCCGAGTCGCTGACAGTCTGGAAATAACTGACCAGCTTGCCGATCGACATCGGACGTTGCGCGACCGCCGCGATGCTGTTGAAGACGGACAGGACCGAGCGCTGCAGTTGGACTGCTTCCCGATCCCATTCGCCCCAAACGTCGCGGGGCAGGGTAGAAGCATTGCCGATAAGCATGCCCTGCCCGTGAACGGCGGCGATCGCCGTCTGATTGGCGCTGAACTGACGGCGGTTGCCGAGCAGGAACGCCGATTGTTGCGGAGTGTAACGAAGCATTCTGCCCTCCTTAGGCTGCGTTGTAGGAGTTGGCGATCGTCACATCCGCCAACGCACCAGCCGCGTAAGCGCCCGGAGTGTCGGAGAAGAAAGCGACCACGACGTTCGCGGCGACCGCAGCCACAAGCCGACCCGAAGCACCGATGGTGAGGGGTTGGTTGTTGGTGTAGGACGCAGCGGCGAGGCGGGCCTGCACGATGAAGCCCGGCTCAAGTTCATACGCGACACCGGTGTCGCCCGAATCGTAGGCGGTGTCTTTGTCCTGACCATAGTAGTCGCGGTTGGTCAGGAGCAGGGGCAGCTTGCCCGCAGCGGCGGTGTTGGCGGTCACCTGGACCAGCTGGGTCGCCGTTTCTTCAACGAACGTCCCCGGCAGATAAGCGCCGGCCACCGGCTTGTCCGACACCGTGGTCGGCTGCTTCTCGGTGGGGTAGCGGAAGATTGCGTTGCCAGCCATCACACGGACTCCTTCTTGGTGGCGGCATCGATGGCGGCGTTCAAGTCATAGTCCTTGAACTCGTCTTCGACGGCGTTCCCTTGGAACGCGGGGTTGATCGGAGCGGCCTTGCCAGGCTGGACCTTGTTGGCCAGTTCGGCAAGAGCGGCGGCGGGCATCGCTTCGGCGGATTCCTTCGAGAGGACACCAGCTTCAACGATCTTGTTGACCAGAACCGTTTTGGCGGCTTCTTCCTGCGCCTTGTGGGCGTTGGAAAGGGTCTCGACGGTGGTGGTAACCGGCTTGAGCGCCTCGGCGATGGCGTTAGCCACAACCGTGCCCAGACCCTCGACGGTCTTCGCCATATCAGCGAGGCCCTTTTCGAGGTTGGAGAAACGAGTCTCGTTCTCCGCTTTCTCATTCTCGTTTGCCATGTCGGCGTTCTCCTGTTCACGAGATGTTTCCCGTCCTGTGGAGAACGCCTCCACAAGTGCGGTCTTTATTCTCTCAATCAGAGGCAAACGGGCCTGCTTCTCAAGAGTTCGGACGATGGAATCCACCATCCAATTCATTTCCTCGTCAAGCTGTTCTTCCAGCCGCGAGTTGATCACTTCGATCTGCTGACCGTTGACGAACATACCAACACCCTGTTCGGGGGTCGCAGCACCTTCTTCGTCCAGCAGAATGGCGTCATGGTCGAAGAACATGTCCGCCGCATCCCATTTGGGTTCCTTCTCGCCCGTCTCGACCAGATTGGCAAGCAACCCGGTGGACGTGTGAATGGGCTTGCCCTCGTTGATCGCGTCCAGAAGCCGCTTTCCGTTTTCGCAACGGTTCGCGACCTCGACATCGATCACCTTGTCCAGGAACACACGGCCCTTGTCGCGCCGCACGTTTTCGTTCCAAGCGCCCACGTGGCCGATGTTGATGCCCTCGGGGTCGCGCGCAGAAACGAACTGGCCATTGATCATCGGGTGGCCGAAAGGGGCCGGAGTCCGTTCCAGGGTATGGAAGGACTTCTCGATTTCTTCTGCCGGATACCGGATGCCATTCATGATGACGCCATCAGGCAAGGTTGCAGACGGGATGATGATGACGTCGCGCCCGTTGCGCTTCTCTTTGCGCAGGCCCTTGGTGTTCATCGTCGTCTGAATGTTGACGCGGACCCGTTTGGTCATTCGACTTCAACCTTCTCTATTTCTTCGAGACCTTCATCCTTGAGGCCAGTATCGGTCTCGGTTCCAGAAGTGTCTGTGGGGGCAGCAGCCAAATAGTCAACAGCCTGACGGATTTCTTCCTTGGTGAACACCAGTTCGCCGGTTTTCTTAACGTCCGTCTTCATGTTGATGCTGGCCATCTTCATCGCCAGTTCCAGTTTGTCGGCCAACGTGGCCTTAGTAAGGTCGCTCCAAGACACCGACCAATCACCAATCAAAAGTCCAGCGGTCGTGAGGACCTCGATGAAGCTGTTGATCAATGGAATAACGTGGTTAACGCGCCGCGCGTTGGTGGTCTGCGCCCATTCGCGGGCGTCTTCCGTCGACGCCCGTTCGCCCGATTGACTGCCCACGAGGATTTTCAGCGGAATTTCCATCGAGGCTGCGAATGATTGCAAAGCCACAAGGAAGAACGATTCAGGGACCGAAAGCTGCACGTTCATCGGTTTGGCCGTGATGCCCTGTAGCATGAGCAGTTCGTCGAAACCCTTGGCGTAGTTGGCGACTTGCTTGTTCATCGCGTCAAGAATACCGGCTTCCTCGACGCCCATGGCGGTGGCCATTTCGCGGAGTGAAGCGTCCTTGTCTACTTCCAAGACCGGCGCAGCCTTGGCGTTCTTCCAGAAGCCCTCGCCGCCAGCGCCCTTGATCTTTTCCATGTCGATCAGGTCGTTGTAGCCAGCCTCAAGAACCGACAGCGCGTGAACCGTACCATCCGAGGACCAAATTACGACCCGGCTGGGGTGCACTTCGAACGACCGTACACGGGAATTGACGTTCCGAGTTTCGTGCGTCTCGGCTTCGTTGAACCGATACATCAGCGGTTGGCCGTAGGTCGGGGACTGCTGATTGGTGTCCCACGACGACACGACGAGTTGCGACTGCCACGCGACGATCACGTCGACCAATTTCAAGATGCCCATCGCGCCCGATGCAGGTTCGTTGAACTGCTTGTTGTCCGCGATCTGCAAAATCAGGCCCGAGTAGCCCCCCACCATCGCGCGCCGATCGGCTTCCGCCATCTTCTGCCACAGCCTCAATTTCTTGAACTGCTTCATGACGGCTTTTTCTTGGGCGCTGTTCACGTCCGAGACGTCGTTGACGATCTTCGGCGAATCTTCCCAGGTCTTCGACACTGTTTTGTGGACAGCGGCCTTCGCCAAACCGTTCCGGGTGTACATGTTGTAGAACATCTGGAAGGACAAATGGGTCGGCCACCCAAAGTCCTTCTTGTAGTCGTGCTTGGTCTGGCCAAAGTACCCCGGAAACATTTCCGCAACCCGGCGAACCGAGTTCAGAACTGCTGTCGCAAGGGGCTTGGGCACGACCTGGTTCACTTAGATTTCCTCAAAAACATCATGGCCTTAGCGCGGGCCTTTTTAACTGCCGCAAACGCGCGGCTGGTGGCATCAACGATGTCGTCCTTGGACATTTCAGGGAAGTTCTCCAATTGCTCGAAGAACCTCTCGTTCCATGACCCTCTTACGACGATGACGTTACCAGCTTCGCACTGTGCCGAAAAAGGCGAGAAGCGAGTTGTCTTTTCGCCCGTCTCTGGACTGGAGCGCACGTCATAATCGTTCAGCATAGCGGTGTAGGATTCGATCTGGCTCTTGCCAGCCTGTCCTGGGTCCTGCGCAATGTCAATGACGATATCCGGGTCGCGCTCGGCGTCCTTCTTAGCGATTTCCTTGACCAGCTTCTCGACGCCCGCTGGTGACTTGAAGTCGTAGGTGCAGTCGAACACCACAATCTTGGGCTTCTCGTCGCCCGTGATTCCCAGCTTCACCGAAGCGGTGCCGTCTGGGTTGTTTTGGCCCGTCAGCGGGGTTGCTGCCAAATCCCAGCCGCGCGCTTTGCGGATGCAAGCGGGCGGAATGTCGACGACAGTCACCCAATCACGCTTGAAGTACATGCCCGCGCTCGGGCGGATTTTCCAGTTGCCCCCAAGGAGCCTTTCGCGTTCGACCAGCGGCAGCGACATCAAGTTGGCCATGTAACCGGGGTCAGCGGCCATCAGAATCTTGTTGTCTGTCAGTTTCGACGCGATGAACGTCACTGACTTGGCTGGGATCGGCATTTCACCACCATCGGGACTCGGCATCGTGTAGATTTCGAGTTCTTCCGGGGAATCAGCCCAGATGATGTTGTCGCCGATGCGGACAAACCACCGAAGGACCCCGGAGCGTTCCGGAATGGCGTAGCCGGTTTCCTGGTCAATCCACCACTCGATGAATTCGGCCACCCAACTGTCAGCGTCGGGGTTCGTGGTCGCCCTGATGTAAGGCCGTATGCCAGAAGTCGACCGGTTCCGCGACATCATGTAGAAGAACTGTCGGGCAGTAAAGTGCGTCAACTCGTCGAACAGCATAAGCGTCACTTGCGAACCTTGCCAGTTCAAAACGCTCTTGTCATGCTCCAAGTGCGCCATCGAGACGTTCGCGCCGCTCGGGAACCGCCAGTCCAGGGTCATTTCCTTGGGGTCGCCACCAAGACCGGGGTACATGTAGCTGCTTTCGTCCCACAAGCCGCCTTCGTTGCGAATTTGCGTGGTCGTGCGTCGAAAAATGACAGCCCCAAACTTGGGGTTCTTGATGTGGCGAACCGGTTCCGCAAGAAGCGCCCAGGACTTACCGCCACCGGCTGCGCCGCCGTAAATGGCGATGTCAGCCGGGGTGCTCAGGAAGGCAGTCTGGGGACCCGGTTGCGGGCGTACCTCAATCAACTTCCACCTTGACGCCGGGTTGCATCGCCCAGTCGAGCAGCCAGTTTGCCGCCGCCAATTTCTTGGTCATCGACATCGGCAGCCAGTACACGATGTGCGCGCAGAAGCTGGCCACCCGCAGTCGGGCTTTCAGTTGCCGCACATTCGTGCGCATTTTCACGTTGATGGTATCAACCTTCGCCATCGGTCGTCTCCACCATTTCACGCCCATTCTCCGGCAGATAGAACAGCACGTTCAGGTCTTTCCCGTCCTTGCCGGTCGCCTCGACGCGCGTGACATAGCCGCGCTTCTTGCCGAGGGTCTGCAGCATAAACTTGAGCAGCCCGATGTCGCCAGCGCGGGTCAGCGCCTTCGCCTTTTCCTCGGCATCGTCCACGAACATGTCGTAGAGGTCTTCCTTGAGGTCCACCAAGGCGATGTCGCGGGAAATGTAGGTGTCGATGGCGCGGCGCGACCGCAGCAGTTGATTCGCCACCCTGGTGACGTTCCCATCGTGGCGGATCAGGGCCACGGCGACGTCAAGGTCAAGAATCGCACCTTCTTGGTCGCGCAAAGTGTAGCAATCGTCCAACGAGTAGTTGGCGATGAAGGTCGGGTCATTGAGGTCTTTGTAGCGCTCAAAGATCGACGTCAACTTGGGGTTCCATCTGACGGGGCACGAGGTCGTACCCGTAAAAGGCTGCGGCGGCTTCGACGGTGTCGAAAGAAAGCAGAGGGTGAGCCGCAACGTCAAGGTTCAGCAGGGAAAGCTGGATCGTGGCGACGGGCGGTTCGTTCGGTTCAAAGGCCAGCACCAACGCCGTGATGCCCCCGATTTCATGACCGGTTTCGTCCGTGACCTTGGTGTGGCTTTTAGACTGGTCGTGGACGACAGTGATCATAGGGAAACCTCGCATGCGCGGCAGCGGGGCTTACCCCGGTGTACCGCAATTTCTGAGGCAGCGACCCCTTGGGGTCCCCCTCAAGTCAAATTGCTCGGGCGTCCAAGACGACCCGCATTTGGGATTTGATGATCATCGCGACCACCCTGTTTCCCTGTACTTCTTTCACCAACGCCGTGACGGCTTCAGAAAATTGGGCCATCCGGACGGAGACTTGGTCCCCGGCCTTGACAACTTTCTTCTCGGCGGTTTCCTGGGGAGAAGGTGCCGCCACGACGTTGGCTTCTTGTTCCACCTTACGCAGAGCCTCGAAAGCTTTCTTGGTAAGGACAGCCGGGGTGCGGTCGCCGTTGCGCAAGAAGCCGAAAGCGTCAGCTGGTGAAAACCAATTCAAATCGCTGGGTGCCCGCAACAGCAGGAACACGAAACCGGGGATGAGTGCCTTCACATAGCGCACCACCTTCCGCATCTTGCGGTTGTAATACTCTACACGCTGCGAGGGCACGTATGCGGGGACGCCGGAAAGAAGCGCCACCGCTTTTTCCTGTCCCGGTTTCACCCGCATGATATGCCAGCGCGAATCGTCCATGGGTTCACTATAGCACAGCGGCGCGGCCCTGTCAAGTACCTAGGTAATCAGAAGGATTCTGCATGTGGCGGCCAGGGCACAGCAGCAGGGTGGGCAGGCACACCCGCCACGCGGGCGCAGGGGCGGGCCGGGGACCGGGTGCAGCGGGGGTGGGCAGCTATATACATACCGGGGCGGGGCAGTAGCGCCACGGCGGGCCGCGTCTGGGCGGGGAGAGGGGGGCACGTAAGCAGAGTGGTGTCATGGGGGGAGTGTTTTTTGGCTCGAGGCACCGGCCTTGGCCCGACACCCCTGTGTACTTACGCACGCCTGGGTCCCCTACCTGTGCGCCGATGCACACACGCCACGCTTGACACGTGCCTGGCGACGTGGTAAACTGGGGGCACGGCGAATCAGCGCCGATGGAGACAGCCCATGTACACCCTGCCCCGTGCCCCCGCCGCCCGCGCCTCCCGCGCCAGTGCAGCCGCCCACATCGCCGCCCGCCAGTCGGGCTGCCCCGCCGACCTGGCCGCTGCCCGCTGCGCCCGCGCCGCCGCGATCGATGCGCGCCAGCTGGCGGCGGCGGGCAAGCTGTGGGGGGCGACCCGTGCCATGCGGCGCGCGATCGCGGCGGCGCGGCGGGCGGGGGCGACCCCCCGCTGATCGCCAGCGGTGCGGGCGCGCATACTGACTTGCGCGCCCGTGCACACACGCGATGCTTGACGCCACCCCCGCGCCGTGGTATGATGGTGGTACGGCGACTCACCGCCGATATGGAGCACATCATGGACCTGATCATCACCCTGCCCCAGCTGCCCGTCGGCCTGCTGGTCCCCGTCGCCGTGCTGGCGTGCGCCGCCTTCGCCACGCTTGCCACGCGCTACCTGTGGTGACCCGCGTGTGGGGGGCTTGACACGCCCCCCCCGCGGCATGGTATGATAGGGGACGATCACACGAAAGGAACCCGCTATGATTCGTCGCCTTCGCTTCGCCGTCCGTGTCGCCGCCCTGGATTCAGGCTTGGCTTGCTCCTGGTCCGCGCCCTTCTGGCGCTTCGCCCGTCGCGTCCTGCGCGCCTGATTCCTTCTCCCGCGCTGCTTTGCGCCCCTGGTCGTGCCGGGGGCGCTTGCGTGTCTGGGTCACGCTTTCCGGTGGTGGCTTGCTGCTTTCCGGTGGTGGCTTGCTGCTTTGCGGTGCGCTTCCGCTGCGTCCTCGTG
>Ga0075163_10003531_pt1 | contig 21017 bp, 16 predicted proteins | sample JI1023141ADNA_FD_71478 | JGI IMG/M metagenome (GOLD analysis project Ga0075163, IMG submission 71478) | Wastewater effluent complex algal communities from Wisconsin, to seasonally profile nutrient transformation and Carbon sequestration -... | ecosystem: Engineered > WWTP > Effluent > Algae... | reverse complement strand
ACGCCTCGCCGTCGGAGTCGGGGTCGAGCTTCACGAACTGCTCGAGCGACTGACGCTCCTCGATCGCGTTCGACTGCTCGCGGTACACGCGCGCCAGGTACTTCCACGCCACGGCGTGGGCCTTGGGGAAGGGATCGGGGTCGTTGGGCTTGGCGAACAAGAGCAGGAACTGTCGACCTTCGTTCCACAGCTTCAGCTCGACGAAGGCCAAGCCGCGGTACAGGTTCCCGACGTTGACCTGCTGCGTGTCACCGGTCGTGCGCAGCACTTCGGTCGCACCCACGAGCTCCTGCCAGCGCTTCGTGCGCCACAGGACGTCGCAGCACTCCTGCGCGAACTCCGCGTCCATGTTGCCGACCTTGGAGGTCCAGCTGGAGGCGAGGTCCGACGCGTACCGCAGACGGCCCAGGCCCACGAGCGACTTGAGGAGCGTGCGGGCGAACGTGACGTTGCCACGCATCGCGGGGCCGCGGATGGTCGACGTCGCGAGGTCGACCGCCAAGCCGCTCTGTCCCGCGCGCTCGTACAGGTCGATCAAGCCCGCGACGGCTTCCGGCTCCGTGCCGAACTGCAACGACTCGGCGAACGCGTCGCGCGCGGCGGCGAGATCCGTGCACGCTTGGTCGACCGAAACCAGCGCGTTCTCGAGGAGCGCGTCGTCGGACGCGGTCAAGAGCTCGCCCAGCTCGTGCGCCAGCGCCACGCGCCGCGGATCGCTGGGATCCAAGGCCGCGGAGCGTCGCAGGATCTCCGTGGCGCGTTCCTCGTCCTCGGTCACGAGCGTGCGCGAGACGGCGTCGATCGCCAGCTGCGTACTGCGGTCGGCGGCCGCGCGGTGCAGGCGTCCCAGGGTCACGCGCGCCGAGGCGCTCTGGGGGGCGCGTTGGATGATCTGCGCGACGCGGTCGCGGGCCGCGCGGTAGTTGCCTGACCGCGCCTCGAGCTCGACCAGATCGTTCTCGACGCTGGGGTCGCCGGGGCGCAGCGCCGCGACGGCCGCCAGGTCGGCCCGCGCGCGCTCGAACGAGCCCACGTCCATCAAGACGCGGCCGCGCCGCAGCTGGACGCGCACCGCGAGGTCGGAGTCACCGGCGTCGACGGCCTCGGCCAACACCTGATCGAGGTTCAAGATCGCCTGCTCGCGGTCGTAGCGACCTTCGGCCACGCGCTTCTCGATGCCGGCGAAGAAGTCCTCGGGGGTCGTCTTCGATTGACGCGTCACCATCACGCCGGCCGTGATGAGCAGCGACAGCGACAGGACGAACAGGATCCACGTGCTCCACTTCATGAGTCTTCCAGAGCCTCGTTCTTGTACTCCGGACCCGCGGGGAACTCCATGAGGTTGTAGCGCTTCATCTTGTTGAAGAGGGTCGTGCGGTTGACGTCCAACATGCGGGCGGTCGCCTTGCGACTTCCTCCGCAATGCGCCAGCGCCGCGCGCAGGATCTCGCGTTCGGGTGCTTCGATCAGTTCCCGCAGGGGCACGCCGGGCCGGAACCAGACGGCGGGGGACACGCACGGTTCGGCGGACCGGTCGGTCGCCGGCGCGCCGACCGCGCGCGCGGCGGCATTCGTCCCGTCCGACGTGGTGTCCGGCGGCGCGGAGATGGGCGACGCGGACCCGTTCGACGACACGATCGCCACGCGGGATCCGAGCCCCAGGTCGGCGACCTCGATCGTCTCTCCGGCCGAGAGCAGCACGGCGCGCTCGATGCAGTGCTCGAGCTCGCGCACGTTGCCCGGCCAGTCGTGGGACACGAGCGCGCTCTGCGCCGCGGGCGAGAGCACCTTGCGCCCGCGCGCGTGTTCGGCGGAGAAGCGCGCCAGGAAGCGCTCGGTCAGGAGCGGCACGTCCGCCGGACGGGCACGCAGGGGCGGCAACTCGAACGCGATCACGCGCAGTCGCCAGTACAAGTCCTCGCGGAACCGTCCCTCGCGCACGGCCGCTTCGAGCCGCTCGTTGGTGGCCGCGATGACGCGCACGTCGGTCGAGCGCGTGCGCGTGTCGCCCACGCGCTCGAACACGCGGTCTTGGAGGACGCGCAGGAGCTTGATCTGCAGCTCGCTCGACGCGGTGCCGATCTCGTCGAGGAAGATCGTGCCGCCGTCGGCCGCTTCGAACTTGCCGGCTTTGTCGCGCACGGCGCCGGTGAAGGCGCCCTTGACGTGTCCGAACAGCTCGCTCTCGAGCAGGTCGTCGGGCAAGGCGCCGCAGTTGACCTCGACGAACGGACCTTGTCGGCGCGAGGAACTCTGGTGGATCGTGCGCGCGATCAACGTCTTGCCCGTGCCGCTCTCGCCCTCGATCAGGATCGTCGCGCGCGTGTCGGCCACGACCTCGATCGACTGCAGGATGCGCTGCACTTGCGCGTCGCGCGAGACGACCTGGCCGAGCTCGAAGCGCTCGCCCAGGCGCTCCTTCAAGTTCTTGTTCTCGCTGCGCAACGCACTGGACTCGAGCGCGCGCGCGACCGCCAACAGGACCTGTTCGTCGGTGGTGGGCTTCTCGAGGTAGTCGGCCGCGCCGCGGCGCACGGCCTCGACCGCGTCCTCGACCGAACCGAAGCCCGCGAGCTGGATCCACGCGGGCGTCGCGCCGAGTTGCGCCAGCTCGGAGGTGGGCTCGAAGCCGCTGGCTTCGGGATCGCACAGGAGCACGCCGTACTCGTGCTCGCGCAAGAGCCGCCGCGCGCGCGCGGCGTTCGAGCACACTTGGACCTCGTGGCCGGCGGCGGTCAGCGCGCCGGCCAGGTCGGTGGCGCTCTCCGGACCGTCGACCACCAGGATCGACGCGGGTTTGCGATGGACGTCCATGTCCACCTGTTTCGACACGCGGCAGGATCGGCATGGAACGAACACGACGTTCCGTGTCGAGTTTCGCCGACGCGACGGCGCGGTCGGGAAACTCCTTCCGGTCCGCGCCGGCGCTCCACCGGCGCGCGGCCGTTCACCGGCGGGTGGTGCTCGACCGTTGCTCAGGAAGTGCGCGTGACCGTCGTGGTGCTGGCTTGCACGCTGGGCCACAGCACGATCTCGCCCACGTTGACGTGCGGCGGACGCGTCAAGAGCCACACGATCGCGTCCGCCACGTCCTCGGGATCGAGCGGGCGCATGCCCTGGTACACGGCGTCGGCCTTGGCCGCGTCGCCCTTGAAACGCACCTTGGAGAAGCCCGTCTGCACCATGCCCGGATCGACCGTCGCGAGGCGCACGCCGCTGCCGGCCATGTCGAGGCGCATCGATTCGTAGAGGGCGCGCACGGCGTGCTTGGTCGCGCAGTAGACGTTGCCGCCGGGATACACCTGACGGCCGGCGACGCTGCCCACGAAGACGTGGTCTCCGGTCCGACGGGCGCTCATGCGCGGCAACGTGGCGCGCGCGACGTGCAGCACGCCCTTGACGTTCGTGTCGATCACGGTGCTCCAGTCCTCCGGATCACCCGCGGGCATCTTGTCGGTGCCCAGCGCGAGCCCGGCGTTGTTCACGACGACGTCGAAGTCGCGTTCCGACAGCGCGCTCTGCACGGCGCGCGCGTCGCGCACGTCGAGCCGGACGAAGCTCGAACGCGGGCAGTGCGAGGCCACGCGTTCCAGCCGCGCGGTGTCGCGCCCGACCAGGAGGACGTCGGCGCCGGCGGCCGACAAGGCCACGGCCGTGGCCGCGCCGATGCCCGAGGAAGCGCCCGTGACGAGGGCGCGACGACCTTGGAGGGAACTCATGCGCGCCACGGTAGCAATCCGTCGTTTCCGCGCGACCCTCCGCCGGAAGGAAGTTCCCGCCCGCGTCGGAATTCGTGAACGACCTCCATTCCACGGGCGTTTCGTACCGATTCATCAAGACACCCTGAGGCTCCCCATGACCGTCCCCACACGTGCGATCCTGACTTCGATCGCCATCCTCGCCTCGTGGGCGGGCGGTGTCGCGCAGTCGTCGTCGTCCGTGCTCTTCCACGGCGGCCGATTCTTGTCCAACGACGGCAAGAACACCGTCCACGAAGCCGTGCTCCAGACCGACGGGAAGATCGTCGCCGTCGGCACGTGGGACGAACTCAACACGCGGCCCGAATCGGTCGGCGCCACGCGCGTCGACTTGCACGGCGCGACCGCGGTGCCGGGGCTGCAGGACGCGCACGGTCATCTCGAGTCCTACGCGCGCTCGCTTGTCGAACTCGATCTCACCGGATCGACCTCGTACGAGGACGTGATCTCGCGCGTGAAGGCGCGCGCCGCGACGCTGCCCGACGGCGCGTGGATCCGCGGCCGAGGTTGGGACCAGAATCTGTGGATCGACCAGGACTTCCCGCACCACTTCCTGTTGTCGACCGCCGTCCCGCGCCATCCCGTGTTCCTGACGCGCGTCGACGGACACGCGGCGCTGGTCAACTTGCCCGCGCTGGTGCTGGCGGGGCTCGACGGCAGCCTGGAGCCGCCGCCCAAGGTCTTGGGCGGTCGTGTCCTGGTCGACGAGGCCCACCACGCTTCGGGGATCCTGCTCGACGCGGCCATGGAACTCGTGGAGCGCACGATCCCGGCCGAGGACGCGGCCACGCGCGCGAGTCGATTCCTGACGGCGCAGGACACGCTCCTCTCGCGCGGCCTCACGTGCGTGCACGACATGGGCACCACGCGCGCCACGCTGGACATGTTCGAGTCGCTGCGTGCGAAGGGACTCTTGCGCCTGCGCGTCGTGGCGTACCTCGACGGTCAAGGCGATTGGAAGTCGGATCCGTTCGTGGGCTTGCCGATGGCGCCCGATCCCGCGGATCTGTTGTCGGTTCCGGGCGTGCGTCTGATGGCCGACGGTGCGTTGGGATCGCGCGGTGCTGCGTTGATCGAAGACTACGCCGACGCGCCGGGCGAACGTGGACAGCTGCTGCTGTCCGAAGAAGAACTCAGCACGCGCGTGGCGCGCATCGCGCGCGCGGGACTGCAGCCGGCCGTGCACGCGATCGGTGACCGCGCGAACCGCGTCGTGCTCGACGCCTACGAACGCATGCGCATCGCCGTCGACGGCTTCGCCGATCGCCGACCGCGCATCGAGGAAGCGCAGGTCGTGGCGCCCAAGGACTGGGTGCGCTTCCCCGACCTGGGCGTGATCCCGTCGATGCAACCGTCGCACGCGACCTCCGAACTGCCGTGGGTGCGCGCGCGACTCGGCGAGCAACGCACGCGCGGCGCGTACGCGTGGCGCGCCCTCGCGCCGGAACTGGGACGACTGGCCTTCGGCAGCGACTTCCCGTACGAGAGCCCCGATCCGCTGCGCGGCCTGTACGCCGCGCGCACGCGTCAGAATCCGTCCGCCAAGCGTTCGACGCTGCCCCCGGGACAGACCCTCGACGGCGCCGCGGCGCTGGCGGGGTTCACGAGCGGGGCCGCGTACGCGTCGTTCCAGGAGAACCGCCGCGGCCGACTGCTGCCCGGGTTCGCCTGCGACCTGACGGTGCTCTCCGTCGATCCGGTCGCCTGCGATCCCAAGGACCTGCTGCAAGCCAAGGTCCTGATGACGGTGGTGAACGGCGTGATCGTCTGGCGCGCGCACTGAGGCGTCCCCGCTCCGACTCGCCCCGCGCGCGGGTCCTCCGGTCGCGGCGAGCGGCGCTCGCGGGCCGAGCCCGACCGTTCGCGGCGGTGCAGCGGATCGCGTAGACTCCGCGCCGCTCGTCGTGTCGCGACGCGTCGAACGGCGACGCGGTCTTCGCGGTGCGGCGCACTCGAAGGCACGCGCGCGGAGGCGCTCTTGGTCCAGATCCAGATGCAGTACGAGGGCGGCTTGCGTTGCGCCGCCGTCCACGGTCCGTCGAAGACGAAGCTCGTCACGGACGCGCCGGTCGACAACATGGGCAAGGGCGAGTCGTTCTCGCCGACGGATCTCGTCGCCACGGCGCTGGGCACGTGCATCCTGACCACGATGGCCATCGTCGCCGACCGACATCAGTGGCGCATGGAAGGCTCCACCGCCACGGTCGAGAAGGTGATGGTCGCCGATCCGGCGCGGCGCATCGGCAAGCTGATCGTCACGGTGCGCATGCGCGGCGAGTTCGACGCGCGAGCGCGCGAGACGTTGGAGCGCACCGCGCACACGTGCCCGGTCCACAAGAGCCTCGCGCCCAACGTCGAGATCCCGATCACGTTCGAGTGGCCCGCGCCCGCGCGGAGTGCCTGAACGACGCATGGACGCCGTCGCGACGCCGCTCGTCGAGTGCAAAGGCGTGAGCTACGCCTATCCCGGGCCGTTGCGCGCCCTGTCGGGCGTCGATTTGGCCTTGCACGCGCACGAGATCGTCGTCGTCATCGGACCGAACGGGTCGGGCAAGAGCACGTTGGTCAAGGTGCTGTCCGGCCTCGTGCGCCCCGACGCGGGCGACGTGTGGTTGGAAGGGCGCGCCCTGCGCGACGTGTCTCCGCGTGAGCGTGCGCGTCGCGTCGCGGTCGTGCCGCAATTCCTGCCCGTGTTGCCCGACGTGCTCGTGGCCGACTTCGTCGCGGGCGGGCGCTACGCGCACGTGCGCGGCGGCGGGGGATTCGCACAAGCACTGGTGGGACGCGGCCCGCGGCGCGAGGACGAGGACGCCGTGCGCGAGGCGCTCGCGGCCTGCGACGCGTCCGAACTCGCGTGTCGTGCGCTGACCGAGCTCTCGGGCGGCCAGCGACAACGCGTCCTCGTCGCGCGCGCCGTGGCTCAGTCGGCGGCGGTGCTGTTGGTCGACGAGCCCACGAACGCGCTGGATCCCGAACACCAGATCCGCGTCTTCGACCTCTTGGCCTCGCTCGAGAGCGGCGAACGCGTGGCCTTGGTCGTGACGCACGACCTGAACCTGGCCGCTCAGTACGCCACGCGCCTCGTGTTGATGGACCAGGGTCGCGTCGTCGCGCAGGGCACGCCGACGGAGGTCCTGCGACCCGAGGTCCTCGGTCCCGTGTACGGACGCCACCTCCACTACGGCGAATGGCCAGCGAACTCGGGGCGGCGTGGACCGTTCGTGTTGCCGCGCCGCGACCCCTGACCAGCCTCACGACGAGGAAGGCACCGCATGTCCCACGCCTCGACGCTCGTCACCGACGAGCACTTCCGCTACATCGCCGAGCGCACCCGCGGCGACGACGCGTTCCTCTCGGAGTTGAAGCGCGCCGCGCGCGAAGCAGGCTTGCCTCCGATCTGGATCGCGCCCGAACAAGCCTCGTTCGTGCGCATCCTGCTCACGGCGTCGCGCGCGCGCGACGTGGTCGAGGTGGGGACGTTGGCCGGCTACTCGGCGATCACGATGGCGCGTGCGCTGCCCCCGGACGGCCGCGTCCGCACGATCGAGTACGACGCGCGTCACGCGCGGTTCGCGCGCGAGTGGATCGCGCGCAGCGACGTCGCCGATCGCGTGAGCGTGCACGAAGGCCGCGGCGTCGACGTGTTGGCCACGTTCGCGACCGATTCGGCCGACGCCGCGTTCCTGGACGCCGACAAGGGCAGCTATCCGCTCTACCTGGAAGAATCGTTGCGGATCGTGCGCCGCGGCGGGCTCGTGCTGGTCGACAACGCGTTCGCGTTCGGCCAGGTGCTCGACGCGCAACCGCGCGATCGCGAGGCGCCGGCGGTGCAGCGCTTCAACGAGCAGATGGCGCGCGAGACGCGGCTCGAGAGCGTGATCGTGCCGTTGGGCGACGGTCTGTGGGTCGGCGTGAAGCGCTGAGCGTTCGCGACGGAAAAGGAGCCAGGGACTTTCGGGTGATCCCACGCCGCCCCGCGCTCCGGCGCGGAAGTCGAGACCGTGACGTCGTCACGCATCCGGCTCGCGCGCGTCCGAAGGTTCGTCCGATACGACGTGCGGGGCCGGAGGGATCGCTCCCGCCGGCCCCGCGCCGTCTCCAAACTCCAGAGGCGCCGTCTACGGTCGACGGCTCCACTCGCTCACCTCAGGGCGTCCACACGCCCGTCAGACCGTTCGTCAGGTTGAACACCGACGCCGTGCAGAACACCGGGTCGCTGTCGCGGTACCAGAGCTGGTACTGACGCGTGTTGCCCGCGGCGCAGAAGCCCTTCAACGAGATCGGCACGTTGTTCGGCGCGATGCCGTTCGGGTACGTGGACGTGTTGCCCGACGCGATGACGATGCCGAGGCGGAACACGTTGCCGCCCGCGCAGCGCAGACCGTCGCCGAACGTGACTCCCGAGCCCGCGCCGAGTTGGTTGTCGGCTTGGAAGTAGAGGCCCGGACCGTTCGGAACACCCGAACCGGCCAGCGTGAACGTGTCGTTGGCGATGCTCATGAGGCCCGAACCGACGAGGTTGCCACCGTTCGGGTTCAGCGAGTTCGCGCAACCGTTGCCGACCGCGCCGCTGTTGGCGCACGGACAGGCGGTGCCGGTGCCGTCACCGAAGCAGAACGCCGTCGTGGGGGAGTTCGGCGGAACGTCGACGGACACGAGGACCGTGCCGCCACCGCTGCCCGCCGCGATCGTCGCCTTGAGCCCGATGCGACCGGTGTTGGTGAAGCGCATCGAGGCACCATCGCCGTTCGCATTCGTGAACGTGGTGATCGCGCCGGTCAGGGTCTTCGGGCCCGCGCCGGGACCCGAGGGAATCGTGATGACGTCGTTGGCCAGGATCACCGGCTTGAGACCGGTCGACGGATCCCAGAGCCACCACGACGCACCGGGGACGGTGCCGCCGGCCAGCGTGGTGAGGAACAACACGCGACCTTGCGCGTTGAAGGAGAGCGTTCCCAACGTGCCCGCGGTCCCGCCGCCCGTACCCGGCATGACTTGTCCTTCGCGGCACACGAGCTGCAAGGAGCCCGGCGTACCGGCCCAGATCGTCGTGTCGTTGGCCGTGGTGACCGTGCCGCCCGTGAGCGTGGACTGGAAGCACACGTTGCCCGCGTCGTTCACCATCATGCCGCCGGCGAGGAAGGTCGAGAACGTGCCGTCCGTGGGGAGCGCCGCGTCGCCCTTGCGCGCGACGATGCTGTTCGCGAATCCGTCGTAGGCGACCACGGCCAGGTTGTTCGTCGTGCCCACCACGTCGCCGCCGCGCAGCTCGCTCGAGAAGATCGAGCGGCGCGAGTTCGTCCAGTTCACACCGGACTGCCCGGGAGTCCACGCGTCGCCCGTGACGGCGTTGAACGTGGCGCCCGACGTGCCCGGCAGGACGTCGCCTTCGCGCACGAGCACGGAGTACGTGCCCGTCGACGGTGCGTAGTAGATCAACGCGCGGTCGTTGCTCGGGAGAGCGGGCGTCGCGCCGGTCGTCTGCGACAGGATGACCTCGTAGAGCACGTCGTTCGCGTCGTTGATCTGGAGCGTGCTCCCGAAGGGCGTGCCCGCCGCGAGCACGGACGTGCCCGTGATCCCGTTCGTCGGGAAGTTGCTGCGTTGGACGAGCGACACCGAGCCCGGTACGCCCTCGAAGATGCCGAAGCGGTCCGTCGTGGGGCCGCTCAACGTCGCTTGGAACGCGACGTGGCCTTGGCTGTTCTGGCCCGACGTCGCGAGCGAGATGCCGCTGAACGTCTGCGCGAACGTCTCGGGCGCGCAGCCCGGCGCCGCGTCACCTTGCGCCTGATAGAAGCTCGGCACGGCGAAGGTGCCGCCGAACAGACTCTGGGTCGTGATCGTGGTGCTGACCGAGTCCCACGTGTTCGACGGGCTCCACAGCCAACCGTTGCGCGGCGAGACGCGCACGTTCGAGGAGAGCGCGGAGCTCGTGGTGAGCGTGTTGCGCAGCAGGTAGCCCGCGGGCAGACCCGGCGCTTGCGTGCCGGCGCGCAGCCCCATCTTCAAGTTCGAGCGCGCGCTGCCGAGGAACCAGGCCGTGTTGTTCGTCCCGTCCAGCGTGGCCGGCGCGTCCGTGAACGTGCCACGGAAGTAGAGGTTGCCGGCGTCGTCGACGCAGGCGTTGTCGAGCGACGTGACCGTGTAGGTCGGGATGTCGGCGCCCGTCGAGTCCGGAACGGTGTCGCCGACGTAGGTGACGACACTGCCGTTCGTGACGACGAGGCTCTGGGCGAACAGGGGCGACGCGAGGCAGGCGGCGCCGGCCGTGACGACGAATCGCGTCGCGCGGCGTTGGAAGGAGAACTTCATGGATGTCCCTGAGTGGGTGGGGTCCGAGGTGGCGGAAGGAGAATTCCCGATCCGCGAACTCTCAGGATCCTCGAAGCGCGAGGGAGCGACCATTGTCCCTTGGTGCGCCCTGCACCATCAGGAGCTGGCGATGCGCGCGCGATCGCGCACGGCGGGAGCCCGAAACGAGCGAGATATCGGCCCGCGCGACGTGCCGAACACGGTGGACACGCGGTTGCCTCGGCTCAGGGGAACGAAAGCACGTAATCGGCCAAGTTCTCGTATTCGATCGGCAAATCGAGCACGAGCTTGGGCATCGGCAGGCGGAACCCGCGACCTTGCTCGCGCAGGCGCGGATCCTTCGCGACGTAGGCGGGCGGGTCCTTCACGTACGTGATCAGGTTCTCGCGCGTCCACAGCTGCTTCTTCCCGTGCAGCGTCGGCGCGAATCCCGCGATGCCCGCGCCGTCGTGGCCGTGGCAATTCACGCATCCGACTTCGCGGTACACATCCTCGCCCGAGCGGGGACCCGCGGGCGTGTCGTCGCACGCGACGACGAAACCGAGGGAGAAGACGAGGAGCAGCGCTCCACCGACGAAGAGGCGAGGCATCGGCATGCCTCGCCTTGTATCAAATTCCCCCCGTCGCGCGCTTCGCGCGACAGACTTCATCGGCGACCTTGAACTTCGTCGCGCGCGAGCGCGACATCCAAACCAGTGGCCGTCGCGCGCTTCGCGCGACATCCAAATCAGTCCGCCGTGACGTTCGGCACCTGCAACGCCACCTGGTCACGCTGACCCGATTGCGTGTAGGCCCAGTCGCTCGCGGCGACGCGCTTCAAGTAGCGCTTGCGGCGCGCGCGGATCTCCATGAGGTCGCCGATCAGCTCGGGGTGACGGATCATGGCCATCAAGCGCTCGAACTTGCGCTTCATCTTCGGCACGAGGCCCTTCGTGGCACGCGCGTGAGCCTTGAGCAGGCGATCGCGTTCCTTGTGCAACTCCTCGTGCGTGAAGTTCGGGTGCTTGAAGCTCTCGGTGGAGTGCCAGTAGTGGAACTCCATCTCGGCCACGTCCTTCGTCAGGTACGGCTTCAGCTGCTCGTACACTTCGGTGCCCGGGATCGGTTGCAGGATCGAGCAGCACACCGCGTCGCAGCGCGTCTCGGCGATCAGCTCTTCCGTCAGGCGGTGGTCCTTCACCGTGTCCTGCGGGAAGCCGTAGAGGATGAAGAACTTGAAGTACATGCCGAGCTGACGGTTCAGCTTCGCACCGGCGCGCACCTTCTCGGGCGTGACGCCCTTCTTCATCGTCACGAGCATCTCCGGGCTACCGGATTCGAGCCCGTAGTAGATCTTCACGCAGCCCGCCTTGCGCATCCAGCGGAGCATCTCCCAGTCCATCGTGTCGACGCGCGATTCGCACACCCACTCGAAGAACAGGTCGCGCTTGATGATCTCCTTGCAGATCGCGATCACGCGCTTGCGTTGGATCGTGAAGAGGTCGTCGAACAGGACGAGCTGCGGCGGGTTGTACTTCCGCAGGATCATCTCCATCAGGTCGACGGTCGCCTCGGGGCTCATCGCGCGGTACTGGCGCGGCGTCATCTCCGCGTCGCAGAACGTGCAGGCGTACGGGCAACCGCGCGACGTGATCAGCGTCACGCCCGGGTTGACCATGAGCTTCATGAACTTCGGGATGTCCCACAGGTGGTAGGCCGGGAACGGGATCTCGTCCATCTTCTTGACGAGCGGACGGCGCGGCGTCGCGAAGAGTTGGCCGTCCTTCAGGAACGTGATGCCCTGGATCGATTCCCACTTCGAGCGGTCCTTCAGGTGCTCGATGATCTCGGGGAGCGTCTTGTCGCCTTCGCCCTGCACGCAGATGTCGGCCGCGCCGGCGTTGAGGAAGAACTCGGGGTTCGTGGTCGGGTGCGGACCGCCCATCACCACGGGCTTCTGGTACTCCTCGCGCGCGATCTTGCCCAGCTCGCGGGCCCGGCGCGCGTTGGGCGTCAACGCGCTGATGCCGACCAGGTCGGCCCATTCCATCGCGTGACGCAGCGTGTCGAGTTCCTCGATGGAGTCGTCGAACAGCTTGACCTCGTGGCCGAGTTGCTCGAGTTCGGCACCCAAGATGCTGATGCCGAGCGGGGGATAGATCTCGTCGCGCGCGAGCTCGCCCTTCTGGACGGTTTCATCGGCGAAGACCTCGGCGGCCTTCTGGCGGATGGCTTGCGACTTGGCGTAGATCAGGGCGACCTTCATGATGCGGTTCCCAGTGCTCTGGACGGGCGTGTTCTGCGCAGGACGGCAGAGTGCTCAGGACGGGCGGAGAGGCGTTCGAGCGTAGGCTGACCCTCTAGGGAACTAGAGGATGGGGGTGACCAACCACCGAGAGAACGGGAGAGGCGAAAGGCACCCTCGAGAACGTATCGGATTCTATCCCTGCCGGTGCACACCGGCAATGCGGAAAGGAAGCGTGGCAGCCTCCCGATCGGGGCATCGGAAGGACTTTCCAGGAGCTTCACGTCGTCTTCGCGCGGGGGCCAAGGACCGTTGCACCGCGTTCTCGGATCGGGAGTGGCGCTTTCGGGGTCGCGGGGTTGTCCGACCCGACGGCGGACCTAGACTCTGCCCCACCATGGCCACGCCGCCCAAGAACAGCGATTCCAAGCCCGCCACGGGCCCCGCGTCCGACGCGAAGGAAGCCCCGACGTTCGACGCGCGCCTGGCGCGGCTCGAGACGATCGTGGCCGAACTCGAGGGCGGCGGACTCTCGCTCGAGCGCTCGATCGAACGCTACCAGGAGGGCACCGCGCTCCTGAAGGACTGCCGGGCGCTCCTGTCCGGATTCCAACAGCGCGTCGAGGAGCTCACGAACGACGCCGACGGTGGGACCAAGCCGTACGCGGCCGACCCCGACGCGCGGGACCGCGCGTGACGATCGGCGTGACCTCCGGATCGAGCGTCGATGCGTGGTTCGCCGAGAGCCGCGCCTGGGCCGAACGCGAACTCGACCGGCACTTGCCGGCCGCCGCGACCGAGCCCACACGCGTGCACGAGGCGATGCGCTACGCGGTCTTCGGCGGCGGCAAGCGCCTGCGTCCGGCGCTCGTGCGTCTCCTCGGCGCCCACGGCGGCGCGAGCGACGACGCGTGCGCGTTGCCGGCGGTCGCGATCGAATGCGTGCACACGTATTCGCTCGTGCACGACGACTTGCCGTGCATGGACGACGACGATCTGCGGCGCGGCCGACCGACGTGCCACAAGGTCTACGGCGAAGCGTTGGCCGTGCTGGCTGGCGACGCGTTGTTGACGCACGCGTTCGCCACGTTGGCGCGCGTCGACCACGACGCGGGCGCGTTCGTGGCGTGTCTCGCCGACGCCGCGGGCAGCGTCGGCATGGTCGGCGGACAAGTGCTCGACCTGGGGCTCTCGGCCGCGCGCGCGTCGCGCGACGACGTCGACCGCGTGCACCGGCTCAAGACGGCGGCGCTGATCGCCTCGGCGTGCGAGATGGGAGCCTTGGCCGCGCGTGCGAGCGCGCGCGATCGCGCCGCGGCGCGCGAGTACGGATTCGCGCTGGGCCGGTGCTTCCAGGCCGTCGACGACATCCTCGACGTGACCGGGGACGCGGCCACGCTGGGCAAGACGCCGGGCAAGGACCAGCGCGCCGAGAAGCCCACGCTTGTCGCGGCGCTGGGGCTCGACGGCGCTCGACGCGAGGCCGCTCGCCTGGCCGAGGAGGCGCGCGCCGCCGCCCTGGCCCTGGGCGGGGGACCCACGGGGCTTTCCTGCCGTCTGGTCGAGGAACTCCTCGTGCGCCGTGCCTGAGCCGCGCGCGGCGGGGGAATCCGCCTCGCCGGATCGTCGAGTGCAATCCGCCACGCGATCGGCCACAATGAAGGACGCCCCATGGCCGACCATCCGCTGAGTCCGCGCCCCCCCTCGCCGGAAGCCGCGCACGCGCACCTCCTCGATCGCGTGTCGTCGCCCGCCGACTTGAAACGCCTGAGCGAGGCCGAGCTCGCGCCGTACTGCGCCGAGGTCCGCGCGTTCCTCCTCGATTCGGTGCAGCGCACCGGCGGACACCTCGGCTCGAACCTCGGCACCGTCGAGATCACGGTCGCGCTGCACCGCGTGTTCGACTTCCGGCGCGACCGGATCGTGTTCGACGTCAGCCACCAGGCGTACACGCACAAGATCCTGACGGGGCGGCGCGACCGCTTCGCGTCGCTGCGCCAGACCGACGGTCTGTGCGGCTTCACGCATCCGGAGGAATCGCCCTACGACCTGTTCCACACGGGACACGCGGGCACCGCGATCAGCTTGGGACTCGGTCTCGCGTTGGCCAGCGCGCACGAGAACGATCCGCCGCACGTCGTGAGCGTCGTGGGCGACGCCGCGTTGGGCGCGGGCGTGTCCTTCGAGGGCTTGAACCACGCCGCCGCGAGCGGACAGAAGCTCCTCGTCGTCCTGAACGACAACGAGTGGTCGATCAGCAAGTCGGTCGGCGGGTTGGCGCGCTACCTGTCGCGCATCCGCAGCAGCCGACTCGTGCAGCGCGCGCACCAAGAGGTGCAGAACCTGATCTCCGCGATCCCGGTGATCGGTCCCAAGGTCGACCGCGCGCTCGATCAGATCGGCGAGGTCGTGCGCCACGCGGTGGTGCCCGGTCACATCTTCGAGGAGCTGGGCGTCACGTACGTCGGGCCGCTCGACGGACACGACGTGAACCTGCTCGTCGAGCACATCGAGCGTGCGCGCACGCTCGAAGGCGTGGTGTTGCTGCACATCCTGACCGAGAAGGGCAAGGGACACCCCAAGGCGCCGAGTCACCCCGAGCGCGTGCACGGCGTCAAGGCGGCCGAGAAGCCCGCCGACTCGGGCGGCGAATCGAAGAAGCTCCCGGCTCCCGTCGGCGCGAGCAAGCCGACCGCGGGGCCTGCCTACACGAAGGCCTTCGCCGACGCGTTGGTGCGCCTCGCGGAGCGCGACGTGCGCGTGCACGGCATCACCGCGGCGATGCCCTCGGGCACGGGCCTCGACGCGTTCGGCGAGCGGTTCCCCGGTCGCTTCCACGACACGGGCATCACCGAACAACACGCGATCGCGATGGCGGCGGGCATGGCCAAGGGCGGCTTGCGCCCCGTCGCGGCGATCTACTCGACCTTCCTGCAGCGTGGTTACGACCAGGTCTTCCAGGAAGTGGCGTTGCAGAACTTGCCCGTGACCTTGGCGCTCGACCGCGCCGGGCTCGTGGGCGCGGACGGTCCGACGCACAACGGCGTGTTCGACATCTCCTACCTGCGCACGCTGCCGAACATGGTGTTGTGCGCGCCGCGCGACGCCTCGGACATGGAGCGCATGCTCGAGCTCGCGACGCGGATCGAAGGTCCGATCGCGCTGCGGTTCCCGCGCGACAACGCGCCGGGACAGGAGCGCATCCACCGGAGCGAACGACGTCCCATGGACGTGGGCCGTGCCGAGACGCTGCTCGAAGGCGACACGGTCGTCGTGTGGGCTTTCGGCGCGCTGGTCAACCAGGCGTTGGCTTGCGCCGACCGTCTCGCGCAACGCGGCGTGCGCATCGGCGTCGTCGACGCGCGGTTCGCCAAGCCGCTCGACTTGGATCTCTTGGCCGCGCACGCGCAGCGCTATCGCCACATCGTGACGCTCGAGGAACACCAACGCGCGGGCGGGTTCGGTTCGGCGGTGCTCGAAGCGCTGCAGACGATGCCGGCCGCGACCGCGCGCGTGCGCCTCGTCGCCATCCCCGACCGCTACGTCGAGCACCGCACGACGCGCGAGGAGCAGCTGGCGGAGTGCGGTCTCGACGCCGACGGCCTCGAGCACGTGATCAAGAACCTCTTGTCGCCCACGCTGGTCTGATCATGGCGAAGTCCAAGCCCGATCGACCGGCGACGCCGCGCGCAGGTTCGTCCCCGTCGAGAGCCCCCTCGGGTGCCAACTCGGGTGCCAACTCGGGCGCCAACTCGGGCGCCAACGCGGGCGCGAAGTCGAGCTCGCGGTCGATCGCGCCGGAGACGACGTCGGCGACCTCGACCGGCAAGTCGCCCTCGAACTCGCCGTCGTCGAAATCCACGCCGCCGACGGTCGCGGGACGATCGATCCGCAGCGTCCTGGTGTTGGCCGACGGCGAGAAGGGGCGCATCCACGACCTCGTCCCCGCGCTGCGCGCGTGGCTCGCGCGCCACGCCGAGCGCGTGGACGTGGAGCTCGACGTGCGCGAGTTCTACAAGCGACGTTCGAGCGCGAAGCGCAAGGACAAGGCGCCGGACCTCGTGGTCGTGCTGGGCGGCGACGGCGCGATCCTGGCGGCGGTGCGCGCGTTCAACGACGAGCCCGTGCCGACGATCGGCATCAACTTCGGGCGCGTCGGATTCCTGGCCTCGGTCGAGGCCTCGCACTGGCAAGAGAGCCTGCTGCACGTCTTCGAGGGCCGCTCGATCGTCGAGAACCGCATGCGTCTCGTCGCGGAGTTGATGCCCGCGGGCGGCGAGAAACCCGTGACGGCCGTCGCGTTGAACGACGCGGTCATCACGCGCGGTGCCTTCCAAGGCATGCTCTCCATCGCGCTGCGCGACGGCGCGGACTGGGTCACGAACTACCGTTGCGACGGCCTCGTGGTCTCGACCCCCAGTGGCTCGACGGCCTACTCGATGTCGGCCGGTGGTCCGATCCTCGCGCCCAGCATGAGCGCGTTCGTCGTGACCCCCGTGTGTCCGCAGTCGCTGTCGCACCGTCCGATCGTCGTCGACGGCGATCACGAGCTCGTGCTGCACGTGACCGACGCGTCGGGCCTCACGACGCTGGTCGTGGACGGTCAGGGCTTCTATCCCATGCACGAAGGCGACAGCGTGCGCATCACGCGACACGCGCAGTCGTTCCCGCTGCTGGCGCTGCCCGGCTTCGACGCCTACCGACGCCTGCGCGAACGCTTGGGCTGGCGCGGACAGTTCGAGCCGGACGTGTTCCCGTCCGAAGGCGTCGCCGACGCGCGCGCGCCGCGCACGACCGATTCGCTCTGACGATCGGCCGCGACTAGTGCTTCACGCGCACGCGCACGGTGCGCGCGACGTATTCGAGCTTCTCGCGCAGGCGATCGTAGTTCTCGTCGCGCAGGCGGAACCACGTGTTCTGGTGCCAACCGCGGTCGAGCGGTTGCGTCGCCGCTCCGGGTGCGGGTACCGCGGACTCGAGGATCGAACCGGCCAGCGTCCGCTGCACGATCTCGACGCCCTCGTGTCCCGCGTATCGTCCCTCGCGCGGCGGACGGATCTGTACCGAGCCGGTCGCGAACCGCCGCGTGGGCGTGCCGCTCGCGCGACCGTGGAGCACCGCGTCGGCCCACGACGCGTACAGGTCGAACTCGTTGCCCGCCGCGTGCATGTCCCAGATGCGCTCGCCGGCGGGACGCGCGCCGATTTCGCTGATCTTGAGGCCCTTCGACCCGAAGAACCACTCCATGTGCGTGGCCGTGTCGGTCAAGCCCAGCGCGTCGATCACGCGCTGCGCCTCCGCGTGCAGTTCGCCGTAGGTGGGCGCGTCGACGCGGTTCGTGCAGGCGATCATGGGCGTGATCGCGCGGTCCTGCAGCGCGGCCAGGCATCCGGGGTAGTAGTGCCCCACGAACGCGTGCACGATCCGACCTTGCGCCGTGACGGTGTCGTAGAAGCCCTCGTGTCCGTCGACGAACTCCTCGACCACGACCGAGCGTTCGGGGGACAGCTTGAGCTTGTCGAGCGCGCGGTCGAGTTCCTCGCGGTTCGCGACCCGGAACGTGTCCAACGATCCGAAACCCTCGCGCGGTTTGACCACGAGCGGATAGCCCTCGCGCTCGGCGAACGCCAACACGGTGTCGCGGTCCGTGGCCGCCGTCGACGCCGCGCAGGGGATGCCGCGCGCGCGCAACGCGTCCTTCATCGCGGCCTTGTCGCGACATCGTCGCGCCGCCTCCGGCGTGAGGCCCGGCAACGACAGCGCCGCGCGCACGCGCGCCGCGACGACGACGGCCGGTTCGTCGATCGTCTCGACGCGGTCGAGACGCGCCGTCGCGTCGATCGCGCGCGCCGCGGCGACCGTCGCGGTCTCGTCGAGCAGGTTCGCGACCGCCACGTAGCGGTCGAGGCGCGCCGCGAGCTCCGGCGCGAGCTTGTCGGCCGGCGCGTGACCCAAGCCCGACACGACCGCGCCGCCGCGCTTGAGGGCGTCGACGAACCGCAGGTTGTAGGGGCCGGTCTCCGGCGCGAGGAAGAGGACGTGCATGCGCGCGCGAGGATACGCGATCAGGCCCGTCGCGCGAGCCCGTCGTCGCGGACTCGTCCGTCCTCCATGCGCACGACGCGTTGGCAGCGGGCCGCCAGGCGTTCGTCGTGGGTCACGAGGAGCAGGGACACGCCGCGCTCGTGCTGTTCTCGCAGCAAGAGCTCGAGGACGCGCTCGCCGGTGGCGCTGTCCAGGTTCCCGGTCGGTTCGTCGGCGATGACCAGCTTGGGGTCGAGGAACAGCGCGCGCGCGATCGCCACGCGCTGACGCTCGCCGCCCGAGAGTTGGGCCGGGCGGTGGCTCAGGCGCTTCTCGAGTCCGAACTTGACCAACTCCGCCTCGGCGCGCGCGCGCAGGTCCTTGGCGTTCGCGCGCCAGGAACCCATCGAGTTCGCGATCATCGCCGGCAAGAGCACGTTCTCGACCGCGTCGAGCTCGGACAGCAGGTGGTAGAACTGGAAGACGAAACCGATCGTGAGGTTGCGCAGCCGCGCCCGTTCCTCCGTCGACAAGGCCCACGCGTCGCGTCCGTCGAGCATCACCTGGCCGGACGTCGGCTGATCGAGCAGGCCCAGGATCTGGATCAGCGTCGACTTGCCCGCGCCCGATGCGCCCATCAACGCCACCAACTCGCCTCGTCCCACGCTCAGGTCGACGCCGTGCAGCACGGCCAGCGATCGATCGGCGATCTGGAACGACTTCGTGATGCCGCGCGCGGCGATCAAGTCGTCGCCGCGCGTTCCGGGAACGGCGGCGCGCGAGGGGGACGACGTCCCCGGCGCGGGATTCGTTCGCGGGTCACTCATAGCGCAACGCGTCCAGCGGGTGGAGACGACCCGCCTTCCAGGCCGGGATCAGGGCGAACAAGAGCGCGATGACGAACGCGCCCAGGACGATCACGGCGACCCACAGCGGGTTGACGATCGCCGGGATGTGGTCGAACAGGTAGGCGTTGCGGTCGAAGATCTGGACGCGAAGGAGCTTCGAGAGGAACTGCTCGATCGCGTCGATCTTCAACGCGGCCCACGTGCCCAGGATCGCGCCCATGGTCGCGCCGAGCAGCGTGTCCCAGAACCCGATGAGCACGAAGAGCCAGGTGATGCCGCGCGGGGTCGCGCCCAGAGCCGTGAGGATGCCGATGTCGCGGCGCTTCTCCGTGACCATCATCGAGAGGATCGCGAAGATCGTGAACGCCGCGACGAGCACGACGAGCGACAGCATGATCGCCATCAGCACGCGCTCGTTCTCGATCGCGGCCAGGAGGCCGCGTCGGAAATCCTCCCACGTGCGCACGTTCTCCTCGAAGCCGATCAGACCCTTGCCCGCGAGGCGGCGTCCCAGGTCGTCGCGCGTCTCGACGCCGTCCTTGTCGTAGTCGTGGAGCTTGACGAGGACCTGGTTGTACTCGCGCCCCGACGACAGGAAGTCGGCCAGCTCTCCGCGGTCGACGTAGATGCGCTGCATGTCCATCTCGTTCTCGCCCGAGCGGAACGCACCCGCGACGACGAACTGACGGTCGCTGGGACGCATCTCGCCCGAGGCTTCGTCCGGGACGGCGGTCGAGATCCAGATGATCGATCCGCGCTGCAGCCGCCAGTTGCGCGCCAGCTGCGCGCCCACCACGCACGAGGCCAGCGGTCGTCCGTCGGGCACGTACCCGGGCGGCGGCGCGAACGGCTTCTCGACGTCGTGGACGCGCAAGCTCGCGCCGCCCAGGTCGCGGCCGTCGCCCGCGCGCGAGGCTTGCTCGAGGGCGCGGCGGAACTCCGTGGTCGTGAACTCGTCCTCGACGTCCACGCCCACGACGTGCACGAACGAGATGCTGCTGGCGTTCACGCTGGCCAGGATCTCGCTGGTCTTGCCGGCTTCCCGGCCGCCGCGGCTCAGCATCCCGACCCAGTTCATCTGCGCGCAGGCGCCGGCCACGCGCGGATCGGCGCGCACCTCGGCGAGGAGCGGAGCCGGATCGCTGGGGGCGCCGCGGCGGTTCTTCATCTGAACCGCCTCGATCAGGATGTCCGAGAGACCGCCGCGCAGGCTCTTCTTCGTCTCCTCCAGGAAGCCCGTCATGATCGAGAGGATCATGATCAGGGCCCCGACGCCCACGCAGATGCCGACGACGCCGATCCAGTTCGTGCGGCGCGCGCGCATGTAGCGCCAGGAGAGGAACGTCTTGTACATGGCGAGCGAGGGCGCGGCGCTACGAGCGCGGTGCGCCACCGTTTCCGGGTTTCGCGTTCGACGTCGCCGTGTTCTTCACCGCCGCGTCCTTGGCCGACGCGCCCTTCACCGGAACCGCACCCGCGGATTCCGCCTCCGACGCCGCGTCCTCGCCGCCGAGCGGCTTCATCGCGGGGAACAAGAGCACGTCGCGGATCGAATCCTGACCGGTGAGCACCATGACGAGGCGATCGACGCCGATGCCGAGGCCACCGGCGGGCGGCATGCCGTACTCGAGCGCCTGCACGTAGTCCCAGTCGACTTCGCCGGGCGCTTCGGGATCCTTGCTCGCGACCTGTTCCTCGAAGCGGCGCGCCTGCTCGGCCGGGTCGTTCAGCTCGCTGAACGCGTTGCCGAGCTCCATGCCCGCGACGTAGACCTCGAAGCGCTCGGTCAGCCAGTCGCTGCCGGGCTTCTTCTTCGCGAGCGGGCTGATCGCGACCGGGTAGTCGGTC
>Ga0075163_10003530_pt1 | contig 21026 bp, 18 predicted proteins | sample JI1023141ADNA_FD_71478 | JGI IMG/M metagenome (GOLD analysis project Ga0075163, IMG submission 71478) | Wastewater effluent complex algal communities from Wisconsin, to seasonally profile nutrient transformation and Carbon sequestration -... | ecosystem: Engineered > WWTP > Effluent > Algae... | reverse complement strand
GCAGTTGGACCGGACATTGCCTCGAGTTCCTTGGTGGACGGGCACGTCCCCGGCCACAACGAAGGTTGGGTGACCGGCACCGGGAGCTCAGCAGAGCGAGTCGGCGCGTGCCCGTTTGCGCACCTTTGCGTTTCCACGACAGTCATCGCCGGCAGAGGGACCTGCCGGCCCACCTGATTAATACCAACCACGATAAGGCTTAGCTGGTCTCCTGCGGTTGAAACCGGAATTCCCCGACAGGCTGAACACTTAATAGTGAACTGCATTGCAGGTGCGATTTTTCAGAAGCTGACCTTGGAGATTAATAAGTTATGCGCGATTCCGATTCTTTGAACTGCATAAGTCCAGCTTAGCCACTGCGAAGTCAGGGCGACTGATCCTGTGATGGCAGGAGCAATGATCAGGACTTCTCCAGCCCGCGGAACGCGGGCTAAAGCACATCCGAGAAACTGCTTCGGAGCTTCTGAAAGAAAAAAGCTCCCATGATATACACGGCGATGCCGACGCCATACAGGTAGGCGAGGTGGGTCAAATTCAGCGGGAGGCCCCAGAAGGTGGTGCCGCGGGCTTCATTGATGACCAGCAGGAGGGGGTTGAAGCGGAGAAAGTGCCAGACGGGCGCGGAGATCTGGGAAACAGGATAGAAGATCGCACTGGCGAACATCAGGGCGAGGACCAGGAATTGGGTGATCTGGATCATGTCCCGCCAGAAGACACCGATGGCCGACAGACCCAGAGCCAGACCGAATGCTGCGAGTAGGAGGGGCAGCATCAGGACAGGTAACCAGAAAACCCCGCTCGTCAGGGGTACTCCGGTAACCAGCGCTCCAACCAATACCAGGCCGAGAGTGATTAGGAAGTGGATTACCGCTGATCCGACATTGGCGGCAGGCAAAATCTCCAAGGGGAAAACCACTTTCTTGACGAAATTGGGATTGGTGATGATGAGCGTGGGCGCGGTGGTCATGACTTCGGCCACAAAGTGGTGGATGGCCAATCCCAGGAACATGATCAGGGCGTACTCGATACGCGATTCAGGAACGGCGTCTGCTTTAAACCGTCCACTGAAGATAAAGCCAAAAACCAAGACATACAGTCCTAACATCAAGAGCGGGCTCAGAAAGGACCAGGCCAGACCTAGATGACTGCCTTTGTGACGCAACTCGACCTGACGCTTGGTGAACTGCCACCATAGGACCCGATGCTTCCAGAGGTTTGCGCTCAGCGAAGCCCTTGCTGGCGCTGGCGATGAGGCCGTAAATGGGACGGAGGAGGCGGGCATGGGGGAAGGTGGTAGGAGAAAGGGGCAGGGAACAGGGGGCAAGGAGGAAGACGGTGTGATCAAGACAAGGGTAACACTTTGTATTCAAGACATCGGTAACAGTTGGGTTACAGGTGTGGAGGATTTCAGGGTTGGTTAGGCGGGGAGATTGACGGCTTCCTGCGGGCGGCTAGCCGCCCGCAGGAAGCGTGCGCTCGAGAGCTCGAGTTGACCGAGCAGCAGGTGATTGAACCAAACTTCAAGGCAGTCATGATTTAGGTAACGCAAGCCGACGTGCCAGCCGGCCAGGGCAGTGGAAACAAGGAAGCAGTGGTTCTGCCACTTGAGGGTCCCATTGGGATTGATCTTTCGCGGATAGAATCCCGGACCGTAGTCGAGGAGCACCGGTCCGGCGGGCAGCCGGCGTGGAGAAGGCCGATAGAACTCGACGGGGCAGCGACCGCCGAGGGCCTCGTGAGGTCGCTCCTGGTTGAACTCCTGCCGCCACAGGTCGAGCGCTGCTTGCTGGGCGGTAAGATCCGACTGGACGTGACGGGACAGCTCCACGGCAATGTCGCGGTGCAGGCGCTCGTGCGCGCCATTGTCCTGAGGATGGGCCGGCCGGGAGCGGTCCAACTCGATGCCCAAGGCCAACCACCAAGCCGACAGACGACTCAGCCCCAACGGGGCTGTGGTGGTGGCAAAAGGCGCGCCATTGTCGCTTTTGATCACCTGAGGCAGTCCATAAGTCTGGAACAGCCGCTCGAACTCGGCGCGCACCCCAGCGGTGTTGGCCTGCACGAGCGTGCGGGCCGCCAGGACATATCGACTGAAGGCGTCCCGCACCGTCAAAGGCTCGCAGCGCTGGCCGTCGGCCGTGCGCCACCAACCCTTGAAGTCCACCGTCCAAACCTCGTTGGGTGCTCGTGCCACCGCACCCAGACTGATCCGTCCAATGACTGGCTTGGTCCGGCGGCGGCGGGCCAGCACCAAGCCGGCCTTGGTCAGCACGCGCTGGCAACTGCTCAGACTGGGCACGGGCTGAAACTGCCGGGCATAAAGCTGGCGAATCTTCTTCGGTCCCCAAGCCGGGTGGCGGAGCTTGAAGCGAATCAAGGTGCAGACCGTCACCTCGTCGAGCTGACGAGGTGAGGCCTTGGGCCGACGACTGTGCTCGGCCAGTCGACTCAGACCATCGGCCAGCGCCCGTTGGCGCCACTTGTAGCCGGTCTTCCGGCTGATGCCATGCTCCCGGCACAAGGCCGAAAAACTGGCGCCCTTCATCAGGGCTTTGGTGACAAACTCTCTTCGTATGGTGTTCACGTTTAGGATCGGCCAGGGCATCCGTCCTTCTTCTCAGAAGTCCGGCCAGCTTGGCCAGTGTGTCACCTATGTCCTGAATATACATTGTTACCTATGTCCTGAACTCATACCGACGATCGCGGAGGGGCGGTGTTGCCCGGTTTTGGTTCTGAGTTTATGTTGAAGGGGTGAGGTACTGGCGGCGGCAGAGCGGAATGGGGGAACCTCGAATCTGAGACCTGAGCGCCGAGGCCTGAGATCGGAGGGGCACCGTACCAGTCGTGAGATTGAGTGGTCCGGTGCTGACGGCGATCGGCGGAGATAGGGAGGCGCACGCGGCAACCAGAGAAGGGAGTTCGCTCAGGCCCTCTTGTGGGCACATTGCCGTAGGTCTGGTCTGCGCTTGGATCGGCAAACGGTGAAATGAGCGGCCATGACAAATGGGTTGAGGTAATCCGCCACCGCTTCCGGGCTTTTGGTGATAATTTACTGGTTGCCACGGCACCGGGTTTGCGGCGACCTGTCTGCTCTATTCCATGAAAAATCTGCGATTCCTCGCGGCTATGCCGCTCCTGATTGTTGGGCTCTTTGCCGCGGACTCCCTGTCGACGCCGGAGCAGTTCTATCCCCAGCTCGATGGCATCCTGAAGAAAGCCGTGGCCCAGTCACCCCGCATGATCAGCCGGGCCATCGATCTCGATATGGCCGAGAATGATCGCGTGGCCGCGCAGGCCGGCCTCTTGCCCTCGGTGGGCGGCTCCTACAGTTACAATCTGTCCCAGGACAAGCGCGGCGATCTGCCCGACCGGTCGAATGTCACCAAGATCTATTATAATTTCAGCGTCACCCAGCCGATCTACCATTGGGGTGAACGCCGCAACAATGCCCGCATGGGGGACATCCGGAAGCTGATGGCCGAAAGCAACTATACGGAGGCCTACCGCCTTTTCGCGCAGGAGGTGCGCAGCCTCTATCTGCGGCTCATCATCAGCAAACTGCGGGCGGACAAGGCGGCTTTCCAGAATGAATACTCCGCCAAGCAACTCGCGCGCAGCGAGGAGCGTCTGGCCAAAAAGGTTATCTCCGAGGCGCAGATGTTTGGGTTCCGCATGGAAGCCGAGCGTTCCCAGATCGGGGCCGAACGGGCCCGGTTTGATTTGGAAAACGACAAGTCCTCCTTCGCCCGCCTCACCGGTCAGCCGATGCTGACCGACAGCGAGATCCCCGACGTGATTCCCGCGATTTCCAGCCAGGACTCTGCCATCCAGGGCATGTTGTCCGGGTTCCTCTCGCAGAAGGACGCGCCCACCCCTGAGGCGCTGAATTACCGCAACTCCCTTGAGATCGAGAAACTGAGCCTCGCCAATCAAAAGACCCGCCTCAAACCCAAGTTCAACTTCGTGGTCGGCGTCAGTCAGGATCAACAGAGCTACAGTCTCAACGTGGCCCAGAAGTATTCGGTTAATTCCCGCTACGCCGGCATTTCCGTCAACTGGACGATCTTCGATGGTTTCGCCGCTCGCTCCTCGGTGCGCTCGTCCCTTTCCAGACTGCGGATGATGGAAAACGACTACCGGGTTTTGACCGATCGACTCGCCCAGCAGGCCCAGACCCAGGCCAAGATGGCCGGTTTCTATGCCCGCTATGCCTCGATCAACGATCGCTATCTCGACTCGGGCGAGGGCAACGTGAAGTCCAAGAAAGAGGAATTCACCCGCGGCGTGATCGCCGAGGAGGATGTCAGCGTCGCCCAGCTCGGCCTCTATGACGCCAAGATCAACGCCTATTCCTCACGGGCTGATTACTATAACCAGGTCACTGAATTCCTCGGGACGGTCGTACAGGATCCAGTCCTGAGCAACCTGTCGGTGAAATGAGCAAGCCTGAGTCTGCCAAGAGCAAGTGGAGCCTCTGGCTGGGATTGTCCGCCGTGGCGGTCATCCTGCTGGGTTACGGCATCAGTTATGTCACCCGCCCGGTCGCCGAGGTCGTGGCGGCCACCCGGACCAAGGCCATGCACATCGTCCCGGGCACCGTCGAGGTCAAGGCCGAGTACGATGTCCAGCTGAAGACCGAGGTCGCGGGCCGCGTCAAGTCCAGCGAGCTCGAGGTGGGCAAACGGGTGTTCAAGAACGATGTCCTGGTTACGATCGACTCCGGCGACATCGACCTGGAGATCGAGCGCATCCGCAACGAACTCGTCGCGGCCAAGAAGCGCAATGAGCTGGGTTCCACACTGCGGGCCGATGTGCTCAACGCCCGGGACACCCTCGATAATCTTGAGCGCCAGACCAAGGCCGGCGCGTTTCCGGCGGCGGAATTCGAGAAGGAGCGCCGGAAGTACCAGCAGCTCGAACAGCGCAAGGAACTGGACGAGGTGACCCTTCGCCTCGCGGTCGAGAACCTGGAAAACAATCTCAAGGCCAAGGAACGGGAAAAGGCCAAGATGATCATTGTCGCTCCCTCGGACGGCGTGGTGACGGAGGTCTTCGCCCGCGTTGGCGACCTGATCGGAGGCAATGCGCCCATCGCCAACCTGATCTCGGTCGGCCGGACCATCGAAGCCAAGTTGAGCGAGGAGAATTTCGCCGCCATCAAGGTCGGTCAGCGTGCCTCGGTGCGGTTCCTGACCTTCGGTGACACCCAGTACGCCGCCAGCATCGCGAAGGTCCTGCCTTCGGCCGATGCGACCACCCAGCGCTACTCGGTGCACCTCAACGTCACGCTGCCCGAAGGGCGCGTCCTGATGCCCGGCCTCACGGGCGAAGTCAGCATCATCATTGCGGAACGTCCCAATGCCGTGATGGTCCCGCGCCGGGCCCTGGTCGGCGATTACGTCTACGTGGTCGACGGCGGCAAGGTGGTGCGGACCAAGGTGGAGAAGGGGTACGGAACCTCCTTCCAGGTCGAGATTCTCAAGGGTCTGGACGTGGGCGCGCAGGTCATTGTCGAGCAACTCGACCGCTATCACCCGGGCGAGCGCGTGCGGACGGCCGTGCTCGAACGCTAACCGCCCGCCGGCACCGCCCAGCAGTGTCCACCAACCTCCGCATTGCCCTCCGGTTTCTGACCGCCAAGCGGCGCTCCATGCTCATGAGCCTCACGGGCATCGTCTTTGGCGTCGGGTTCTTCATCGTGACCCAGGCCCAGACGAGCGGCTTCGAGGAGTTTTTCGTCAAAACCATTCTGGGCACCAACGGCGCCATCCGCATCGAGGACCGGATCCAGGCCACGATGTTCTTCATGAGTGCGACCGGTACGCACACGGAGAGCACGTTCAACGTCGAGACACCGCGCGAGGCCCGCAAATACATCGCTGGTATCGAGGAGCCTGACGACATGATGGAGGCGCTGCGGCGTTTTCAGAATGTCTCGGGCCTATCCACCGTGGTGGACGGCTCCGTGGTGGCGGACAGCTCCTTCAAGAACGACACCGCCAAGGTCTTTGGCATCCGGCTTTCCGACCACCTGGCGGTTTCCGACCTGGCCGCGCAAGTGGCGCGGGGCAGCGGCAGCCTGGAAAATTTCCGGACCACTCCCCAAGGGATCCTGATGGGCGGAGTGCTGGCGGAGCGCCTGGGCGTCACCGTGGGGGATTCGATCATTCTCCGGGCCGGAACCGAGCAAAGGCGTTACCGTGTGTCCGGCATCTACTCCACCGGGGTGAGCGACATCGACCGCGTGCGCATCTACATGCATCTGGGCGAGGCCCGCTCGCTCCTGAAGAAGCCCACCGGCGCATCCTTCATCCAGGTCGCGCTCTTCGATCGTGATCGCGCCCCGCAGGACGCCCGGCAGATGGAGAACGTGCTCCGGCACAGCGCCAAGAGCTGGCAGGAACGCGAGGAGAGCTGGTTGCAGGCGTTCAAGGCCCTGCAGATCTCCGCCGCCCTCACGGTGTCGACCATCATTCTGATCTCCGGACTGGGCATGTTCAACACCCTCGCGATGATCGTCATCGAGAAGACCAAGGAGATCGCGATCCTGCGCTCCATGGGCTATTCGCGGGAGGACATTGCCCGCATCTTCCTTTGGCTTGGCTTCATCGTGTTGTTCGTCGGCACCATCGGGGGCTGGGCGCTCGGCGCGGGTGTGACCTACGGGGTGTCCAAGATGCCCATCAAGATTCGCGGCATCTTTTCCGCCGACAACTTTCAGGTTTACTGGTCCATCTGGCACTACGTGATTGCCACCCTGACCGCCGCCGTGGTCGTCATGACCGCCGCCCTCATTCCTGCCCGCCGGGCCGCCCGTTTGGAACCGGGTGATATCATTCGCGGCACGTCGCAGTAAGTGCCGTGCAGGGAGAAAGGATCAGGGAAACAGGGGGAAAGGAGGATCGCATGAGCACTCGTTCAGGAGGCATGCTTCAATTTCGGGCCAAAACACCAAAACCAAAACGGAGAAGGACAAGCATATGAGCACCGAAAACAACACTGGCAGGGAGAACGAAGGCGGGGCAGATACTGGGAAAACGAAGAATTCGAGGGTCCAACGCTTTGAGGATTTGATGGTCTGGCAACTGGCAGTAGATCTGGCTGCTTCGGTCTACTCGGCGTTGAGGCATTGCAGCGATTATTCGTTGAAGGATCAGATGCAGCGCGCTGCCGTTTCAATTTCTTCCAACATCGCGGAGGGGTATGAGCGCGACTCAAACGCGGATTTCATAAGGTTTCTGTACTATGCCAAGGGATCCTGTGGCGAAATCCGATCCCAGATTCATCTGGCTCGAAAGTTGGAGTTATTGAACGATCAAACAGCCCAGCCCATGGTTGAGGAGGCTCGCTTGCTTTCCCGGAAGTTGGGCGCCTATATCAGAGTCCGCGAAACCAAATTCTCGTGAGCAATTCATTCCCTTCTCCTTCCTCCAAGCTCCCTGCTCCCGCCGGCGATGCCGGCATCGCCCTGCGCTGTGAGGGGCTGCACCGCTACCTTGGACAGGGTGAGGGGAGGGTTCATGTCCTCCGGGGCGTGTCTTTTGAGGCCCGGCGGGGGCATGTGACCGCGATTGTCGGTCCCTCGGGCTGCGGCAAGAGCACGCTGCTCTACCTTTTGGGTCTGCTGGACCGCCCCGACGACGGTTCGATCTGGATCCGGGACCAGCTCATGTCCAACAGCGGTGATGTGGAGCGCACGGCGGCCCGCGGCGCGCACATTGGATTCGTCTTCCAGTTTCACTTCCTCATGCAGGAGTTTTCGGCGTTGGACAACGTGATGATGCCGATGCGCAAATTGGCCAAGCTCAATGAGAAAGAGATGGTTGACCGCGCCCAATCCTTGTTGGGGCACGTCGGGCTAGGATCCAAGACGCATCGCCTGGCCACGCAGCTTTCGGGTGGCGAGCAGCAGCGTGTGGCCATTGCCCGGGCCTTGGCCAACGAACCGGCCATCATTCTGGCTGACGAGCCCACCGGAAATCTCGATGCGGCCAATTCCGGGATGGTTTTTGACCTCCTGACGCGCTTGGCCAAGGAAAACGGCCAGGCGGTCGTGCTGGTCACCCACAACCCTGAAATCGCCAACCGGTGCGACGAGATCAAGCCGATGAAGGATGGCCAGTTTTGCTGAATCCGAGACGGAGAAGCGGCCATCCTTGCGGTGATCCAAGGCTGAGATGGGTCACTTTTTACAGCGAAGATCATTCACCCGGTAGGCGCGGGGAGTGGTTTCCGATGGCCAAGGTCTGAATTTTCAGTCCACTCGGCCTGCGCCCCTCTCTTCGTGGTCTGCTGCTCGATAATAAGCAGCCCGTTTGAACACCGGGTTTGGACTAATATTCAGACTGTCTTCATCATCGTTCGAAATTTTGTTTTACATCCCCCCACCGCACACTCTTTGTTCTGGCGCATATTTTTCCCGCACACCCTCTGCTAGCCTGAATTCTTCGCTCAACCGAAAGGATAGACAACCGATCCTTCCGCTCCCGCGAATTCCAGTCTGACAAACCATGTCCAAGATATTTCCGAAATCCGCCAACGCTCTGCCCCTGCAGATCCTGATTTTTCTGGGCGTCCTTGGCGGCGTCGCGGCCGCTGGCATCACCTACTACGCCACGCCGGCTTACCTGCGTGTCGGGTACGCGCCGGTGCAGCCCGTTCCCTTTGACCACAGCCTGCATGCCGGCCAGCTCGGCATGGATTGCCGCTACTGCCACACCTCCGTGGAAAAGTCCGCCACGTCGAGCGTGCCCGCCGCGCAGACCTGCATGAACTGCCACAGTGCGATCAAGACCCAGAGCCCGCTGCTCGAGGTCGTGCGCCAGAGCTACCAGACCGGCGAGGCCGTTCCCTGGGTGAAGATCCACAACAATCCCGACTACGTTTACTTCAACCACTCCGTCCACGTGAACCGCGGTGTCAGCTGCGTGGAGTGCCACGGCAAGGTCAACGAGATGAAGGTCGTCCAGCAGGCCCAGCCGCACAGCATGAGCTGGTGCCTCGACTGTCACCGCAATCCCGCCGCGCGCATCCGCGACCCGCAGGATGTCTACAATCTCGACTCACTGACCCTGGCCGCCCAGGGACGTTTGGACGAAGCCAAAAAATTCGTTGAACATGCCAAGATCATGCCGCCTACCAGCTGCTCCGGTTGCCATCGCTGATGAAACGCAAATTTGACCATTCCCCTGCCGTGAGCCTGTCGAACGGCGCCCCCACCGGTCCCAAATACTGGCGCAGCCTCGACGAACTCGCCGACACCCCCGGCTTCCGCGAGCACCTCGCCCGTGAATTCCCGGAAGGCGCCTCCACCATGGAAGGTGTCGACCGCCGGCAGTTCATGCGCCTGATGGCGGCCTCCTTCGCCCTCGGTGGTCTGGGCCTCGCGGGTTGCCGCCGCCCCGAGAAACACATTCTGCCCTACGGCAAGTCCGTGGAGTACACCGTGCCGGGTCTGCCGCTCTATTTCGCCACGGCGATGCCGCTGCGCAAGACGGCCATCCCGCTCCTCGCCGAGACCCATCAGGGGCGGCCGACCAAGGTGGAAGGCAATCCCACTTACGAGCCGCACGGCGGCGCTAGCTCGTTGCTGGCCCAGGCCTCCGTCCTCGATCTCTACGATCCCGAGCGCGCCACGAGCCACACCCAGGGTGCCAAGACCCTCAATGTTGCCGACGTCAACGACCTCCTCGCCCGCATCCGCAAGACTTATGCCGGCAACGGTGAAGGCCTGGCGTTTTTGGCCGACGAATCCGGTTCGCCGACCCGCGCCCGTCTCGTGGCCAAGCTGAAGAAGGAATTCCCGCGCGCCATCTGGTCCGAGTTCGAGCCCGTGCAGGACGAACCGCCGGTCGCCGCCGCGCAGGCCGCCTTTGGCAAGAACGTCAAGCCGGTCTATCGTTTCGCCAAGGCCCGCCGCATCGTCAGCATCGATGCCGATTTCTTCCACGCCGAAGCCGGTTCGCTCTACTACGCCCGTGATTTCGCCAAGGGCCGCCGCGTCAGCAAGCCCGATGATGACATGAACCGCCTCTACGTGGCGGAGAGCGGTTTCTCGCTCACCGGCAGCATGGCCGATCATCGCCTCCGTCTCGCCAGCAGCCACATGCTGGCCTTCGCCGCCGCGCTCGCCGGCAAGGTGCTCGAGACCACGGTTTTTGAACCACTGACCAAGGGCCTAGATCTCAATCCTCAGTGGATCGAGAAGTGCGCCGAGGATCTGTTGGAAAACGCCGGCAAGTCGCTTGTCGTCGCCGGTGCCCATCAGCCCGTGCAGGTGCACGTGCTCGCCTACGCGATCAACGCCAAGCTGGGCAATCTCGGCAAGACGATCGATCTCGTCGCGGTGGAGCCTTCCTCCGCCTCGACGATCTCGGCCCTCGCCACCGCCATCAAGGGCGGTTCGGTCAAGACCCTCATCGTTCTCAACGGCAATCCGGTCTACAACGCGCCGGCCGATCTGGGCTTCGCCACCCTGCTGAAGTCCGTGCCCGAGGTCATCCGTTACGGCTACTACCAGGATGAGACCTCCGCGCTGGCCGGCACGCACCTCGCGGCCACCCACTATCTGGAGTCCTGGGGCGATGCCCGCACGGTGGACGGCACGATCCTGCCGATCCAGCCGATGATCATGCCGCTGTTCAACGGCCTGAGCGAAGTCGAACTGCTGGCCCGTCTGGTCGGCGAAGCCAAGCCCGACGCCTACGAGCAGGTCTACCTCACCCGCGGCGGCGACAAGAAGGCCTTCGAGAAATTCCTGCACGACGGTCTGGTCGAAGGTTCGGCCTATCCGACGGTCAACGTGGCGTTTGATCCGCAGCGTTCCGCCTCGGTCTTCGCCAAAGCCCCGGCCTTCGCGGCGTTGTCCAAAGACAACCTCGAGGTTCGTTTCGCCACCGACCACAAGATGGATGATGGTCGCTTCGCCAACAATGGCTGGCTCCAGGAGTGCCCGGACCCGATGACCAAGATCGCCTGGGACAACGCGATCCTCGTCAGCCCCCGTCTCGGCAAGGAACTCGGCATCGTCCCCGGCGGCAGCCTGTTGCAGGTGGCGCGCAAGGAAGAGGCTGAATTCCAGCAGGGCAAGGAGAACGCCTTCATCGGTGAAGTCACCCTCAACGGTCGCACCGTCCGCGGTCCGCTGCACATCCAGCCCGGTCTTTCGAACTACACGATCGTGCTCCCGCTCGGCTACGGCCGTGCCAGGACCGGTCATGTGGGCACCGGCGCGGGCTTTGACGCCTACGCCATCCGCACCAGCGACGGCCTCGGCTTTGCCACCGGTGCCTCGATCAAGGCCAGCACCGAGCGCCAGCTCCTCGCCAACACCCAGGAGCACTGGTCCATGGAAGGCCGCGACATCGTGCGCGAAGCCAACCTGGACGAGTTCAAGGAAAACCCGGCGTTCGTCACCGCCATCGGCATGGAAGGGCACTCCCCGGCCATCTACGGTGACTACACTCCCGAGCAGTTCGCGAAACTTCCGGAGGAGGAGAGGGCCAAGCTCATCACGGCCCGCGCCGCCGGCACCCCGCGCGGCAACTCGCTTTATGAGACGCCGAACCTCGACGGTCTCCACCAATGGGGCATGTCGATCGATCTCAACACCTGCATCGGCTGCAACGCCTGCATCGTGGCCTGCCAGGCGGAGAACAACATTCCGATCGTGGGTCGCGACCAGGTCAGGCGCGGCCGCGAGATGCAATGGATCCGTCTCGACCGCTACTATTCCGACGGCCACGCCGATGCGGAAGCCTTCGGCGCCGAGGGCAACAAGCAGATCCCCGGTGATTCCGACGATCCGTCGGTCTCCCCCCAGGTTTCCCTGCAGCCGATGACCTGCCAGCACTGCGAGCTCGCCCCGTGCGAGACGGTGTGTCCGGTCAACGCCACCGTGCACGATGATGAAGGCCTGAACATCATGGCCTACAACCGCTGCATCGGTACCCGCTATTGCGCGAACAACTGTCCCTACAAGGTTCGTCGCTTCAATTTCTTCGACTTCAACAAGCGTGCGACGGACGCCCTCTACATGGGTCCGCTCGGCCACCAGAAGGAAATGCCCGAACTGGTGAAGATGGTGAAGAATCCCGACGTCACCGTGCGCATGCGCGGCGTGATGGAGAAGTGCACCTATTGCGTGCAGCGCATCCAGCAGGCCAAGATCGCGCAGAAACGGAAGGCCGGCGCCACGGGCGACGTGCTCATTCCCGACGGCACGATCAAGACCGCCTGCCAACAGGTGTGCCCGGTCGATTCCATCGTCTTCGGCAACGTCAAGGACGAGACCAGCCAAGTTTCCCGGCTCAAGGCCCAGAAGCACGACTACGCTGTCCTCGGTTATCTCAACGTCCGTCCCCGCACCACTTATCTCGGCAAGCTCCGCAACCCGAACCCGCACATGCCCGACTACGCCAAGCTTCCGCTGAGCCGCGTGGAGTACAACCAGAAGAACGGCCACGCCGACCACGGCGCGGCCCACGGCCATGACGATCATGCCGCCAAGCACGGAGGGCACGAATAATGGGCGCGCACGCTTCTGATCATCCGGCGCCGGCCATTCTCACCGAGGTCAACCCGGTGGTGATTCCGCGCCGCGAGCTGGTGGAGAACCACCGCGACTTCAAGTGGATCACCGACAAGATCTGCGGCATTGTGGAAGGGACCACCCCGGTCTGGTGGTGGTGGTGCTTCGGCCTCGCTGCCATCATCGCCTCCTTCACCGTCGCCGGTCTCGTGTACCTTGTGTCCACGGGCGTCGGCGTCTGGGGTCACGCCAACCCGGTCAACTGGGCCTGGGACATCGTGAACTTCGTGTTCTGGATCGGTATCGGCCACGCCGGCACCTTGATCTCGGCCATCCTTTGCCTCCTGCGCCAGAAATGGCGCACCTCGATCAACCGTGCCGCCGAGGCCATGACGATCTTCGCCGTGGTTTGCGCCGCGATCTTCCCGGTCTTCCACGTCGGCCGCATCTGGTTCGCCGTGATGCCGGGTTACCTGTTCCCGTTCCCCAACTCCAACGGCATCTGGCAGAACTTCCGTTCTCCCCTGGAGTGGGACGTGTTTGCGGTGTCCACCTACGGTACGGTTTCCGTGCTGTTCTGGTACGTCGGTCTCATTCCCGACCTCGGCACCCTCCGCGACCGCTTCACGGCCGCCGGCAAGGTGATGCGCGCCCGGATCTATGGCTTCTTCGCCATGGGCTGGCGCGGTTCCAACCGGCAGTGGAGCAACTACGAGATGGCCTACCTGATTCTGGCCGGCATCTCGACCCCGCTCGTGCTCTCCGTGCACACGATCGTGTCCTTCGACTTCGCCGTCTCGCTGATCCCCGGCTGGCACACGACGATCTTCCCGCCGTACTTCGTGGCGGGCGCCATCTTCTCCGGCTTCGGCATGGTGCTCACGCTCATGCTGCCGCTGCGGGCCATTTTCCGCCTCGAGGACCTGATCACGCAGTATCACATCGACTGCATGTGCAAGATCACCCTGGCGACCGGCACCATGGTGGGTTACGCCTACTCGATGGAGTTCTTCATCGCGTGGTATGGCGCGAATCCGTATGAAGGCTTCGCGTTCATCAACCGCGCCTTCGGTCATTACGCCTGGGCCTACTGGATCATGATCGGCTGCAACGTCATCACGCCGCAGTTCTTCTGGTTCAAGTCCATCCGCGAAAACACCACGATCGTCTGGATCCTCTCGATCTTCGTCAACGTGGGCATGTGGTTCGAGCGCTTCGTGATCATCGTCACCTCGCTGGCCCGCGACTTCCTGCCCTCGAGCTGGGGCTACTATTCGCCCTCCATTGTGGAGATCTTCACGTTCTTCGGCACCTTTGGTGTCTTCTCCTTCCTGTTCCTTCTCTTCATCCGCTTCGTGCCCATCATGCCGATGTCCGAGGTGAAGGCGGTCATCCCGGCGGCCGATCCGCACGGTGCCCACAAACACTGAGGAACCCGCCATGACCAAAAATTACGGAATCATCGCCGCCTTCGACACCACGCCTGATCTCTATCATGCGTGCGAAAAAGTCCGGGACGCCGGCTACTCCCAGTGGGACGCGATCACGTCGTTTCCCATCCACGGCCTCGATGCCGCCATGGGTGTCCGCCGTTCCAAGGTGCCGCGCTTCTCGCTCGCCGGCGGCATCCTTGGTTTCTGCACCGGCATGAGCTTCATCGCCTGGCTGGGTCTCTCTGAGTACCCGCTGGTCGTGGGCGGCAAGCCCTACTTCAGCCCGATGTTCGCCTTCCCGGTGTCCTACGAGCTGACCATCCTTTTCACGGCCTTCGCGACCATCGGTGGCATGTTCTTCCTGAACAAGCTGCCCATGCACTACCACCCGCTGATGAAGGCCCCGCAGTTTGTCCGCGCCCTGGACGACCGGTTCTACATTGTGATCGAGGCCAAAGACCCGAAATTCAACGCCGCCGCGACCCGCAGCCTGCTGGAGCAGGCCGGTGGCAAGGACATCGTCGAAATCGAGGAATAAGATGCGCTACGCCTACTACACCCTCGCTTTCCTTGTCGTGTTGCTCCTCTCCGTGATGGGCTTCCGCGGCATGACCTCCACCCGGCCGCCCATCGAGATCTGGCCCGACATGGATCATCAGGCCAAGTACAAGCCGCAGGCGGAATCGAAGTTCTTCGCCGACGGCCGGGCGGATCGTCCGATCCCCGCCGGTGCCGTGCCGTTTGGCCGGAGCAGCCAGTCCGCTGATCCCGCCTTCCTCCGCGCCGATGACGCCCGCTATGCCGGCATGAACGCCGACGGTTCCTTCGTCCGCGGTTTTCCGGCCGGGATCGAGGTGACCCGCGAGTTCGTGACCAAGGGTCAGAACCGCTACCAGATCTACTGCGCCCCGTGCCACGGCGCGCTGGGTGACGGCAACGGCATCACCAAGTCCTACGGCATGGTTGCCACCCCCACTTATCATGATGACCGCCTCCGCAGCATGGCGGAGGGCGAGATCTACAACACGATCACGCACGGCAAGAACACCATGTTCCCCTATGCCGACAAACTCAGCCCCGATGAGCGTTGGGCGGTGATCGCCTACGTTCGCGCCCTGCAGCGCGCCCATCATGCCACGATTGACGATGTCCCCCTCGAACAACGCGGAGGCCTGAAGTAACATGAGCGCCTCATCCGCCCCCGTTTCCACCTCGGCTCTCGCCGGCAAGTTCCTCATGGCCGGTGTGGCCGGTCTTGCCCTGACCGCCGTCGGCCTCTTTGTTGGCGACGCCCATGGCGTCGCCCTCTCTTACGTGGTAGGCATCGCCTATTGGTCGGCGGTCGCCATTGGCATGCTGATGCTGGTGATGATCCACCATATCTTCGACGCCGGCTGGTCGACCGTGATCCGTCGCCAGTTCGAGCACGGCCTCGCCGCGTTTCCTTGGCTGTTCCTGCTCTTCGTTCCCCTGCTGATCTCGGTCTGGATCAAGCCCGGTGCCGTCTGGCCTTGGATGGATCTCAACCACCCGCTGCATGGCGGCCATGGCACCGTGGGCACGGACATCCTCTACCAGAAGAAGGCGAGTTTCCTCAACCGGAACATGTTCACCGGGATGACGATCGCTTTCTTTGCCGGCTGGGTCTGGCTTTCCGCCCGTCTGCGCAAGGCCTCGTTTGCCCAGGACAGTGACGGCTCGGCCAAGTGGACCTTCATGAACCGCAAGACGGCGGCCTTCGGCATTCCGATCAACGCCCTGGCGCTGAGCTTCGCGGCGATCTACTGGATGAAGAGCCTCGAGTATCACTGGTTCTCGACCATGTACGGTGTCTGGTTCTTCGCCAATTGCATGCGCGCCGCCCTGGCCTTCGGCGTGGTCATCACCTGGTGGCTCTACCACCGCGGTGACTACAAGGGCATCTTCAACACCAACCAGCTGCATTGCCTCACGGCGCTCGCCTACGCCTTCGTGGTGTTCTGGGCCTACGTGACCTTCTCGCAGTACTTCCTGATCTGGAACGCCAACGTTCCCGAGGAGACCTTCTGGTACAATCTCCGTGAACATGGTGACTGGCTGTGGGTCGGCATGCTGCTGCTCTTCGGTCACTTTTTCGTGCCGTTCCTCACCTGGCTTTCCTACCGGCGCAAGTCCACGCTCAAGCCCGCGCTGGTCATCAGCCTGTGGATCGCCGCGATCATCTTGGTGGATATTTGCTACAACGTCCTGCCGGCCCTGAAAAACGCCCATGACGAGCCGATGCCCTTCCTCTCGATCAACCTCCTTTGGGTCCTTTCCTCCGTGGTCGGCATCGGCGGCATCTGCGTGTGGGCCTACCTCCGCAGCTTCGTCACCGCCAAGCTGATCCCGATCCGCGATCCCCGCATTGTTGAGTCCCTCACCCACCACGAGGCCACCGCCCCATGAGTGAATCCTCCTCCCAGTTCTCCTTTCCCCACCGCACCCCGGTCTTCACGGCCATCGTGGTGATCGCCTGCTTTGCCTCCTTTGCGTGGCTGGCCAAGAAAATCTACCGGCCCCATGCTGGCACCGTGCAGACGGTGGAAGGCGTGTTGACGCCGGCGGACCGCAAGGCGCGCCTGGCCGAACATCGCACCAAGGAAAAGGCCGACGCCACCACCTACGGCTGGGTCGACCAACCCAAGGGCATCGTGCGTCTGCCCATTGACCGGGCGATCGAGCTCACCGTCCGCGAACACGTGAAGAAGTAACCTTTGCTGATGAATTCCAACCACCAAACCGATCGGGCTGAGCAGAGGGAGATCGACGCCTCCGCCAAGTGGCCTGTGCTCGTCTTTTTTGCCTCGGCGATTTTCTGGCTGATTCTGGGCGGCGCCATGCAACTGGCCGCCACCATCCAGCTGCACACGCCGACCTTTCTGGCGGATTGCGTGTGGTTCACCCATGGCCGTCTGGCCCCTGCGGCCCAAAATGCCCTGGTCTACGGCTGGGGCTTCAATGCGGCCTTCGGCTTTGGTCTCTGGCTCATGGCGCGACTGTCCGCCACCACGCTCCGTCACGGTGGCTGGCTCTTTGTGGCCGCGAAGTTCTGGAACGTTGGCATTTTCCTCGGGATTGGCGGCATTCTGACCGGCTACTCGACCTCCTTTGAGCTTTTGGAGATGCCCCGTTACGTGACCCTGCTGTTGCTCGTCGCCTACGCGTTGATCGGCGTCTGGGGCGTGACCACGTTCAGCATCCGCAACACGGAGAATGTGTACGTTTCCCAGTGGTACCTTTTCGGCGCGGCCTTCTGGTTCCCGTGGGTGTACACGATCGCCCAGGTGATGCTCTTCCGGGCTCCGGCCCGCGGCGTCCTTCAGCCGATCATCAACGCCTGGTATCTGGAAAGCCTCTATGGCCTCTGGTTCATCCCCATGGCCTTGGCGGCCATCTACTATTTTCTGCCCAAGATCCTGGGCACGCCGATCCGCAATTACTACATCGCCCCGCTGGCTTTCTGGTGGCTGGTGATCTCCACGGCTCTCGCGGGTGGCAGCCGGCTGATCGGTTCGCCGGTGCCGGTCTGGATTCCCACCTTGGGCATCGTTGCCAGCATGATGCTCGTGCTGCCTCTGTTCATCATCGGGCTCAACTTCTGGGGCACGCTTTCCGGTCGTCTGGGCGCTGCCGGAGCCAGCCTCACCCTCCGCTTCATGATTCTGGCCATCGCGGGTTTTGCGCTGAGTGCCGGCCTGGGCCTCTTTCTTTCGCTGCGCAGCGTTTCGGCCATCCTGCAATTCACCCTCCTGACCGATCTCCGGGACTGGCTGACCTTCTATGCCTGCTTCTCGGTCGCGATGTTTGGCGCCGCCTATTTCCTGCTGCCCCGCCTGACCGGCAAAGAGTGGCGCTCCACCGCGCTCATCAAGGCCCATTTCAGCGCCAGCCTGCTGGGCGTCATTCTCTTGACGGTGGCCATGGCCTGGGGTGGTTCGCAGCAGGGGCACCTGCTGAACAACCCGGCGGTGGCTTTTGCTGATATCACCCGGCAAATGGTGGGCTGGCACACGGCCCACTCGGTCGGTCTCGGCCTGCTCCTCGTCGGCCATCTCGCCTTTCTGATTAACTTCGTCTGGATCGCCTGCCCGATCAATTCCCGGAGCACGCCGCTGGCCCAGATCAAGCATCCTCCCGCTCTCGCCCTCGCGACCAAGGAGGGACACGCATGAAAAACGGTCTGACACTTTTCCTCGGCGTATTCGCCACGCTGGCCATTTCCTGGGCCGTCTTGTTGCTCGCGGCCCACCGGCAGCTCGGCAGCCTGCCGCAGTTCAAGGATCCGGTGGATGAAGTCCTCCATCCGCAACCGCTCTCCGGTATCGCGGAGCAGGGGCGTCTGGTCTATCAGGACCTCGGTTGCGCCACCTGCCACACCCAGCAGGTGCGCCGTGAGGATTTTGGCGGCGACATCAAGCGTCACTGGGGTGAACGTCCCGGCTATGCCCGCGACTACCTCCGCGACAAGGTCGTGCTGTTCGGCCAGAGCCGCCTCGGACCGGACCTGCGGAATGTCGGCGCCCGCATCCCGGAGGCCGAATACTACTACAAGCTGCTCTACGCTCCTGAGTCCAAGATGGCGGGCCAGCCGATCGCCCACGGGATGCCGGCGCACAAGTTCCTGTTTGAGGAGCGCCCGCTCAACGGCAACCAGCCTTCCTACAAGGCGATCAAGCTGCCCTCCGAGTTTGCTCCTGCCGGCAATGTGGAGGTGGTGCCGACCCCTCGTGCGGAGGCCCTGGTCGCCTTCCTTCTCAATCTGAAAGACACCTACGACTATCCTGTCGAGCGCAGCCTGAACGCCGCGGCAACCACGACGGGAGGCCACTAAGATGAGCCAGAATTCCGACAATAACTTCAAGGTCGAGCAGTCCGCTGCCAGCGACGACAGCATCCAGCAGGTTCACGCGCAGTTGCAGCGTCAGAAACCCGAGAAAAAGAACGGCTACTCCATGCTGCCGCTCATCTTGCTCGGTCTGATGTGCACGGCCGTGTTCTTCGGCTCGATCTACATGGCCCACAATTCCATTCGTTTTGACCCGCTGGTGGTCAGCGAACACGCGAAGCGCGAAAAGCCCGGCGTGATGGCTCAGGAAAAGATTCCGCGCAAGGTGCTCGGCAAACCGGTTTTCATGGCCAATTGCGCCACCTGCCATCAGGCGACCGGGATGGGCGTCCCCGGGGCCTTTCCTCCCTTGGCGGGCTCGGACTGGGTTGCCGGCTCCGAAGAGCGGATCATCCGCATCGTGCTTCACGGCCTGAAGGGACCGATCACCGTGTCGGGCAATCACTATGACAACGTCATGGCGCCCTTGGGTGCCGTCCTCAAGGACGAGCAGATTGCCAATGTGCTTTCGTATGTCCGCTCGGAATGGGGTAACAACTATCCCGAGGTCGAGCCGGAGACGGTTGCCCGGATCCGGGCTGAGACCACGGGGCGCTCAGTCAACTGGACCGCGGACGAGCTCCTGAAGATCGGCAATTGAACCGACTGAAACTTCTCGACAAAAAGGCCGGGTGATATGCCCGGCCTTTTTTCTGGAAAAATCAATCTCCCTGAGCTGTGGGAAACGGGCATTGCACCTATTCCCGCGAAACGAAGCGCCCGTGCTGACCGCTTAGGGATTAAGCAAAGAAGCCACACACCCCGGCGCTTCGCGCCACCCCTCTTCCCAGAGGGGACCCAATCAACTCGACTCGAAATCCCCTTTGGGAAGAGGAGTGCCCGACAGGGCGGCACGGGTTGAGGACCGGCGCATCCAGGCCGCGCCCGGTGTCACTCGTTTACGTGAGCCTCAATCGGCAGACGCGGTTGCAGGCTGGTACACGAGCACCTCAAAGACGTGGAGATTCGTGACGTTCGCGTCTCCGACATCGCTGTCCGATTTCAGAGACCCGGGCGATCCAGGGTCCCTGAAACCGATGGCCCGATCGGGCTCAATTGCCGCCCTTCAGCAGGCCGCCCAGGCTGGGCATCTGGAACCGCTCGAAGCCGGCCGGAGGCACGAAGAGCGAGGCGGGCAGGGAACCGGGCTGGATCTTGGTCGCCTCCATGCGGAAGGTTTCCTTGGATTTGCTGTCGGTGGTGACGACGCGTAGGGGAAAGCCGGGCTTGCCCTTGAATTTCTCCTCCCAGCTGGAGGCGGCCTTGGATTTGCCGCCGCCGAACATGGCCCCCATGCCGCCGCCGCCCGCCTGATTGTTGCCCATGCCCATGAAGGTGCCGAGGCCCTCCGCAATCCAGATCTCGGTCGTCGTGTTCTTGTCCTTGGAGATGTATTCCTCGCACTTGTAGCCGAGGATGGTCTCGGTGCGCCCGGTCTTCTCGATGTTCGGATCCTTCATCTCGGCATCCTTCATCGCCTTTTCCACCGGCTGCTTGATGGGCATGACCATGTACATTTTCTGTTCCGTCATGAGCATGAGCATTTCCATCTTGTTCAAGTCCATGATCGTGGCGATCGCATGACCGTCGGCATTCATGTCGATGCGGAGGGCCTGACCCTTGATGGAGTAATCCAGGGTCATGGGCTTGCCCTTGCCGGCGGTCATCGTGAGGCTGACCTTGCCTTCGAAGGCATCGGCCGCGGAGCAGACACTGGCGATGAGGAGGGTGCCCATCGCGAGGAAGCGGAGTAGAAGATTCATGGCGGGAAGATGAGTGTTCGGACTACGGGACACAAGCCGACGTTGAAGGGCGTTGCCAAAAGTAGCCGCGCTGCAATGTTCGGGTCATGCCCTCTGAATACCGCATCCTGCGCACCGTCGAATTTGGTGAAACGGACATGGCGGGCATCATGCATTTCTCGAACTTCTTCCGCTGGATGGAAGCCTGTGAGGCGGCGTTCTACCGCTCGTTGGGACTACCCCTGATCTCCTTCGTCCCGGGCAACATCGTGGGCTGGCCGCGGGTCAAGGCGTCCTGTGAGTACAAGTCGCCTTTGCGCTTCAACGATCAGGTGGAGGTGAAACTGTTGGTCCGGGAAGTGCGGACCCGGGGTGTCATTTTTCAGTTTCAGTTCCGGCCGATTGATGCCGAGGGG
>Ga0075163_10003529_pt1 | contig 21030 bp, 8 predicted proteins | sample JI1023141ADNA_FD_71478 | JGI IMG/M metagenome (GOLD analysis project Ga0075163, IMG submission 71478) | Wastewater effluent complex algal communities from Wisconsin, to seasonally profile nutrient transformation and Carbon sequestration -... | ecosystem: Engineered > WWTP > Effluent > Algae... | reverse complement strand
CGGGGCCATCCATCGGGGATCTACCGCGCTCACTACCCGGACGGCAGGCCCTTGGTCTTCGCCGTTTACGGTTGGGACAGCCCCCACGGCGATTGGACGGAGTACGATGAGGTGGGTGCGATCAGTTTGAAAGGCCAATACCGGCATGGGCTGCGCGATGGGGTGTGGGCCTTTCGCAAAGAGGGTATCGTGGGCCACTACAAGGAAGGCCTTAAGCACGGAAAATGGAAGTACTTCGAGAACGGTCGCATCCAACGGACCGAATACTTCAAGAAGAACGAACTGGTCCGCACCCGCAATTTCAATTGATCATTAACGACCTTTCACGAACTTTCAAGCGCCAGTGAAGCAACCCGGCACGCCTTTAGTGCGTTCCACGCTACGATCACTTATGCACGTACGTCACCTCCCCCTCGTCCTCGCCTGCTCCTTCCTGGCCTGGCAGCCAAAAGCGCAAGCACAACAGGATAACGATCCGCTTACCACGGGCAAGCTAAGCTCCCTCATGTACCACATCGACCGCATGTATGTGGATGATGTGGACAAGGACAAGCTCGTGGATGCAGCCATCGTAAGCATGCTGGCCGAGTTGGATCCGCACTCCATCTACATCCCCAAAGAGGATCTGGAAGAAGTGAACGAACCGTTGAAGGGGAACTTCGAAGGTGTGGGGATCCAATTCAACATCATCCGCGATACGATCTATGTGGTGGATGCCATCCCTGGCGGTCCCTCCGAGCGCATTGGTATCCGTGCCGGTGATCGCATCATCAGCATCGATAAGGAGAACGTGGCGGGTGTGGAGTTCAAGAACACCGATGTGATGAAACGCCTGCGCGGGAAGAAGGGCACCAAGGTGGATGTGGCCATCCTGCGCAAAGGCGAACCCGAACCGCTGGACTTCACGATAACCCGCGATAAGATCCCCATCTTCAGCGTGGAAGCCTCGTACATGGCCGAACCCAACGTGGGCTACATCAAGGTGAGCCGCTTCAGCGCCACCACCATGAAGGAATTCCGCGAGAAGCTCGGCGAGTTGAAGGCCGCAGGTATGAAAGACCTGATCCTTGATCTGCAGGGCAATGGCGGTGGCTACCTGCGCACCGCGATCGAGATGGCCGATGAGTTCCTAGGCGACCGCAAGCTGGTGGTGTACACCGAAGGACGCACCTCGCCTCGCGAAGACACCTATGCCACGAAAGACGGTCTCTTCGAGAAGGGGCGCTTGGTGGTGTTGGTGGACGAAGGCTCGGCCAGTGCGAGCGAGATCGTCAGTGGTGCGATCCAGGATTGGGACCGTGGCCTCATTGTGGGTCGCCGAAGCTTCGGCAAAGGCCTCGTGCAACGGCCGGTGATGCTGAGCGATGGTTCTGCCGTGCGTCTGACTGTATCCCGCTACTTCACCCCCAGCGGGCGCTCCATCCAGAAGTCCTATGAAGAAGGTGTGGAAGCCTACCAGCGCGAAAAGAGCGAACGCCTCGCCAAAGGGGAGCTCACCACGGCCGACAGCGTCCACATGGCCGATACGGTGAAATACTTCACCATGAACAAGCGTATCGTGTACGGCGGTGGCGGCATCATGCCGGATGTGTTCGTTCCCATCGATACCACCCAGAGTTCGGAGTACTTCGGGCAACTCGTGCGCAAGGGCATCCTCAACACCTTCGCCATCGCCAAAGTGGACCAGGAACGCGACCGGTGGATGGCGGCCTTCCCAACGGTGGCTGCTTTCGGGCGTGACTTCCGGGTGGATGATGGCCTCGGAAAAGAACTTCAAGCCTATGCGGCCAAGGAGGGCGTGGAGTTCTCCGAAGCGGATTGGACCCGTTCGCGGGACTTGATCACCCTTCGCCTTAAGGCATTGATAGCCAGAGACCTATGGAACACATCAGCCTATTGGCAGGTGATCAATGCGGACAATCCGGTCGACCGCAGCTTCCAAAAGGCCGTGGAGGCGCTCTCCAACGACACGTTCCAGCGGTTGGGGATGGCCAAACATTGATCTCCAAGCCGCGTAGCCTGTTAATCACCTGTTAAGGTGGACCGTGGCGTGGACCATGCATTAAATTCGCGCCATAAATCGACCCGTACTCCGATGAAAGACAAGATCCAGATCGCGCTTCTCAGCGTTATCGCCGTTGCACTCGTGGCACTGGCCGTTAAACAATTCAGTGGTGATGGTGCTTCCAAGGGCACCGTGGCATCCAACGTGGCGGCCAGCACCAGCACCGATGCCAGCACCCCACCGGTGGACAGCTTCGACCCCATGGCCAACAGCGCCGCACCGGTCGATAACACCCCCAAGACCACGGTCAACTTCGCTGAGTACGAGCACAGCTTCGGCGACATCAAGCAGGACAGTGAGAACAAGCACGTGTTCAAGTTCACCAACACCGGCACCGAGCCCTTGATCATCGAAACGGCCAACGGCTCCTGCGGCTGCACCGTGCCGAACTATCCGAAGGCCCCCATCCCTCCCGGTGGTACCGGCGAGATCGAGGTGGAATACAAGCCTGGCAAGCAGGAGAATGCTCAGACCAAGACCGTAACGGTGATCGCGAACACCGAGCCCAAGGAGACCACCTTGCGCATCACGGCGAACGTGCAGAAGATCTGATCAGTCCAGTACCGCATAAGAAAGCCGCCTCAGAAGGGCGGCTTTCTTCTTTCTGGTCGTGCTGTCTTGTCTAAGCTTCCATCAACGCATCAATGGAAGCAGCCAGTTTACGGTCCTTCTCGGTGACCGCTCCCCCAGCATCATGGGTGCTTAGCGCGATGCGAACGGTGCTGTACACGTTGGTCCACTCCGGATGGTGGTTCTGCTTCTCCGCGAGGAAAGCGACGCGGGTCATGAACGCGAACGCCGCGCTGAAGTCCTTGAAGGTGAAGGTGCGGCACAACTTGCCGTCGATCGTGGTCCAGGTGGTGCTCATCGGTGGATGGGAAGTTGGATGATACCCGGGATACCCGCGCTGGCATTGGTGCGCACAAGCTCCATCTCGTCCACGAGGTGTTCCGCTCCGGCGAACTTGTCCACCACGAAGAGGATGTAGCGGGTATCCACGCAGATGTTGCGGCACTTGTCCGGATCGAACTGGATATCGCTCATGGTGCTCTCCCACGTGCGGTCGAAGTTGAGGCCGATGAGTTCGCCCTTCGCATTGAGCACCGGGCTGCCACTGTTCCCCCCCGTCGTGTGCAAGGACGAGGTGAAGCAGACCGGTACCGTTCCATTCACCCCGTACTGGCCATAGTCCTTCGTGGCATGCAGTTCCAGCAAGCGATGGGGAACATCGAACTCCGCATCGCCGGGGATGTGTTTCTCCACCACGCCATCGAGTGTCGTGTATTCGCCATAGACCACACCATCGCGCGGTGTGCTTCCTTCCACCTTGCCGTAGGAAAGGCGCAAGGTGCTGTTGGCATCGGGCCAGAAGGTGCGCTCGGGCTCCATCTCCATCATGCCCTTCACATAGGTGCGCATGGCGGTCTCGATCCTGTCGCTCAACATGGCATGCTGCGGCCGCACCTGCTCCAGAAAGGACTTGAAGAAGCTGCGCGAAGCCTTGTACACCGGATCATTCGCCATCAGCTTGGCGAACTTCTTCGGTGCAAGTTCCAGGGCAGCCATGGTCCGGGCTTCGTTCACCAGTATGCTGCGCGCATAGAGGTCGTCCACCCAAGCATCGCTGTTGCCTTTGAAGCGGGCATCGATCTCCTTCAACACGGCGGGCTGGCCGCTGACCGGTACGCTGGCCCGGTAGATCGGCAGCAGTGCCTTGAAGACACGCTTGTCCACCTCGACGTCATAGTCCTTGTAGAACCCGGGTACTGCGGCCAGTCGTTCCGCTGCCTTCGCTTCGAACTTGCCCTCGCCATCCAGCCGCATGTGCTCTTCGGTGAGTTCGCGGAACCCATCGGCAAAACGAAGGATCTCCGGGCCGTAGTAGACCATCTCCACGAAAAGGTCGCGGGCCGTGGCCAGTGGAACGTATTCGGCATAGAGCGCTTCGAGGGAAGGCAGCACCCTTTGGAGATCGGTCCGGCCCAGTTTCAATGCACGGTCCACGTAGAGTGCCTCCTGCTCGCGTTTCCGATCCAAGGTGCGCAGCTCCTTGAGTCCGCGCACTTCGCCGATCCACTTCTTCCACGCATTGCTGATGCTCGCCTGTTTGTCGGCATACTGGATCCTGGTCTTGTCGCTGTTGCGCATGGCCGCGTCGATCACATCCAAGCTCGCCGACCGCATCTTGATCCGCAGGGGGTCGGCGGTGTTCAGCACATAGTCCACCGCATAAGAAGAGAGGTAGCGCTGGGTGCTTCCTGGAAAGCCGAAGATCATGGCGAAATCGCCTTCCTGCACGCCGGCGATGTTCACCGGTAACGAATGGCGCGGAACGAAGGGCACGTTCGCATCGGAAGGTTCTGCGGGCTTGTTGTCCGGCCCGGCATAGATGCGGAAGATGCTGAAGTCGCCCGTATGCCGTGGCCACATCCAGTTGTCGGTATCGCCTCCGAACTTGCCGATGCCGCTGGGGGGCGCTCCCACCAGACGCACATCGCGGAACGTCTCGGTGACGATGAGGAAATACGAGTTGCCGTAGTTGAAGGGGCGCACCACGGCCTGGTAGTGGGTGCCCGCTATGGCTTCCTTGGCAATGGCCTCCCCCAACTTACCCACCACTTCACGCCGTTGGGCTTCCGTAGCGTTGGCCTCGGCCGGGATATTGGGAAGGATCCGGTCCGTGACATCCTCCATACGGATGATGAAGGTGGCGGTGAGCCCGGGGTTGCGCAATTCTCCGGCCTTGTCCTTGGCCCAGAAGCCGTTCTTGAGGTAGTCGTTCTCCAAGCTGCTCTGCTCCTGGATGGCGCTGAAGCCGCAGTGGTGGTTGGTGAGGATGAGCCCCTGCTTGCTGATCACCTCCGCCGTACAGCCACCACCGAAGTGGACGATCGCATCCTTGATGCTGCCCTGATTGATGCTGTAGATATCCTCGGCCGTGATGCGCAGCCCGGCGGTGTGCATGTCGCCTTCGATGCTCTTGAGCAAGGTGGGCAGCCACATGCCTTCGTGGGCGGAGGCGGAGCGAACGACGAATAGCAGGAGAATGGTGCAGAGGCGAAGAATGGATGGCATGACGCAAAGATGCCACCTCCGGCCCAACGAACCGCAACCGTAGGTGCCATATCGGCACTTGAACAGGATCCATGTAATTCTAGATCCATTCCGTACCTTTAGTATACCCTATCAGATCGACGTCATGAAAGCCATATCCACTTTCCTCCACCGAGGGATCGGTGCACTTGTCCTGTTCTTCCACATCGCGCTTGCAGGAGCCCAATCAGGGGCCTTGGATACCAGCTTCGATCCGGGCACCGGGGCGAACGCATCCATCTTACGTTCGGCCGTACTTCCGAACGGCTCCTACATGATCGCGGGTGCCTTCACGAGTTATGCTGGCAATCCCTGTGGGCGCATCGCCCGGGTGCTTCCCGGAGGAAGCTACGACCCGACATTCGTATCGGGAACAGGCTTCAATGATCAGATCAACCACATGCGCGTCCAAAGCGATGGGAAGATCATCGTCTTGGGCCCTTTCACGCAATACAATGGTACGAATGTGAGCGGCGTGGTCCGATTGCTCCCGGATGGAGCGCTCGACGGAACCTTCCTACCGGTCGCACCGAATCCATCCTTCTTAAGCACGCTGGAGGTTCTTCCGGATGATCGCGTGCTCATCTCCGGCAATTTCTCCATTCCTGGGGGTCCCACCGCTGTGCGGTTGGCCAGGTTCATGCCCAACGGATCGTTGGACCAAGTGCTTGCGACCCTAGGTAACACGAACGGACTGGTTACCTCCATCCTAACGATCCCGGATGGACGCGTCATGATCGGAGGATCGTTCACCGTCGTGCAAGGCCAGACACGGAATGGCATCGCCTTGCTTTCTTCCGGCGGGATACTTGATACTTCCTTCGATCCAGGCACCGGTTTCTCGACCGCGTCATTATCGCTTCAACGCTTGATCCTGGGTCCATCAGGAGGGATCTATGCGGTTGGATCATTCACCCAATACAACGGCACCAACGTGAACTACCTGGTCCGTCTGCAAACAACAGGCGCCATCGACCCCACTTGGAACACCTCGACCGTTTATGATACCCAGATCACTACGGTGCTGGAACTCCCGGGGGATAAGATCCTTGTTGGAGGATCATTCGTGCAGGTGAACGGTGTTTCCAAACCTGGCCTCTGCGCGTTGACCTTGAATGGAGACCTGATCCCATCGTTCCCTCGGGGTACGGGATGCGTCGGAGCTGTGTTCCAATTCCATCTGACCCCAAGTGGAAACCTGTTAGTCACAGGTAACTTCATTAGTTATAACAGCGTGCAACGGAATCGGATCGCCAGACTCCTCTATTGCCCGGTGGATGAATGGTACGCGGACACGGATAACGATGGTGCGGGTGTTACAAGCAGTCCGCTGATCACCTGTACACCACCGGTCGGCTATGTGAGCAATAGCACGGATTGCGACGACAACGATCCGCTGAACACGGATGGAACGATCTGGTACGCCGATGCCGATGGCGATGGAGCCGGGGATGTCTTGGTTCAACAAACCGCTTGTGCCGCGCCCATCGGATACGTGCACAATGATGACGATTGCAATGATGCGGACCCGTTGGTGATCGGGCCCATCCTCTGGTACATGGACCAGGATGAGGATGGCTACGGGAATGTGATGGCGCCAGCACAACTAGCCTGCACCGCCCCGCCTGGCCACGTAGCGGATAACACGGATTGCAATGACTTCGACCCCACCGTGCATGAATTGAGCAACTGGTACGCCGATTCCGATGGTGACGGCTTCGGTGATCCGAGCTCGCTCATCGTGACCTGTTCCCGGCCAACAGGCTATGTGAGCAATGCGACCGATTGCAATGACTTCGACCCCATGGCCACCGTGGTGCGCAACTGGTACGCCGATGCGGATGGTGACGACTTCGGAAATGCCGCCGCGCCTCTCTCGTCCTGCTCACAGCCACCGGGTCATGTGCTGGACGAGACGGACTGCAACGACTCCTCCCCCACCATCACCGGGCCCACCACTTGGTACCTGGACAGCGACGGCGACGCCTTCGGACTTACCGCCCAGACCCTAGTGGCCTGCACACAACCACTGGGCTACAGCGCTGATGGTGGTGACTGTGACGACCTCGATCCACTCATCTACCCGGATGCACCATGTGATGATGGTAATGCCCTCACCCATTTCGACCGGATCCGACCCGATTGCAGCTGCGCAGGACAAGGGGTGCAGGTGAGCCCCATCGTGTACCTGGATGTGCCCTTGAACGCCCAAGGCTGGATGAACGCCACCCTACTCGCCAATGGCCTGCTCCCGACGGTGGAACCCTATACCGCGATGGGCTACACGAACTTCGCCAATGGCGTGGGAGGCTTTACCACCACCGCCCAGATGCTGGACCCCGACCCCTTGCGCCCCGAGTTGCAAGCCGTCGATTGGGTGGTGGTGGAGTTGAGGCCTTTGAATGCCCCTGCGCAGATCGCAGCCGCGCAACCCTGCATCCTCCGTAGGAATGGTGCGGTGCATAGACCCGATGCTGTGGCAGCACCGGAATTCAGAGTAGAACAAGGCGACTATCTTATTGCCATCCGGCATCGCAACCACCTCGGGATCATCTCTTCTTCTGCATTCCTGTTGGATCAATCGGTACCACTCGTGCTGAACTTCTCCGATGGATCCACTCCCGTGAATGGTGGGCCGAACGCGCTGAAGCCGAATGGCACGAAACTCGCCCTTTGGCCGGGGGATGTGCACTTCAACCGGAACGTGCAGTACACAGGGCAGAACAACGACCGGGACCCGATCCTGGTACGCATCGGCGGGGTGGTACCCACGAATACCGTGCAAGGCTATTTCCCCGAGGACGTGAACCTGGATGGTGTGGTGAAGTATACCGGCACCAACAACGACCGGGACAAGGTGCTGCAGACGATCGGCGGGGTGGTGCCCACGAACATCCGCTTGGACCATCTTCCGAACTAGGCCACTCCATCCCCACGTGTCAAGGAGCTCGATCGCTTGAACGATCGAGCTTCTTGTTCATAGACCCTGCGAGCCAAAGAGGAGGTTGGTCCTTTCCCCTCATCAAGGTGCTCGGGCTGACCGAACCCACATGGCCTGTTCTTCGTAGAACGGCCCATGCGATCCTTCGGGCTGCTCTGTCTACTCACCCTAACCTCGGCAAAGGCACAACAATTCGTGCCGGACTTGCAGTTCGGGGAGCAGGGGGTCAGCGTGCACCCTGCGACGAATGGAATAAACCGCTCCGTACCGATCTCGCTGCATCAATTTCCGAACGGTAAGTTCTTGGCCGGATTCATGTTCGGCAACAATGGTGGATTCGTTAGTCTGCATCTGCCGAACGGTGATCGCGATAACACGTTCGGCACCGATGGTATCCACTCCTTCCCGGCTCCAGCTGGCGAGAACATGCAGCAACGGCATGTGGACATTACGGCCGACCAACGTATCGTAGTGCTCAACCGTAGACAGAACGTGAACGGATATACCATGGCGTTCCAGTTCAACCGGCTTCTTCCGGATGGCACACCGGACGCGACCTTCGGCGATGGTGGAATGGTGGTGATGCCTGGGCCGGACAACATGGCGCTTCGTTCCATCATCGCCCAGCCAGATGGGAAGATCCTCTTCGGCGGTGCGGTCAATGGCACCTTGATGGTGGGCCGCTTGGAGCAAAGCGGAGCATTGGACAGCAGTTTCGGGGAGAATGGCATCGCCCTCCATGCGGCGCCGAACGTAGGCATGAGCCTCTCCCGCATGCGCCTGGCCCCTAACGGCGATGTCTTCCTGGTCGGTAGCCAGTTGATCGGATTCGACGCGACGGGAGTTGCCGTTTGCAAGGTGCGATCAGATGGTGCGCTGGATACCTCCTTCGGCGACAACGGATTCTTCCTTCACGACCACTCCGAGAACATCTTCCTCTATGAATCCTTGCATGACCTGCACATCGGGGCCGATGGAAGCCTGGTAGTCGCTGGTTCCATCGCGCTTGAGGGGATCAAGGAACGATATTGTATCCTGAAACTCCGCCCCGATGGCACGTTAGATCAGGCTTTCGGAGATGCTGGCATGGTCTTGCACGGAACCTTGACCACCGATCGGAATCTGCTCCAGGACATCACTTTCGATCCCCGTGGATTCTATGTCCTGTTCGGATCACTCGCTCGGAACTTCGAGGTCACCCGATCCATGTACACCTTCATGGACGCTTCTGGTGCGATCATGACCGATCCTTATGGAGAGACCGACCACATCATATCCGGACCTGATGTTCCATCTTGGGATCGTCGGCTGGTATTGGATGGAAATGGAGGCTTCGTGGAAGCGATCGGCTTCTCGCTGCGGCCGATCGGCATCTCGGCGCTTCGCCGCTTCGTGTTCTCATCGCCCACCGCCTTGTCCACAACCCCTACCGCCGATGCGGCTTTGCGCGCCTGGCCCAACCCCACCAGCGGCACACTTCAGGTTGATCTTGCCGATCCGATCGATCAAGGAACCACCATCACGGTGATGGATGCTTTGGGACGTGTGGTCGCGGACGAGCGTTCCATCCGTTGGTCACTCTCCGGTGAGCGTTCCATCACCTTGGACCTCCCGAACACCATCGCCGAAGGCCGCTATTCCCTGGTGCTGGCCACCGACATGGAGCGCAGGATGGCGCAGTTCGTGGTGCAGCGCTGATCATCGGTCAGAAGTCCCCTGCTGTGTCGGCGTGATCGTTGGAACGGCTTGTTTCTGCCGCTCCTCACTGATCAGGTAGGCGATCAACACGATGAACAGGAGCAGCAGGAACGCCTTAGGGTCGCGGTACAGCGGCTTCCGCGGGCGGCGGACCGCCCTGGTGTAGTTGTAGATGAGCCGTTGAGGGTCGCGGTAGCGCGCGATCTCCGCCTCGGTGGGCTGCTCTGGCCCTTCGGGTGTTATGCGGTACTGGCGCTTCATCTCCGCGGAGCAAGGTAGGTGCGTAACTGGCCCAGCACGCGGTGGGTGCGCATCTTGGCGGCATCCTCGCCGATGCCGAGCACCTGGCCCAGTTCAGCGAAGCTCAGCCCGTCCATGTAGCGCAATTCGATCAGGCGGGCCCGGTCGTCATCAAGGCGGGCCATGGCACGCCCGAGTCGCTGCATTTCCGTCTCATCCAGGTCTAGGCCCATTTCCTCTGAAAGCCCCTTCACCTCGCGATAGCTGACGTCTATGAGGATCTCTTTGCGCTTGCGCCAGTGCATGCGCACCTCGTTAAGCGCGATACGGTAGAGCCAAGCCCTGAACGGCAGCCCCCGTGGTTCGTATGTGGCCAGTGCCAGCATGGCTTTGAGGAAGGTCTGTTGGGTCAGATCGGCCGTGAGTTCGCGGTGTTGCACGCGGCGGAGCACGAACCGGAAGATGTCCGCGAAATAGCGCTCGTAGAGCGGGGCGAACCGGGCGGGGTCGGCTTTCGCCTCCCGCAGCTGGTGCAGTTCATCCGGGTTCTCCATGCGCAGGACTGGTGAATGCAATGCGGGACTCCATCGGAAGTAACGACGGTTCGACGGACAAGGTATTCCGTTCGACGAAACCCCGAACCGAGGCAATCCGTACAACGAGGCACTCTTTTCATCCTCGGCGACCACAAACCGAACCAGTTGGACATGGCCCTCTTCGGATCACTGCAGTTCCACAGCATGCGAACTAGAGCCACGCGATCGGGGCTTCTGGTGATCCTGCTGTTCCTGCTTCTCACAGGCGTTGTACCCGCTCAAGCTCCATCTTGGAACTGGGAGATCAGCCCTTCGAATGGCAATGATTCGTGGATCCGTGATATGGCAGTTGACCCCAATGATGGGTCTGTTTACGTGGTCGGCAAGTACAGACAAGCGGGTATCCTAGGCCTACCCAATCCAGCGGGCAACGCAGATGCATTTCTAGCTAAGCTAAACTCCACGGGTATTGTACAATGGAGTGTACGGATCGGGACAAGTAGCGACGATGAAGCATACGGCGTGGTGGTCGCCGAGAACGGAGCCGTGGCCTTGACCGGTGGTTTCGAAGGCAACCTTCAAGCGGGAACAACCTCTGGGGTCTCACTTGCCGTAAATTCCATCAGCGGCAGCGAGGATGTCTTCATCGCCTGTTACAGCCCTTCAGGAACATTGCAATGGCTGAGCCGAGCCGGTGGAAGCAACGCGGATCATGGCACCAGCATCGTGAGCGGCGACTTCGGATTCGCCGTGCAAGGCTTGTTCACCAACGGAATTGCATTCCAATCAGCAGGCGTTCCCATCATTCTTGCGCCAGCTGCTGTTTCGAACCAGACGATGGCCTTCGTGGCGACGTTCGACCCAATGACCGGATCCTGCACGAAAGCCGTGATGGCGACCGCAACTGGCGCCATGAACCCTGAGCGCATGGCCACGGACGGTGAGAATATATTCGTAACAGGTACACATCGCGGCAATACCATCACCTGGCGGTCGTCCGAAGATGCGGCGATCGGAGGCAATAATGCAGGCGCGGCCACGATGGCCAACGCCTATGTGACCACCTTCAACACCGCGCTCGATCACAAATGGTCATCGCACGTGAGCAATCCCGGCGATGTGAACATCTCCTGCAATGGTATCGCCTTCGGTTGTGGTCGCATCTATATCACCGGCAACTCGCACGCGGGTTCTACCTATGCCGGCCTGGGCGCTGGTACAGCATCGACCCACGACCATGCATTCCTAGCCGCATTGAACTTGGAGGATGGACAAGGCGCATGGATACACACAGCACAAGGGAATGATGCGCACAGCCAACTGGGCTACGACCTCACCGTGAGCAACGATGGTGACATCTTGATGGCAGGTAGGTTCGTGGATGCCGTGACCTTTGATACTGGTGAGACCATTTCGGGTCCCTCGGGCACCCATGGCTTCGTTGCGCGGTACACACCCACCGGAGACCTGGAATGGGTTCAACCCGTATTGAGCGATGATGCTCTGGACCTTATGGCAGTCGCCGTGCAGGGCCCCGACCAAGTCTACATCGGAGGATCTCTGGAAGGCTCCTGTTCTTGGAATGCATCCACGGCCAACGGTGACAATACCGTCTTCGTGGCGAAGGTCACGGATACGCATGCCAACTCGCTGCAACTTCCGGTATGGACGGCACCAGCTGCGGTGTGCATGGGTTCAGCACCGCTCGATCTGATCATGGGTGTATCCGGCAACGCGCGGGGTTCGGCCACAGCAGTACAATCGAGCACGAACGTCTCCAACGCTACGAGTGTAGTGGGTGCGCCGAATGGGACCGGAGCGTACTTCGTTAACACGAGTTCCCGCATGGTATTGGACCTGGGAACAATCTTGTATCCCGGTGATCGTATCCAGTTGATCGCACGGTCGAACACCGCAAGTCCTTTCACGATGGACTTAGCTGGCTCTGAGACCACTAGCAATTCCGTGCCACTAGCGGCCGGTCTTTCCGCGATCGGTACACGATTCCATGGGATCTGGGTGCGCGTATCCACGCCGACACGTTTCCTCTGGATCAACAATATCAGTAGCAATGCCGGCTACCTGGATGCGGTACGTTGGATGAAGGTCGGTGATGCGACCGGCACCTTCATGTGGAACTCCTCTACGATCACGCACTTCGACCCGGCACTCGCTGGTCCTGGCACACACGCGATCACCTACTCGATCAACGCAGGCACCTGTCCCCTTTCCACGGTACGTCAGATCCAAGTCGTCCAGGGGCCTTCAGGAAACATCACCGGTCCACCCATCAACTGCGCCGGTGGATCGGGAACGTATCAGTTGACGATGGCCAATGCGGACCAGTTCGCCTGGCAGCGGAGCAGTGCAGGCGCCGGTGTTTGGACCACCTTCAATACCACTCAACAGACGCTGGCTCTTTCATACGCAACACCGACTGACATAAGGGTTGCGCTGCGCAACGTTTCGTGCCCGGATGTGATCCATACGGATATCATCACGATCAGCCCCGGTGATATCACACCTCCTACGTTGCCTCCTTTACCCAACATCGTGCAGGCTGCCACAAGCGCATCTTGCTCCACAGCGATCAGCTTGAACGCTCCGCTCGCGATCGATAATTGCACCTTCTGTGACCCGGGAACCGTGCCCGGGTATACCAAGTTGGGGGTCTTCCAAGGCCATGCGTATTACTTGAGCAACAACACTTCCGATTGGATGGCGGCCAACACCGGGGCGACCTCGACCGGTGGGCATCTGGTTTCCATCACGAGTCCAGAAGAGAATGCTTGGATCGCAACACGATCAGGAGGTCTCACACTCTACACCGGCCTGAATGATATCGCCAACGAGGGTCAGTTCGTTTGGACCACCGGAGAACCTGTCTCCTATGACAACTGGGCGGATGACCAACCAGACAACGGTCTCATCCTGAACCAAGACTGGGGCACGATAAACTTCGAGTCTCCTGGTCTATGGGATGATGATGGCGGACTGATCTACACCCCTCGTCGACACATCCTCGAATTCGACTGTGCGGTCTGGCAATCAGCCGGACCAGCATCAGCGGCCAACTTCCCCGTAGGCACGACACCGGTGAGCTTCTCAGCCATGGACGCTCGCGGGAATGTGAGCACGACCACCTTCATGGTGTTGGTCACGGATAACACCCCCCCAAGCATCACCTATCCGAACACTTCGATCACACTTACGAAGTCCAATTGGCCAAGTTGTTCTGTAGCCCTACCTGACCTTACACCGCAGGCGTCCATCGTAGAAGCGTGTGCTGTGACCCGGCATCAGCGGCCAGTTCCAGGCACATTGCTACACAACGATACCACGGTCTGGATCGTGGCGCGCGATGCCAGTGGCAACATGGATTCCATCTCTGTGAGCGTACGCTTGGAGGACCAAACTGGACCTGTTATCACCAACTGCCCGAACGGTCAGTCCATTATTGTAGTCAACGCGGGTGACATCAGCGTACCGTTCACTTACCCAATGCCAACAGCCCAGGACTGTTCACCTGTCATGGCCTCGTTGGTGGCAGGTCTGCCGCCAGGCGAACCCTTCCCATTGGGCATCACTGAGGTCAGGTGGCGATTCACCGATGATGCGGGGCACTTCAGTGAATGCAGTTTCCAAGTCATCGTGGGCGCGAACGATGCTCCCCAGCTCACGTGTCCAACGTTGGCTGCTTTTCCCACTGAACCGGGGCAATGCAGCGCCGTCGTGAACTATACCGCCCCGGTCGGTATCGATGCGCAGGATGGGAACATCAGTGCTGTGCTCTTACCACCTAGTCTGCCACCGGGCCCATTCCCGATCGGCACAACCACAGTCACCTACCGGGTGCAGGATCTTGATGGGAACTCAGCAACGTGCTCCTTCTCAGTGACCGTGAACGACGGGGAAGCGCCATCCATCATTTGCCCACCCTCGCAAACGCTGAACTCGGCTACGACCGAATGCTCGGTCTTCGCGAGCTGGCTGCTACCCCTGGTAGCGGACAATTGTCCGTCTTGCACGCCGACTGCAGCACTTTCGTCCTTCTCCCTGCTTGGGAGCCATGACGGCAAGCGTTACTACATCTCGCTTGACCCCAGCACCTATGATGATGCCGTGGCTGCTGCCCAAAGCATGGGCTACCACTTGGTCTCCATCGGGACAGCGGCAGAGAACGACTTCATTCACGCGTCGCTGAACGCCATTGGGGTGGACCCTGTTTGGATCGGCTTAACGGACGAGATCAATGAAGGCACCTTCCTATGGCATAGTGGTGAGCCACTCCTCCATCAGAACTGGGTTGGTGGCGAGCCGAACAACGTTGGTGATGAGGACGCCGTGATGATGACTGGAGCGGGAGAATGGAACGACGTTCCCGTTGGCATATCCCTGCCTTACATCATCGAAGTCCCCTGTTCCGGACTTAACCTCATCCAGACTGGTGGCCCCACCAGCGGATCGGCTTTCCCAGTGGACACCACCCTGGTCTCCTACACGGTTATCGATGCAGCCGGACGGAGTGCCGATTGCGTATTCAGCATCATCGTTCTGGATAGCATCCCGCCCATCTTCAGCAACTGCCAAACCAATGAGTACCTGACCCTATCGGGGAACGATTGCTCATTGGCCTATATGCTGCCGACCATTCTATCCGATGACGGCAATGCCTGTGATGCCGATACGGAGAACGGTTATCGAACGCAGGTGCTGCTGCACGGCGAGGTGAATCTGATGGACATAACGGGATGGTCCAATATCACTCTTTCCCACGGGATCCATGACTTCTATGAGACCCATACCGACGATGCAGGCAACCAGGCCACCTGCTCGTGGTCGGTGGCGGTGGAGGATGTGACACATCCCGAGGTCGTTTGTCTCCTTACGGACTCCTTCCCCATCAGCCTGGATGGATCCTGTAGCGTGGCATTCCCCGATCTCCTTAGTTACGTCACCGCAACCGACTGTAACGGTGTGTCCATCGACATGCAACCTCCGGCCGGAACGATGTTCTATGGCGATACGCTAGTAGCCATGACCATGATCATCTCGGACAGCTTGGGCAATTGGACACCGAATAACCACTCGATCTGGATCCACGACGACACGCCACCGACGATCACCTGCCAAGACACCCTGTTCGTACCTACTACCACCGGGTGCTTAGGCAACGTGGTGATACCAGGCCCAACCAGTGTTTCGGATGCCTGTGGCTTTACATCCTGGACCGTTGACGCGAACGATGGCCTTTGGCCAGCTGGCGACTCCACGGTGACCTACACGGTCACGGACGGACGCAATAGCTCTGTTTGCAGCATGGTAGTGCGCGTCCTAGACGGTACTCCTGCTATTCCGACCATCAGCGCCAGCGGGCCCACCACGTTCTGTTCCGGAGGCAGCGTCACCTTGACCAGCAGCACGACCGCTGGCAACCTGTGGAGCACGGGCGCCACCACGCCGAGCATCACCGTTAGCACTCCGGGGAACTACACCGTTACGGTGACCGATGCTAACGGATGCAGCGCAACCAGCGCCAACACCACAGTGATGGTGAACCCGACACCGGCAACACCCGTGATCTCCGCCAGCGGACCGACGACGTTCTGCCCAGGAGGGAGCATCACGCTGACCAGCAGTAGCGCTGTCGGCAACCTTTGGAGCAACGGCGCAACCACGCCGAGCATCACCGTTAGCACTCCGGGGAACTACACCGTTACGGTGACCGATGCCAACGGATGCAGTGCCATCAGCGCCAGCACCACGGTGACGGTGAACCCGACACCGGCAACACCCGTGATTTCCGCCAGCGGGCCTACGACGTTCTGTTCCGGAGGCAGCGTGACCTTGACCAGCAGCAGCGCTTCCGACAATCTGTGGAGCAATGGTGCCACGACACCGAGCATCACGGTGAGTACCTCTGATGACTACTCGGTAACGGTGACCGACGGCAACGGCTGCAGTGCTACGAGCACGGGCACGACCGTGACGGTTAACCCGCCCCCCCCTCTACCGACGATCAGTGCCAGTGGGCCTCTGACCTTCTGTGCCGGTGGCAGCGTGACCTTGACCAGCAGTAGCGCTACGGGTAATACATGGAGTACTGGTGCGACCTCCCAGAGCATCACCGTGAACGTATCGGGCAGCTACATGGTAACGGTGACCAATGCCAACGGCTGCAGCGCTACCAGCGCGGGCATGACCGTGACGGTGAACCCGAACCCCACAGCTCCCACTATCAGTGCAGGTGGTCCTCTGACCTTCTGTGCGGGTGGCAGCGTGATCTTGACCAGTAGCAACGCCACGGGTAACACTTGGAGTACAGGTGCGACCACCCAGAGCATCACGACAAACGCATCGGGCACCTACACGTTGACGGTGACCGACAGCAACGGCTGTAGTGCTACGAGCACGGGCACGACCGTGACGGTTAACCCGACACCCCCTCTACCGACGATCAGTGCCAGTGGGCCTCTGACCTTCTGTGCCGGTGGCAGCGTGACCTTGACCAGTAGTAGCGCGACGGGTAACACTTGGAGTACAGGTGCGACCACCCAGAGCATCACGACAAACGCATCGGGCACCTACACGTTGACGGTGACCGACGGCAACGGCTGTAGTGCTACGAGCGCAGGCACCACCGTGACTGTTAACCCGAACCCCACAGCACCGACGATCAGTGCCAGTGGGCCTCTGACCTTCTGTGCCGGTGGCAGCGTGACCTTGACCAGCAGTAGCTCTACGGGTAACACCTGGAGTACGGGTGCGACCACGCAGTCCATCACAGTGAGCACGGCAGGTACCTACACGGTAGCAGTGACCTACGGTAACGGTTGCAGTGCTACGAGCACGGGCACGACAGTGACGGTGAACCCGAACCCCGTTCCACCGACGATCAGTGCCGGTGGTCCTCTGACCTTCTGCGCGGGCGGCAGCGTGACCTTGACCAGCAGCAACGCTACGGGTAATACATGGAGTACTGGTGCGACCTCCCAGAGCATCACCGTGAACGCACCGGGCACCTACACGGTAACGGTGACCAACGGTAACGGGTGCAGTGCTACCAGCCCAACTGTTTTGGTCACTTCCCAGGATGTGACCCCACCGACGATCATCTGCCCATCGAACATCACGGTGATCACCGACCCAGGCTATTGCGGGAAAGAGGTGATGTTCAGCGCTTCGGCCACGGACGATTGTGTCCCGGTACCGACCATCACCTATTCGCAGGTTCCCGGTTCAGTGTTCATGATCGGCGCTCCAACCACCGTTACAGCCTCCGCTTCAGATGGGGTGAACCCACCATCGACCTGCTCCTTCACCGTAACGGTGAATTCGCCTCTAGTCGACTTCGAATACCCGGTCACGACCATTTGCCAGAACGCCGATCCCATCGCCCCGAGCTTCGTTTCCCATCTAGGTGGAACTTTCTCCGATGCCAATCAGTCAGGGACGATCGATGCGAACGGGTTCTTCGATCCTTCTTCCGCCAATGTTGGACCACATACCCTCGGATATGTCTTCAACACGGGTGCCGGATGCGTGCATCACGACTGGTTCCTCATCAACGTGGTGGCTGCACCCGTCATCAACACAGGCAGCTATCCTCCTCTGTGCATCACCGATCCAGTGATCGCTCTTAACGCAACACCTGCTGGTGGTGGTTGGGCTGGACAAGGCATCGTGGGCAACACCTTCGATCCTGCTGTTGCTGGCATCGGCACCCATGTGATCACTTACACTTCTAGCTCAGGAGGTTGCACCGCCACGGAAAGCACCACCATAACGGTGCATCCTACTCCGGCAACGCCCACCATCACAGCCTCTGGCCCCACCACCTTCTGCGAAGGGAATAGCGTGGTGCTCACCAGCTCGGCTGCCGCCTCCTACCTATGGAGCAATGGGGCCACCACCCAGAGCATCACCGTGAACATAGCGGGTAACTACAGCGTAACCGTCCGTAACGGCAGCGGTTGCAGCACGACGAGCGTAGCCATTAGTGTGACCGTGAACCCGTTGCCCCTGGTTACGATCACGGCTGATGGACCTACGACCTTCTGCGGCGGTGGAAGTGTCATCCTTGAAAGTAGCAATTCATCGGGGAATACCTGGACAACCGGTGCCACCACACCGACCATCACAGTGGTGACCTCAGGTTCGTACGCTGTTTCCGTGATCGATGGTAACGGTTGCACGGCAACTAGTAACCCGATCCCGGTCCTCGTGAACTCAGCACCGCAGCCCGTCATCGCGCCCATACCGGTCTTGTGCAGTGCAGGAGGTCCGATCGAGCTTGTAGGCACCCCTTCGACTGGCTTGTGGTCGGGGCTAGGAGTCGTCGGCGCGAGTTTCAACCCGCAAGTGGCTGGACCTGGGAACCATCTGGTCACCTACACGGTGGCACAATCCGGCTGCACTAACAGCGCGAGCATATCGATCCAAGTGGATGAGCAGTTCATTGCACCAAACTTCACCTATGCAGGTGCGCCATTCTGCACCTCGGGCAGTGTCGTGTCACCACCTGAGTTCTCTGCGACTCCGAACCCTAGCGGTACGTTCAGCAACAGTGGTCTTGCCGACTTCAATACAGCGACAGGTCAGTTCAATGCAGGTGGAACTTCCGGGGGCACCTATCAAGTCATCTACACGAGCGCCTCGAACGGAGTTTGCCCTTCCCAGACCAACAGCACCATGGTGCAGGTGAACACAAGTGTCTGGGCTGGCAACGATGCAGCGTTGGTGATCTGCGGGTCCGCTGCTCCTAGTTCGTTGTTCCCCTTGCTCACCGGTGCGAATACCGGAGGAACGTGGACCTCTCCGCTTGGAACGCCACATTCTGGCGTGTACGGCCCAGCTCTGGATGCACCGGGTGCCTATCGATACACGGTCACGGGTCTACCTGGCTGTGATCCTGACACAGCACAAGTGACCGTTTCGGAGACTACAGCACCAGACGGCGGCACATTGGTCGGCAACGCTGAGCATTGCGGAACGACGAACTCGGGCACGCTCATCTTGAGCGGACACAGCGGGAACATGCTATGGCAGAAACGGATCAACGCTGGACCCTGGGTCGACTTCGTCAATGCGACTGCCACCTATACCTATTCAAACCTCGCGATAGGGACCTACTCCTACCGTGTTCTCTTGGATGCACCTGGTTGCCCACAAGCCATCAGCAACACGGTGACCGTGGTGGTGACCGACCCACCCAATGCCGGAACCGCGAACCCGATCCTCGTTTGCGCTGGGACCTCGTTCACTCTTGATGTGCTCGTGATCAACGAAGACATGAATGGCACCTGGACCGATATGAACGGAACCGTGGTCTCCGGGACCGTGATGCCGATGGTGACGACGCACTACACCTATACTGTACCCGGCAACGGCACCTGTGCAAGCGACTCCCGTACGGTGCAGGTAATAGTGGAGCAACGGCCGAACGCAGGCTCCAACGGCAGCCTTACACTTTGTTCAACAGAAGCACCGGTGAACCTATTCAGCGCGCTTGGAGGCACACCGGCTGCGGGGGGAATGTGGACGGGGCCAACCGCGATCAGCGGTGGTCTGTACGACGCAAGTACCATGGACCCAGGGACGTACACCTACACCGTGAGCGGCCAAATCCCTTGTCCCAGTGCACAAAGTGTGGTGGTCATCACTGAAGTGACGGCGACAGCGAATACCACCACGATCAGTGCGTGCGATAGCTACACCTGGAACGTCAATAACCAGGCCTACACCCAAAGCGGAACCTATACCAGCGTGAGCGGTTGTGGCACGCAGACCTTGGTACTGACCATCACGCCGAGCACGAACAACAGCACGACCATCAGTGCGTGCGACACCTACACCTGGTCAGTTAATGGGCAGACTTACACCCAGAGTGGTACTTACACCGATGTGGACGCTTGCCATACCGAGACCTTGGTGTTGACCATCACGCCAAGCACCAGCAACACCGCCACGATCAGTGCTTGCGAGCCGCACATCTGGAACGTCAACAGCCAGTCATACACCCAGAGCGGCACCTACACACACGTCGACGGTTGCCATACCGAGACCTTGGTGTTGACCATCACACCGAGCACCAGCAACACCACCACGATCAGTGCGTGCGACACCTACACCTGGTCGGTGAACGGGCAGACCTACACCCAGAGTGGCACCTACACCGATGTGGACGATTGTCATACCGACACGCTCGTGTTGACCATCACCCCCAACACCGGCAGCACGAGCGCCATCAGCGCTTGTGGCAACTACACCTGGGACACCAACGGGGTCAACTATGACCAGAGTGGAACCTACTTCCACAACGTGGGTTGCGTGACCGACACCCTTGTGTTGACCATCACCCCCAACACCGGCAGCACGAGCGCCATCAGCGCTTGTGGCAACTACACCTGGGACACCAACGGGGTCAACTATGACCAGAGTGGAACCTACTTCCACAA
>Ga0075163_10003528_pt1 | contig 21034 bp, 7 predicted proteins | sample JI1023141ADNA_FD_71478 | JGI IMG/M metagenome (GOLD analysis project Ga0075163, IMG submission 71478) | Wastewater effluent complex algal communities from Wisconsin, to seasonally profile nutrient transformation and Carbon sequestration -... | ecosystem: Engineered > WWTP > Effluent > Algae... | reverse complement strand
CCGCGGCCGCGGCGCAGTTCAAGAAGAAGTCGCCCAAGCGCAAGGGCGTGTCGGCCGCGATCGACGACGACGACGAGGACCTGAAGCTCGGCACGCTGATCGACGAGCAGCTCGCGCCGTTCACCTGGTGGACCGAGAAGGTCGCGAGCGGGCTCGGGCTGCCGGTCAACGGCACGGTCTTCCACTACCACCCCATCCGCTTCATCGAGTACGCCAACTCGGCCCACAAGCACGTCGGCGGGCCGGTCGCGGTCACCGGCAAGGTCCTCGACGACAACGACGACGTCGCCGGCGAGTTCGGCTACGTCGAGGAACCGCCGCCGCCGCCGCCCGATCTCCACTTCAAGCTGGAGAACCTGGTGGACGGCTACGCCGGCGATCCGGACAAGAAGCCATGACCCAGCCCCCGCCCAAGCCCAAGCCCCGGCTGTCGCGGCGTCGCCTGCTGGGCGGCGCCTTGACCGCGGCCCTGACCGCGGCCCTGGTCCCGCGCGACCAGTCCCGCCCCACGCCGCGCGGCGATCGCTGGCACGGCAAGACCCGCTGGATCGGCCACGCCTGACGCCCGGCTCGGCGTGACGCCGGCGTGACGCCGCGCGACGCATCGGCCGGCTCCTCACCGCCCGGCGCGCCGCGACCGGTGTATGGTCCGCCCATGGTCCGTACTGCCATCGTCGTCCTGTCGTGCGCGCTGGCCGCTCCCGCGGCGGCCCAGGTCCTCCCCGACGAACCGTCGGGCGCCGATCCCGGCGCCGGCGGCGAGGCCGAGCTCGACGAGGATCCGACCCCGATCGGCGGCGACGACGACGGCGACGAGAACCCCGACGCCCCGCGGCTCCTCGGCGAGGACCCGGCCCCGGGGCCGACCGCGCCGAAGGCGCGCCCCACCGGCTACCCGCGCGAGCTGGTGCTGCGGCCGCTGACCCTGCCCGACTTCACGTCGGAGATCGAGTTCGGCGCGTCGCTGTACCCGTCGCCGATCGACCTCGAGCTGGGCCTGCGGGCCCGCTACGGCATCACCCGCCAGGCCCAGATCGGCGTGCGCTACGCGATCGGCGGGCTGTACGACGACGGCAAGAAGGACAAGGTCGGCTGGAACACCGGCAAGGCGGTGGAGATCAACTTCACCTACCTGGTGGCCGACTGGATCGCCCCGCGGGTGGCCATCCCGATGTACGTCGATCCGTTCTCGATCGGCATGGTGGTGGGCGCGCCCATGCAGTTCCGGTTCGGCGACCGCTTCGCGATCGTCGGCTTCGAGGAGCTGGTCGGCTGGAAGTTCCAGGGCGACCGCTTCGTGCCCAGCCTCGACAGCGAGCGCGAGAACGAGGCGATCGCCGACAGCTTCGCGACCAACACGATCGCCAGCGACGGCTTCATCCAGCTCGACTTCGGCGCGATCTATCAGCTCGAGGCCAACCTGGCCTTGACCGGCCGCTTCGGCATCACCTTCGACGACTTCGCCGACGACGACACCGCGTCGAACCTCCGGGTCCAGGTGCTGTACACCCCGATCCGCCGCCTCGATCTATCGGCGCTCCTCGGCTTCGACCGCCTCGACGAGGCCGACAACACCTTCCGCATCGCCGGCGGCGTGGCGATCCGGATCTGACGGTCGGGCTCTGACGCGGGACCGCTCCTCGACGGTTGGCCTCGGTCTCCGCCTCGGCCTCGGTCTCCGCCTCGGTCTCGGTCTCGAACTCGGACTCGGTCTCGGTCTCGGTCTCCGCCTCGGCCTCGGCCTCCGCCTCGGTCTCAGTCTCGGTCTCGGTCTCCGCCTCGCTGCCCTAACACGGCGGGCGGGGCGACGGATCGGCCGGCAGGTCGGTCGGCAGGATCTGCCGCAGGTAGCTGTACTCGTCGGCGCAGAACACCGCCGGCCCTTCGCCGGCCAGCTCGGCGCGCTCGGCGAAGGAGCGATCTCCGCCGGTGTCCATCAGGCGGTTGGGCTCGTCGCCGGGGTTGTGGAAGCCCTCGGCGCCGGGGTTGGCCAGGCCCAGCGAGTGGCCGATCTCGTGGGCCAAGGTGGTACCGATGAGCGCGCCCATGGTCCACACCGCGCAGCCGATGCGCTCGCGGCGCCCCGAGGCCGGGCAATCGGCGCCGCCGCGCACCGGCACGCCGCCGGCGAGGTCGGCGGCGACGATGATGTCGCCGCGATCGGGGCGGAACGGATCGAAGATCTGATCGAACAGCGCGTCGGCGCCGGGCAGCGACTCGCCGCGCGCCGGGTGGAGCGAGAAGCCCATGAGCGACTCGATGAAGACCCCGCCGTAGCCGGGGTAGCCGTCTTGCTGCGTGGCGGCGTTGACCCCGCCCAGCCGGTCGTACAGCCGGAGGTTGCCGTTGTCCTTGCCGGGGGTGTTGTCGTAGCCGAACAGCCCCATGCCGTTGGGGTCGGGACCGTGGATCTCGACCTGCGAGAACAGCGCGAAGTCGGTGGGCGGCGCGGTGACGAACTCGATGTTGACCCCGGGGTAGGCGGCGCGGACCACGTCGGAGACCCGGGCCCGGATCGCGGCGTCGACGGCGCGCAGGCCGAAGCCGCGCAGGCTCTCGACGTAGCTCGGCCGGAAGTCGAGGTAGACGACCTGCTTGACCGCGGCGATGCCGAGGGTGACCGCGGTGGTCGGCCCGGTGACGGTGTCGCCGGCGAAGCGCACGATCGGCCGGATCGTGCCGGTGAAGGTCCCGGTGACCGTGCGCAGATCGATGGCCTGGCCGAGGGCGTCGTCGGTCGAGACCACGTAGCGCAGGCGCTCGCCGGCGACGTACTCGGGGATGAGGATCAGATCGACCGGGTTGCCGGTGGGCGCCCCAGTCGGGCGGAAGGTGCCGACCAGCCGCAGCTCGGTCGAGGCGCCGGCCTGGCCGCCGACGAAGCCGCCGCCGACGACCTCGACGTACTGGCCCAGGCTGGCCTGGGCCGGGGCGACGCTGAAGATCTGCGCGGTCACCAGGTCGTAGGCGACGTCGACGGCCGCGGCCCGGGTGGCGCCGCCGACCAGGGGGCGGTTCTCGATCGTCACGGTGCCGGTGAAGCTGCCGCCGCGGATCCCGGCCAGCGCTGGGACGAAGCGGAACCGGCCGCGGTCGCGGCGACCGGCGACCGCCGGGATCACCGGCACCACCTGCTCGGCGACCGGGCCGCAGGTGCTCGAGCCGGTCGGGGTCAGACAGCCGGCGACCACGGCCACCGTGACGCCCTCGCCGCCGCCGAGGAGGAAGCCGTCACCGGCGATCTCGAGCTCGTCGTTGGTGAAGATCACGCCGCTGTTCTCGAGGCTTCCGACCCGCGGGACCAGCGACGGCGCGGCCGCCACGGTGACCGGCAGCGGCGCGCTCCGATAGGTCTCGCCGTCGACCGCCGAGACCACCTCGACCACGGCGTCGCCCACGAACTCGACCGCGGCGACGTCAGCGCCCAGTCCGGCCAGGACCGCGTCATCGACGGTCGCGGTCAGGTGGGTGTAGTCGACGAAGCTCGCCGGCAGGGCGACCTCGACCGCGGCGCCGCCGGCGGTCCCGGTCAGGACCAGGCGGGTGTCGCCCCACTCGGCCTCGACGAAGGACGCCCCGGTCAGGCCGACCGCGGTGCCCGGGATCCAGGTCTCGGGGCCGACCGCCGACAGCGCCAGCCCCTCGAGGGCGACGTCGGGCACGGTCGACGACGCGCAGCCGCCCAGGGCGACCGCCAGCGCCAGGAGCAGCTGAGGGGACACGGCGCGGCTCACGGCGGGGCCAGGATCGAGATCGAGTAGCTGTTCTGCGAGCTGCGCCAGCCGTGGACCGCGACGTAGTACGTGCACAGCGAGGCGCAGGCCGCTGGCGCGGTGAAGCTGTAGCGCTCGTTGGAGCTGGCGCCCTGGCCCTGGGCCGCGGTGCAGGTGGCGGGCATGGCCTCCGAGCACGGCGTGAGATCGACGCCGGCGCTGTCGTAGAAGTGCAGATCGAGATCGCCCGTCGCCGAGTGCGTGAAGGTCAGATCGATCGTGACGGTCTCACCGTTGAACAGCGCCAGCTTGAAGTAGTCGTCGTCGTTGGCGCAGATCTGGCCAGCCTGGGTGAACCCGCCGTAGGTGATCTGCCGGGCCTGGTCACGGTTGTCGTCGGGCTCGAAGCGGTCGTCGGTGCACACCGCCGGGCAGGCGCCGACCGAGCGGGCGTAGGTCAGGGTGTAGTCGTTGGGCGCGCCGGCGCCCCAGGCGTAGACCCGCACGTAGTAGGTGCCAGCGGTCAGGCACCGGCTGATGGTCTCGTTCGAGGTCGACCCGGTCGCCGACTGCAGGCGGGTGCCAGTGCCGTCGTAGAGCACGAGGTCGAGATCGCTGACCGCCATGCCGGCCAGGGTCAGGGTCACGGTGGCGTCGGCGGTGAGGATGATCGGGAACCAGTCCTCATCGTCGTTGGAGCCATCGGCCAGCGGACAGCTCGTGAAGTCGTAGGTGGCGGGGTCGAGGTCCGGCAGGTTGGCCGCGGCCTGGGCCCGGGTGTCGTTGTCCTCGAAGATGTCGTCCTCGCACGGCGGGGCCATCGCGCAGGTCCCGGTGGTCGGCACGCACTGCCGACCCGACGCCCCGTTGACCGAGCTCACCGGGTTGGCCGAGCAGGTGTAGCCGGTGGGGCACTCGCCGGCGACGCCGGTGCAGCCCTGCAAGCAACTGTCGGTCTGGCCGACGCGCACGCAGTGATCGTCGGCGTCGCCGCACTGCACGTCGGCCGAGCAGCTCTCGCACAGGCCCAGGCCGCCGGCGCCGCCCGGGTTGGTGACCCGCATCTGATAGGTGCCGGTGGCCGGGGCCTGGGTCTCGTGATCGCAGGTGCCGGTGTCGTCGTCGTCGTCGTTGGCGACGATCACGTAGTAGAGGTTGGCCGCGGTGCCGGCCGGCTGGGTAGCGACCGGGTTGGGCACGTCGGCCGCCCACACGCCGTTTTGCATCGTGCCGCTGATCAGCACCATCGTGGTCTGGGCCATGGTCCCCAGATCCGGCGGCGAGGCCGGCGCGGTCGTCGAGTAGTAGAGCAGCGGCGGCTGCTTGAGGCCGAGGTCGTCGGTGATCGTGGCGTCGAGGGTCAGATCGACCACGGTCGACTCGTCGGCCGGGGTGTGGGTCACGACCGGCGCGGTGCCCGGGCAGTTGGTCTGGCCCGGCCGGCGCAAGACGATCAGGTAGTTCTTGGGGACCTTGGGGTTGTCGCCGTCGTCGGCGCCCAGCGTCAGGGTGTAGCGATCCTCGGCGTCGATCTGCTCGCGGCTGGGACACCAGTGCCAGACCGCGGCCAGGCCGCTGGTGACCTCGAGGGTCGCGCCCTCGATCAGCGGATCCTCCTCGGTGAGCGCGACCTCGGGCGAGTCCTGATCCTCGACGACGACGTCGAGGTCGAGGCACTGCCGGACCGCGAGATCGAGGGTGGTGCCGCTGCCCAGGGGCTGGCGGAACACCGGCGTGGTCTGATCGCCGACTGCGCTCTTGACCTGGATCGTCACGGTGACGGTGGTGTCGTGGTCGCCGTCCGAGGCGACGAAGTCGAAGTGCCAGGTGCCGACGTCGGCGGCCAGCGGCCGCCAGCGGAACAGGCCGGTGCCAGCCGGGGTGGTGGCGATCGAGGCGCGCTCGCCGAGGTCGGGGACGTCGGAGCGGAAGGAGTAGCTGAGCGCGTCGCCGTCGGGGTCGGTCGCGCGCAGGGTCAAGGTCAGGTCGGCCCCCACCGCCACGATCTGATCGTCGATCGAGTCGAGCACCGGCGCGGCCCCGCCGCCACAGGCCACCAGAGTAGCCAGGAGCGACAAGGCGATCGCGGGTCGCGACGATCGGGGTGATAGCAGCCGCATGATCTCCTCCAGTTGCCGATGGTAACCCAACACGCGGCCGGGCCAACGCAACGATCGGGCCAGGCGGCGACGCGGCCACCGACCGCCTGTGGCCGCGGTCACGGCGCAGAGGACGGGTCAGGCCTGGCACAGGGCCGCGAGGGCGGCGTGGTCCTCGCTGACCGCGAACTGCACCAGGGCGGCGACCGCGGGATCGCGCAGCCCGCTGGCCAGGTCGCTGGCCCCGGCCCGCCCGAGGAGGACCGCCAGCGGGGCGGCCGCGCCGCCGGCGGCGACCAGGCCCGCGCGGTGGCCGGCGTGCTGCAACCCGCGGTGCAGGACCCGGTGGTCGAAGGCCGCGGCGTCGATGGCCAGGGCGTGGGGTCGCAGCTCGGCCAGGAGCCCCGAGGGGATCAGGCGCTTCAGGCGCTGGAGCTGTAGCCCGACCTGATCGTTGTCGACCAGGAGGTAGGGGAGCTCGGGCTGGAACAGGCGCAGGAGCGCGACCACCAGGACCCCGAGCTCGTCCTCGGGCAGGCGGGCCAGGATCGCGAGGTGCGCGGTGGCCAGGCGCAAGGCCCCGGCGGCGGCGAACCGCACCGCGGCCAGGCGATTGCCGTCGGCGATCGCGCTGCCGATCACCAGCGACAGCGGGCTGGTCGGCTCGGCGACCATGGCGTAGGGCTGGCGGCTCGAGATGTAGACGTCGAGCTCGCCGAGCCCGAAGGCCTCGGCGACCTCCTGGGCCGCCGCCGCGACCGGGCTGTCCTTGGCGCGCACGCGATCGCCGCGGGTCACGCCGTAGGGGCGCAGATCGACGCCGACGTGCTTGGCCACGCGATCGCCGAGGAGCGCGACGAGCTGGCGCAGGCCGGCGGACACCGCGGCCGGCCACAGGAGTTCATCGGCCTCGGCCCGGAGCAGGCCGCCGAGGTGATCGGGGGTCGGCACGCTGGCCAGCTCGGCGTCGGCGCCGGCCAGCCGGGCCAGATCGACCGCGGCGCGGTGGATGGCCCCCTGCCCGGCCACCCCGGCGTCGAGGCGCGCCCGGGCGACCCGGGCCAGGACGCGGTACGCGGTGGGATCGCTGCCGGTGGACGCGCGCTGTCGCATCGCCGCGGCGACCATCCCGAGGTGGACCCGGATCGCGGCGGCGTCGCCGGCCGCCTCGTAGAAGCGGATGAGGGCCGACAGGGCGACGTCGCTGTCGGGCGCGGCGTCGACGGCGAGCTGGTACGCGCGCTCGGCCTTGCGGCGATCGGCGAAGCCCTCGGCGAAGATCCGACCGACCCGGTGCAGGTGGGTGACCTTGCGCGCCGGCACGGTCTCGTTCTTGACCAGCCGCTCGCAGGCGCCGAGGGCCATGCGCCACTCGCCGGTGGCGATCCCGAGATCGGCGAGCCGCTCGAGGGCGGCCTCGTCGTCGGGGTCGTGGGCGAGCACGCGCTGGAAGGCGCGGATCGCGGCCGTCGGATCGGGCAGCCGATCGGCGTACACCATGCCGAGGCGGAAGTGGATGTTGCGCAGGACCCCCGGGTCGCGCTCGAGGCGCGCTCGGGTCTGGAGCGCGTCGGCGGCCTCGCCCCACGCGCCCTGCTCCCAGGCGATGTCCGACAGCGCGGCGATCGCGCGCAGGTCGGCCGGGCTGTGCGAGACGATCGCCCGGTAGTGGCGCTTGGCCCGCTCGCGATCCTCGAGGAAGTTGCGGGCCAGCTCGGCGATCGCGCGGTGCAGGCCGATCTGCTCGCCGAGATCGGGCTCGACCTCGAGGCGGGCCTCGAGCAAGCCGGCCAGGGCCTCGTGCTCGCCCTGCTCGTCGAGCAGGAGCCGCAGGCGGATGAAGGCGTCGAGGTGCCGGGGATCGGCGGCCAGGGTCTCGCGCAGCGCGTCGACGGCGCGCTCGCCGGCCAGGGCGCGATCCATGAGCGCGACGCCGGCCAGGTGCCAGAGGCGCGCCTTGGTGGCGTCGTCGTCGGACAGCCCGGCCTCCTTGATCGCGGCCTCGGCGAAGTCGACCCAGAGCTGACCGCGAAGCGCAGCGTCGCGCCAGCCCTCGAGGGCCGGGGCGTAGCCGCCGCGCAGCTCGTTGGCCGCGCGGAAGTGCGCGAGGGCGTCGTCGAGGCGACCGAGGTCGGTCAGGGTCTCGCCGGCCCGGGTCAGGAACGCGGCCTGGGTCCGCGGATCGGCGGCGAAGTACTCGGCGACGGCGTCCTCGAGGGCGACCAGCTCGGGCGAGGCCCCGCCGCGGCGGACCAGGCTCTCGAGGTGGAACAGCGGGCGGCGGGCCCGCGGCGCCTCGGCGAGGATGCCCTGGTAGACCGCGCGGAGCTCGTCCTCGGGCCGATCGAGCCGCTCGAGGACCAGCGCGCGATCGAGGGCGAGGGCGATGCGATCAGGGCCGGCCGGCTCGCCGGCGAGCTGGCGCTCGCGCAGGGCCGCGAGGTCCGCCCACCGCCCGGCGCCGTAGGCGCGCTCGAGCTCGCGGACCACCGCCAGCCGCGAAGGATCGGCGGCGATCACGGCTTCGATCGAGATCAGCGCGGAGGCGTCGTCGCCGCGCAGGCCACGGTCGATCGCGGCCAGCGCCTCGTAGGCGTCGGCGCGTCCGCGATCGTCGCCGGCTTCCTCGGCCAGGCGGAGCTCGGCTAGCGCCAGGGCGGTGATCGGGCCAGCCTCGCCGACGGCGTAGGCCACGCGCTTGAGGGGCTCGGCGGCGAGCGGATCGTGCGGCCGCAGCTCGAGGGCCTTGGCGAGGAGCGCGAGGGCGCCCAGGCCGTCGCCTTGGGACGCGAGGTGCTCGCCGTCGCGCACCAGGCGCGCGAAGCCGTCGCCGCGACTGCCGTCCTGGCGGGCCACGCGCGGCGCCGGGGCGGCGTCGCCCAGGCGTCGGCGGGCGGCGGCCAGCGCGTCGTGGACGAAGGCGAGCTCCGGATGATCGTCGGCCAGGCTGGCCAGGAGGGTGGCGGCGCGGCCGGGATCGGCGGCGCGGTCGAGGTAGAGCCCAGCGGCGCGGAAGCGCAGGAGGGCGGCCTCGATGGGCGCGCGCGCCGCGATGGCCCGCGCGCGCTCCTCGTAGGCGGCGGCGACGTCGCCCCATTGCCCCGCGGCGGCGCCGAGGGCGACGGTGGCGGCCAGGCGACGGGGATCGTCGCCACTGACCTCGCGGACGATCTCGTCGACGGTGTCCCAGCCGGCGCCGGCGGCGGCGGCGGCGCGCGCGCGGGCCAGCGCCAGCGTGGCGGCGGCGGCGGGCGACTCGGCGGCGGCCTGGGCGCGGGTCCACGCGGCGGCGATGGTCGCCGGGTCGCCGGTCGAGGCCGACAGCACCAGGGCTCGGGCCAGGGCGACCGCAGGATCGCCGCCGGCGTCGATGACCTCGCCCCAGGCGGCCAGGGCGCGGGCGATCGAGGCCGGATCGTCGGGGGTCGCGGCGGCGTCGGCGGCCGCGGCCGCCCGCCCGGTCCACAGCCGCGGCTCGACGCGCTCGTCGGAGCGCGCCGCGATCGCCGCCAGGAGGGCGGCGCGATCCGCCGGGCGCCCCACCGCCCCGAGGACGTCGGCCCAGGCGTCGGCGGCAGCGGGGCTGTCGACCTCGGTCGGAGATGGCACGAGCGCGGCCGCGGCGGCCAGGTCGCCCGCGGCGGCGAACAGCGTCGCCGCGCGGACGCGATCGAGCTCAGCGCCAGCGCCCGCGCTCACGCGGCCCTCCCAGACCCGGGCGGCGGCGGCGAACTCCCCGGCCGCCAGGTGGCCGTCGGCGAGGGCAGCCTGAGCCAGCACGTCGCCGGGCTCGGCGCTGAGCGCGGCCCGGTAGCCGGCGGCCGCGGCCGCGGCGTCGGGCGCGCGGTGGGCGGCCCACAGCGAGGCGGCGCGACGCAGCGCCGGATCGACGGCGCGCGCGGCCAGGGCGGCCAGCTCGGCGGTCGGCGGCTCTGTGCCGGCCATGGCCCGGCCGAGGACCGCGGCCTGGACCGTCGGATCGTCGGGAGCGAGCGCGGCGGCGCCGTCGAGGAGCGACGGCTCGGCGGCGGCGCCCTCGAGGAGGAGCGCGGCGCGGACCGCGGGCTCGGTGACCCGGTCGGCCAGGGCCGAGGTGGCGGCGGCCGCGGCGTCGCCGCGCAGCGCGCCCAGGTGGCCGGCCAAGGCCGAGGGATCGGCGGCGACCGCGGCGGCGAACGAGGCGGTGGCGCGCGGGCGATCGCCCTTGCGCTCGGCCAGGTGACCGCGGGCGGTGTCGACCGCCGCGCGCAGCGCGGGATCGGCGATGACCGCACCGAGTCGGTCGAGGGCCTCGTCGAGCTCGTCGGCGCGGCCGTCGAGGAAAGCCAGCTCGAGCTGGGCCAGGAGCGCGCGCACGTCGCCACCGGCGGTGTCGAGGAGCTCACCGACCGCCACCCGAGCCAGGTCCTGCTCCGAGGCGGCCATCAGCAGATCGACCCGATGCAGGGCCAAGGCCCGGCGCTCGAGGGGCCCGGCGACCCCGAGCTCGACGTCGAGGTGGGTCGTGGCCTCGGCGAGATCGCCGGCGCCGCGCGCGATCCGGCGCAGACCGCGCAGCGCCGCGGTGGCCCGCGGATCGGCGAGGAGCGCGGCGTCGTAGCTGGCGCGCGCGCGCTCGCCGTCGCCCAGGCGCTCATACAGCCGGCCGGCCTCGACGCGCAGGACCGCCTGCTGGTGAGGATCGTCGATGGTCTCGAGCTCGCGCTCGAGGCGCAGGATGCCGCGGGCCGCGGCCTCGCCCGGATCGAAGCCGGTGGTCGGATCGACCTGCTCCGGCAGCGCCAGCGCGTCGAGGTCGAGGCGCGGCAGCGCCGACGCGAAGAGCGCTGCCGGCAGCGCGACGGCGGGCGCGATCGGCGACAGCGGCACCGGCGCCGCGGCGGCGGGCAGAGGCGCGACGGGAGCGAGCGGCGGCGTGGGCGCGGACGCCGGCGCCGAGCCGACCGGGGCGACGGGCTCGGGGACCGCCAGCGCCCGCGGCGGCGGCGGCACGCCGATCTTGGTCTGGCCCGAGGCGTCGTCGGCGAACGGGTTGGCGACGACGACGGGCGGCGGCGGCGCCGGCGGATCGTCGACGACCGCGGTCAGCTCGACGTCGAGGTCGGGCTCCTCGGCGCCGATCGCGGGGAGGCCCGCCCCGTCGGCGTCGAGGGCCTCGTCGAGGGTCAGGGCGGCCGGCGCCTCGGGCGGGGCCTCGAGCACCAGCTCGTCGACCGCGGCCAGCGCGTCGTGGGCCGCCGCGGACGCCGCCGAAACCGGGTGAGAACCCGCGCCGGCGAAGGCGCCAGACTCGGCGATCGGCTCGGGCACGGCCTCGACCACGCCATCGTGCAGGAGCGCCGCGATCGCCGAATCGGCGGCGGTGGGCGCCTCGGCGGACAGCTCGACCGCCGCCGGCTCGTCGGCCAGCGGCTCGTCGACCGGCGGCTCGTCGACCGCCAGCTCGACGGCGACCGGTTCGTCGGCGACCGGCTCGTCGACCGCCAGCTCGACCACCGCCGGTTCGGCGGCGACCGGCTCGTCGGCGATCGGCTCGTCGACCGCCAGCTCGACCACCGCCGGTTCGGCGGCGATCGGCTCGTCGACCGCCAGCTCGACCGCCGGCGCCGCCGGGGCGACCCGGGCGAACCCCGGCGAACGCTCGCCGACCGGCGTGACCTCGTGGCCCGCGAACTCGGCGATCGCCGCGTCGAGGCCGAGATCGTCCTCGGCCGGCGCCGGCGCGCCGACGTCGAGGGCCAGCTCGGGCTCGTCGTCGATGGCCCCGACCGCGACGGGCCGCGGCGCCGGCGCCATCGCCGTGGACGGGCGGTCGCCGGGCCGGCGCACGACGTTCGACGTCACCCGGCGGGCCGAGGCCGGGGTGCCGGTCACCTCGTCGTCGTCGCCGCCGATCTCGATGTCGGCGTAGAAATCCTCGTCGGGGACGACCGGCTCAGGCGGCGGCTGGTAGCCGGTCGCCGGGGTCGGCCGCGACTGCCGCGGGTCCTCGCGCTGGGCCAGGCGCTCGAGCTCGCGGATGTCGGCGACCCGGGTCGACTCGGGCCCGGCGAAGCCTCCGGTGCTCTCGGGCCGCTTGCGCGCCGGGGGCACACCGCGCCGCACGATCGACGGTCCCGCGCGCGGCGGCCGCTTGGCGGCGGCGCCGGCCTCGGCCAGGAGCTGGTCGTCGGGGTCGAGGATGCGCGTGCGGTTCGCGCGATCGAACGTGTCCTCGGACGGATCGCGGCCGGGGTCCGACAGCTCGTCGCGGCGCGGGGTCAGCCCGCGATCCATGGTCTCGTCGATCTCGAACAGCTCGGGCGCCGCGCCGGCGACCCGGGTCTCGTCCGGGCTGGCCCGGTGGGCCTCGCGCCGGAGCTGGTCGAGCTCGGCCGCCGAGGGCGCGAACGGATCGTCCTCGGGCTCAGCGGCCTCGAGCAGCGCCTCGGGCCGCACCGCCGAGGTCAGGACCTCGTCGTCGTCGAAGGAGGCCACCGCCGAGGTCGGCCCCAGCTCCTCGATCGGCGGCAGCGGCGGCGGCTGCCCGAGCAGCGAGCCCAGGGCCTCTGGCGGGCCGCTGAAGCCGAGATCGGAGAAGTCGGTCTCGTCGACGACCCGGGCCGACATCGGCGTCGGGCTCGGCACCGGCGTCGGCACCGGCGTCGGGGCCCGCGGTGGTGGCGGCGGCTGGGTCCGCGGCGCGGACCGGCGCGGCGAGGCGCTCGGCTCCGGCACGCGGGTGATGACGGTGACCGCCTCGACCGCCGGCGCGACCGGGCGCACCGTGACAGAGGTCGGGGCGTCGGCGACGGTCGGGTCCACCGGCCGGGCCGACACCGTGGTCGGCGCATCGAAGGCGGCAGGCGACAGCGGCGCGGTCGTGACCACGGTGGCGTCGTCGAAGCTCGGACTGGCTGGACCCGCGACCGGCGGTCGCCCGGCCGCCGGCGCCGCCCGGGTGACGACCGAGGTCGGCCCGTCGAAGGTGGCGTCGCTGCCGGTGGCGGGCGGCGCCCCCGGGCGAGGCGCCGCCGGCGCCCCCGGGCGAGGCGCGGTCGGCGAGACCGTGCGGGTCACCTCGTCGTCGCCGCCGTCGAAGGCGGCCGCCGGCGCGCCGAACAGGCTGTCGTCGACGTGCAGGGCGTCGAAGGTCTTGTCCCAGGCGTCGAGCTCGGCCAACAGATCATCGCCGAAGCCCGGCTTGTCAGAACCACCGGTGGTCATCGAGCTCCTCCCGTGACGCGCGCGCGCACCGCCGCGTGAGCCGCCGACACCGACCATCGCACGAGGTCGAGGGCGGCCGGGTCGAGGGCGCGGCCGCCGCGGCCGACGTCGAGGGCAGCGAGGGCGACCCCGAGATCGCCCCCGACGGCCAACCCGGCGCGATGGGTCGCGCCCAGCATGGCGGCGCGCCAGCGCGGCAGGTCGACCAGCTCGGCGACCCGCGGTCCGAGGGCCGCGACCGCCTTCTTGTCGCGGCGAGCGATGTGCTTGTCGATCAGCCGGGTCCGCTCGGCGAGGGCGGCGTCATCGCCGGCCACCGCCTGCGCCAGCGCCGGCGGCGGCGCCAGACCAGCGACCCGCAACCCGGCCACCACGTACCACGCGACCTCCGGCTCCTTCAGCTCGGCCAGCGCGGCCGACGCGTCGGCGAGCTGCTGGACCGCGCGCCCGAGGGCGAAGCGGGCCCCGGCGGTGGCGCCAGCGGCGACGTCGCTGCCGCAGCACAAGATCGGCGTGTCGGCCGACAGCACCCGCGCCTGACCGGCGCGGGCATCGCTGACGTAGAGCTCGACGTCGCCGACGCCGAAGGCCGCCAGCGCCGCGGCCAGGCCCTCGTGCTTCTTGCCCAGGGCCTTCAGCGCGATGCGATCGCCGCGGACGAAGCCGAGCTTGGCCGGATCGATCGCCAGGGCCGCGGTCACCGCCGGCGCCAGGGCCCGCCACAGCTCGGCCGCCACGCCGCCGGCGCTGGGTGGGCGCAGCGCCGCGCGGGTCTCGGCGTCGAGGAGCTGCCGGGACAGCGGCGGCTGCGGCCGCTCGCGCCCGGCGGCGATCAGCGCGCGCTGCTCGGGCCGCGGCGCGCCCAAGGCCTCGAGGCCGACCAGGGCTAGCCACTGGCCATCGCGGTCGCCGGCCCAGCCGAACACCGTGGCCAGGCGATCGTAGAGCGTGAACGCGTCCGGGGTGGCGTCGATGGCGCGGCGGAGATCGGCGATGCCGCGGGCGAGGTAGTCGGCGCGGGCCGACGGCCGCTGGCTGGCCGCCAGCTCGACCTGATCGCGCAGCACGTCGAGGTTCTGGGGATCGAGCCCGCGGGCCCGCTCGAAGGCGGCCAGGGCCTCGTCGGGATCGCGGCCGTGATCGCGGGCGACCCGCCCCAGGCGCAGCTCGTCGCGCGCCCGCTCGGCCGCGCCCGGACGCTGGCGCGCGATCTCGCGCAGCTCGCGCATGACCCGAGGCCAGTCGCCGGCCTGGGTCGCCAGGCCGACCAGGCGCTCGCGCAGCGGCAGCTCGCTCGGGCGCTGCACGATGACCCGCTCGACCTGCTCGATCGCGCCGACGACGTCGCCGAGATCTTCGGCCAGGGTCCGGGCCAGCACCAGCTCGGCCTCGGCCCGGGCCGCCGGCGCGGTCTCGACCGCGAGGTAACGACGCCACAGCTCGGCGGCGGCCGCGGCCTCGCCCAGCTCGCCGGCCAGCTCGGCCCGGCGCCGCAAGGCGTCGCCGTGCTCCGGGGCACGGGCCAGGAGCGCGTCGAGATCGTCGGCGGCGCCGCGCTGATCGCCGACGGCGCGGCGCAAGGCGGCGCGCTCCGACAAGAGCTCGACGGCGGCCGCCGGTGGGCCGGCGCCATCGAGCCAGGCCAGGCGCTCGGTCAAGACCTCGACGAGCGAGCGGACGTCGCCCTTGCCGCGCAGGTGGATCATCAGGCGATCGAACACCGGCGCACCTGGATCGTCGCGCAGGATCCGTCGATAGACCGCGACCGCGGCCGGGATGTCGCGCCCGGGGCCGCGACCATCGAACAGCTCGGCGGCGCGGACCAAGAGCTCGCGGCGGGCCTCGGCGCCGACCGTCAGCTCGGCCAGCGCGACCGCGGCCCGGGCCTCGGTCGCGGCGTCACCGCCGCGGGCCGCCAGACGCAGCAGCGCCTCGAGCGCGCGGACGTCCTTGTCGTTGCCGCGCAGGACCGCCGCCACCGCCGCTGCCGCCTCGCGGAGGCGGCCGGCCGCCTCCAGGGCCTCGGCGCGATCGAGCTCCCAGCCATCGCGCGCCGCCGGATCGTCGGCGAGGGTCGAGCGCATCGCCAGGACCTCGGCGCGGGCGAGCAGGCGATCGACCGCGGTCGCGGTGTCCTCGCCAGCGGCCGGCGGCGCGGCGACCGCCTGCTGCTCGGCGGCGACCAGGAGCGCGCCGACGTCGTCCGGCGCGACGGAGCGCGCGGCCAGCACGCGCGCCATCGCGGCGTCGTGATCGCCAGCCGCGGTCGCGATCGCGGCGCTGCGCAGGTGCAAGGCCGCCGCGGCCTCGGGCATCGTGACCTGCGCCGCCAGGCGCGCGAAGGCCTCGGCCTGGGCGACTCGATCTTGGCGCCGCGCGGCGACCAGGGCCGCGCCCAGGAGCGCGCCGGCGCTGGCGGCGCCGTCGACCTCGGCGGCCGCGAAGGCGTCGGCCGCTCGATCGAAGTCCTCGAGGACCAGGGCGTGGAGCCAGCCGAGGTCCTCGTGGAGCGCCGCGGCCAGCGCCGGCTGACCGGCGGTGCGCGCCGCCAGCGACTGCGCCGCGGCGATGCGGGCCACGGTGTCGCCGCGGGTCGCGGCCAGGCCGAGCGCGGCCAGCGCGGCCTGGGCGCCGGCCACCGAGCCCGGCGGGCAAGCGCCGTCGGCGCGGACGAAGGCCTCGGCGGCGTCGTCGATCTCGCCGGCGCGGACCCGGGCCTGGGCCCAGGCCAGGGCCGCCGCGCCGCTGTCGTCGGCGGCCAGCTCGAGGGTCCGGACCACGGTGCCGTGATCGCCGACCGCGGCCGCGGTGCGGACCGCGCCGGCCCGACCGTGGACGTCGTCGGGCGCGCGCTCGAGGAGCGCGCGGTACACCGCCAGCGCGTCGCGCGGACGCCCGAGGCGATCCTCGTAGAGCCAGGCCGCCTCGCGCAGCGCCGCCAGCACCTCGGGACCGTCGGCGAGGCCGTCGGCCTGGGCGCGCAGCGCGGTCGCCAGCTCGTCCCACCGCCCGGCCCGACGCAGGGCCGCCAGGAGCGCGCCGTGCGCGAAGCGATCGTCGGGCCAGTCGGCGACGGTGGCGCGGTAGAGGTCGATCGCCAGGTCGGTGGCGCCGGCGGCCTCGGCCAGGCGGGCGGCGGTGACCCGGGCGTAGCCGCGGCGCGCCGGATCGCCGTCGCGGCCGGCCAACGCTTGCAGGTGCGCGAGGCGCTCGTCATCGCGGCCGAGCTGCTCGAGGGCGGCGTCGATCCGCCAGGCCAGGGCCAGATCGTCGGGGGCGGCCTCGGCCTGGGCGCGATCGACCGCCAGCGCGTCGGCGACCCGTCCCGCGGTGCGGTAGAGCCGGCCCAGCCGGGCGGCGGCCTCGGGGCGCCCCGCCAGGAGCGCGGCGGCCAGGTCGATCCGTCCGGCCCGCTCGTGCAGCTCGACGGTGGCTTCGAGGGCGACCGGATCGTCGGGGGCCAGCTCTCGGGCCGCGCCGAGGGCGTCCTGGGCACCGCGGTCGCCGCGGTCGCCGCCGACGTCGAAGGCCCAGGCGTGGGCCGCGGCGAGGTACGCGGCGAGGGCCGCGGCCGGCTCGGGCGCTCCACCCGCGCCCAGGGACTCGCCCAGGCGGGCGGCGTCGCCGGCCCGCTGCCAGGCCTCCGCCAAGGCGGCCGGATCGCCGACGCCGAGGGCGTCGCGCTCGCGCAGCGCCACCACCGGCGCCCAGCCGGGGGCGGTCGCCTCGAGGCTGGCGAGGACCGCCAGCGCCGGGTCGCGCCGGCCGGCCCGCAGGAGGGCGTCGGCGCGGCGGATCGACAGGGCCAGGGCCCGCGCCGGATCGCCTTCCACGGCTTGCCAGCTCTGCACCAGCTCCGCGAGTTCGTCGTATCGCCCGAGTTGCTCGGCCAGGTCAGCCAGGTCGGCCAGGAGGATCGGCTCGCCGGGCGCCGCCGCCATCGCCGCCTGGAGGTAGTCCCACGCCCGATCGCCGGCGCCCAGCGCCTGGGCGAGCTGGGCCTGGCGGCGCCGGATCGCCACCACCTCGAGGCGCAGCGCCGCGGCCCGGCCGGGGGCCTGGCCAGGGCTGGTCGCCGACAGCGCCGGGTCGGGCGCGCCGGCGGCGGCGGCCCGGGCCAGCAGATGCTCGGCGCTGGCGTCGAGGGCGAGCAGCATCTCCTCGCGGTCGCCGGCCAGCTCGGCCAGGCGCAGGCGCTCGCGGTCGACCCGCTCGCGATCGACGCCCAGCTCGGCGGCGCGCACCAGCAACTCGCGCGCGCGATCGAGATCGCCGCCGCGCTCGGTCCAGAACCGCACCTGATCGAGCAGGTAGACCAGCTTGCGCTCGGGGCGGGCGCTGGCTTCGGCGAGCTGGGCCCACAGCTCGACCTGGCGCGCCGGATCGTCGGCGACGCGCTCGAGCGCCAGGAGCGCCGGCGCCGACCCCGGGGCCAAGAGCACGGCGTCCTCGAGGGCGGCCCGGGCGTCGTCCTGCTGGCCGAGCTTGTCGGCCAGGACCGCCGCCTTCTCGATCGCCAGATCGGCGCGCTCGTCGTCGTCGATCGCGAAGCGCGACTCGGCGTCGATGAGCTTGATCAAGTTGGGCCACAGGCCGCGCCGGTAGAACACGCGGCGAATCGCCCACAGGTTGGCGCGCAGCGACGGATCGCTGGCCAGGGCGCGCCCGAAGGCCTTGACCGCGCGGGCCTCGTCGACCAGGCGGCGCTCGCACAGCTCGCCGAGCTCGTAGGCGACGTCGGCCACGCGCTCGCGATCGGTCTCGATCTCGAGGCGCCGGGTCAGCTCGGCGGCCCGCTCTTCCCAGGCAGCCTCGCCGAGATCGCCCAGGGCGCGCTCGATCGCGGTCGGCGATTCGAGGCGATGCTCGATCGGCAGCTCGATCGGCGGAGGCGGCGACGACGGCGGCGGCGGTGGCACCGGGGGCTCGGGCAGCGGCACCACACCCGACACCTCGGACACCTCGCCGAGATCGACGGTGTCGATCGGGATCGCGACGTCCGACACCGGATCGTACTCGGGCGCATCGTCCCCCGCGTCGGCCGGAACCGCGGGCGCGGGCGCGGCCGCCGCGACCGGCGGCGGCACGGGCGGGATCGCCATCGGCGGCGCCGGCGGCCGGACCGGCGGGATCACCGCCGGCGGGCGAGGTGGTGGCCGCAGCGACGGCACCGGCGGCAGCGGCGGGCGCCGCGGGATCGCGATCGGCGGCGGCGCCGCCGGCTCGGCGTCGACCGCGACGTCGTCCATCGACAGCTCCTCGTCGTCGCCGACCTCGACCGCGACGCCGTCGTCGCCCTCGACCGCGGCCCCGCCGTCCGGGCCGTCCGCTGCGGCCTCGTGCGCGGCGACCTCGTGGAGGACGCCGGCCGCGGCGCCCTCATCCTCGTCGAGGCTGGCCATCAGGGCGTCGATGCGCGACGCCATCCCGGGGGCTGGCGCCGCGGCCGGCGCGGGGTCGGCCCCCTCGACCTCGCGCTGGTCTCCTGCTCCTGCCGTATCTGGCGCGCCGGGCTCCGAGGGGTTCGACACCGCCTACCAGATCACACCGGCCCCGCCCCGTCGTCAACGGAACCCGTGGACATAGTTGGACGTTGTTCCCCGACCGGCGCGTTGACCGGACCGGGCCGGCCGACTACACCACGGGTCGTGACCGCCTCCTCGCCCCTGTCGCTCGGCGCCTCGCCGCTCACCCTCGACGACATCGCCGACGTCGCCCGCCGCGGCCGCCCGGTCGCGATCGCGCCCGCCGCCCGCACCGCCATGGCCGAGGCCCGCGCCGCGATCGATCGCGTCGTCGCGGACGGCGACGCCGCGCCCGCGGTCTACGGCGTCAACACCGGGTTCGGCGCGCTGGCCGAGGTCCGGATCTCCGCCGACCAGGTCCGGCAGCTCCAGGTCAACCTGGTCCGCTCCCACGCCGCCGGGGTGGGTGAGCCCCTGCCGCGCGACGCCACCCGCGCGATGATGCTCCTGCGGGCCGCGGTCCTGGCCACCGGCCGCAGCGGCGCGCGCCCGGCCATCGCCGATCGGCTGTGCGCGATGCTCGACGCCGGCATCCACCCGATCATCCCGCGCCGCGGCTCGGTCGGCGCCTCGGGCGATCTCGCGCCCCTGGCCCACCTGGCCCTGGCCCTCATCGGCGAGGGCGAGGTCGAGCACCGCGGCGCGCGGGTGCCGGCCGCCGCCGCCCTGGCCGCCGCCGGCTTGTCGCCGCTGCCCCTCGAGGCCAAGGAGGGCCTGACCCTCCTGAACGGCACCCAGCACATGACCGCGATCGGCGCGCTGACCGTGCGCGACGCCGAGGACACCTGCCGGATCGCCGACCTCGCCGGGGCCATGTCCCTCGAGGCCCTGAAGGGCACCGCCGCCGCCTTCGACGAGCGCGTGGTCGGCGCCCGCCCCCACCCCGGTCAGGTCGCGGTCGGCGCGCTCCTGCGCGCGGTCCTGGCCGACTCGCCGATCGCGGTGTCCCACGCCGACTGCGGCAAGGTGCAAGACCCCTACTCGCTGCGCTGCATGCCGCAGGTCCACGGCGCCACCCGCGACGCCCTGGCCTACGGCCGCGCGGTCCTCGAGCGCGAGGCCGCGAGCTCGACCGACAACCCGCTGGTGTTCGCCGGCGGCGTGATGATCTCGGGCGGCAACTTCCACGGCCAACCGGTGGCCCTCGCGCTCGACTTCGCGTGTTTCGCGATCGCCGAGCTGGCCAACATCAGCGAGCGCCGGGTCGAGCAGCTCGTCAACCCGCACCTGTCGAGCGGCCTGCCGCCGTTCCTCGCCCCCGACTCCGGCCTCAACTCCGGCTTCATGATCGCCCAGGTCAGCGCCGCCGCGCTGGTCAGCGAGAACAAGGTGCTGTGCCACCCGGCCTCGGTCGATTCGATCCCGTCGTCGGCCGGCCGCGAAGATCACGTGTCGATGGGCGCCCACGCCGCGCTCAAGCTGGCCCAGGTCCACGATCAGGTCCGCACCGTCCTGGCCATCGAGCTCCTATGCGCGGCCCAGGGCCTCGACCTGCGCCGACCGCTGCGCTCGACCGCGATCCTCGAGGCGGTCCACGCCGCGATCCGCGCGACCGTGCCGGCGATGATGGTCGATCGCCCGCTGGCCCCCGACATCGCCGCCGTCCGCGCGCTCATCGACGATGGCACCCTGCTCGCCGCGGCCAAGGCCGCCGGCGCTCCCCTGTGAGGCTCCCATGACCGACGCCCCGATCATCCGCGCTCCCCACGGCACCGCGCTGTCCTGCAAGGGCTGGCCGCAAGAGGCCGCGCTGCGCATGCTCATGAACAACCTCGACCCCGACGTCGCCGAGCGGCCGAGCGATCTCATCGTCTACGGCGGCCTGGGCAAGGCCGCGCGGTCGTGGCCCGACTACCACGCGATCGTCCGCGAGCTGCGGCGGCTCGAGGGCGACGAGACCCTGCTGGTGCAGTCGGGCCGCCCGGTCGGCGTGTGGAAGACCCACGACGAGGCGCCCCGGGTCCTCATCGCCAACTCCAACCTGGTCGGCCGCTGGGCGACCTGGGAGCACTTCCGCGAGCTCGATCGCAAGGGCCTCATGATGTACGGCCAGATGACCGCCGGGTCGTGGATCTACATCGGCACCCAGGGCATCTTGCAGGGCACCTACGAGACCTTCGCCGCCGCCGGCCGCACCCACTGGGGCAGCGACCTCACCGGCAAGCTGGTCCTGACCGCAGGCCTGGGCGGCATGGGCGGCGCCCAGCCGCTGGCGGTGGTCATGGCCGGCGGCGTGTGCCTGGCGATCGAGATCGATCCGACGCGGGTCCAGCGCCGCCTCGAGACCCGCTACCTCGACGAGGTCGCTGACTCCCTCGACGACGGCCTGCGCCGGGCCCGGGCCTACGCCGCCCAGGGCCAGGCGCGCTCGATCGCGGTCATCGGCAACGCCGCCGACGTCTACGCCGAGCTGGTGCGCCGCGGCGAGCTGGCCGATCTGGTCACCGATCAGACCTCGGCCCACGATCCGCTGAACGGCTACATCCCGCAG
>Ga0075163_10003527_pt1 | contig 21036 bp, 13 predicted proteins | sample JI1023141ADNA_FD_71478 | JGI IMG/M metagenome (GOLD analysis project Ga0075163, IMG submission 71478) | Wastewater effluent complex algal communities from Wisconsin, to seasonally profile nutrient transformation and Carbon sequestration -... | ecosystem: Engineered > WWTP > Effluent > Algae... | reverse complement strand
ACACATTTGTCTAACATTTTTAATGAAGATATAAGCAACAATATAGCTTTATGAGAAGGTCGGTTTTTGAGTTGATAAATCTTTTCTACTGAATTAGCATTAAATGGATCGCAACCCAGGCCATAAAATGTATCTGTTGGAAAAGCTATCACCCCTCCATTTTTGATAATTTGAGCAGCTTGGTTAATTTCTAGTGTAAGTTCAATAGTATTCATAGTATTTATGTTAATAGATAAAATTACTAGTCGTCAAAATCCTTTAATTAAGCGCTTTCGCGATGTTCGCCAAGGTCAAGAACGTCACTTAATTTTAATTGAAGGAGTTCGTTTGATTGAAGAAGCAATAAATGCACAACTACATTTTGAAGTTGTTGTTTATACAGATCGCTTACATAACACAGAACGGGGTCAAAAACTCTACGATCAACTCTTAAAGCTTTCCTGTAGAGGTGCTCTAGTAACAGAACCTATTATGTTAGCGATGTCTGATGTAAGTTCACCTCAAGGAGTGGCTGCAATAGCACATCTTCCTTATGCTAGTATGGATGATGCTATTAATAAACCTGTTCCTTTAGTGGTGATTGCTCATCAATTACAAGATCCTGGAAATATTGGCACAATTATTCGCACTGCTGAAGCAGTAGGCGCAGATAGTTTAATAACTACACTTGGAACAGTAAACCCTTTTAACTTAAAAGCATTACGAGCAGCTATGGGAGCAGCCTTCCGATTACCAATAATCCTAAGTATTAAAGTACCTCAAGTACTTGAGTTTTGCCAAACATCAGGACTGCAAATAGTTACTGCTAGTACAAAAGGCCAAACAGAATATACAAAATTTGACTGGAAACTACCAACAGCCTTAATACTTGGTTCAGAGGCTGATGGAATAGATAAATTTATAGAAAAAGCAGCAAAAGAAAATATTTCTATCCCAATGGCAAAACCTGTAGAATCCTTAAATGTAGCAACAGCAAGTGCGATTTTACTTTATGAAGCAGCAAGACAAAGACAATTTCAATTTTCTGAAGTTAGTTAATACTTCATTTCCTTACATAAATTTAATAAATAAAGGTTGCATTGACAGTAAGGAACTTGCGTGTAATACTAATTTTGCTACAGCAAGTGACAACTTTTTTAGATAAACAACCAAATATATAAATGTTTTTCTATATTGTCACCTAAGATGGATTTGTTAATAAAACTATCCATCTGTTTCGATCACTACCCAAATGTGCCAGTCAACAGCTTCTTAGCTTCCCCCGAGCTTGATTCTAGTTACTGGCACCCGTTTTTGGCTTATACTTAAGTATCTTTATAGGGAATAGTAGTCTTTATTTTAGAAAAACACTTTTCTTTAATATTAATAAAACTATACAAACCCCCTAATTAGCTAAAATTTTTAGAATATAGAATTTAATAATTAAAGTATTTTTTCAAAAATGCTAAAATGTTTCTTTGGAGTCTAAATCTAATTTAGAGTTGGTAACTTTAACCTAGTTTCTTCCTAAAATAATTATTTATCATAATAAATTTTGGTAATAATCACCAAAAATCAAATCTTTTAGGAGAAATCTAAGCTGGAGCAACAATTATGTATTGTCCCTTTTGTGGAACTGATAACGCAATAGATCAAAAGTATTGCCGCAATTGTGGGGCGTCTTTGCCTACAACAACAGTAACCAAGCCCCCTACTAAAGCACATAACCCTGTTTCTAGTAGCACTAATCCGCGCCCTTCTGGACCATTTGTCCCCCCTGCTCCTCCCAGTTTACCTAAACGTAGTAAACCTCTAGAGCCAATTTTACCAAGCCTTGAAGAGATGGAAGATCCAGGAGCTACCAACCTATCTTATAAATTGCCAGGTTTTGCTAAACCTAGTTCACAAGCTCAAGCTTCTAATGACATAGTGGACAATTTTTATGAAACCCAAGCAATGGGTAATATGATAAATTCCCAAAACTCAAATAAAAACTCTAAACCTGCTCCTAATGTTGATCTACGAACAGTAGAAATGAATTCTTTGCCTCAAGATGAAGACTTAAAAAGCACTAGTGTTGGTATGCCTATAGCTAATTTTCCTGGCGATAATATGAATAAAGCTAATCTTGGAAGTAAATCAGAAGAATACTTTCCTACAGTACTAACACAACCTAAACCACCTGAATCTCCTGAGGAACAATTACGTTTATTAAAAGAATTAATGGAAGCTGGCGGAGAATCTTGGAAAGTCCCTCCTCCTGCACCACCACCGCCATCAACACCAGCAACAGAACAGACATTAAGCATGGGAGCATTACCAAAACCTGCTGAAGCTAATAAAATCGATAAAAAAGCAGCTCTAGCAGCTACTGAACTTGCCAATAAACCATTTGATCAAACTCTTACTAGCAATTCTCCTAGTAAGTCTCACCCTAAAGCTGGATTTGATCAAACTCTAGGTTCAAATCCTGTTTTATCAAAAGAACCACAAAAACCGCCTTCTATACCAGCTATACCAAAAGTAGAAGATATGCCTTTTGATAATATCCCTAAGACTCTAACTATGAAGGCTGCACCAAGAGGAAATAAAGAGGATTTTTCTTATCCAAACTTAGAGAATAGTAATAGTCCTGAAGAACCCACACCTGACACTATGCAAATGCAACGCCCTACGGAAAATAAAGATATTGCATCTGCATTAAATTCTTGGTCTTCAGATGTAACTAACCCTTGGGGATCTCCTGCACCATCTTTATCTCCCCCTCTAGGCCCAGATGCAAGAACAGAAGCATTAAAAGCTCCTGCTCCTCAACAAGAAAAGGGTAAATCTAAAAAAGATGCTTTTAAAACCATCTCTGTTGGGCCACGTCTTCAAAAACCAGGGCAAAAAGATTTACCAACTAATCCTCTATCAGGCCCAAGTGCTTTTTTAGATGATGCAGATCCTAATAAAACTGCTATTTCAACAGCTTATACAGATCTTATACCACAGGAGAAGCCTTTACCAAATACCGCTCCTATTTCTCTTTCAACAGAACCAATAGAGTCCCCAGCTATAACATCTAAAGTTTCTGCTCCTGCTCCTAATCAACAGCTTATTCCTCCAAGCATCCCTGTTCCGTTAGATTCAAAACCTGCAGATATAAACCCTCCTATAAAAACTACCAAGCGTTCCTTAAAAATACCTTTATTAATAGGTCTAATACTTATTCTAGTAATTTCTATTATTGTTATTGCTTGGAAATTAATTGAAACTATTTCTGCACCTCAAAAAGCAATTGCTACTCCAACATTAAAACCTACTCCTATTGCAAGCCCTAGCCCTGTTGCAACACCTAGCCCTATTGCAACACCTGAAGTGGCTACAACCCCTGAAGCGGTGGCTGGTACTGAAAATATGGTGCTTATTGCTGGTGGTGAATATAAAGTTGGTAGTAATGAGCCTGGGCCAGATAAAGATACTTTTTCCTCACCTCAACATACAGTAACTATATCTGCTTTTTATATGGATATATATGAAGTTACAAATGAGCAATATAGTAAGTTTATTGAAGCATCTGGATATCCAGCTCCTAAAAATTGGCAAAAGGGGCAATATCCTGGTAAAGCTCAAGATCCAGTAGCTAATGTAAGTTGGGATGATGCACAAGCCTATGCTAAATGGGCTAATAAACGTTTACCTTCAGAAGAAGAATGGGAAGCTGCTGCTTCTGGTCAAGAACATTTTCTTTATCCTTGGGGAAACAACCCTGATACCAAACGTGCCAATTCTAAAGAATTTGGAGCAAAATCAGTTCGTGCAGTTGGTTCTGTTAAGACAAGTAAAAGTTCGTTTGGTCTTTATGATATGAGTGGAAATGTTTGGGAGTGGACTTCTTCACCAGCAAAACCCTATCCAAATTCAAAAGATCCTAAAGCTACAGACCCACAACAACAACGTATTTTCCGTGGTGGTTCATTCCAAGATACAATAAGTTACTGTACAACTACTTATCGTGGTTATGAATCTGTTAAGCTTACTTCCCCAATATTAGGGTTTCGCTGTGCTAAAGATGCACCTAAAAAGTAACTTTTAAATTTGCTATTAACTTAGCTAAAAAGATAGTAAGCCTTAAATTTCATAGTCTTTACCAGCTTCAGCTATTAATATGTTTTCATGTGCTAAAGCTAGTAATTCTTCTGTTATTTCAGTTAAATAGGCTGGTTTGATATGGTAAGCAAAGGTTAATATATTTTTTCCTATCTTTTGGTATTCTGCTAGTAATAGCTCTGGTGAAAGATGTCCATATCTATTAGCCATATCACTTAATTTATTAGGGTAGGAACACTCAATAAAAGCAGCCTTTAATGAGTCTAAATTTTTAGCAATCCCCCATAACTCATCTGTACTGGTTGTATCACCAGAAATAACTACTGCATTTTCTTGATTTTTAATTATTAAACCTATAGTAGGAACAGTATGATTTACTGGAACAGCAGTAATTTCTAAATCACCTATTTTTATTGGCTGTCTAGGAGTAATTGCCTGAAACTGTAAGTTAACATCATAGCCATTCTTAAAACTAGTAAAGTCTGGCCAAATAACATTATTAAAAATATGTTGATGTAAAGCTTGTATAGTTTCTTCTATAGCATAAACCAAAATAGTTTGGCTCATTTCAGTGAAAATATTATCTAACATTAGCGGTAAGCCAGCCATATGATCTAAATGAGCATGAGTAATAAATATATGGCGAACAGCTAACTGACTACTTCGACTAAGTGCTAGTGGCAAAGCACCAGCATCTACTGCTACTTCATCATTAATTAAAAAAGAAGTCAGGTATTGTTCTTTTTGATTGTTTGCTCCACCACCTGGCAACAGTTGTATCTTCATCAGACTTCGGCACAAAAGACCACAGACTTAAGCTGTAAGAAGGTAGTGCCTCCTCCATCTTTTTGGTTGTATAAGAGAAATAAGAGAAATAAAACTCACTTTTCCTATATAGATTTGTTTATTTTTACATAAATAATCCTAATTTTTAAGACTAGGTATCTAGTTATAATTTTTCTCTAGGACAAATTACGAAATCAATAATACGCAATCTTGTTTTGATAAGCGTTATCTATAGTATTCTATTTGCCTTTCTGATGCAATGCTCTGAACAATGAAAGTAAGGAAATTTCTTGTCTAGTGAAGTAGTTTATTTATTTTTTTATCTTTATTTTATCTTTATTTTATCTTTATAGTAGATTACTTGACTGCAAAGACAGCCTAAGTTAACCTAGGCAAGGTAGTTAAGAGCTAGTTGGTCTATTTTAGTTATCACTAGGAGACACCCTATGGCATCAAATGACAGTCAATTAATGGCTTTACAGGAATTTTTATCTGAAACAATAAAAGCTAATTATTATCTTTCCTTTGACGATCTCAACCCTGAACAAGTAGTAGAACAAATTGCCCAACAATTATTAGAAAATCGTTTTGAGTGGCTTGATAATACTATCTATATCCCAAATTTACTTACTGTATTAGCTCCTGGTAGTACACCAGATAAAATAGAAGAATTAGAAGTTATTTTTAACTCTGTTGTTTTTATGAAGTATCTTTATGAATACATGACAGAATCTAATTATAAGCTTTTTGATTTTGTAAAAGTAGAAGTTGAGCCTATTGCCCAACCACATCAACATATTAGCTTAAAATTCTTTTGGCCTTCTCCAGAAGAAGTAAGAGAAGATTTTACAGTCTTACTAAATAAACAAGAAGGTAAAATTTTACAGGTTTTTGCACCTAAGTCAGAAATTCCTTTATTAGCTAGATTGTCTGCTCTTAATGGAGAGCCTTATAGAGTAGATTATGTAGTAACTAAGCAAGTAACCTATTTAGGTAGATTAAGAAATGTTACTGATAGGGAAACTAGTCATATGATCCGACGTAATGATTTTATCTTTGCACGTCATCCAGATCCTATGTCAATTAACAGCTCTGTTTCACGTCTACATGCCAAAATTGTTTATGAAGAGGGTCGTTTTGCTCTCTATGATACTGGAAGTGCTAATGGAACCTCTATCATAAGACAAGAAGAAACAATTGATCTACCTAGAGCAGAAATATCTGGACAATATCTAGAAAATGGGGATTTAATAGTACTAGGATCAGCACAAGTTAAATTTAATTTAATTTCCCCTCAAGAAGCGTCTAGTTTAGTCTCAATGCCACCAGAAAAACTTGATTCTGATGATGCTGATAAGCATCAAGATAATTTATATAAAGGGGCAGATGATACTTTTTCAATGTCTAGGCAGGACTTGCTTAAAAGTCTAAATTCGCAAGAAAACTAAATCCCATTAGTCTTTTGATCATAGTGATATTGCAAATGATACATTACTGCACGTAATGCATCTACATTAGCCCGTAATTCTGTAAAAAATACTCTGTCTAAAGGACAATTTGCACCTAAATCATCAACTACTATCTGTAGAAGCATTACCATTTCTTTTGATAAATTTAGCATTTCCTGATGTAGTAAAGTTGAAGCATCTTCAGTAAAAGCAAGTAACTCATCATAATGTGAGTCTGGCAAAGCATCTAATATAGAATTTGAACTATTTATATCATCTGTAGAAGTTGAATTATTATCATCTGTAGAAGTTAGGTTATTTACATCATCTGTTAAAGCTAGATCCATTAAGGTGTTTTGAGCAGACAATTCAGACGAATCATCAGAAGCATTCTTATTTTCAAATTTCTCTTCTTTAAGCTCTAAACTTATCATTATATCTTTTTCTAAGACTTGTTTTGCTTCAGAATTAGAGCGAGCATTACTACTAGCAACACTAGCTTCTAGTGAAGGAAGTGGACTTGTTTCCCCTTTTACTTTCCCGCCAATTAAGTGAGCTATATTAATATTACTTCTTAGGTGTCCTGTGATATTACGAGCTGGCTCACCAGCAAGTAAAATAGCGGCTTCTAATTCATGTTCACTAGCATTTTGAAATACATTTAGAAATTCATCTTCTGTAACAGCGCGTACAGCTAATTCTAGTTCCCTAGCAAATGTCATCATAGAGTCAGGTCTATCATCAGGTTTCTTTGCTAGAGCACGACGCACTACCCCATCTACTAAAGGGTGAATATCAGAACGAATTTCATACATTGGAGGAGGAGTTTCTTTAACTTTTTGGTAAACAATGGCTGAATAAGTTTTAGCATTAAAAGGAACTTTACCTGTTAGCATTTCATAAAGTACTACTCCTAAAGCATAAACATCTGTACGTGCATCTACTTCTTTATCTTGGCATTGTTCTGGAGCCATATAATGAGGAGTGCCTAAGACATAACCATGGCGAGTTAAACGACCAGAAAAGTCATTTATTGGTTGTTCTCCGCCTAGTTTAGCAATACCAAAATCTAAGACTTTAACAACTTCTTGCCCTTGATCTTTATGTAGAAAGATATTATCTGGCTTAAGGTCACGATGAATTATGCCTCGTTTATGTGCAACAGCCACAGCAGCACAAGCTTGCTGTATAATTTCATTAGCTTCAGCTAGAGAAAAAACATAATTTTGTAAAATTTTGTCTCTAAGAGATCCTCCTGAAAGAAACTCTGTTACCACATAAACCATACCATCTGAACAAATTGAAAAATCCAAAATGGCAATAGCATTAGGATGGCGAATATGCATTGCTGCAAAAGCTTCGCGGCGAAAACGCTCAATGGATGTTTTATCTGTAGCTAGGTGACTATGCATCACCTTTAATGCAACTGGTAAATCTAATTGAATATGCTTAGCTCGATATACTGATGCAGTACCACCTTTAGCAACTTTTGATTCAACTAGATATTTGTTATCTATTACCTCTCCAATTAAAGGATCATCCTTGACCACCCCTTCAATATTTACAAGGCGATCCCCATCTGAAGGACAAAAAACAATCCCTGGCTCAAATTTTTGTTTGCATTTTGGACATTCTTTCATAATCTAAGAGCACTAGTATACCATTTTGTTACTAATACAACACTAATTAAACCCTACAAATAGGTAAACTTAACAGCTTACAAACAAAAATTTAGCCGCCAAATAATAAACTTGACGGCTAAATCATTTATTTTATTAACTCTGACGCTTTGTTTATTGAATACCTGTAGGGCCAAAGAATAGACCGCTATTAGTACTACCACTACCACGTCCAGCAGCACCAAACATTAGCTGATTAGTAATATCTACAATGCGATTATTACCACTATCAGCAACTATTATTGCTCCATTACTATTATTAATTCTTACCCCTTCTGGGCGATTAACTTGGTTTAGAGCAGTTCCAGCACTAGCTACAACTGAAAGGAAAGTACCAGTACTAGTAAAGCGTTGAATTCGATTATTACCACTATCAGCTACAATGATATCACCTGAACTAGGATCAACAGCAACACCCTTAGGCTGATTTACTGCACCTGGTACAACTCCTAGCCCTGCAAATACCATTAAGAATTGTCCTGTTGAAGAAAACTTCTGAATACGGTTATTCAAAGTATCTGCAACATATAGACTTCCACTATTATCTAAAGCTAGTCCTTGAGGTTTATTAACTGCTCCTGCTGTAACTCCAGCCGCAGCAATTACCCCCATATATGTTCCAGTAGCACTAAATTTAAGAACACGACTATTTCCAGTATCCGCAACATAAAGAACATTTTGGATATTGTCAAAAGCTAAACCTTCAGGAGCACTTACAAATCCTGGTAAAGCACCTGGACTAGCAATAACTTTAATAAATGTTCCTGTTGAGCTAAACATCTTCACAGAATTATTACCAGTATCAGCTACATAAATTTCCCCAGTATTACCATTAGAAGTAGTACCTTGAGGTTGATTTAAGTTTGATGGCCCAGTACCTGGTACACCAAAAGCAGTAAATCCACCTGTACTAGGATCAAAGATCTGTACTCGATTATTACCAGTATCAGCAATATAGAGTTTTGGATTTAACCCTGCACCAGCAATAGAACCTGTACCAGTTACCATTACTGACCCACTACCACTATTACTAGTAATAGTAGTTGTTGCAGTCTTCATCCCAGCAGTTGTAGGACGAAATACTAAGGTTACTGTAGTAGAAGCACTTGGCCCTAAAGTTGTACTAACTGGAGCCATAGCAGAAAACTGTGTGCTATCTGTACCAATAAATGTAAATGGAGGAGTGAGAGTAACTGTACCAGTACCTGTATTTGTAACAGTAACATTCATATTAGCACTACCATTAACTGGTACTGTTCCAAAACTAAGTGTAGTTGGTGAAACTTGTAAAGATGGAACAGGTGCGCTAGCTAAATTTTGAGGATCACTAGGAGTGATTAATGCAAAATCTGTAGCATTATTATTAGTATCTAATGTACTACCATCTCCACGACCAGGCTTACGTTCATAACTACGATTTAAATTACTTGAACCAAGTGAAGCTAACCTTGCACCTTCTCCAAAAGCAGAGCCAGCACTTAGACCAACTTGATCAAGAATCATTCCTGTAGGCATAGTAATTGCGATACCACCATCATCAGTAATACCTGTACCATAGGTTTGATTTCCTGGAACAGTACCACTATAACCAGCAGAACCATTATTAGTAAATAAGAAGTGTGATCTAGCTGGTAACATTACACCTGCAGCAATTGTTGCACGTACACTAGTTGTACCAGCATTGTTTGAACCTCTAAGTTGCATACCACCAATACTTATTGGACTAGAGGTATTATTATAAATTTCAACAAATTCATCATTACCACCACTTGGGCCACGGAAACGAAATTCACTAATTACTAAAGGAGTGTTAAGACTAGCAACTGCTTGTCCTGTACCCATTAAAGCAGTAAATGCTCCTCCACCAGTACTAGAAACATTTAGGCTAGCTGTCTTAGCACCTGTTGTAGTAGGAGTAAATATCACTGTTGCTGTTGTAGAAGAATTACCTGCTATAGTTACACTTGTAGGTGCTCCAACAGTAAATTGATTAGCATCAGCACCAGTAATAGTAAATGGAATAGTTAATGTCACAGTACTTGGACTAGTGTTATTGATATTTACAACCGACATCATGCTCATACCAATATTTACTGTTCCAAAGTTAACAGGTGAAGGTGTAATAGTAAGCGCTGATGTACCACCACCAGTAGTAATATCTGCTGTAGTACGTGGGATTATTTGATAACCACTATCAAATACACTAGTAGTATCAAATTGTGAGGCTAAACCTATTATTGAAAATGTTCCTGTTGGTGTAGGTGTACCATCAATATTAGTATCACTATCAATTCTTAAAGTACCTGAACCAGTAGAGTCACTAATAGTTATATTGCCACTACTACCTGCTGGTGGAATAGTACCACTAGTAATTGTGACATTATTGATACGAATAAGTTTACCTTCTAAAGGCTCTCCAACACCATTATTGCCAAGCTGTGAAAGTGTTACAACTTGTGGGGTTATAGGAGGAATTGTACCTGGAGGTAGTAGCATAAAGTTTGTTTGTGCAGCACCAGGAATAATTTCTGTTAGACCATTAAATTGTGTTAAGACACCAAAAACTTCTACACTATCACCAATATTAAATGGCCCAAAATCTGTAGAAGTGTTAAAAACTGTTATACCGCCTGTTGAGTCTTGAATGTAATACTCAACACCAGCACCACCTCGAAAGTCTATTGAAGTAACAACACCACGCACTTTAACTTGTTGACCAATAAGATCCGGAACAAAGTCAGTTGGTGGTGTGCCATTAGTATTATCTACCATATCAACACGAGCATCACCAATAGGTAAAATAGTAGCACCTGGGTCGGCTGCGCCTAAATCTGGTCGGCTACGTGGAGTAACACTATAGTTACTAGTAAAAGGTCTTAGTGGATCATCTTGTTGGACAATACCAATTAAAGTAAATGGAGTTGATGGAGTAGCAAGCCCAGGGACATTAGTATCTTTATCTACTTTTAATGAAAATGTACCTGTTCCATCGCTAACCATTAAAAATCCATCTAGCGATGCTGGCGATGGAGGAATAGTTCCGCTTACTACTGTAGTGTTTGCAACAGAAACTAGCAGCCCTTCATTGGCCTCAAGACCAGCATTAAGTTGTGCAATTGTTCGAGTAACAGGAGTAACGGTATTACCAGAACTAAGGATTGTAATACCAAAAGGAGAAGTGGTTTCAGCAAATCTTGGAGTAACTTCTAAACGGAAATTACCATCCAACATACTAATCCGCCCACGAACTTCTACTTGTTGTCCAGTAGATGTAGGCTGAATTGCTGGCACACTTGGTTGAGTAGTACGGAAAATATTAATACCTCCAGTAGCATCTTGACCATAATCAACATTTGTACCTGAAGTATTAAAAGTTCCTGTCCCAGCGGTAACTAATGGTTGAATTCGAGCAGCATAATCTAAATAAAGCGGCTCACCATTAGCATTAAGTGCTTTTAAGTTAGCAATTGGGGTGGTACCTGAAAAATATCCATCACTATAAGTGGTGGTTTGGCCTCCAGCAGTAGCACTTACTGTGTAATCTACTCTAGTACCATTTGCTTGAGCAGGAATAGTTGCTTGGTACATATTACCGCTTACTAAAGTCATATTAAGCGGGGTTTGAGCAGTACCATTAAGGCTAAAATTAAGTGTAACAGTACCAATAGGTGATTCTCTATCATTAACTCGTGCAGTTACTACAGCGGCCTCTGTAGAAAGCGGCACAGCAGGATTAACAGTAGGGTTTACTGTAGGCTTAAAGTCTGTAGTAACACCATTAGAAGCTGTATCAATATTATAGGTATATTGTGCAGCAGAAATCTTTGCACCATTATCATCAAAACTCTTTATGGAGTAGTTGGTCATACCATTGGTTTCTAACAGAATGGTTCCATTGCCACCATTACCAAAAGCTGCACCACTAACACCTTGTACAGTGGTACGAGTATCAGTAGGAGGGCTGGCTTGAGTTTGGAAAAATATTGGAAATGAGCCTGGAGCAGGAACACCTGTACCATTAAACACATTACCATTAGTAGTAGGAGTGTTTAGATAGCGGTTAACAACTTCCCTATTAGGATGACCAAAGGTATTTGTTTCACCAATTTGAGCAAAAGCAACCTCTGCTTTAGAAGCAGTTAATAAGCGCTGATTACTAGATGTTGTACTACCATGATGACTAAGTTGAATTACATCAACGTCGCCTACTTGTTGTCCAACAAATGTTTCTACATCTGGCCCACGTGCGGTTGAAGTACCTCCACCGCCTGTTAAGTCACCTGCTACTAAATAGTCAAAATTATTATATTCAATAAGTAACGCAATACTTTGACCATTAATATCATCAGTATTAATTAGTACTGAACCATTACTTTGTAGGTTTCCACCAGCAGCAACACAAGTAGCACGCATTCCGCCACCTAGATCAATTACTGTGCCTGGTTGGATTTGTTGACGAGTAACACCAGGGCGATTAGTAGCTGTTTTATAACTATTAAAAGCTGATAATGTTCCACCTGGATTAGGTGGCACTACATTTACTCCATCCCCATTATCATAAGCAATACCAGAAACACGGTTTGCATTTAATACTTCTGTTATTCCAGAAATATGATCTATGTGATAGTGTGTAACTACAGTAAAATCTATAGTATTAATGCCAAGTGTATTTAATAAAGGAATTAATTTAGTAGTTCCACCTCCATTAGGCCCACCATCAACTAATAGTGTTTTTCCGGTTGGTGAAACAATTAATGTACCTGCACCTTGTCCTATATCAACAAAATAAATTTTTGCAGTACTTGATTGAGCTGTGACTTTAGGAATAATAGGGTTACTAGGTAATATACTCCCCATTAATATCACAGCCAAAACGACTGCACTGGCCAAGACCAGTAACCATCTCATTATCTTCATGCATCTCTCCATTTATAGTTAAGGCAATTTAGGTAAAATTTTAAGCAAGTTCTATAAAACTTTCCCTAGACAAACCTTTTATTTTTAAAGTTATTTAGTTATTTTTAACAATTTTTGATCTACGAAATATATTTTAGGTAATACTATATAGCTGTCAAAGCTAGTTTCTACATAAACTACTATGTTTTAAGAAACGAGTTTTGTAGAATCTATCATTTTAGCAAGAGATGGTTTTATCTACAAATAATTTACAAACAATTTACACTTTGCTATTTCGTCTTTCCACTAAGCCACTGATAAACTAAAATAATCTCTCTTTATTAGATAGAAAACCTACTTTAAAAGTCCATGAGGAGCGATAAATGACAGAGCATTTAGCACGGCCACTAATCCAAGCCGACCCAGAAATTGCCGCAGCAATCTATAATGAAACTGGTAGATTAGATAGTGGTTTAGAAATGATTGCGTCAGAAAACTATGTTAGCGAAGCAGTATTAGAAGCCCTAGGCTCAGTCTTTACTAATAAATATGCAGAAGGTTATCCTGGCAGGCGTTATTATGGAGGTTGTGAGTATACTGACGTAGTAGAACGTCTAGCACAAAATCGTGCTAAAGAAATCTTTGGGGCAGACCATGTTAATGTTCAACCACATTCTGGTGCTCAAGCTAATATGAGTGTTTATATGGCAATGTTAAAGCCAGGTGACACTATTTTAGGTATGAATCTATCACATGGGGGTCATCTTACTCATGGACATCAATTAAATTTCTCTGGTAAGTATTTTAATGTTGTAGCTTATGGCGTTAAGCAAGATACAGAACAAATTGACTATGAAGGTCTAAGTAGCCTTGCACATGAACATAAACCTAAAATGATTATTTGTGGAGCAAGCGCCTATCCTCGTATTATTGATTTTGAGCGTATTGGTAAGATTGCTCGTGAAACACAAGCTTATGTTCTAGCTGATATTGCTCATATTGCAGGACTTGTAGCAGTAGGACTTCATCCTTCACCAGTACCTCATATGGATTTTGTAACTACAACTACTCATAAAACCTTACGTGGCCCTCGTGCTGGAATGGCAATGTGTAAAGAAGAATTTGCTAAAAAGCTTGATAGTGCTGTATTTCCTGGTGTTCAGGGTGGCCCACTTGTTCATGTTATTGCAGCAAAAGCTGTTTGTTTTTTAGAAGCCTTGCAACCTACTTTTAAGGACTATCAAACTCAAGTAATTAAAAATGCAGCCACTTTAGCCAGTAGCTTAAAAGAACTTGGATTTCGTATTGTTTCAGGTGGAACAGATAACCACTTAATGCTAGTAGATGTTTTTGCTAAAGGTATTACAGGTAAGGCAGCGGAAAAGGCTTTAGAACATGCTGGAATTACTGTTAACAAAAATACTATTCCTTTTGACCAAAACCCTCCTTTAGTTGCTAGTGGAATTAGAATTGGTACACCAGCCTTAACAACTCGTGGAATGGGTGAAAAAGAAATGCAAACTATAGCTACTTGGATTGCTGATGTACTAGCAGATCCAGAAAATAGCGCACATTTGCAAAATATTAAAGCAGAAGTACAAAAATTGTGTAAGAATTTCCCTCTCTATACCAAACGTTTAGCGGATTATGAACAAGCAAATAAAAATAGCGTTTAGGCTTAAATAATTATAACTATGAAAAAAGAACAGATAGCTGACATTGTGCAACAAACAGTAAGTTATTTAGAACGTACTGGTGCTGATCGCCTGGCGCAACAATATCTCCATTTTGCTTTGGGGAGTTTTGCCTCTGGTTGTGAAGTAGAACTAGCTGATTATTTAGCAAGATATGCAATGCAAGATCAGCTTTTTACAACAGAAACAGCACAGCTTTTAATCTATCGAGAAAGAACCATTATTGCCTGCTTTATTTTGGATTCTCATGCTAATTTAATTGGTCGTCCTGACCCAGAAACCCGATGTTATCCAAATGTTGATTTAGAGCTTTTTGATACTAGTGCTAAAATCTCTCGCCGTCATGCACAAATCTTTTCTTTGGATGGTCGTAATTTTTGGGTACAAGATTTAGGTAGTTTTAATGGTACTTTGTTAAACAATACTCGCTTAACTCCAAATCAAGCTCAACCCCTACATGATGAAGATGAAATAGTGTTTGGTAATATTGCAGTAACCTTTAACTCTCCAATAGTAGGCAAGGTTTCCCCTAAACCCCCTGTTTCATCACAAGATTCAAGTGATGATGATACCCCTTCTTCAGAAAAACTCTTGATAGATACTAGCGATATAGATACGGTAAATTAAGTAGTGGCAGCCCTATGTGGCTGCCCTTCTTTAGAATTATGGCAATAATTATTAAACCGCCTACCCCATTAACTTTTGATAAAACTATTAAAAGTATTTTCCTTGCTGGCTCTATTGAAATGGGCATGGCAGAAAACTGGCAAAGTACTTTAGAAAAAGAACTAGAAGACTATAAAGTAATAATTCTTAATCCTCGTAGGGATTCTTGGGATAGTAGTTGGCAGCAAAGTATTAATAACCCTTTATTTTGTGAGCAAGTAGAGTGGGAACTTAATGCTCAAGAGCAAGCAGATATAATTGCAATGTATTTTGCACCTAAAACAAAAGCACCTATTACTTTACTGGAATTAGGTCTTTTTGCTGCTAGTAAAAAACTTTTAGTCTGTTGCCCTGAAGGATTTTGGAGAAAAGGTAATGTTGATATTGTTTGCCATAAATATAATATCCCAATGTGTCAAACCTTATCAGACCTACTTAGTAAAATAAAAACTCTTTTATAAACCAATAATTAGCAATTAATTATTAGGAAACACCTAAACCACGCCAAGAATTACGATTATGCCAATTAATTTTTACTTCTTTTAAGTTTGCTTCCTTAAACCACTCCTCAAACTCTTCTTTTTTAAGATAAAAAGCTGTTGGGGCAATAAGATGATCTAGGACAATAGAATAAATATCTCTAAAACTTAGTCTAGAAATATAAAAAAGGTAATCATTATAAAAAAGGTGTTTAGCCAAGCTAGGTAGAAGTAAATTTATTGGTTTATAAAAAAATTTTACTACTGGATAAAGAATTAAAACTGTTAAAAGCCAAGAAAATAACTGTAATAATGCTCTTGGTAGTTTACTAGTAATATGCTCACGTAGCGGATTAACAAAAGAAATAATCCAACCATTATTTTCTCTTCCATAAACCCAAGCAGAAATTGTGCCTCCCTTATGTAAAACTTTAGTTAAAGAAAGGAAACCTGCTTTTGGATCTGGTAAGTGATGTAGTACTCCTACTGAATAAATATAGTCAAATTCTATTAAGAAAGGTAAATTATAAATATCCCCTTGAATAATATGGACATTTGGAAATTCGCGATTGTTATGAAATGCCACTTCAACAGCATCACTTAAGTCAATTCCAATCACTTCTTTTGCCCCAAACCGTGCTGAACACCAAGAATGACGACCTTTACCACATCCACCATCAAGTATTATTTTATTTTTAAAAAAATCCCTATCAACTGGACAAACCCAATCTAAAAACTGTTGTTCATATATTGGATCTAAATGAGAGAATGTTTTCCAAGCATAGCCAAATCCTGCTGCAGTTTCTTGTTTATCGGGAGAAAGATTATCTGGTAATAAGCGGGGTATACCATTAATTATTGGGTATTTTCGCTGGCATTTTGAGCAAAGCAGTTTACCAGACATTATTTCTTGATCTTCGCTAACTTCATCAGTCAGAGTTAACCTAGCATGACAATAAAGACATCCAATATAATTAAGTAGTTTTAGCTTCATAATTTCTAAAGTCTAACCTTTAATAAATACTCTATAAACTAAATAAACTTATATTTTAATCAATGTATTTATTCTTTTTATTCCAAGGGTTAGCCTAAGGGCTAACCCTTGGCTATTATATAAGTCCCTTTCAGGGACTCAAGAAAATACATTAAACCTTAGTTTACGGAGTAATAAATGTCCGAAAATAAATAATCTTACTTCCCTAGCTTTTTCCTAGCTTTTCTTTATACCAGTCAACAAAATGCTTTATTCCTATCTTTAGTGGCACTTTAGGCTCAAAGTCTAGTTCTCTTTTTGCAAGACTAATATCAGCAAAAGTTGCTGGCACATCTCCAGGTTGATCAGGTAAATATTTACAAATTGCCTCTTTGCCTATTGTTTGCTGAATAATAGCTAGTAATTCACTTAAAAGAACTGGTGCAGAATCACCTAAGTTATAAATTGCAAAGGGTTTTGGCCTATCTAATGAAGCAATTACACCCTCAACAATATCATCAATATAAGTATAGTCCCGCCTAGATAAACCATCTCCATAAATTTCTACAGTTTCATTATTAAAAATTTTACGGACAAATTTATGTATCCCCATTTCAGGTCTTTGACGTGGCCCATAAACAGTAAAAAACCTTAAGCAAGTAATTGGTAAATTATAAAGATAAGAATAATTAAAGGCTAGCAATTCTCCTGAGCGTTTAGTAGTAGCATAAGGTGAAATAGGGCGTTCAATAGGGTCATTTTCTGAAAATGGTAATTTACTATTAACCCCATATACTGAAGAAGAAGAAGCAAAAACAAAATTCTTCACTGGCATTTCACGGCATAATTCTAGTAAATGCAAGGTGCCAATTACATTTACTTCCTCATAAAGTAATGGGGCAGTAAGAGATGGCCGAACACCTGCCCTTGCAGCCAAATGAATAACAGCATCTGGAGCCTCTTTTAGAAAGATCTCTCGTAGGTCTTTAGCATTACGAATATCACATTGATAAAATTTATATTCACCTGCCTTACGAATATCTACTAGGTTACCTTGTTTAATTTTAGGATCATAAAAGTCATTTAATTCATCAACAATTATGATTTTATCTCCTCTATTTAACAAAGCTTCGCACACATGTGAGCCAATAAAACCTGCTCCTCCCGTAACCAGAACCTGCATTATTATCTCCTTATGATATAATCGTGAAACAAAACAAAAACTTTATCATATAAATGCACTAAGTGTTTGGTTATCTTGACGAATAAACAACTTGTAATTTTGAGGAAATTTAATGAAGTCTAATTCTTGGCAAGATTTGGCTAGCACAGCTACTTTAGACACACAAACGTCACGCCCTAATATTTCTATTATCATTCCTGTTTATAATGAAGAAGAAAATGTAGAAGCCCTTCAACTACGTCTTTCTGACATGCTAGCAGAAATAAAAATAGACTATGAGATTATTTATGTTGATGATGGTAGCCGTGATCATAGCTTTGAATTACTAGAAAAGTTAGCTTTGAAAGATTCTAAAATTAAACTAATTAAATTTCGTAAAAATCATGGCCAAACTGCTGCAATGTCTGCTGCAATCGATGTAGCACAAGGAGAAATCATTATTCCCCTTGATGCAGATCTACAAAATGATCCTCGTGATATTCCTAACCTACTAGATAAAATGGCTGAAGGTTATGATGTGGTAAGTGGTTGGCGTAAACAACGGCAAGATACTTTTATTACACGTAAATTACCTTCAATGATGGCTAATCGGCTAATATCTGTTGTTACTGGTGTTTATTTACATGATTATGGTTGTAGCTTAAAAGCTTATCGTGCAGAAATTGTTAAAGATGTACGTCTTTATGGAGAAATGCACCGTTTTATTCCTGCTTTTTGTGCTTTAGAAGGTGCTAAGGTTACAGAAATCCCTGTTAATCACCATCCTAGAATAGCTGGAAAAAGCAAATATGGACTTTCTCGTATAGTAAAAGTTTTTCTTGATTTAATGGTGGTTAAATTCTTAGGCGATTATGCTAAGCGTCCTATTCATATTTTTGGCACTGTTGGGGTGCTATTATGCTTTGCAGGAATATTAAGCAGTGCTGTTACCTTATATGATAAGTTTGTTCATGAAGTTTATGTACATCGTAACCCATTGATTTTACTAGCTATTTTCCTTTTTTTAGTAGGGATACAATTTATTATGGTAGGGTTACTAGCAGAATTAATTATTCGAACCTATCATGAATCTCAAGGTAAAAAAACTTACACTATTGCTAAGACCGTAAATTTGCCCTCAAGTTCTAGTCTCTAAAAATATAAACGTAGATGTGTGGTATTTGTGGATATATAACGGAAAAAGGTAATGCACTTAAAGAACAAGTGCATAATATGGCTAATGCTTTGCGTTCACGTGGGCCAGATGATGCTGGTTATTATGTGCAAGGCTCAGTAGCGCTTGGGCATCGCCGTTTAAGCATTATTGATCTAGAAAGTGGCCATCAACCAATCACTAACGAAACTGCTACTATCTGGCTAGTTTTTAATGGGGAAATTTATAATTTCCAGCCTTTGCGCCAAGAACTACAAGCACTTGGTCATATTTTTGCCACTAAAAGCGATTCCGAAGTAATTATTCATGCCTATGAAGAATATGGTGAAGATTGCGTTAAATATTTTAATGGCATGTTTGCTTTTGCCCTTTGGGATGAAGAAAAACAACGACTATTTTTAGCTCGCGATCGTTTTGGAGAAAAACCCCTTTATTATGCTCATTGTAATGGGGATTTTTGTTTTGCCTCTGAGCCAAAAGCACTATTTGCACATCCTAAAGTTAGCCGTGAACTAGACCTTCGTAGCCTAAGCCGCTATCTAGCTTATGAATACGTACCATGGCCACATTCTATGTTTAAGCAAATACGTAAACTTCCCCCTGCACACTTCTTAATTTATGAACAAGGAGAAATAAAAATATCACGTTATTGGGATCCACAATTTCGCCCAATTACTGGTAATAATGAAGAAGAAATTTCTTATGAACTGCTTAAGCGCCTACGAGAAGCAGTAAAGCTACGTTTAATTAGTGATGTCCCTTTAGGTGTATTTCTTTCAGGAGGAATTGATTCTTCAGCAATTGTTGCAATGATGGCAGAGTTAATTCCTAGTAAACAAATTAAAACCTTTTCTATTGCTTTTGAAGATAAATCCTTTGATGAATCTCATTATGCTCGTTTGGTTGCAACCCATTTTGATACAGATCATTCTGAACATGCTTTTAACCTAGCTGCTCTTTCTGATGTACTCCCAGAAATAACAAGTTATATGGATGAACCGCTTGGTGATGGCTCTTTAATGGCAACTTTCCTTTTAGCTAAATTTACTCGTCAAAAAGTCACAGTAGCACTTGGAGGTGATGGTGGTGATGAGCTTTTTGCTGGTTATCCTACTTTTGCAGCTTTTCGTGTAGCAAACATCTATGAACATGTACCAAAATTTCTTCAATCTGCAATTTCTTGGGGAGCAAATTTTCTACCAGTTTCTACAGACAATTTTAGTTTAGATTTTAAGATTAAACAGTTTCTAAAAGGCTCACGCTATACCAATCCAATGCGCAACCAAGCTTGGATAGGCTCATTTACTCCAGATGAACAACAAGAGCTTTTTTCCTCAGATCTAAATCGTGAATTAGCAGGCTTTAACCCTTACTCAAAATTAACAGAACTAGAAAATGAACATGCTCAAGATAGTCCTCTTAATCGTCTAACTTATCAATATTTTAATTGCTATCTAACAGATAATATTTTATTTAAAGTAGATCGCACTAGTATGGCTTGCTCTTTAGAAGCCCGTTCTCCCTTTCTAGATCATACTTTTGCTGAGTATGTTTGTTCACTTCCAGAACATTTAAGGCTTAATGGGTTAAAAGCCAAATATATTCTAAAACGTAGCCTAATGGGTAAAGTACCAGATGAAATTATAAATCGAGGAAAAAAAGGTTTTGGTATTCCAGTAGCTAAACTAATTTTAGGCGGACTTAGAGAAGATTTTAAGCGTGAATTTGAAGCAGAAAAAATTAAGCGAGAAGGTTTTTTTAACCCCATTTTTACTACTAAACTACTTAGTGATCACCTTACAGGCAAACGAGATAACCGCAAATTACTTTGGACACTTATGATGTTTCAACTCTGGTGTAAAAATTATCTTTATAGTTAACATTAGAATTCTTGCAAAAATGCTTTTTCTAAAAGTCGCGTAGCGACGAAATATCTGTAGCGTAGGACGTAAGTCCTATGTTACCAGTTAATTAGAATCTAGAGTCGCGGTAGCGACGTAAGATTAAA
>Ga0075163_10003526_pt1 | contig 21046 bp, 16 predicted proteins | sample JI1023141ADNA_FD_71478 | JGI IMG/M metagenome (GOLD analysis project Ga0075163, IMG submission 71478) | Wastewater effluent complex algal communities from Wisconsin, to seasonally profile nutrient transformation and Carbon sequestration -... | ecosystem: Engineered > WWTP > Effluent > Algae... | reverse complement strand
CAGCAACGGCCATCAATTCAGTATTGACCTTTAGTGCGTTCTCTGTAATTTCCGGACTATGAAAATATGGATTGAGTCCCATGGTCTGGAAGTTATTCAGTCTTGTTCCCTTTTCATCTATCAGCGCCCAATCGCATTTAGTGGAACCGCTGTCAGCTATAAGTATCATCGTAGTTAGTTATTAAATCCGCAGTAATATTATTTGTTAAACCTCACGTTCATTGCGTGAATCTAACAAGAATTTTATTTCTCTTTAAACTTTTGCAACAAGATCGCACACTCTGGCGGAGTAGCCCGCCTCATTGTCATACCATCCCATTACCTTTACCAGATTGCCATTTGCCGATGTCAATTCTGCATCAAAGATGCACGAATGTAGATTACCGATAATGTCTACCGATACAATTGGATCTGTACAATATTCGATAATGCCTTTCATTGTAGTCATTGAGGCCTCTTTCATTGCCTGATTTATTTCTTCCTTTGTGACATCGCGTTTCAGCACAGCCACCAAGTCTGTCAATGAACCATCTGGCGTAGGTACTCGAACAGCAACACCATCGAGTTTACCCTTCAATTCAGGCAACACTTCACCAACTGCTTTTGCAGCGCCAGTTGAAGTTGGGACCATGCTCAAAGCAGCTGCACGCGCTCTTCTCAAGTCCTTGTGAGGTGCATCTTGGAGACGCTGATCGGCAGTGTATGCGTGCACCGTCGTAATGTATCCCTTTTCAATTCCAAATTTATCATGAAGCACTTTCGCCATTGGTGCAAGACAATTGGTAGTACAAGAAGCATTGCTTATGATGTGATCATCGGCTTTAAGCTCATCATCATTAACTCCTAAAACAATAGTTTTGATACCACCAGTAGCAGGAGCGCTGATAATTACCTTTTTTGCACCTGCGCTCAAATGTTTTGAAGCACCTTCTTTGTCGGTGAAAATTCCAGTTGATTCAACAACAACATCTATGTTCAAATCCTTCCATGGCAATGTCGAAGGATCTTTCGCTGCATATACACGCACCTTGCGTCCATTTACAACAATGCTATCTTCCGTAGATTCAATCTTTACGGCAAATTTTCCGTGTACGCTGTCATACTTAAGGAGATGCGCTAGCGTTTTTACGTCAGTCAAATCATTGATAGCAACAATTTCTACCTCTTCGTTTTGAATCAGATTGCGGAAGCACATTCTTCCGATTCTTCCAAAACCATTGATTGCAATTCTTTTCATTTTATGTTTTTCCTTTCTAAGTTTTTGATCTGATATTAAATGGAGAGAATTCTAGCAATACGCAATTCATCTCTATTCGGCAAGTGACGCTGACTAATAGCTTCAGATAGTGAAGTATAAGTTTCACGATCATTGATGATCCCAATCATTACGTCCTTTCGCCCTTCTAGCAAACCTTCCACAGCCGCCACTCCCATTCTAGATGCCATTACACGATCATAGCATGATGGTGCGCCACCTCTTTGGAGGTGCCCCAGCACAGAAACACGCGTTTCATATTCAGAATACCTTTCAGTCACCTTCTCAGCGATGGCGTATGCTCCTCCACTTTTGCTGCCTTCAGCCACAAGCACTATCGAGCTTGATTTACCGCTTTCTTCACTTGCACGCAATGTCTGCACGAGGTCATCAATACTCATTTCATCCTCTGGAAGAACGATGGCGATAGCACCGGTTGCGATTCCTGCCTTAAGTGCAATGAAGCCACTATTTCGGCCCATTACTTCGACAAAAAACAATCGATTATGTGATGTAGCAGTATCACGAATTTTGTCAACCGCATCCACTACGGTGTTGGTTGCGGTATCAAAACCAATGCAGTGATCCGTTCCATATAAATCATTGTCGATAGAACCCGGCACTCCCATTACAGGAATTCCGAATTCTTCATAAAACACATGTGCCCCTGTGAAAGTGCCATTGCCACCAATTGTGATGAGAGCTTCAACGCCATGACGTTTAAGATTTTCGAAAGCTTTTTTACGACCTTCAGGCGTCATGAATTCTTTGCTCCTAGAACTTTTGAGTATAGTTCCTCCTCTTCCCAAAATGCGCGCAACAGAGCGCTCATTCAACTTCTTGAAATCACCCTCAATCATGCCTTGATAGCCCTGAAATATGCCTTCAACTTCTATGTTTCTATACACACAAGTTCGCACCACCGCGCGAATCGCGGCATTCATTCCTGGAGCGTCTCCTCCACTTGTAAGAACTCCGATTTTCATTTTAGTAATTCGAAATTTTCATTTGCAGTCTTGCAGTCATCAATCAATGATCTACAATATTTTTTGCGAATGTAAGTGTATTTTGTACACTAAGGGTAATTTTTTGATTTCTTTTGTTTCTATCCAGTAAAATTCCAACAGGTCTAAAATCCAATATTTACGACCTCACTAACCATAAGCAATGACATTAACAAACAACATCTTTAGAACAGACATTTAGCGGAAACCTTTAGTTACCGCGCCCAGTGAATAGGTTTAACAAATCTAACCTATAAAATCAATTCATTATCTTTTCAATTGCGAACTGATTAATGTCCAACAGCCTCAGTTTTGTCAACATCAATGCCTTGGTTTGCCAGAATTCTTTTTACGCGGAAAGCGAACCAAGTTAGGTATGCAAAACAAAGAATTGCCACACCATATGACTGGTGTATACCGATAACATCCGCGAGTTTACCCTGAATAGGTGGAATGATGGAGCCACCGAGAATCATCATGATCAAAAAGGCCGAACCTTGCGAAGTGTATTTGCCCAATCCTGCAATGGAAAGTGTGAAGATAGAAGGCCACATAATAGAGCAAGCAAGACCACCGCTCAAAATCGCATAAACGGCAATATCACCAGTGGCTAGTGTTCCTATTGTCAAGGCCGTCATTCCCATGATGCCGAAATAAAGCAACGTTCTAGCAGGATTATCCTTGCTGATATAAGCCGCGAACATTTGCACGATCACACAGAGGAAATACCATTTCAAAGGAGCAACATTATGGCCTGCGAGCGTTGTGAAAAGCATGACCACTGCTAAAGCGATGAATGGTACAACAAACTTCAGAATTGTTTTTGTTTTATCAGCAAAACCAAATGCTGCAATAGCACCTGTCCATCGGCCAATCATTAAACTACCCCAGAACATCGCGATATAAGGAGCTGTTTGGGACGATTGCAACCCACCGAATTCCTTCTGTTTGAGCAACTCAGCCAAATTACTACCCATTGCAACTTCAACACCAACGTAAATGAAGATGGCAAGCATACCCAACACGAGTTGTGGATACTGCATCGCACCCCAACCGTTTGCATTTTTTTTCGCCAGCGCATTATTAACCGGCAAAGCCAAAACGATAATTGCAAAAGCGCCTAGAAGCCACATAAGACGAGTGCGCTCCAAAGGCTGTTTGATGGCTTGAATTTCCTGCGAGAGCTTATCCACTTCCACTTTAACAACTGCATAGTTCGCCGATTCAGGATTATCACCCAAAGATTTTTGTTTTTCTGACAACGTGGTTTCCATTTGAGCAATAGTTTTTGCTTCAGTGGTTCTGTAACTGGAGAATACCGGCACAAAGACCATCACCAAAAGACCGGTAATAAGAAGCATGCTTCCCAAAGCCTTTTTAGCAGGCTCTTGTTTTTCAATGATAATACCTGGCGGAACCTTTTTTGAGAAGCCGAATAATGCGGCAGCACCAACGAAAAGTAAACCCACGAATATGTAAAGGAATGTGACTTTGCTGAGTGGAAGTTTATTGATTTCCTCATCTCCAACAGCTTGAGCCGTGCCAAAAAGCACGAAGGCAACCACCAAAGGACCGATCGTAGTTCCGAATGAATTTACACCACCACCAAGGTTCACACGCGTTGCTCCGGTAAGAGGATCGCCAAGAGAAATTGCCAAAGGTTGGGCAGCTGTTTGCTGAAGCGAAAAACCAAGAGCAACAATAAAAAGACCGAGTAGCATTCCCGGAAAGCTGTTTCCATTTACAGCGAGAATCATGGCTAGTGCGCCAAGTGCAGAAAACAAAAGACCATAAACAATACTTTTTTTGTATCCCCACTTTCCTACAAGATCTACTCCCACAAAATTGCTGTAGACAAAAAGACCAAGCGCACCAACATAATAAGCGAGATAAAACGCAAAGTCTATCAACTGACTTTGGAATTGATCCAGATGAAAATAATGTTTGCAGTATGGGATAAAAACGTTGTTACCTGCAGCGATGAAGCCCCAAAAGAAAAAAACGGTAACAAGCGTGCTTAATGCCCCGCGCGCTGTTGCGGAAGATTGATTCATTACGAAATAATTAAGTTTAATAAAAAAGGTGTTAGGCGCAAGGTATTAGAATGCTCGTGGCACAACTTCTATTCTTTATTAACTTTATTGTTTTCCGATTGTTGATGAATTAAAGAACTTCTCGAAAAACAGCAAATGATAGTCGATGCTATTCAGCCAATATTCTGAATTGTGTTTCCCTGGCCTCTCGGTATAGTCATGATCGATACCATTCTTGAGAAGCTTCTCATGTAGTTTTCTATTTACGTCAAGGAAAAAGTCATCTATGCCGCAATCAATGATGAGTTTGAGTTGATTGTTCTCTAGCTTTTCTATTACATTTATTACTGTGTGATCCTCCCAATTTTGTTTGCAGCAAATTGTATCACCGAGTATTCTCTCCTTAAGTTCCCATGATTCGGTGTACTGCCGAATATCGACACCACCACTTGACGAGCCTGCAGCTCCAAAAACATCTGTGTGCCGAGCTGCAAGATACAACCCACCATGTCCCCCCATACTCAACCCAGTAATTGCCCTCTGATCCTTGCGATCAATTGTCCTGTAATTCATATCAATAAACGGAATGATCTCCTCGACGATGTGTGTTTCGTATTTCATTGTCGAATCAATAGGACTGTCGATGTACCAGCTTCCATATCCACCATCTGGACAAACGATAATCATATTCAACTTGTCAACCTTTTCAGGCAGCCCAGGGTCAAGTTTGAGCCAAGAGCTATAATTCCCGGAATAGCCGTGAAGTAAATACAACACCGGGAATCGATTGGTTACTGAGGAATAATTTTCGGGTAAAATGACAATACACTTCACCTCCTTACGCATGGATTCACTAATTATATTCAGTGTATCAACAGTCCCAGCAAATAACGCGAGACAATCAGCTAATGTCAGACACAGGATTAAAATGACTGTTTTGAACAACTTCATCGTGCCGCAAAATAACAACATTGCGATTTTTGTGCTGGGCTGTGGAATCAATTTATTAATTTGCGCAATTGGAATCAGATACAACCAAAGCCACTAATACAGTTGAGCGCCGGACACAATTCAACCAAATGTGCCACCTTCAACTAAAAGTTGTAGGCTAAAAACCAGTTTAATTACTATGGATGTTTCAGTAGACTGTGTGCTCTTCGGCTTCGATGATAAAAAGCTGAAAGTGCTATTAATCGAGCAACGTCAACCGGGAAAAGACAAAAAAATTCCACGGTTACAAACAGCATTACCGGGTGATCTCTTGAAGGAAAATGAAAGTCTTGATGAAGCCGCAAAGCGTGTTTTGCGTGAGCTTACAAGTTTGAAGGGGATCTATCTCAAACAATTTCACACCTTTGGTGATCCAATGCGGGTAAAAAATCTGAAAGATCAGGAATGGTTGAGATTATTTCGCGCGCATCCTGAAAGAAGGGTAATCACGGTAGGCTATTATTCTTTGGTCAAAATGGAAGATTACGAACCAAAGGCATCAAGCTTCGCAGGCAAGGCAAAATGGGTTGACGTATATAACATCCCTGAGTTGGCTTTCGATCACAATGAAATAGTAGAAAGTGCACTAGAGATATTCAGGCATGAATTAGTAGCTGACAACATCGGTTTTGAGCTTTTGCCGGAAAAATTTACGCTCTCACAATTGCAGCATCTTCATGAAATTATTCTTGATAAAAAATTAGATAAAAGAAATTTCAGGAAGAACGTGCTTAAGATGCAAGACTTGAAACCCTTGGAAGAAAAACAGAAAGGAGTATTGCACAAACCTGCGCAGCTCTATCAATTTAAAAGAAAAAAAAGTTGAGCATCATCAACACTAAACCATACTCAACATGAAGTTTATAATCACATTGACCATTTTGATATCAGCCTTGGCATTAAGCTCACAGGTTGCGCCTGAATTTGGTTTAGCCTTCCCTCAGAATGAAGTTGCAGAAATTCATATCACAATTGATCCGGACAGTTTGATTGAAATGATCGATAGTCTAGAAAATGTGCATGAATATCCGGCGCAATTTGTTTTTATGAGCAGTGCCTTGAACGACACAATTGACACAATAGGCATCCGTCTTCGTGGTCAAAGCAGTCTTGGAGCATCTAAAAAATCTTTCAAACTTGAATTCGATGCATTCGATGGAAACGCCGATTGGCAAGGACTTGAGAAGATGAACTTACTCGCTCAACACAATGACGTTTCGATGCTTCGAAGTAAAATTTGTTATGACGCCTTTCGACAATTCGGAATTCCATGCGCGCGAACATCTTATGTCAGGTTGTACATCAACGAAGAATATCGTGGCTTGTATTTGAATGTTGAATCATTAGACAATAAAATGACTAAGCTGCATTTCGATGGAGAAGGTGATGGCAATTTGTACAAATGCACCTATCCAGCAACTTTGCAATATATCAGCGACAATCCCAGCGACTACAAATTCGCATTGTGGGATGTGCGCCAATACGAATTGCAGAATAATGGTTACTTCGATGACTATTCAGACTTAGCACATTTTATCGATGTGCTTGTCAACACTCCCATAAATGATCTCTCATGTGAGCTACCTCAAGTATTCAATGTAGAAGATTATCTTTTGATTGCCGCAATGGACATCTTGCTTGGCAACTGGGATGGGCACATTTACAACAAAAACAATTTTTATCTCTACCATGATCAATTCACCAATCGTATGCGATACATCCCTTATGATCTTGACAACACATTTGGCATGGATTGGTTGAATATCGATTGGGCCGACCGAAATATTTATTCATGGTCGCCAAATTTTGATGACCGCCCACTTTATCAGCGTCTACTTGCAGTTCCTGAATTCAGAGATAGATTTAGCTACAATGTTGAGCGCATCTGCAATGAATTTTTTTATACTGACAACATAGCAGCCATTGCCGAAAACTGGCAAAATCTAATTGCGCCATCTATTGAGAACGACCTGTATTTTACTTTAGACAATGGTTTCACTTACTCAGATTTTTCAGAAGCAATTAATACAGCTTGGGGAGAACATCTCGATTATGGTATTCTTGAATATGTCGAGTCGAGAAGATCAAATGCCCTATCGCAACTTGAATCATATGGCGCACAAGAAGCGCAAGTCCATTGGCAAGCTGTGCGTTATTCTAGCACTTCACTTATAGTTGATGCGAACATCGAAGGACCTGATGCGGATGATTGTAATCTTCTCCTATCAAACAACGGGATTGACTATACTCCCATTCCGTATCAAGACATCGATGGAATAGAACAAACAGGCAATGACGGCATTTATACCTATGTGGATGCGCTCCCCAATAACGACATCGATAGAACTTATTACGCCGTGCAATTGCCAAACGGCGAAACCTGGCCATGTGAAGCACAATTCTTCTGGAATACACCTTTGAATTCTGGCTTGTACATAAACGAAGTACTAATATCAAATACGTCAACCAATGCAGATGAGCAAGGTCAATATGAAGACTGGGTTGAGCTTTACAATTCGACCAATCAAACTATCAACCTTGCTGGAAAATATCTCACCGACAATATTTCGAATGAAAATCGTTTCCCGCTTCCATCGATAAACATACCTGCGAATAGTTTTCAAATCATTTGGCTTGACGACGACTTAGTACAAGGCACTCTACATGCAAATTTCAAACTCAGTGCCGGGGAATCGATTTATCTGATGAATGAACAAGACGGAGAGCTGCGTGTAGCCGATTTCGCTGGTCCTTTTGAGTTAACAACAGATGTTTCGCTTGAGCGCACAATCGATGGCGGACCAATTTGGGCGCTCACACCTGATCCTACACCCGGGTTATCAAATACCTTCATTGATATTTCGGAATTTCAAAACACTACACTCTATGTCTATCCGAATCCGACTTCAGAAATAATCTACTTTAATAAAGCACAGGAAAAGATAAAGCTTTTCGATGCAACAGGACGTTTACTTCGTTCTTATGGAAAAACAACGCAATTGGTAGTATCAGATCTACCATCCGGGGTTTATCATTTGGAAGCAACAGACGGTCGCATTCCATTTGTAGTTTCCAAAGATTGAACAGTTATATAGAGATGATCGGGGCGTTCAGTTGAGTAAATTTGCGGCCGATTTATCCGATGAATCTTCGTGAACACATAAAAGATCCCATTTACAAAATGATCAGCTCCGAAGCTAAAAAGCTTGGACTGCAGGTCTATGTGATTGGAGGATTTGTGCGTGACATTCTACTTGATCGTCCGAATACCGATATTGATCTTGTCACGAATAAAAACGGCATTGAGCTAGCAACAGCTTGTGCACGTGCCTTAGGAATTAAAAAGGTCGACATATTCAAAACATATGGTACCGCGCATTTTCGCTACAAAAAACTAGACATCGAATTTGTTGGTGCAAGAAAAGAATCATACAGAAGTCATTCAAGAAAACCTGATGTTGAAGAAGGAACATTACAAGATGACCAGAACAGACGTGACTTCACCATCAATGCTCTTGCTATTTCATTGCAAGAAGAGACATTTGGAGAAGTGATTGACCCATTTAATGGAATCCAAGATCTTGATCTAAAAATTCTGAGAACACCTTTAGATCCAGACATCACCTACAGCGATGACCCTTTGCGGATGATGCGTGCCATAAGGTTTGCGAATCAATTGGGTTTCGAAATTGACTCAATATCTATCGAGTCGATTAAAAAAAATGCTCATCGCCTCGACATCGTATCGATGGAGCGCATAAGCACCGAGGTCAACAAAATCATGATGTGTTCTAAACCATCTCTTGGCTTTAAGATTTTGTTCAACACCGGATTATTGCATCGTTTTTTTCCTGAGATGGTCAAATTGTATGGCATAGAAAAACGCAATGGCATAGCACACAAGGATAATTTTTACCACACACTACAGGTGTTGGATAACATCTGTGAGACAACAGATAATCTATGGTTGCGTTGGGCTGCATTGATGCATGACATTGCCAAACCACCAACAAAACGCTTTGAAGAAGGCATTGGCTGGACCTTTCATGGACATGAAGATTTAGGTGCACGCATGGTGCCCAAGATTTTTGCACGCCTCAAATTACCTTTGGATAATCAGATGCGCTATGTCCAAAAACTTGTTTTACTGCATCTGAGGCCGATTGCATTGACCAAAGAAGAAATAAGTGACAGTGCAGTCCGAAGACTTTTATTCGAAGCCGGAGATGATATCGACGATCTTATGCTTTTGTGCAAAGCAGATATCACATCGAAAAACGAAGCCAAAGTTCAACGATACCTCGCTAATTACGAGCTCGTGAAAATCAAGCTCGTGGAATTAGAGGAGAAAGATCGTATTCGGAACTTTCAGCCACCAGTAACCGGTGAAATGATCATGACTACATTTAATATAGGTCCAGGGCGTGAGGTGGGAATAATCAAAGCCGCTATCAAAGACGCAATACTCGACGGTGTTATTCATAACGACTTTGAAGAAGCTAAAAAGCTGATGTTGTCCGAAGGGCAAAAATTGGGATTGGCAGCAGTCTGAAACATAAACTTGGTCGGGATTCGGCCAAAAATTATCGAAAGTTCATTCAGTAATTCACGTTTACCGACTTCTTTCACCTATTCACCTACACCAAGAGCCTTCATGCGAACAATGCACATGCAATGATCCAGTGATTATCACATATTTGTAGAAAATTAATCAGAATGGACATCTTGAATGACAGCGATAAGCAAGACGCAATGAAAGAATGGGAAGGTGAAAGAAGAAGAGGGAAAATTTTCGGGGGAATTTTTATTGTCATCATTGGAGTACTTTTTCTCATCAGAGAATTGGGCGTGATGATTCCTGAGTGGTTGTTTACTTGGCAAATGTTGTTGATAGCAATTGGCGTTTTCAGCGGTTTCAAACATTCATTTAAAAACATCAGTTGGATCATTTTGATTCTGATAGGGTTTGCATTTCTATTGAAAGAATTTGCGCCCTGGTTTCATTTGGGGAAATTTGTTTGGCCTGTGGCAATCATTTTAGTGGGAGTCTATATCATTTTCAAACCTAGAAGAACAAATTGTGATGGCCGCATGAAATGGCGCACGTATCATGACAAATATGCAACCGGTGAAACATCGCGAGCGGGAGAAGACTACATGGACTTTAGCGCTGTGTTTGGCAGTATTCAGAAAAAAATCATCAGCAAAACATTTCGCGGAGGAGAAGTGAACGCCGTATTTGGAGGGGCAGAAATTAATTTAATGCAAGCCGACTTTCAGGGAACTATAGAACTTGAAATCAATACTGTATTTGGAGGCACCAGATTAATCATACCTCCAAATTGGAATATTAAGTCAGAGATTGCTGCAGTGATGGGAAGCGTTGAAGATAACAGACCGGTATCCTCCGAAACACAAGCCGATCAGGATAAGGTTCTAATACTTCGCGGCAACGCAGTTTTCGGGGGTATTGAAATTCAAAGCTACTAGTCCCAACAACATTGAAAGAACGCAAACCACTGCATGCAAATTTTCAAATTCAACCAGCGACAGTTTCTTATCACGATTTTATGGTGGTTGTTTTGGTGTCTTGCGCAAACGCTGGTTTATCATAGGATAGGGTTGCCTTGGTTGCACGCCTTAGCTGAATCAGCCTTTACAACAGCGTTGTTGGCGCTTGTAGGATTTATTGTATTGAACACATTCAGGTATTATAGTCCAGTATCTGAGCACTTGTGGCTCATTCCTGGGTACATCCTGATCATTACTGCCATCACAGGTAGAATTATGTATTGGAGCCTTAAGACTTACAACATTGACAATCCAACATATGAAATAGAATTTCTAAAATACATGCCATTGCGAGGTATGTTTTATTTGTTAATGATCACATTCCTCACTCTCTATTACTATTTTCAGAGTAAAGAACGTGCACTCAACAATATTAAAAAAAGAGAACGAGAAGCTGAGAATCTCATGAGAGAAGCAGAACTTGCAAGACTAAGACAACAGCTTCAGCCGCACTTTCTTTTTAACAGCCTTAACTCCATCAGCGCACTGGCTGGATCCAAGCCCGAACAAGCAAGAAAAATGATTCAACAATTGTCGGATTTCTTGAGAGGCACGGTAAAAAAGGATGACCAACAACTGGTGGTGTTAAGTGAAGAGTTTAAACATCTCGAACTTTATCTTGAAATAGAAAAAGTAAGATTCGGACATCGGTTGAATACAGAGATGACGTTTGATAAAAGTTTAGAATCAATGAAGCTGCCATCATTGCTATTGCAGCCCGTTGTAGAAAACGCAGTAAAATTCGGATTGTATGATACAACCGATGCCATCACGATCCGCATCAATGCGAGGGAAGAAAAAAATCATTTGATCATAACCATTGAAAATCCCTTCGACCCGGAAACAGTGAGACCAGCCGGTACTGGATTCGGGCTTACGTCAGTTCAACGCAGACTTTATCTGCTTTATGCACGGCAAGATTTGTTGGAAACCGAAAAAAAAGACCGGATATTTATAACACGACTAACGATACCACAAACAATATGATAAAAGTAATACTCATAGACGACGAGCCATTGGCGCGAGGGCTGGTGGCTGAATACCTTGAATCGTATGCCGATATTCAGATTGTAAAAGAATGTGGAGATGGTTTCGAAGGCGTAAAAGCAATTGCCGAGCACCAACCCGACTTGATATTCCTAGACGTTCAAATGCCCAAGCTCAATGGCTTTGAAATGCTTGAGCTTGCTGAACCAAAGCCCTCAGTGATATTTACAACGGCTTTTGATGAATATGCGATGAAAGCATTTGAAAGCAATGCGATTGACTATTTACTAAAACCCTTTAGCAAAGAAAGATTTGATAAAGCAATGTCGAAATGGATGAGTCAAAGGGCGAATCAGACATCAGAAACTATCAATGAAACAATCGAAAATACACCACTAAAACATATCGATGAACAACATCGGATTGCTGTGCGATTCGGAAGCAAAATTTCCATTATTCCGACACAAGATGTTTTCTATATCGAAGCTTATGACGACTATGTAAAAATCTTTACTGAGAAAGATTATTTCTTAAAGAAAAAGACGATGAGCTATTATGAGCAAACTTTAAACAGTGCGGATTTTTTGCGAGTTCATCGATCGTTCATCATCAACTTAAGACAAATAACTAGAATAGAACCATATGAAAAAAATGGCCATGTGGTTCTTTTGAAAAATGGGAAATCAATTCCACTTAGCCGCAGCGGTTACGCAAGACTTAAAGAAGTTTTAGGCCTTTGAAAATCCTATTACGGCATCAAGTTTTTGCTTCAATTGAAGTTTATATTTGCTCAAACATTTAAACTATGAAATCCTCTTTACACCAACTTTTTGGTTTACTCCTTTTAACTTTTATTTCTACTAATATTTATGCTCAGCCCGGCAATGACAACGTTTGCAGTGCCATTGCTGTTACGCTTGATGATCCTGCATTAGCCATTGAAAATACAGGTGCAACCGTTGAATCAGGCGAAGTGACTCCACCTCCAGGAACCGGTGGCAACTTGTGCATTACGGCGTGGTGCGGTCAAGAACAGGAAGTACAAAATTCCGTTTGGTTTTCTTTCATTGCACCAACAAACGGGGCTGTTATCATAAACACATGTATGGATACGACCAATATTGACACTCAAATTGCTTTGTGGCAAGTTAATGATTGCGCAGACTACGGCAATTTCACTTTTGTAGTAGCCAATGATGACATAGAGGGTAATTGTCAAAGCGGAAATCAATACGCTTCAAACATTACCATTGATGGTTTGACCGGCGGTGCAACCTATTACGTGCAGGTAGACGGATATGACGGTGCAGAAGGAATTGTAGGATTTGAGGTACTCACAGGAGTTCCCACATCCAGCATCAACTTCATTCACAACAGCGCTGATGCATCAATTGGAACGGTCGACATTCGTGTGAACGGCATTCTTATCGCCGATGATATTCAGTATCAAACCTGCACTGGTTATGTTCTTGTGACAGCAGATGAATCTTCATACATCACCATCAATCCATCAACCAGCGAAGATGATACAACACCACTTACTAGTCTAACAACTACCTTTAACAGCACTCAAAACTACGTGGCCACAATCACAGGCATCGCAGCAGAGACCGGTTATACTCCTACTCAACCTCTTTCCATTGCAATTTTCGAAGGCGCTCAACTCAATAGCACCCTTCCTGGAACAGTTGATGTTGTTTTCTTTCACGGAGCAACTGATGCACCAACAGTAGATTTGATCAATGGCGAAACATCAGCCATCATCACCAATGATTTAGCTTATGGAACATATAATGCAGAAGGATATGTTGTTGGAAGTGGCGAATCATTCAGCTTGATGATTACAGATGAAGAGGGCAATGATCTTGGATACAATTATTGTATTCCATTGTCACAGGCCGGTGGATTTAGTCTTGCTTTCACAATGGTAATTTCTGGTTTCAACACGCCCTCTAACAATTCAGATGGTCAACCTTTAGGAGTTTATCTTGTGAATCATTTTACTGGCGAGTTCGAAGCTCTTGACGCCGGAATGTGCCCCTTCCCTAGCAATGATGACATTTGCGATGCCATGAACCTCATTGTAAATGACCCTCCAGTAACAGTTAACAATAGCCTTGCAACAACACAGGCAGGCGAATCTAGTCCTAACAATTTACCGGGTAGCGATCCCGAATCTGACTGTATCAACTCATGGTGCGACGGCACTTTGGACAATACATTATGGTTCACATTTACAGCTCCCGAGACTGGTGGTGTTCAAGTTACCACGTGTTTTGATATCACTATAGATACTCAGATTTCCGTTTGTGAAGTAGGTGATTGTAACGACTTCTCTTCTGTTACTTATCTCGGCTCAAATGATGATATGGAAATTGCTTGCACACTCGGAAGTGAGTGGGCTTCTACAGTAACAATTTTTAATCTGACACCAGGCGAAGTTTATCATATTCACGCTGATGGTTGGGAAGGAGAAACGGGTGAGTTCCAAATTCAAGTAACGTCAGTTGTTTCGAATGTGAGCGAAAACCTGAATGATGCTGTCAGCGCATTCCCGAATCCTGCCTCAGAAATGATTCAGTTGACAGGAATGAGTTCATTCAATCGAATTGAGCTTCGTGACATCAATGGCAAAATCCTTCACAACGGCAATTGCGGAACAACATCAACAATTGATGTAAGCGAATACGCATCTGGAGTTTACACCTTGGTGATTCGTTCAGAAAAACAAGTGATCACCAAAAAAGTGATCATAGAATAATAGAAAAAATGATACGGGGCGCTTTACAGCGCCCCTATTTTCCAATCAGGCTGCGGCACAGCGTGAAGGTCGGCAAATTCCTTGTTGAGATATTTATAATATGCCGAAATGCCAATCATTGCGGCATTGTCGGTACAATACTCGAATTCCGGAATAAATCCATTCCATTCGTTCTCGACGCACATCGACCTAAATTTTAAACGGAGAGAAGAATTAGCGGAGACACCGCCTGCAAGGGCAAGATCTTTCACACCATAGTGCAAAGCAGCAGATTTCAATTTATTGATCAGATATTCCGTGATTACGTGCTGATATGATGCACACACATGATCCCTTTCTTGATTCAGGAATTCTGGATTATTCTTCACAGCCTCTCTCAAAAAATATAGCAAATTTGTTTTAAGACCACTGAAGCTAAAATTAAAACCCGCAATCTGAGGTGTTGTGAATTGATATTTCTTTGGGTCTCCCTCCTTAGCATATTTATCAACGAATGGTCCACCGGGATAAGGAAGCCCCATCACTTTGGCCGCTTTGTCAAAAGCCTCACCTGCCGCATCATCGATTGTTTCGCCAACTATTTCAAAGTTACCAGAAGACTTTACCAATACAATTTGTGTGTGCCCACCACTGACCGTTAAACACAAAAAAGGAAAATTAGGTGTGATAGGCTGTTTTTCTGTTTGAACAAAATGTGCCATTATATGGGCTTCCATATGATGCACAGCAATAAGAGGAATGTTCAAAGCCTGACTCATACTTTTTGCAAATGATGCGCCTACGAGCAATGCGCCCATCAAACCTGGTCCCTTAGTGAAGGCAATAGCAGAAAGCTGGGTGCGATCCACTCCCGCCTCTTCAAGCGATTGATTTACCACGGGAACAATATTCGCCTGATGGGCTCTGCTAGCCAGCTCTGGAACAACGCCACCAAACTTCTCATGTACTTTTTGAGTTGCTATAATATTGGAAAGCACGATTCTGCCTTGAAGCACAGCCGCAGACGTTTCATCACAGCTTGATTCAATAGCAAGAATTATAGGATCAGTTTGATTCAAATTGGCGTTGTAATTTCTCTTAGACTATTTAACCACAAGGCTATCCATCGGAATGATAATCGCATCGAAGCCCTCTGTAGAGGCACTATGCAAGTCACTATCTTGGGAATAAAACATGAAGGATTCGATTTTGCTTTGTTCATTGCGATTGTAATACTCCATAGCCTTTTCAAGCCCCATTAACATAAAAGCCTCAGAAAAGGCTTCTGCCTCAGCCAAGCTTGGTGCACAAACAGCCACAAATGCCATTTCATTATCGGCCGGATAACCATATGTCGGATCAATCATCATGGTTTTGTCCTGAGTATTTTTTGAAGAAAATGCCCTATTAATCATTCTAATCTTCTGATCCGCAGAATCATTGCCAATCCCAATGGCCACTACATTCAGGGAGTCGATCAAGTTACCAAATGTGATCACATCTCTACCATACTTAATACGAAACTGCTTCACACCTCTATTTCTAAGCATTTCACCGATCTGATCTAAAGCCACGGAGGCTGCAACCACTGTGAAATCCGCTTCTATTCTAGGGTCAGACTTTCTTATTTGACTTTCCTTGTATTGATATCCTTCCGTTGTGATTTCATTAAGATCCAGTTTCGCACCATCGAATCCAACGAAGTTATAAAGTGAATCGAGATTGGGTTCAAGCGCGCCTCCGCTATTGGCGACAATCCAAGCACGTTTAACAGGATTCATTGTAGGATCAAAATATTGCATGGTGTGCATATTCAAATCCCTAGTAAGATCGTATACTATCCCAAAAGCCTTTGTTGAATCATAAAATGCAAAAACTGTATCTGTGCGACTGAAGGCATTTAATCTTGCAAGAACACTTGAGGCTTTATCGAGGTAAAAATTCGATTCAAACACCCTGATAATCGAATCTATCTGCGGCTGAAAGTCTGTAGAATCGCCTACTGCGTCAATTTGATAAGGTTTACCGAACAATATCCCGGTATAAAAACGTCCGGGAATTGGCTTTGTTGCAGGCTTGCAAGTAACCAGCAACAATCCAGCAGTAAGGACACAACAAAATAGGACTAAGGCAGGTTTCATGGTGCGAACTTAATAATGGAAGGCTGAATTTCACACGAACGACATCAAATCAGATATATTTCAATCACTAAAAAACCAAAACACTCACTTGCTTCGGCCAGATTCAGACCTTTATTTTGACCAGTTGGATGAATTGGCCCGATATTTAATATCGAAAAGTGTCCATTTTTGCCCAGTGAAATATATTATCCTCACCATCTTGCTTTTATCCGCTTATGCCGGATTATCTCAAAAACTATTCGAGAATAAAGTTTATTCAGAATCCGTGAGATCTCCGCAGGCATATCCAGAATCAAATCCATTAGGATATCCAATCATTGCGTTTATGTCGGGCGAGAATCTAGAATTTCATTTCGACATAATGACAGATGACTTTGACACTTATCGTTATGGTGTTGTGCATTGTGATCATGAATGGCGTCAAAGTGATATTGATGCGAATGAGTACATCCAAGGCTTCGCAACTGATCAGATTTCAACCATTGATGCCGCTTTTGCTACTATGCACAATTATGTTCATTACAGATTTACTTATCCCAATGACATGAGTAAACCTGTTTACTCTGGCAACTATGCAATGGTGATATATAGTGGGAGCGACATAATGGATGAAACAACCTGGTTGATTACCTACCGATTTGTAATCTACGAAAGCACGGTAAGCATAACCTCACGAGTAGGCCAAAGTAGTATTATTTCCGAACGCTTCAGCAGTCAGGAAGTGGACTTCGAAATTGGATACAAAGACTTTCAAATCTTCGACCCGATGCGAGACATCAATGTCACCATACTTCAAAACTTCGACTGGAAAAGATCTGTGAATCGTTTGAAGCCAATATTTCTGAAACCAGACTTAATGACTTTCGATTATAGTGACGGACAAAACAGTTTTGAGGCTGGTAATGAATGGCGTTTTTTCGAAGTAAAAGACACACGTTATATCAGCTCAGAAGTTCAAGGAATAAGTCTTGAAGACGATGGCTATCACATCTACCTCCGACCAGACATTATTGAAGGTAAAAGAGCATACAGCACATGGCAGGATATCAATGGCAACTTTCTGGTGAAAAATGATCAGGGTGACGATGCACATCTGGAGGCAGATTATGTTTGGGTCCATTTCGGTATTATAATGCCTGAAGCAGAAGAGGCTGAAGTACTTCTTGAAGGAAAGTTCAATGAATTCGGAACGCCGAAAGCCAAGTGTGTTTACGATAAAGCAAGTCAATCCTATCAATGCAAACTACTTTTGAAACAAGGATACTACAACTATCGCTACATGCTCAGGGATAAGTTTTATGCGAAAGACAATATCCGCTTCACCGAGGGCTCTCATGCTGCTACAGAAAATGTCTATCACATAATTGCATACATGTATGACCGTAATCGCGGCTGCGACAGAATAATAGCAGTAAAAGCCGATCGTAGTGTGAATTAAAAACAGCATTTGACGCGGCCTTTAACCCAATTCATGCAGTCGAAATCTATAGCAGTGATGAAAGCCTTCAATGACGGGCGCTTCCTCAATTTTTATTTTCACCGTATGGATGATACGCTTTCAAATAAAAATCTTACGGGAGCACCCGTCATTTTTGGCTTTCATCACTTCATCACGGTCCCGACTGCATGAATTGGGTTTAACTTCAGATGCACACTTAACCAAGATCAATTCCTTTATTGTTACACCCGCTCTTGACCATCATCAAGTAGAATAGTGTTTAGACGCGAGCAACTTTGCGCTATAAATCAAAAATTAAAAAACACAACAATGGCAACATGGAATCTTGACCCTTCACATAGTGAAGTGAGCTTCAAAGTGAAGCATATGATGATCGCGAATGTGACTGGCAATATTGGAAAATTCGAAGTTAAAGCAGAATCAGAAGAAGACAATTTCTCAAATCCTAAAATAGAATTTACTGCAGATATGTCAACCATCTCAACAGGAGATGCACAGCGTGATGGACATTTGCATGCAGCAGATTTTTTCGATGTTGTGAACTTTCCTCACCTTACGTTTGTTTCTACATCATACAACAATGGAAAACTCACCGGTGATCTTAAAATAAAAGACATCAGCAAGTCAATTACATTGGATGTTGAAGATGGAGGAACAGGTAAAGATCCATGGGGCAATACCCGCATAGGATTTACAATAACAGGAAAAATCAGCAGAAAAGACTGGAACTTGAACTGGAATGCAGCACTAGAAACTGGCGGCGTGCTGGTGAGTGACGAAGTAAGAATTCTTTGTGAAGTTCAGTTGATAAAAGCATCTTAATACTAAGGCTTGGTTATGGTTTGAAGGCACGATGAAAAAGAGAAATTGCCGGTTCACAAGAGCCGGCAATTTTATTTTCAATTAAGTGGATGCCTTTGAAGGATCCTTTATAACTTAAAAATTAGTCAGGAAATGCAACTGCATTGGTCCCAATTCCAGTAGTAAAACTCTTTAGAGCCGAGCCGTTAGCATTGTAGAGCCACAAAGTAGAAGGCGTCGAAAAGTCAGAAACAGACGCACACCAAATTTCACCCGTTGACGGATCAACATTAAGCGAACCGCGGTCATCAGCAATAATTTCATTGCCCGGCAATTCACCAGTCAAAAGATTGAAGGCAAATACACCATTGTTCTCGTAGTATAGCACATCACCCGATGGTGAAACTTCGAGGTTTAGCGGGTGATCGCCATTTACTCCAATTTGTTCATTGGCGGTAACAGCTAATGCAGCAATATTGATTCGATAAAGCGCGGCATTAGTATTTCCAACTATGTTCCAATTTTCGTCATAAAGAGTTTCACCGGAACATAGCACCCAAACGTTTCCAAAGACATCCTTCACAATATCCGATGGTCTGTCGCCAACAACTATGTTTGATACCACTTCATTCGAATTAATATTGATAACAGAAACCGTGTTATCCGTTGTAAAGCCGCCGCTGTTGCAAACGAAAAGATAATCATTGGCAATTACCATTTTTTCGGGACCATTACCTACGGCAATTGAAGATGTAATTGTGTTGGTACTTAGATCAAGAACTTTTACCGCTCCTTCCATACCTCCATTGCTAATGTATGCCTTTTGGTTTTCACCTTTTAGAAGATATCGCGGGTAATCAACACCTTCTATCGTTCCAATATTTTTAAAATCCTGCAAACTCACAACTTCTATTTTCTGTGAATTGTTTACGACTGCATAACCATTCTCACCGATCACTGTAAAGCTTTGCAAAATGTCCCCTAGCTCTGTACCATTCTGTTGAAGATAAATATCATTGGTAATGCTCTCCTCCGCGTCAATAAAACTCAAACTGGCATTATTCTGATTAAATGAACCTTCATTTACCACATATTTTCCATTCAAGTAGTTTTTGTTTTCCTCTGGGGTTTCATCTGTCTTCTCATCCTTTTTGCATGAAGCTAAAAACAGGACAGAAATAACAAACAACGACTTAAGTATTTTCATTTTTTTGGTGATTTAAAGAAAACGAAACAGTTAATGTATAAACGCGCCCAGGCATAGCATAAGCCCGCACAGACTGATATTGCTTATTCAAGATATTTTCAACGTCAAAAGAACATGACATATTATGCTTCATCACAGGAATTTCTGCTTTAAAACATGTACCCAAAAGTTGATATCCAGGTAAGGATCTATATTCAAGATTTTGCTCTTCTGTGAATCTTTCAGAAGTGTATCTATAGCGCACGCTCCATTCAAATTGGCGATATCGAGCGCTGAAACAACTCGCAATAACATGTTGCGGTGTGTAGATCATTTGCATTTTGTTAAAGGATGTTGGCATAGAATCACCTTGCATTTGTGCATAGGTATTCACATATCTAATTTCGCTAAAAAATTCAACATTTCCAAGTTTGGAGAAAACATTGATTGGCACCTCCGTGGTTCTAGAAATAACCTTTTTATAATTGACCGGAGACCAGATATTATTTTCACCAGGAATCCATTGTATCCAATTTGCAACATCTGCATATGTGAACGAAGGCTCACACGACCATCTTATACGTTTTTCTCCTATTTGTCTTATTTGAACAACCGCTGAGTAATTCAACCCTGTTTCAGGGAGTAGACTGCGATTGCCCCCTGGCGACCAAAACAACTCATTCATGTCAGGAAATCGTTGGCGAGATGAGGCAGACACTTTTGAATTAAACACAATCAAATCATTATCGGCTTCGAAGTCATATTGAATCATCCAGATGGGATCAATTCCACTGCTCCGTGAGTCAAATCTTGCGTCTGCAAGCAGCCCATGCCTCCCTGTTTTCCATCTGGCGCCACCGGCAAGTTGAAAAAAGTTCA
>Ga0075163_10003524_pt1 | contig 21053 bp, 22 predicted proteins | sample JI1023141ADNA_FD_71478 | JGI IMG/M metagenome (GOLD analysis project Ga0075163, IMG submission 71478) | Wastewater effluent complex algal communities from Wisconsin, to seasonally profile nutrient transformation and Carbon sequestration -... | ecosystem: Engineered > WWTP > Effluent > Algae... | reverse complement strand
CCTGGGTGCCAACGGGGCCGGCAAAACAACTGCGATGAAAATGCTATGTGGTTTATCAACGCCTTCTTCCGGATCGGCTACCATCGCAGGATTCGATGTGTACAAACAAACCGAACAGATCAAAAAGAATATCGGTTACATGAGCCAGAAGTTTTCTTTATATGAAGACCTGAATGTGATAGAGAACATTGAATTCTATGGCGGCATCTATGGTTTAACCAGGAAACAACTTGCACATAAAACAGGTGAACTCATCACGCAACTTGGCCTGCAAACCGAAGCCAAAAAACTAGTAGGATCCCTACCGCTTGGCTGGAAACAGAAGCTCGCTTTTTCTGTAGCTGTTTTACACGAACCGAAAATTGTATTTCTTGATGAACCTACGGGTGGGGTTGACCCGATCACCCGTCGCCAGTTTTGGGACCTGATCTATGCAGCTGCTGATCGTGGCATCACCATATTTGTAACCACCCATTACATGGATGAAGCAGAATACTGTAACCGCATTTCAATGATGGTTGATGGCGTGATGAAGGCACTGGATACACCCGCGCAGTTAAAACAACAATTCAATGCAGGTTCGATGGACGAAGTATTCTTTGAACTTGCCAGGGGAGCCAAACGTAAAGCAGATTAATCAATACACATGAAACAGTTTACATCATTTGTACGAAAAGAATTTTATCACGTATTCCGTGATCCGAAGAGTTTACTCATTCTCTTCGGTATGCCCATTACCCTGATCGTATTGTTTGGTTTCGCATTGACGAATGAAATCAAGAATGCCAGGATCGTGGTCTGCGATTATGCGAGGGATGCCGCCAGCCAGCAGATCATCTCCCGGTTGTCGGTGAGCAATAATTTCAGCATTCATCAATCCATTATGAGCCATGAAGAACTGGAAAGCTCTTTTAAAAGCGGTAACATTCAACTGGCAATTGTGATTCCGGCACATTTCAACGATGATCTTTTGCATTTGAAGCATGCCCAGTTGCAAATAATTGCCGATGCCTCTGATCCCAATACAGCCACTACGCTTACCAGTTATGCTCAATCCGTCATCAATAGTTACCAGCAGGAATTACGATCTTATCACAAGTCAGGTCTTCAGATCATTCCGGAGATCAGGATGCTGTACAATCCGGAACTGAAAGGCGCTACCAATTTCGTTCCGGGTGTGATGGCACTGGTGCTCTTGTTGGTTTGCGTACTTATGACATCGGTATCTATTGTAAGAGAAAAAGAACTGGGCACTATGGAACTTTTGTTGGTTTCACCCTTCAACCCCATGATGGTGATCGTCGCCAAAGCGGTTCCTTATTTTGTATTGTCGCTGCTGAACCTGGCCCTGATCGTTTTGCTGAGTGTTGGTTTACTCGGCATGCCATTCCAGGGAAGTGTGCTTCTCTTGTTTGCAGTGAGTAGTTTGTTCATCATCACCGCACTTTCGTTGGGATTGCTCATTTCAAACAGTACGTCATCACAACAAACGGCCATGCTCATTTCTTTGATGGGAATGCTGATTCCTACGATGATGTTTACAGGCTTTCTCTTTCCGCTCGAGAATATGCCGGTGGCCCTGCAGGTGATCGCCAATGCAGTTCCATCGAAATGGTATTATAGCATCGTAAAATCGATCATGATCAAAGGGCTGGGTTTCTCCGCCATCTGGAAAGAAACCCTCATCCTTCTTGGCATGACCATCTTCCTGCTCACCATCAGTTTCAAAAAATTTAAAACACGCCTGGCATGAGAACCTTATATTTTTTATTGCGCAAAGAATTCAAACAGATTTTTCGCAACAAGGCCCTGCTACCCATGATCTTCATCGCCCCGCTGATCCAGTTGCTCATCCTGCCGCTGGCAGCCGATTATGAAGTGAAGAACATCAATATTTCCATCATTGATAACGATCACTCTGCGTACTCCCGGAAATTGCTGAAGGATATCACAGCCTCTGGATATTTCAAAGCAGTTGGATATGGCAACTCTTTCCAGGCTGCTTTCCGGCAGATTGAGCAGGACCAGGCAGATCTAATACTTGAAATTCCCGCTGGTTTTGAAAAGAACCTGGTAAATGAAGGGGCACAATCCTTGTTCATTGCAGTAAATGCCATCAACGGCAGCAAAGCAACACTCGGCGCTTCCTACCTGCGACGGGTAGTCGAAGATTTCAACGCAGGCATCCGGTTATCGTGGATGCCGGCTGGTAATGATCAACAAGTTGGTAATGATCAACAAGCTGTTATTGAAACGGTTTCTTCCAACTGGTATAACCCTTTCCTGAATTACCGGTTCTTCATGGTACCTGGTATCCTGGTAACTCTGGTGACCATGATCTGTGTTTACATGTGTGCATTGAACATTGTAAAAGAAAAAGAGATCGGCACCATCGAACAGATCAATGTGACGCCGGTTAAAAAGCATCTCTTTATCCTGGGCAAGCTCATACCTTTCTGGATCATCGGGCTCTTTGTTTTCACTGTGGGGCTTTTCGGCATCGGCCGCTTGGTATATGGCATCGTACCACAAGGGAATTTATTATTGCTCTATGGGTTTCTTTCTCTCTACCTTGTTGCGCTGCTCGGTATCGGGCTCCTCATCTCTACTTACGCCGAAACCCAGCAACAGGCTATGTCAGTTGCCTTTTTCTTCATGATGATCTTCATGCTCATGAGTGGGCTCTTCACTTCGGTTGATAGTATGCCGGCCTGGGCAAAATTCCTGGCCAACTGCAACCCGGTTACCCATTTCATTAAAGTTATGCGCATGGTTTTATTAAAGGGCAGTGGTTTTGCCGACATACAGTTTCCCATGCTGATGATGGTAGGCTTTGCAATATTTTTTAATACCTGGGCAATTTTGAATTATAAAAAGACAGTCTGATAAATGATGGCAGGAAAAATAAAAAGAGATGTATACCTTGTCTTATTGCATGTCATCAAGCGCTTTGAGTTTTTTTAATGCCAGCTGCATTGAAATACCCTTGCCCAACACGCCTTTAAACAAGCCAGGTTGTTTCTTGATTTTTTTCAGTGCATTGTGTATGTTGAAATCCAAAGGAGATAGTCCGGACTTTAATTCCGCCCAACTAACGGGCATCGATACGGGCGCACCTTTCTTCGGTCGTACACTATACACCGAACAGATCGTCTGGCCTTTCCGGTTTTGCCCGTAGTCGAGGTATATTTTATGTTTACTTCGCTTCGAAAGACTCCTAACCGTTGTCGTTAGCTCAGGCAATTGCTTTTCTACATACAAACAAAGGATTTCCATGAATGGCAGCACCTGGTCATAATGATATTTTCTTCCCATGGGAATATAAATATGCAGACCGGTTGATCCGGAAGTTTTGCAAAAACCGGTAATGCCGATTTTTTTCAGCACTGCATTAAAATACAAAGCCACTTCGATCACTTCTTTAAAATTGTTTTTCTCCGAAGGATCCAGGTCTATAATGGCATAATCCGGCGTATCGGGTTGCAGCGTGGTAGAATGCCAGGGATTGAGTTCGATACAGCCCAGGTTGTTTAAATAGGCCAGCGTTGATTTATTATTGCAAACGATATAATCAATATCCTTTTTCGATGATTCGGAATAAACCTTGTATGTTTTAATAAAAGACGGAACATCTTCACCGGCATCCTTGTGAAAAAATCCTTTCGCTTCAATGCCACCGGGATTTCTCAATAAGGATTGAGGCCTGTTTTTGATAAACGGAAGTAAGTAATCGGCCACGGACTGGTAATAATCAACCAGCATTTGCTTGCTGATCTTTTCCCTGGGCCAGTATAATTTTTCAGGGTGAGTAACCTGTGCAGTAGCATTTCTTTTTTTTGATATCATGGCATTTTTTCTTTCAGTACTTTCCATTACATCGGCAGGCTCATTCAACTGGATCTCTTTCGCAGATTTATCATCCCGCCAGCGTAAAAATACAGGGTGTCTTAACTTTCCATCCCTGGTTCTTTCGGTATAACGAACCTCGCAGATAAGTTTGGGCACAACCCAGGTAATATCAACACCGCGTGCAGTAATGTCAACAGGAGCTTTGAGGGTTCTCAGTTTTTGGAGGTTTTTAAAACTACCGGCAAGTTCTTTATCGGTAAACCCGCTGCCTGCCATGCCGATCGATACCAGTTGATGCTGCTCATTATATTGAGCCAATACCAATGATCCAAAGTAGGGGCGGGCACCCAACGGCTTCGTATAACCTACCACCAGGGCTTCGGTGGTTTTATGTGTTTTTATTTTCAGCCAGTCACCAGTTCTTTTTCCTGCATAATAATGACCATCCTTTTTTTTGGCAATGATGCCTTCATGACCTTTTTTAATGACCTGTTTGAAAAGGGCGCTGCCTTTTTCCAATATATGTTCATTGTAAATGATCGCAGGAATTCCTTTTACCAGTTCTTTAAGCAATGATTTCCTGTCTTCGAGCGGGTAATCGGTGAGGTCTGTTCCATTCAGCCATAACAGGTCAAATACAATATAACGTAAACGGCTGTACGATTTTTGTTCAGGATCCTGCAGCAAGCCAAACTCAGAAAGACCTTTTTTATTCATTACGATGATCTCGCCGTCCAGCACACAATCATGTTGTATTTCCTTCAGCGATTGTTCTATCAAAGGAAATTTACCCTGGAAAGAATGATGGTTGCGGGAATATAGGGATACCTGCTGTTTCCTGATCACCGAAATGGCCCGGTAACCATCCCATTTTATTTCAAACAACCAATCGGGATCATCGAAGGCCGTGCCGGTTTCTTTGGCAAGCATCGGCTTCTGGAAAATGTGCTGGGCTTTCATGATCAACTGCGCTTTTTAGTTGATGATGATTTTTGAAGGGCCTTATTGATGGGCGAATTTTTAGGCGTATATTCTTCACTGTTATATGGCTTGTCTACCGCGTATTCATCCGAATCCTTGATCAGGAGCCAGCCATTTTCTTGCGATTTTAATTCGATCAAAGCAAAAATGCCTTTGAGTTTTTTTCCCTTCAGCAGGATTTTTACATGCCCGTTTTTTAATCCGGCCGCAAGGCTTTTAGCAGGTTGCAGATCTTCATCCAACGGCATATAATATCCTTTATCCCAAATCTCCACGATACCCGCACCATACCCCGAAGGGATCACTCCTTTAAAATCTTTGTATTCATAGGGATGATCTTCTACCATCATGGCCAGTCGTTTATCGGCCGGGTTCATGGAAGGCCCTTTGGGTACAGCCCAGCTCTTCAGCTTCCCGTTGTGTTCGAGCCTGAAATCATAATGAAGATGCGATGCCTTGTGTCGCTGCACAACGAAGATAGGCGGACCTTGATTTTTATGCAGATGTTTTCCCGGTGGCTCTGGACTTTCTTTGAAGTTTCTTTTTGTATGGTAAGATTTCAGGCTCATTAAGAAGCTTTTTTACGGGTTGGTTTCAGGCTGGCTTTTAATTGATCCATCAGGTCGGCTGTTTTATGATGCACCACTTTCATCACCGGCGTCTTAGGTAATTTTCCCTTCGCTTTCAGGCGAATGGTTTTCATCAATTGAGCAGCATATTTATCCTTATACTTGTTGATGTTGAATTTTTTGCTGTGTTGATTGATCAGGCTCACTGCCATCTTTAATTCGGTGGCTTTCACCGAAGCCCGGGATGGCACACTGAATTCTTCAGGTGATTTGATCTCCTCTGCAAACCTTATTTTATTCAGCACGATCATGTCGCCTTGCGCACATAATATGGCCAGGTTTTCTTTATTGCGTAATACAAAACTGGCCACACCGGCTTTTTTTGATTTTAACAATGCTTCCCGCAGCAATGCATAAGCCCTGGCCCCGTTTTTTTCCGGAACGAGGTAATAAGGTGTTTCAAAATAAAAGAAAGGGATTTCTTCCAGGGAAACAAAATCATCGATCTGTATCATTTTTGTTTTTTCAACATTCGCTTTTTCAAAGTCTGCATCTTCCAGGATAACATAACGATCCTTTATTTTGAATCCCTTTACAATATTTTCCCATTTAACTTCTTTACGGGTACGTGCATTTACCCTCATAAACTGGATGTTTTCGTGATCCTTTTTATCCAGCATGTCGAAGTCTATTTCACTGGCCTGTGAAGCACTGAAAAGTTTTACCGGGATATTCACCAGTCCAAAACCTATAGAACCTGTCCAAATGGGTTTCATGATCTTAATTTAAATGTAAATAATCGTGTGTATTCATTTAATGAATGCTGTTTATCCATCAACCAGGGCACTGTTGAATAATACCCACTCATACCCTCATTAAATGTAAACAATTCATGTTTTTAACGACATAAAATTTATTTCAACTATTACACCAGAAATCATGAATGAATGTTTACGTGAAAAAATCAGCAAGAAATACAAAATTGTAGAATCCATTCCTCAGTATGATCCGTGGTTGGAATGAAAAGCGATTGGTATGCCATAAAATTTCTATGGCTTGTTTATTGTTTTAATGAAATCGAGATTTTATTTTTTCATCACTTATTAAAATTATGTATTATGAAAAACAAAGAAACCATTGAGATCCTGAACGATCTGTTAGTAATTAACAACGATCGGGTAGAAGGGTATGAAAAAGCAGTAAAAGAACTTGACGCAGAGAATGCTGAGTTAAGAGTGATATTTTCAAATAATGCAGAACAAAGTAAAATGTTCAGTTCTATTCTGCAACAAACGGTAAAAGAGCTGGGTGGTGATCCTGATACCGGAACCACCAACCGTGGAAAGGTCTACAGGTTGTGGATGGATATTCGCTCTACGATCTCTACCGATAAAGCGGTTAGTGTTCTAAGTCTTTGTGAATACGGTGAAGATGCTGCGCAAAAAGCCTATGAAAAGGCGATGGAACAGGATGTAAATATGGACCTGCCTACACGCCGTTTGATCCTGGATCAGAAATCTGCCCTGAGAGATGCACATGACCAGGTAAAAAAATTAAGAAATGTCATGGAAAAAGTTTCCTGATGATAATGCGATCTGTCATTCCTTATCAATAAAATAAGAGAAAACTTTATAGAAGTAAAGCACTACAAAACGTGCTTTGCTTCTATAATAAATGTACAGGTATGCGACGCCTTTAAATATGTTCGAAAGGTTTTCGTTTGCAAATTCAGGGCACTAAAAAATGATTTTCGGTTAGGCAACAACGGTAGTAATGATGACGATATATAAGCGGTTTATAGCCCGTTCATCAATTTGATCTCATTTCTATACAGCAAAATCTTTCCGTCATTTTCAAGTTGCTTCAGAAGGCGTGAGATCACAACCCGGGAAGTGGCCAGTTCATCTGCGATCTGGTAATGGGAAGCTTTGATGACGCTGGATCCTGATAAGCGTTGTTTTTCCTTCAGGTAAGCTACGAGGCGTTCATCGAGTTTATGAAAGGCAATGCTTTCGATCGATTTTAGCAATTCAAGAAAACGTTCATTAAAACTTCGCATGATGTAGTTTTTCCAGCCTGGGTATTTACACAACCATTCATCCAGCTTATCATGCGGTATGGCGAGCAGGGTTACTTCATCTTCAGCAATGGCCTTCACTTCGCTTTTTCGGGCTTCGAGGCAACAACTATAGGCCATCGAACAACTTTCGTTGCTGGTTAAATAATACAACAGGATCTCTTTACCATTCTCATCCATCCGCAATACTTTTACCGTACCCTTTAATACGATCGGCATCATGCGCAGGTACTTGCCATAATTCATGATGATATCGCCTTCATTGAATTGCATTAATTCCCCCGAAGACTGCATCTCTTCCAAAAGGGCCGGTTCAAATACGCCTTCAAATCCCATTGAATATTCCATAATGTATTAATCAACTTTGATCGATAAAATTACAGAATACCACGGACTATGAAGTTGTTCATTTCATGTCTGTTTATTTTTAAACAAGGTAGCATCCAGGATCTTTTCCAATGGACAAAACTTCGTGAAGGATGATTGCAACAAGTTTACCCCCACAAACACTGCAAGCCACAACCAATTTAAATTTACAAAATGTGCCAGTAATAAACTGGTCAACACAAAAAGACCAGCTACGGCACGTACGATTCTTTCTTTCATTTGATGTAGTTTTTAAAATTAGGATCCGAATTTTTCAACCGGAACAATAAAGGCCTTTATCGGAAATGGCGTTTGATTTTCTTCATTGAATTTTTTGATCAACGTCATGCCCTTATCTGCCTTTTCATTATCCGTAAAACTGAACAGGATCATTGAATCAAATTTTTCTGTACCACTGGCAAACCATTCTTCCAGCATATCGGGTTCCTGGCCGTTTTTAAAGCCGGTTACATCGGATGTGCTATACACATAGAAGTTGGCCTGTTTGCAGATCTTTTCTACATCCGTTGCGTGTTCTTTCAGGTAAGTGAGGATCAACAGTTTCATATGATCTGTGTTTAAGGTTTTTTATTTTTTTTACGCATCATTTTAAAATACAGCAAGGGAACCACCAGCAAAGTGAGAAAGGTAGATGTGATGGTACCACCCATGAGTGAAATAGCCAGCCCCTGGAAAATGGGATCAAAGAGAATGATTACAGCACCCAATACAACTGCACCGGCCGTTAATAGAATGGGCGTCGTTCGTACCGCACCTGCTTCGATGATGGCTTGTTTGATGGGAATATCTTCCCGTAAACGTATGTTGATGAAGTCGATCAACAACACCGAGTTTCGCACCATCACACCGGCCAGTGCAATGAAACCGATCATAGAGGTTGCCGTGAAATATGCACCCATCATCCAGTGCCCTAGTACAATGCCCACCAACGATAGTGGAATCGCTGCCAACATCACTAAGGGAACAGTAAAGTTCTGGAACCATCCTACGATGAGGATATAGATCAATAAGATTACCACACCGAATGCAATGCCAAGATCACGGAATACTTCATAAGTGATCTGCCATTCTCCATCCCATTTAAGGCTGTACTGATCTTCCATCTCCGGTTGTTTGGTGTATTCTTCCTGCAGGGTGTATCCTTTGGGAATGGTAAGATTCTTCAAGCTATCCGAGATTTCTGCAATGGCATAGGATGGACTTTCGAGGTCGCCCGACATATCAGCCAGTACATACACCACTTCTTTTTGGTTTTTCCTATAAATGTTTTTTGGTTTCAGCTGCCTGCTAACGGTAACGAGGTCACGAAGTGGAACCGCATTGCCCTGCATGCCCAAGATCTTGATGTCGAGGATGTCTTCGATACTGGTTTTATCGGCATCGCTTAAACGCAGTTTTATAGCGGTCTGATCAAAAGTTGCGGGTTGATAAATTTGCCCAACCGGCATGCCCGACAAAGCAGCATGCACCGTAGCACTCACCTGCATCGTACTTACTCCCAGGCGCATCGATTTTTCCTTGTCTACCGTAAGCTGGTAATCGGGTTGATCATCTTCCACCATCCAGTCGGCATCTACGACACCCGTTGTTTTATTGAATAGATTTTTTACCTGTTTGGCGATCCTGATCTGTTCTGCATAATCGGGACCATATACTTCAGCTACCAGCGTAGATAAAACCGGCGGGCCGGGTGGAACTTCCACGATCTTCACATTAGCATTGTATTTTTTAGCGATGGCCTGTATCGGACTGCGCATTTGTTTAGCAATATCGTGGCTTTGCAATTTTCGTTTGCCTTTGTCTACCAGGTTTACCTGTATGTCGGCAACATTGTCGCCTCTTCTTAAATCGTAATGCCTGACCAGTCCATTGAAACTAATGGGGGCAGAAGTGCCGATATATGCCTGGTAATGTTCCACCAATGTTTGCCGCGATACATAATCTGCAATGTCCTTGGTCACCGCTTGTGTTTTTTCAAGCGTTGTGCCTTCAGGCATATCGATCAGTACCTGGAATTCATTTTTATTGTCGAATGGAAGCATTTTAAGCGCCACAGATTTTGTATAGAACAACATCAGCGAGCTCAGCAATATCACTACAATGCTGATGATGAAGGTCCATCGCTTCCATCTTGTTTCAAGCATAGGATTGATGAAGGCATGATAGATCTTATAGATTCGGCTCTCTTCCAGCACCGTGGGTTTACTTGATTTGTGTGCAGAACCTTTTTTCTCTTTTTCACGAAGAAAAATATAACCAAGATAGGGGGTAAGCGTTAACGCAACAATGAGTGATAACATCATGGCAATGGAAGCGCCGATCGGCATTGGGCTCATGTAAGGGCCCATCATACCGGATACAAAAGCCATGGGCAATACCGCTGCTACCACGGTGAAAGTGGCGAGGATCGTAGGATTGCCCACTTCATTGATGGCATAGATGGCTGCCTGCAACGGCGGCAGTTTTTTCATTTTAAAATGCCGGTGCATGTTTTCTGCGATGATGATGGAATCATCTACCACGATACCGGTTATGAATACCAGCGCAAATAAGGTGATGCGGTTCAGGGTGTAATCCATGAAGTAATAACTGAAAAGCGTAAGCGCAAAAGTGACAGGTACCGACAGGAAAACCACCAGTCCGCCACGCCAGCCCATCGCCAGCATCACAAATAAGGTAACCACTACAATAGAGATGAATAAATGCAGCAGCAGTTCCGATACTTTGTCTGAAGCCGTTTCACCATAGTTCCTGCTAACGGTCAACTGTACCTCATTTGGTATGAGGTCTTTTTTTAACCGGTCAACTTTTTGAATGATCTGTTCCGATAATTTCATTGCATCGGCGCCTTTCTTCTTGGCCACACTGATGGTAATGGCCGGGTAGTTTGATCGGAATGCAGCGGCTTTGGAGGTATCGGCCTGTCCATATCCGAATAACACATATTGATCGGCTGTTTCAGGGCCATCTTCTACCTGCGCTACCTGCTTCAGGTAGACAGGTTGTTGCTGGTTGATACCTACAACTAAGTTTCCAACTTCTTCTGCGCTGGACAGGAAATTTCCCGTTTCAACAGAAATGGCGGTGTCGCCTTGCAGGAGTGTACCCGATTGAGATGCAGTATTACTACTTTGAATTTGTTTTCCAATCGATAGAAAATCTACATGGTATTCGGCCATCTTGTTTTTATCCAGCAATACTTTTATTTCCCTGCTTCGTCCACCCAGGATGCGGATGTCTGAAACGTCATTAATTTTTTTGATCTCATTGCTAAGCACCTGCCCGATCTGCTTCAACCGGTAATCATCATATTCCTTACTCCAGATGCTGATGCCTAATACCGGTACATCGTCAATGGCCCTGGTCTTGATCAGGGGAAGGGTCACACCTTGCGGCATCTTGTCCATGTTCTTCATCAGCTCACTGTATAATTTCACCAGTGAACGTTCGATGTCTTCCCCCACTTTAAACTGCACGATCAGCATCGCCTGTCCTTTCATAGAAGTAGAATACACATATTCCACGCCTTTGATGTTGGAGATCGTTTTTTCCAAAGGGGCTGCCAGCTTGGTTTCTACTTCCTTTGGATCGGCGCCGGGATACCCGATAAAGATATCAGCCATCGGAACCTTTATCTGAGGTTCTTCTTCCCTCGGGATCAGGTAGGTGCTGTATCCGCCGATCAGTAAAAAGGCGATCATCAGCAGGATCGTTAATTTCGATTGCAGAAATCCCTTTGCGATATTTCCGGAAAAACCATTTTTCATTTGAGTGTATTAATACGTTTATAATGTTGGATAGACTATTGCGTCTACACCATCCTGTTATCTACTTTGCGGAATTGTTTTAATCTTATGATCCTGTGATCACCCGGCCCATGGATACCCGTTATTTTATCTTAACCGGGGCGCCATTATATAAATTTCCTTCTGCCTGTACGATGTATTTTTCGTCTTTAGACAAGCCAGATAATACTTCTACCTGGTCGCCGAAAGTTTTACCCAATCTCACCCAACGCAGTAAGGCCGTTCCATTGCTGCCGATCGTATATAAACCGGTAAGCTGGTCTTTTTGAATAAGGCTGGTAACAGGCACCATTACAGAAGCTGCATTGGTCTTCACAGGCGATGATTCTTTCGCTTCGATGGAAACATTCGCATACATGCCTGCATACAAACCATTTTTTTCTGTATCTGGAATGCTCACTTTGATGAGATACTGACCACCTGTATATTGCGATGATTGATTTACCTGGGTTACTTCACCGGCAAATGTTTTGTTGATTGCCTTGATGGTTACCATGCCTTTCACGCCTGGTTTAATTTGTTGGATCGTATTTTCCGGAACGGTTGCACTTACCTGGTAACTTCCCTTTTGTTCGATGGTTAATAATGGAACGCCGGGATTGGCCATGCTGCCTGCTTCTGCCATTTTATGGGTTACAATTCCGGAGAAAGGTGCTGTGAGTTGTGTATATCCAAGCATGGCGCTTACTTCATTGCGCATTTGTTTTGCCCCGTCGAGCCTGGCTTTGGCAGCATTGTATTGCAGGGTTACATTATCCAATTCTTTGGCAGTAGCACTTTGCTGGTTGTATAAAATGGTAAAACGTTCTTTATCTTTTTGTGCACTGTTCAGGGCTGCCTGCGCTTCGGCGATCTGTGCATCCGATTGTCCTCTTTTGGCAAGGATATCCTGGTTGCTGATCGATACCAGCAATTGACCCTTGCTTACTGCATCGCCTTCTTTCACTTTCAGCATGGTAATGAAACCCATCACGCGGGTACTGATATTAGCTGTTTGGGAAGCTTCTATTTGTCCACTCACCTGGATACCTGAAGATGTTTCACCAGAAGGACTTGCAACACTAACCAGGATGGGTGTTTCTGGATTTGCCCGCATGTCGGTTTTTTCGGGTTGTGAACAAGCCTGCAAAATCAATAGACTACTGATTATTAAGAATGGCATGAGCCTGTTACTGTTCAATTGCATATTCATTGCTATTTTTTTAAGGATGATCTGAAGCGGTTAAAAATTGTATATAGTATTGGGTCATGCTCAGGGTATAGCTGGCCTGCACCAGGGAAAATTTTTGCTGGGTTTGCCTGCTGGCAGCCTGTAATACATCGGTGGTATTCACCAGGCCCTGTTGATAGCGATTCTGCAGGATCTGCAATGATTCGGTGGCCTGTTCAACAGCAGTGGTTTGTTGTTTGATATCAAACTGTGCGTCTGACAGGTCTCGCAGGGCTTTGTTCAGTTCCAGCTGACTTTGCTCTTTTTGTTTTTTAAGTTCTTCTTCTATTTTATTGCGGGCCAGCTTTTGGGTGGATAGGCTGTTTTTAGTGCGATTTCCTTTGAAAATATCCCAGCTCAGTTGTATCCCGGCGAGGTAGGCGTTGGCGCCAAATCCTAACGCACGGCTGTCGTTAAATTGATAACTTCCAAAAGCGTTTACCCTTGGCAGGTAGCTCATACGGGAAGATTTGATCATGAGGTCTGATGATTCAATGGCTTTTTGCATCGCCATGAAATCGGAGCGGGAATCTTTTATTTTTTGAACATTTCCTGGTAGAGTTGCAGGCAGGCTATCTGTACGGCTGGTCTTATAGATCACGGGCTTTTCATCGCCCATCAGCAACCCCAGGTAATCGCTGGCATTACTGACAGATGACTTTGCTTTGGCCAGGTTGGTTTCTACGGTACTAACCTGTACCTGTACCTGCAGCAGATCTGATTTCTGGATCAACCCCTGTTGAAAATGATTATTGGTAAATTGATACACGGCTTTACTGGTAGTAAGAGCTTCTTCCAGCACCGTTACGGCATCATAGGCCCATTGTAACTGCAGGTAGGCTTTTTGTACTTCAAACACCAGGTACTCTTTCGTGCGCTGGGTTTTTAACTGGTACAGAGCCATTTGTTTTTCCGCTGCTTTTCTTTTATACAGCATATCCATATTGATAATGGGTTGTTGTATGGTAAGCTTCGTGGTAAAATCTGTTGTGCCGGAAGGATGGTTCAAACGGGCCGGGTCAAAATCTGCTTGTGTAATAGATTTCTGCTGCAGCGAAAAACCAAATGCATTGAGTGGGTTGTTGGTATTCATCGCACTGTAGCTGAAACCAATTTCGGGCAGGTAAATAGCTTCTGTTTCTTTATAACTTGAAGCTGCCATGCGTTCATCAATCCCTGCCAGCTGAATGGCTCTGTTGTTCTTCAATGCTGCGTTTATGGCTTCACGTAAGTAAATTTTTTTTATACTGTCCTGCGCCGAAACGCCTTCTATGCCTGCTATGGAAAGCAAGGCAATGAACAGGGTACGATAAACGATGAAAGAGATTTTGTTCATGTATTTTTCTTTGATGCAAAACTAACGTCAGCAATATGCTCCGATGGTAACTTATGTTACTTACACATGCTATGATTAAAACAATGTTTGCCATACAGGAAGTTCCATTCATATTATTTAAATATGAATGGAACGTTTTTAAATACTTTATTTAAGAAGGAATTGCTTTTTACAAGCAGGAGTGTACGATCGAATCTTTTTTGAGCATCATCGATTAAGCATGAAAGAAGAAGAGGATTGTTTGCTTTTAATTTGGTTGGGACATAAACAGCAAACAATAAACAACAAACAACAAACAATAATCAACAAACAATAAACAACAAACAATAATCAACAAACAATAATCAACAAACAATAATCATCACACAAACTGCTGCACATGATCCCATGCGCCGCCATTGGTTACATCCTGTATGCCTTGTTGCTCAAGAAATGTTTTTGCCTGTGCACTGCGGCTGCCGCTGCGGCAGAATACGATGATGTGTTTCTTATTCTTGAATTTATTAAGTTGAGCAGGCAGCGTATCGAGTGGAATGTTGACCGAACCTTTTACATGGCCGCTTGCGAATTCTCCGGGTGTGCGTACATCAACGAGGAAAGCACCATTATCTATCAAATTTTTCAGGTCTACTTTTGATGAATTGCCAAAGATGGATTGAAAGATATTCATGGCGATCTTATTTAAGAGGTAAATTGTTTGATGATATTGACCAGTCCGGCCTTAGGTATTACCCCGCTCTGGCGCCAGAGTTGTTTCCCCTTTTTAAACAGGATGAGGGTAGGAACACCCTGGATCTGGTATGCCTGGGCTGCTTCGGGATTCTTATCTACATCAACCTTGATGATGGTAGCCTGGTCGCCGATTTCTTTCTTAACATCTTTCAGGATGGGTGCCAGCATTTTACACGGTCCGCACCATTCGGCTGAAAAATCAACCAGCACAGGTTTGTCGGACTGAATCATTTCGTTGAATGTCATGATGGTTCTTTTTCGGGTGAGGAATCTTTTTTGTCTTCTTTTTTAAACAAGCTGAATACCAGGGCACCTAACAGTGCACCATATACGCTGCTGTTGAGTGGCTTGGAAGTAATGGCACAGGTGCCTGAAGAGCAACCTACCTGCTGCCAGTAAAAATAACCAGCAATGGCGCCTGCAACGGCCCCGATGATCACGAGCTTGTTTTTATTAAACCACTTCTTCATAGGTTGTTTCTTTTTGCTGATTATTTTTATTGAGGGGCAGGCTGCAGCCACCGCTGGCGCAGCACCCAATATTGAAAAGGGGCATTGCCGTGAAGAGGATGCCGGCGAACGCCAGCATCCAGTCGTGCGACAGGTATGCCTGTACCAAAATGGCAATCCCCATCACTAAACGGGCGGCCCGCATAAAATTCCATTGGTTGAATATTCTCTGAATCATAATCTTTTTATCTATTACAAATGTATCTCCAGTCTTCATCATTGAATGTAACAAAGGTCACAAATCAAAGCCAGGATAAAAATATATCTGTGTAATCCGCTTAAATTCCCCGGCAATTATTAATTATTAATTATCAATTTTTAATTAATAATAGCTGGCCAACATATTTATACAAAAAGCATGTGTACCCCATTGCCTTCACTTTTCTGGTAAAAATCGCCGACCGTGATCACGTCATCCACGCCTTCATACAGGTCTTCCCTTTTATAATGAAACATATCCATTGCCAGTTTACAGGCCCATAATTTTACGCCAGATGCCGATAATATATCCAGGAACTCATGTACATCGGGCATGTCTATTTTTTCCATTTCCTTTTTCATGTAATACGATGCCATGGCTTCCATGCCAGGTAACCCGCCCAGCATGGTAGGCATGTGCATGGCAGGATTGCCCACTGTTGCCACATGCAGGTGTTCCAGTTTCTTTTTATGGATGGCTTCCAGTCCAAAAAAGGTAAAGAACATTTCGGCTTCAATGCCTTCCATTCGGGCTCCATTGGCCAATACAAATGCTGCGTACACATTTTCAAGGGTTCCTTTCGATAAGATGATCATCATCTTCCTGATCGATTCTTTATTTTCATTCATTGCTGTAATTTTTTATATTGATTAAATGCAACTGGCAGGTTTGGGAATGCCGGCGATTTTGGTGGCCGTTTTCAAGGGTGCCGTTGGAAATAACTGGTAAAATTCTTTGATGTCTACGATACCGCTTTTCCCAATTCGCCGGATACTAAGCGCTACCTGGTTTTTTTGTTCATCCTGCAGGTACTTCAAAACTTCCCAGTGTTTTGGCGTAAGCACAACGCCTGCTTCTGCAGCCAGTACTTCTGCAATGTTCTGATCCCATTGACTGAAATCAGTGAGGTATCCTTCTTCATTAACGGCAATGGTTTTGCCTTCGATTATCCTTTCCATATAGTTGTTTTTTTAAATGATTACGTATTAAAATTGTTTTCCTTTTTCCGACATGGTGGCGGATACAAATGGAATATGGGTTCCTTTCAACAGCATATTCCAATAGATCCACCGGAAGGCGAGTTTGCCCATGTGATTCATCCTGCTTTCCTTCAATAATCTTAAAGGACCAATACCCGGGAATGGAAAAGATCCTTCAACAGGTTCATGCGTATAATTAAAATCAATCAGCAACGCTTTTCCATTTCCTGTTTCAATAAAACAATTGGCATGCCCGTCGAATTCGGCTTTCAGGGGTTCTCCATGGATATAATGAAGAATATTTTCGGTTAATATTTCCGCTTCAAAATGTGCGACAGAACCTGCTTTGGAAGCTGGGATATTGCTGGCATCTCCCAACACGAAAATATTCTCGTGGGCTAAAGATTGTAACGTGGCTTTATTCGTAGGAACATAATTAAGATCATCTCCCATTCCTGACCGGGCGATCACTTCATCTCCTTTGTTGGTGGGTACTGTAACGAGGATATCAAAGGGAATTTTTTTACCTCCGTAATCCACGATTTCTTTTCGTTCATTATCAACCCGTTCAATGGCGAAATCACTTTCAATGTTGATCTGTTTTTCATGGAGCAGGTGTTCCAATGCTTCCGTGGCCTTGGGTTTTGTAAATGCGCCGCTCAAAGGCGTTACATAAGTGATCTCCACTTTATCCCGCATATGTTTGTGCCTGAAAAATGAATCAGCCAGGAATGAAAATTCAAGTGGAGCAACAGGACATTTGATGGGCATTTCGGTAATGTGTACCAGTAGTTTTCCACCTGTCCAGTTTCTTAACTTATTCCGCAAAGCGAGGGCGCCTTCAAACGTATAGAAATCAAAAACTGATTGATGCCATTCAGCACCTTTCATGCCTTCCGTTTCTTCAGGGGCTATCTTGGCACCAGTGGCAATGATAAGCACATCATATGGAATGCTTTTTTCATCCGAAAGTTCAATTCGGTTTTCGGCGGGAATGATTCTGTTGATGGTATGCCTGGTGAGTATAACTTCTTTAGGTATAAAATCTTCAATTTTTTTGATGATGTCATCCGGGGTATAAATATCAAACGGAAGAAACAGGTATCCCGGTTGGTAATGATGTTCTTCTCGTTCATCAATGATATGTATCTGCCATTCCGGGCTTTTCAATGTATGATGCAGGTGATTGGCCATCATCGTTCCTGCGGTACCTGCTCCAAGTATTACAAGATTTTTCATTTTATTATTTTTAGTGAGGTTGATTTACTTAAGTAAAATTCCAACAATGGGGAGATGTATTTACTGATCTAATCAGGTGATGCGGTTGAGTTTTATCAACCGGGAATATGATCCTGGTACGAATTCAAAAAGTACAGGAGCTTGTGTAATAAAAGTTACCAACAGCGTATATGCGCTATCGTATCTTACAAAATTCAACCGCTGTTTTTTAACGAAGCGTTGTTGGGTAATGAAATGTTTTTGTAGGATATGCTACATCATTTTCCGGAACTATGTGGTGGATATCAAAAGATAACATGATGAAGCATGACTGACCAGTTTGGCCATGCTGAGAATAAGTCATTGCCTGTTGCATCTGCTTTATGGATAAGCAAATGCAAAAATAAATCGGATTTGCAGGAAAGCAAGTGCACAAGTATGATTTCAATGACCGGGAACAATCATCGCAGATGTCAATATTTTCATTGAACATCATCTGTTGAATTCAATGCGGTAAGAATTATTTTTTTGCAGGGCAGGTATTCATACCAAACAAAGTATACAAAGGACAAAAACTAACCAGGCTGGTTAATAAAAATATTCCGGCAAATGCCAGGAGTACGATGCCCAATGTTCCTGTGATCACATTGGTAAAATATAATGCTGCAATGACGATGGCAATTACAATGCGGATGATGCGGTCGGTATTGCCCATGTTCTTTTTCATATTGAATAATTTTAAGCAAGGTAGGATGCTTCAAATCAATAAAAAGTGACTTTTGTTACTTTACTTCAGAAATGAATACTGGCTTGCCCTTAGGTTATTAAAATATGTCTATATTTATTCTTTGTTTAACAGAAATGAATTGCTCAACATACTTGTAACCATTACATCATTGTCAACCTTAAATATCACTCCATGAAGAAATTTAATTTCCTGCTAACGATATTGGTCATACTCACTTTTCCTACCGTCAGCCTGGCGGGTCCCTGGAAGATCAGTGTAAATACAAATCTCGAATTTGCAAAGAAAGCCTACCTGGTGAGTGTGATCTCCCCGGGATTTGAGAAAGTACTCGACTCTGCCGACCTGGAAAAAGGAACCTGTACTTTCAGCAGGGGCAACGACGATATTCAATTACATGTATTTCGAATTGCTATTGATCAAGGAACATTTAAGCCTACCTTCTTTGCGGCCAATGGCGATCAACTCATGATCGAGTTTACTTCTGCTGATGCAGCGAAACTATCCGGGAATAAAGCTGCAGCTTATTATGCCATGTACCAGGAGATTCAGGAAAGAGAAACATCTGACCAACATGCTGTAATGAGTGAGATCAGGCAGATCGGTATTGACTCTGCCCAATTAAAAGTATTAAATACCATTGCAAAAAATAAACTTGCGGCAAGTGCCAATGAAAAGATCAAACTTGTGCAAAGCATCGATGATCCCGTGCTTTCGGCCTACCTGGCTTATGAAGAAGTTTTTGCCAGCAAAACAGAGAATATTGAACTCTACCAGAAATACCACGATGCACTCGGCAGCCGGGCACAGCAAAACCTTTGGGCGAAGTATGTACAGGATGTGGTGCAGAATTTCGAAGCTTATCAACTGCTGCGCCAATCGAAACTTATCAAACCAGATCAGTTAAAGGCGAAGTACGAAAGCCTGCCAGAAGCACAGAAGAAATCGGGTTTTGGACAAGACCTGGCAAGGGAACTGGCTGCTATGAAATAAGAATATTTGTTTTGCAAATCACAGAGACACGAAGGCACAGAGAAAACATAAAATGTAGTAAAAAAACTTCGTGTCTTCGTGCCTTCGTGTTTCTAGACAATTTTTCCTCAATTTGAATAGCAGACAAAGTAATCGCTATTTCCCCGGAACTACTATAAACTATGTATTTCCGGGGTCTTTATTTTCAGTCATATTTGTCAGGACTAAAACGTCCGCCATGTATCGTTTATTCCTTTCCGTTATATTCACCACTTTTATTTTTTCCTGCAATCCCGGAAATGAAAAAACAACTTCCATTAACCCCGGCAAGGAAAAGACCGGCAAAGACGAAACTTCGGAAAAAGCTGTGACGGAGAGTCCTTATGAATTGCATGGCATCCTGGATCCCGGCATGAACAACATGGTGGCTTTTGCCATACAAACACCTACCGGCTGGCCCCTGCAGCAGTCATTTACCCGTAAATGGAATGGTTCTACGCCCATTAACCAGGTATATCTTAAGATGGCTTCTGTTGACCAGGCAGATATCATTGAACTGCTTCCTTATTCACCCTATTTCTATTCCGATGGTCCCATGGCCCGGCAAATGCGTGCATCAGCAGCTCAAATGGGCGTTTCCTTACCACCTCAGCCTTACGAAATGGCTCCCATGCAACCCATTGAATACATTAAAAGGATACTCCTGCCACAATTGGCACAACATGGCATTTCGATGAACATTACCGGCGAAAAAGAATTGCCGGCCAAACAGGAACAAAAACAGGCTGTATATACAGGTTATGTGGACGGGCAGATGAAAGATGGGACTAAACTTCGAATAGACTGTATCGTGAGTATCACCACCACGAATCTCAACGGGGAGATATATTATAACTGGAATGCCATGCCTTCCATCGTGCAAAGCAAAACAGGGATTGATGAAATTTATACCCATGTGACACATGCACGGCGGTCGCTGATGATGAACCCCGCCTGGGAAGCCGCAAATGCACAACTTGTACAAAAAGGCAATAATATCAACCAGGATATCAACAAAAAGAATGCAGCCATTGTAAAAGATTACCAGGATCACACCCAGCGGATCATTGATGAAACCCATGCAGATAGAAATGCATCCGCCGACCGGAGAAATGAGGCTTTTGGGGATGCTTTGAGAGGTGAAACCAAGTATGAAAATACAGAAACGGGTCAACGGATAAAACTCCTTGATCAATACAACCATGTTTACCAGGACAAGCAAGGCAATTTTTATGGAAGTCAAACGGCAGTAAATAAAAGTGCCTTTGATTGGAATGAATTACAACGAGTGGAGTTGAAAAAATACTAATGATTTTTGAGAATGTTATAACACGATTACATTTAGTTACTAAGGAATTATTTATTTGAAATGGATCTGGTTATATTCTTCTATGTCTTTCTCAATGATGGCATTTACATTTATTCGTGCATTTTCGAAAACATA
>Ga0075163_10003522_pt1 | contig 21055 bp, 27 predicted proteins | sample JI1023141ADNA_FD_71478 | JGI IMG/M metagenome (GOLD analysis project Ga0075163, IMG submission 71478) | Wastewater effluent complex algal communities from Wisconsin, to seasonally profile nutrient transformation and Carbon sequestration -... | ecosystem: Engineered > WWTP > Effluent > Algae... | reverse complement strand
TGCAAGTAGCGTTTCGGTTATGCGGCAGCGCGGATGGTGAGTAAGGGGAGGCGAGCAGTCAAATTATCATTGCACGTCCTGCGCGGCCTAGCCTACGGCGTACGGGTTAAACGATGACGGGCTAGGTCCCATTGTGCGTGCAAGTAGTGAGACGAGTTTGCGGCAGCGCGGACGGCGAGTCCGGGGTAGCGAATAGTCAAACTATCATAGCGTGTCTTGCGCGGCCTAGCCTGCGGCGTACGGGTTAAACGATGACGGGCTAGGTCCCGTTGTGCGCGCAAGTAGCAAGATGAGTATGCGGCAGCGCGGATGGCGAGTTAGGGGTAGCGAATAGTCAAACTATCATTGCACGTCCCGCACAGCCTGGCCTACGGCGTACGGGTTAAACGATGGATATCCCGTTAGCGATCGAAGATCTTCTTCAATGCATGAATCGTAGTCGCACGACCAGCTCGAGCAATCGAGGTGGTAAGCGGTATCGATTTGGGACACACAGATACGCAGTTCTGAGCGTTACCGCAGGCTTGGATACCACCTTCGGCCGACAACGCATCAAGTCGCTCGCCGGCGATGTTCTTGCCGGTCGGATGAGCATTGAAGAGCATCGCTTGCGAGATCGGAGCAGCTCCCAAAAAGCCCTTGTCGTAGGCCTCTCCCTTACGCTTTTGAAACTCTTCGTCCGATTCACCAGGGCGACGTTGCAGTTCGATCTTGGTGTATTGTGGACATGCTTCCAAGCAGCATCCGCAGCTCATGCATTGGCTGAGTGGATAGTTTTGCTCTTGGCTATCGCGATCGATCTTCGGGCCAGGGCCCATGTCATAATAGCTATCGACGGGTACCCAGGCCTTCACGCGTTGCAACGATCGGAACAAGCGAGCGCGATCGACGAGCAAGTCGCGAATGACTGGGAACTTGGTCATCGGTTGCAATTCGATTTCCATCGGATTGTCATCGAGCAAGCGATCTACCAGCGCCGAACAAGCTTGGCGAACGCGGCCGTTGATAACCATCGTGCAAGAGCCGCAGACTTCCTCCAAGCAACCGCAGTCCCAAGCGACTGGCGAAACTTTCTTGCCATCCACCGTCTTGCTTTGGGCAGCGATCTTCTGAAGAACACTGATCACGTTCATGTCTTCTTCATAGGAAACTTGATGTTGTTCCCAATATGATGGAAGGTTCGGGCCGTCCTGGCGTAGAACCCGAACGTTGATCAAGTCAGGTTTGCGTTTTGTCGATTTGCTCGCGTCTGGTGCGATCATCTGTGTATTCTCAACTAACGACGTTGTGACAAACTGTGGTTTTGATTTAGCAATCTTGTTCGTTCTTGTTGTTGTCGGTCTTAGTACCGCTTAACTAACAGGAACATTATGTTTTCATTAACTGTTGGTATCGAGGCAATCTGAGAAATATCTTCACTGATTTAAGAGATGACCTCTTTCAGAGATGACCTCCGATCGGCTGGAAAAACTTAGGAGCTCGCGGCAGCCAATGAGGAACCGACGTTTTCGATTCCGCGGGCTTTGCAGCGTTCACGCCAAACTTCTTCAATTTGTTCTGCACCAACCAGCCCGTACAATCGAGGGCGTGGTGGGATGATCGAAGTGTCGACATCTTCGTAATCGACCTTGATCTTGTCTCCATCCCAAGTAGCGACCGAAGACTTGAGGAAGCGTTTGTTGTTCGCTTCGAATCGATCGCACCATTCTTCGGCTTGGCGAAGACGTTCGGTTGGTTCTGTGGCCGTTAGGCTTGGAGGAGCAAACGCGGGTTTGAAGTGGGCACCGCGGCATTCATCGCGTTGCAAGGCACCTTGCAATACGGCAAATGCGATTGGGAACATGTCTTGAACGGCCTTGGTAAAGACTACGTTTTGATTGGTCCAGCTACCGGTGTCCGACAACGAGCAACGCTTCACGCGGTCGTGTAATTCGTGCACTTTGCTGATCGCTTCTTCGAGTTGGGTGTTCTCGCGGACCACGGTTGCAGCGCGAGTCATTACATCGCCCAATTCTTGATGGATCAAGTATGGGTTTTCGCCGCTGCTGCCTGGTCCGCTTTGACTCAAGAGTTGGCGATGTCGCAATTCTTGCTTACCAACGGCTCGCTCGAATACCGATGGATTCACATCGGCTGCCGCGATCTTCTTGTTGGAAATAAAAGTTTGAATACCGGGGGCTGTGAATAGGCCGCTGAAGATACAGCTCAACAATGAGTTGGCGCCTAAGCGGTTCGCACCATGGTATTGATAATCGCATTCACCGATCGCATACAAACCAGGAATATTGGTTACCTGGTTGCGAGGGGAGGCTGGTTGCAAACCACCTTCGGCAGTGCGTTGATAATCCGCCCACAATCCACCCATCGAATAATGAACGGCGGGGAAAATCTTCATCGGGACTTCGCGTGGATCGACCCCTTGGAACTTCTCGTAAATTTCGAGAATACCGCCCAATTTGCGATCGAGTTCAGCTCGTGAGATGTGGGTCAAATCTAGGTAGACGCACATCTTGTTTGGATCGACACTCAAGCCTTCGTTCACGCAGATATTGAAGATCTCGCGCGTAGCGATGTCGCGGGGAACGAGGTTACCGTATTTCGGATATCGCTGTTCGAGGAAGTAATAGCGTTCGGCTTCTGGAATTTGTTTTGGTGGACGTGGGTCGTGTGGTTTGCGTGGTACCCACACTCGACCACCTTCACCGCGAGCTGATTCACTCATCAAACGAAGTTTGTCGGCACCTGGGATCGCCGTTGGGTGCACTTGAATGAACTCACCGTTACCATACTTCACACCAGCTTGAACGCAGCGCGACGCGGCACTGCCGGTGCAGAACACGGACATTGTCGAGCGGCCATACAGCAGACCGCAGCCACCGGTGGCAATAACAACGGAGTCAGCTGGGAATGAGCGGATCTGCATGCTGACCATATCTTGGGCGATGGCGCCAACACAAACGCCATCCGCATCCAAAACTGGACCTAAGAAATCCCAGAATTCGTACTTTTTGACTAGGCCAGAGCTTTCCCACCGACGGACCTGCTCATCAAGGGCATAGAGCAATTGTTGGCCGGTGGTTGCGCCGGCGAAAGCAGTTCGTTTGTAAAGTGTTCCACCGAATCGACGTCGATCGATAAAACCTTCCGTCGTTCGGTTGAAGGTGACACCCAGCCGATCCATAAGGTCGATGACCTTCGGAGCCCAGTAAGCCATTTCCTTCACGGGTGGTTGATGCTGTAAAAAGTCGCCACCATAAACGGTGTCATCGAAATGTTTCCATTCGGAGTCACCGAGTTGACGGGTGGCGTCATTGCAACTGTTGATTCCACCCTGAGCGCACACGCTATGTGAACGCTTGACGGGTGTGAGACTGATTAGGTCTACTGGGATACCAAGTTCGGCCAACTTCATCGTAGCAGCTAGACCAGCCAAGCCACCACCAACAACCACAACACGCTGCTTTGCCATTTTTCCGATCCTACGTTTTGTTCATTTGCCTCAGTGGGCAAACGCTGTAAGAACTATTGTTTGTAACTGTAAGTCCATTCAACGAACACCAGCAGGCTCACCGACTATTTCGCGAGTTTTTCACTCTGCGGAGAGATCTCGCCAGTTTCGATTCGACCCTGATTAATTTTATCTTCGATAGCTCGCGCTTGAGCTGGATCGATCATCTTGGCTCCTGCAAGGGCGCTCATGCCGATGATGCCAAGGACGACACCAAAGCCCGCGCAAACCAAGCTGGCTCGTTTTTGAGCTGCAGGAGATACCCAAATTCCCCAGGTGATTCCGAACGTCCAAATGCCGTTGGCTAAATGGTAAACGCAAGACAGAACACCCACAGTGTAGAACAGCGGCCAAACCACACCCTTCATTGCCAACGCTAAAGTGCTGCTCGCATTGAAAGGTTTGAAGGCACCGAAGCCCCACGGTTGAATTGCATGTAACCAAGCTTCAAAGTGAAACCAGCCATGTAGGTGAAGGACGTGAAAGAGAATGAAGATGAAAGCGATAACACCGGTCCATCGCTGAGCGGCATAACGGAAGTTGCTGCTGTAGCGATAATGGCTGAGGTTCGACTGGCCTGACTTAATGATCCATACACCGAAGATACCGTGGAACAAAATCGGCAGGAAGATAAATCCCCATTCGACCACAGGCAGCACAACACCCAATGAATGGATCGTGTTCACTGCTTTTTGGAATGTTGGCACGCCGTTGAGCAGACTAGCGTTTGTGACCAGGTGCACCACCATATAGGCGCCGACTGGAACTAATCCGCTAAGTGAGTGTAGGCGGCGGATGAGGAATTCGTTTCTGCCGAAGAAGGATGTCGAGTTGCCGGCAATTTCAGCCATGGGACGGGTCGTTTCCATCACAGAGGGGTCAATAGCATGCGAGGTCGGCTGCTGTTTTGGAACCGAAATCGATAGCCATAGATAACAAAGCGAAGTACACCGAAGATACTTACGAGGGATACTTGCTGGTAGTGTATGAAAGAAGCTCCGCAAAGCAACGGTAGATACGGCGAACATCGCAATACAGCCCGAGAATTTATTTGAATTCCGGTCAAAGACGTGCAGCCTTTGACGAGTGTGACAATTCGTGTCACACTTTGGGGGTTAGGTAAGCTGTCGCAGTCGACAGGGATGAGGATGCCCGAGCCGACCCTCACTATATGGGATGGCAGGTCACGCTGAATCCATGCACAAGTCCGTTTGTAGCGACTCCCATTCGCCAGGAGGTCGTTGGCGGGCGGTTTAGGGGGGAGTTAAGCGGCGCCACAAGACTTTCTTTACGAATCGATCGCTTAGGGCTTGTCGCATGTGGGGAGTCTTGGTTACACTCCCGAATTCTCCGTGGTACCTTTCGTGCCACTTGAACTTTGCTGAGACCCCAAGATAGCACTTTTGGAGGGTTTTCGTCGCTCGGTTCAAGTGCTGGGGGTGGAAAAGGCGATAAAGGCCAGATCCCTTTGGGCTTTGCGGCCCTTTTAGCTCGCAGCCATAGAGAAAAAACCAAGAAATTGCCAGAGTGGCGGAATGGCAGACGCGCTGGATTCAAAATCCTGTGTCCGTAAGGACGTGTGGGTTCGACTCCCACCTCTGGTACTAATGGCAAATTTCCAGGTAACGTGGTGAATTTCCAGGTAGTGGCGAATTTTCGAGTAGTGGCGAATTTCCCAGTAAAAGTAAAGTTCCGACAGACGTTTTGACATTTGAGATAACATGCCAACGATCAATCAGTTAATCCGACGCGGCCGTCAACTGCAGAAGAAGGCTTCTAAGTCGGCTGTTTTGGAAAAATGTCCTTTCAAGCAAGGTGTTTGCTTGCAAGTGAAGACCATGACCCCGAAGAAGCCTAACTCGGCTCTTCGAAAGATTACCCGCGTTCGTTTGAGCAACGGTAAGGAAGTTACGGTTTACATTCCTGGTGAAGGTCACAATCTTCAGGAACACTCGATCGTTTTGGTCCGTGGTGGTCGTATTCGCGATCTTCCAGGGGTGCGTTATCAAGTGGTTCGCGGGGCTCGCGACACATTGGGTGTTAATGGTCGCAAGCAAGCTCGCAGCCGCTACGGTGCTAAGAAGTCATAGTGTTGTCGCTCTAGCTTAGGCTAGGCCAATCAGAGTTTTCTCCGTTTAATCAGATTCGTTTTCGGTAAGCAAAACCATGGGCAAGATTACTGCCAGCCGCACACAGTTGCGTCCTGATCCTCGATTCAATTCGCTTTTGGCAGCCAAGTTCATCAACTGCTTGATGTACGATGGCAAGAAGAGCACTGCTCAAGTTGTTTTTTATGACGCCATCGAAGAGATTGGTCGCAAGATCAAAGATCGTCCAGCGATCGAAGTATTCGAGCAGGCTGTAGAGAACGTGAAGCCATACATCGAAGTTCGCAGCAAGCGTGTCGGTGGTGCTTCTTATCAGGTTCCTATGCAAGTGAATCGCAATCGTCAGCAATCTTTGGCGATCCGATGGATGCTTGCCGCAGTTCGCGAAAAGAAAGGTCGAGCGACCTACTTGAAGCTGGCTGAAGAAGTAATGGCTGCGTACCGCAAGGAAGGTACAGCAATGGCGAAGCGCGAAGCGACCCACCGTATGGCAGATGCCAACAAGGCGTTCGCTCACTTCGCATGGTAAGCTCGGTTTCGAGCAACATCTACGACTTTCAAATCAAATCGAGTACACTTCAAGCCGCATAGCGTCATCCTTTATTGGATGGACTATCGCGGCTTTTTTCGTCTTAAAATCGTAAAGCGAAAATAACTATGCAACGCACACTGGAATCGCTTCGCAATATTGGGATTATCGCGCATATCGACGCGGGCAAAACGACCGTGACCGAGCAGATGCTCTATTTGAGCGGCGCCAAGCATAAAGCGGGATCGGTGGATTCGGGAACTACCGAAACCGATGATGATCCTGAAGAGCAAGAGCGTGGCATTACGATTTTTGCGGCGTGCGTCACGTTCAATTGGAAGCAGTCGACTGTGAACTTGCTCGATACGCCTGGGCACGTCGACTTCACTGCTGAAGTTGAACGTTGCTTGCGTGTTTTGGATGGCGCCGTCGTTGTTTTCAGTGGCCGTGAAGGCGTTGAAGCGCAGAGCGAAACAGTATGGCGTCAAGCCGACAAATACAACGTTCCACGCGTTGTGTTTATCAATAAGCTCGATCGCGAAGGGGCTGATTTTTATCGTGTACTCGAGGAGATCGAGCCTCGGTTAAATGCCAGTCCCGTGGCTATTCAGATTCCAGTTGGGCAAGGGCCGTCTCACACCAAAGATCCGTTTCGCGGGGTCATTGATTTGGTCGAAATGCAGATGCTCACCTTCAACCAAGGCGATGATCGCCGAGGCGTAAAGGCTGAGCCGATTCCTGAGGAGTTGCTCGATGATGCCAAAGGATGGCGAGGTGTGATGCTCGAATCGCTCTATCCGTTGAGTAATGAGATGATGGAACTTGCATTTGAGGAGAAAGAGATTCCGGTTGATATGATTCGAGGGGTGATACGCGAGGCGTGTATTGCCCGCAAGATTCAGCCTGTTCTATGTGGTTCTGCGTTGCATGGAAGTGGCGTGCAACCGGTGTTGGATGCTGTAACATACTATTTGCCGAGCCCGTTGGATCGGCCGGCGGTAGAGGGTGTGAATCCAAAGAAAAAGGACAAGGTCGAGAAGCGTGCTCCTTCGCCGAACGATCCTTTTTGTGGTTTAGTGTTTAAGATTCTTCCGGCAAAAACGGGCGACCTCTATTGGATTCGCTGCTATTCGGGAACGCTGAAGTCCAACTCGCGCGTTTACTGTCCGAATCGCGATGAAAAAGAGAACGTCGCGCAATTGTGGCAGATTCATGCGACCAAGAAGGATAAACAAGGGCAGGTCGATACTGTCTCGGCGGGCGATATTGTGTGTGCGATCGGTCCACGGCATTCCATTACAGGCGACACTTTGTGTGAAACACAAAATCCTGTAGAGCTCCCATCGATTCAGTTCGCGCAAACGGTGTTATCCATGGCGATCGAGCCTGAAAACACAACAGAGCGCAAGAAGTTGGCGGAAGTTTTGGAGATGTTGCAGCGACAGGATCCAACGCTCAAGGCTGCTGAAAATTCGGAGTCTGGGCAGACGTTGATCAGTGGGATGGGCGAGTTGCATTTGGAAGTGATAAAGCATCGGCTCACACGCGATTTTCGTTTGAACGTAAAGTTCTACAAGCCGCGCGTCAGTTATCGCGAAACGATTGGCAAGGCGGTTGAGGTGGTTGGGAAGTGTAATCGACAAATCGGCGCCCAACAGATGTTTGCTGAGGTTCGCTTGAAGATGGAGCCTATGTCCAATGCCAGTGCTCCAGTGGTTGTGTTTGACTTGGCTGCTGGTGATGCGACCTTGCCCGACAACTTCCGTTTAGCTGCCATGGAAGAGTTGCGGCATCGTGGGCAGGGTGGTGGCATGATCGGTAGTTTTCCACTAACCGGGATTAAGTTGTCGCTCCTAGGTGGTGTGTGCAGTATGGAGGGGTCCGATGAGGTTGCATTCCGCATTGCTGCCAACGATGGGTTTGAAAAGGCCATGGAGGCTGCTGGGCCAGTCCTGTTGGAGCCGGTGATGCATTTGGAGATCACGACCCCGGATGATTACATGGGTGAGATCGTGGGCGATTTGCAGCAGCGGCGGGCCATGATCGAAAAGACCGAGGCTCGGGGTGCTCTGACTGTGGTGACTGCCAAGGCTCCGCTGAAGGAGTTGTTTGGTTACTCGACCGCGATTCGATCGCTCAGTCAGGGGCGAGCTGGTTGTTCGATGGAGCCTTCTGGTTATCAGCCAGCTCCGGCGGCGGACGCGGAGGAATTTGCTTTTTAGGGATATTGTGTTCTGATGGTTGCGTGTTTAGTGCGGATGTGTTCATTGCTGGGCGGCTTGGGGGGTAGGCTTTAGTTAGGTAGCGGTTCAGCGGAACGCCGGTTTTTTTGGGCAATTTGATTCGCTTGGCGATTCTGGGAGGCTTGCGTTTTTGGCGTACTGTGGGAGGAGTTTGAGGCTGGGTGGTCGCTCGTTGAATGCTAATCGAGCTACGTGACGATAACCGGGGAATTCCCTTGCTGAACAAGGATGGGCAAAAATGAAGATTTTTGAACATCTTTTGTAGCAACCCCCTTCCGTTTCCTAGGGGCTGGCGAGTAAACTCCCACGCCCATCGCTGAATGAGACTGGAAATGATCCATTCGAATTTGGCGTTGACGGAATTGTGGTTCGCCCCTAAGCTTTTGGGCTTCCGGCTTTGGACAGGCACAAAATCCTGTCTTCCGATGCTCATAGACGAAGTCAGCGAGCAAATTCGAAGGTATTCACAGCGAAAAGTCGCTGAAGTTCCTTCTAGTTCGCTGATAGCTGTTTTGTGCGACCTACGCCTCCCAAAAAGGTGAAGGCGAAGTAGAGATTTAAGATCAATGGCTCTCTCAGCAAGCTTGCTGAGGCCTGGGATCAATGATCTCTCCGGTCTAGGCGCGGGGCATGGTGATGGACCGAGCAAACTGGTGGATCTCGTGGGAGCAAGTCCCGCCCGATTCAGGAGTTGGGACGGTTATCCCAATCGACACATGCAATGATGAGTTGGTTCTACCGCTTGTTATTGAAATAGTCGGAGTTACAAGCGTGAATCGGGCTCTTAAGTGGGTTGCGATTCAGAGTGAGGTGGGCAAGTTAGCCTTCTTTGCTCATACAATATATCGAGAGTTTTTTCGGGTAGTTACGAGGTATCGCAAGTGTCTTCATCTCACGAAGTAATTCGTATCCGCATGGAAGCCTATGACCATGCAGTGTTAGACCAAAGTGCTGCAGAAATCGTTGAGACTGCAAAGCGCACTCACTCTGAAGTTCACGGCCCGATACCTTTGCCGACCCGCATTGAAAAATACACAGTGTTGGCGGGCCCAACCATCGATAAGAAGGCTCGCCAGCAATTCGAAATTCGTACGCACAAGCGTTTGATTGACATTAAGCAAGCGACTGCTCGTACGATCGAAGCATTGAACAAATTGAGTCTCCCTGCTGGGGTGGATATCAAGATTAAGGCGACAGCACGCTAGTTAGTGGTGCGTGAGCACTGCTGAACTGTGTGGGTTGAGCCGACACCGACGCTGCTGTCGGAATCCCAAGATTCGAGCAGAAGTTGGAGCAATAAAGGTAGTGACAGGTTGCTGGGTTGAAATGGTCGCACGTGGTTGAATCTTCCAATTCAGTAATTACAACTGATGGGACAATGACGATTAGACAACAGTAGCGTTTCGAGAGAACGAGTTACCACATGAACGGGAGGTTATTCTGGTAAGCCCGAATCGTACCACCCCGTGAGCTATGGCAAGTCATGATTCAATCATGTGTGCCGCAAGCAAAATGAGGGAATCGCCTCGTGGTGACGGAAGCGAGTGATCGCGTCAGTCGAAACGAACGAAGATTGGTGTCTCCAGGATAACAAGCGTAAACGGGAAAGATCGCAAATGACCAAGGGCATTTTAGGCCGCAAAGTCGGCATGACACAGATTTTTTTGGCAGATGGTACTGCTGTTCCGGTTACGGTCATCGAAGCTGGTCCTTGCTCAGTGTTGCAGATCCGTACTGTTGATCGCGACGGTTACGAAAGTGTTCAGTTAGGATTCGGAAGCAAGCCACGACGATTGGCTGCCCGAAGTGAGCGCGGCCATGTTGCCAAGCTCGATAGCAAACGCCGCAAAAAGCTTTCTGCAGCTGGCGTTGAAGTTCTCGCTAAAGCGGACTGCGATCCGCCTCGTTTCATCCGCGAACTTCGCGGTGCAGCCAACGGACTTGAAGTTGGCAAGCAAATCACCGTCGATGTTCTCAACGGCTGCGAAGCGGTTGATGTGATCGGCTACACCAAAGGTTGCGGTTATCAAGGTGCTATGAAGCGACACGGCTTCAAGGGCCAACGTGCGACACACGGTGTTAAAAAGGTGCATCGTCACATGGGTGGTACGGGCGCTTTGGCATCGAACCGCGGTGGTGGTCGTATGAAGAAGGGCAAGAAGATGCCTGGTCAATACGGTAATGAACGAGTTACCATGCGAAACCTCAAGGTGGCCCGCATCGATTCGGATAAGAATTTGCTTTTGGTTCGTGGCGGTATTCCAGGCCCAGCCGGTGCCTATGTGATCGTTCGTGAAACCAATAAGGTTGGCAGCTAAGGTTGCAACCTGCAGTCGGACTTCGGTCGAATCACGCAGTTGAAACGACCTACCAAATTACAAAATAGATAACAAATAATCGCTTAGTAACTGTTTACCAAGCCATTCATTAAAAAGCGGACTTTGCAAGATGGTTAGCTTACCAATTTACGATCGCACGGGTAAGGAAGTAGGTCGATACGACATCGACCCACAGCAGATTGCTCCAAAGATCAGCAAGCAGTTGTTGCACGACGCAGTGGTTATGTATTTGGCCAACCGCCGTCAAGGTACTGCCAAGACGAAGCCACGCAACGAAGTCGCCGGTTCGACTCGTAAGTTGTACAAGCAAAAGGGTACCGGTAACGCACGCGTTGGTTCGATTCGCGCACCGCACCGTCGAGGTGGTGGTCATGCTAAATCGATCAAGCCACGTTCGTACTACTATCGTTTGCCGAAGAAGGCTGTTCGCGCTGCTACACGCATGGCGATCGCTTCGAAGTTGGCGGACGGCCAGGTTGTGGTCATCGATCAATTGTCGATGGATGCACCGAAGACCAAGGATTTCGCGGCAATGTTGAAAGCATTGGGACTTAGTGCAATGACAACCGTTGTTGCAACTGCTGAGCACAATGCCAACGTTTATCGCAGTGGCCGCAATATCCCTGGTGTAACGATTACTCCTGTTGCCGACTTGAACGCATTGGTTGTTTTGCAACCCAAGCGAATGTTGGTAACGAAAGCTGCCTTGGATTGGTTGAAGAGCCAAAGTGCTTAAGCTCGTTGCTTAGATGCGATGAGTGAAAAGTTAGTCGAGAATAGAGTTAGATACAAAACAAAAAATCGGCTGAGCGAACTGATGTTCGGCCGGCGAAACCATAAACGGAATCGTAAGAGATGAGCGAAGCAACGAGCAAAATGCCACATCAGGTTTTGATTCGTCCGCTGGTGACCGAGAAGGGTATCCATCGTGCACAGCGGTACAATCACTATGCGTTTGAAGTTGCACCTGATGCAACGAAAATTGATGTTCGCAAGGCTGTTGAAGAGCATTTCAACGTAAAGGTTGAAAAGGTAGCAATTCAAAACCGTAAAGGTAAATCGCGACGTTTTCGGTTCCGTTTGGGCGAGACCCAAAAATGGAAGAAAGCGATTGTGAAGTTGAGCGGCGATTTCAAGATCGACTTCTTCTAGTCGACGACACCAGGAATTAGTAATAACCAAATCAGGTTGAATTACGATGGGAATACGAATTTACAAGCCAACATCAGCAGGTCGACGAAACTCGTCGGTCAGTGACTTTGCTGAGTTGACAAAAGGTGCAGTGCCTGAGAAGTCGTTGATGGTGCGAGCTCGCAAGACGGGCGGACGCAACAATCAAGGCAAGATTACCGCGCGACATCGTGGTGGTGGTCACAAGCGAATGTACCGAATCATCGACTTTTTGCGCATGAAAGATGGCGTGCCAGCGAAAGTTGATTCGATTCAATATGATCCAAACCGTTCAGCTCGTATTGCATTGTTGCACTATGCTGACGGCGAGAAGGCTTACGTAGTCGCTCCTGACGGACTAGTTGCGGGTGCGACTGTTGAAAACGGTCCAAACGCTGCTCCAGTCGTTGGCAACTGCTTGCCACTGAAGAACATTCCAGCGGGAACCGAAGTTTGCTGCGTCGAGATGCAACCAGGTAAGGGAGCTGCTCTCTGCCGTTCAGCTGGTTCGCTTGCCATCTTGATGGCTCGCGAAGCTGATTGGGCTCAGTTGCAATTGCCAAGCGGTGAAATTCGCCGTGTGCCAGGACGATGCCGAGCCACTATCGGCAAAGTTAGCAACCCTGACCACAACGCAGTTCGAATCGGTAAAGCCGGTCGTATGCGATGGTTGGGATGGCGGCCATACGTTCGCGGTACCACGATGAACCCACACGATCACCCTCACGGTGGTGGTGAAGGTAAGACCAAGGGTGGACGTCACCCAGTGAGCCCGACGGGCAAGAGCGCTAAGGGTGGTAGCACCCGTAAGCCACGCAAACCAGGCAATTCGGCTATTATTCGTCGCCGCAAGTCGCGTCGTTATGGTCAATTGAAGTTGCGATAGTCTGGATCCACGGTAGAACTTGTATCGAGCGGCTGGGAGCGAATGTATGTCGCACCTCTGCTCGGAAACTGAACACGAACTTGAACAAGAACTTAATCAGTTCAATTGCTGGAAGTTTTGAGAGTCAAATATGGGACGTTCTTCCAAAAAGGGACCTTTTGTAGATCCCAAGGTGTTTGCGAAAGTCGCAAAGCAGGCTGAGAAGGGTGACAAAGAGCCAATTAAAACTTGGGCTCGGCGTTGCACCATCGTGCCTGAATTCGTTGGGGTAACGTTCATGGTTCACAACGGCAAGACTCACATGAAGGTGTTTGTGACCGAAGATATGGTTGGTCACAAGCTGGGTGAGTTTGCTCCGACCCGTACCTTTCGAGGACACGGCGGCAAGGCGAAGAAGTAAACGCGTTGCAGGTGTTAAGCTGCAATTGGTTTTCTGGTTGAAGAGACTTAGAAACCAACTAGCAGGCAAGAATCGCTTGAGACAATGGTGTTTCGAGTGGTTAAATCAGAGAAAACAGTTAACCTTTTGAAAAGTGAGAGTGTGAAGGTCATGGCATACCGTGCCTCCCACCGATTTGCTCGAATCAGCCCACGTAAGGTTCGCCCATTGGCGGACTTGGTACGAGGTAAGTTTGCTGATGAAGCATTGAACATTTTGAAGTTTATGCCGAATCGTGGCGCTCGGATGCTCGAAAAGGTCATCACCAGCGCGATCGGTAGTGCTCAGGACCCTGATCAGAACGGCGGTCGTTCGTTCAACCCAGAAGAGTTGGTTGTAACGAAGGCGTTGGTTGACGGCGGACCAATGTTCAAACGTATTCAGCCACGTGCTCGTGGTATGGCGTTCGGCATTCTGAAGCGAACCTCACACATCTCTGTTGAGCTGACACGGCTCGACGAGATGCAAAACAGCTAGTTGGAACAAATTGGACGTAACCGTTTAAAGCCTTACAGCGAAGTGGTCTTATGGGTCAAAAAGTTAATCCAGTTGGTTTTCGAACCGGCATCGTCGTCGGCTGGAAGAGTCGATGGTATGCGTCGAAGAAAGACTTCGGCGAATTGTTGGTAGAAGATCACAAGGTTCGGCAGTTCATCAAGAACCATCCGGAAGAAAAGAAGCGGGCTCAGTATCGCAGCGCGGGTATTGATCGCGTTGAGATCGAACGAACTCGTGACGAAGTCCGGGTGATGTTGTTTGTGGCCCGACCAGGTTTAATCATCGGGAAAAAGGGGCAGGAGGTCGAGTTGTTGCAGGAAGAATTGCAACGCTTGATCGGTCGCCGCGTAAACCTGAAGATTGAAGAAATCTCACGTCCAGAAATCCAGGCCCAATTGGTTGCTGAAGACATCGCCGGACAGTTGTCCAAGCGTGGTAGCTTCCGCCGAACCATGAAGAAGGCCTTGGAACAAACCATGGACGCTGGGGCCAAGGGTATTAAAATTCAGCTCGCAGGTCGTTTGGGTGGAGCTGAAATGGCGCGTCGCGAAAAGGCTATCGAAGGTTCGATGCCGTTGAGCACGTTGCAAGCGAAAATCGACTATGGATTTGCCGAAGCGATGACGGCCCAAGGTCACATCGGCGTTCAGGTATGGATCAATCAGGGAACTTACGCGGGAGATTCGAACGATGGCGCTGATGCCCAAGCGGGTCAAGCATCGAAAAAGCCAAAGAGGTCGTATAAAAGGTAATGCGACCCGTGGCAACAAAGTTGTCTACGGTGACTACGGTCTGCAGGCTACACAAGGTGGTTGGATCAACGCGACGACGATCGAAGCTGGACGTATTGCTGCTCAGCAGTATGTTCGTGGTGAAGGTCGATTGTACATCCGCATTTTCCCAACCAAACCCGTGACAGCCAAGCCGTTGGAAACTCGTATGGGTAAGGGTAAAGGTGAGCCTGACCGCTGGGTAGCCGTGGTCAAGCCGGGAACGGTTTTGTTTGAACTCAGTGGAGTTAGCGAACAACAAGCGAAGATCTGCTTGGCTCGTTTGGCGAGCAAGATGCCGATCTCGGTCCGCTTCCTTAAACGCCGTGCAGTTTAATTAGGTCAGGTAGAGCGAAAATGAAAGCTAGCGAAATTCGAGAGATGAGCGACGAGCAACTGGAGTTGACGGTGAAAGAATCGTCTACCGCTTTGCTCCGTTTGCGAATTCAATCGCAGACCGAACGTATTAGCACGACCAGCGAAAAGCGTGTGCATCGTCGCACGATCGCTCAGTGCAAGACCATCCAACGTCAACGCGAGTTGGCCAAAGGATCGAAGTAGTTGATTGCTTCGATGCAAACGATCGCTTGGAAGTAAACCTAGCAGTTTGCCAACAAGCAAGTGGTTCAGTAACTAACGTGATAGTAACTAACGATGTCCGCTCGGTGAAATCGCCGAACCGTTGAAGAGTAGACAGAAGCATGCCTAAGAAAGTTTTGGTCGGTGTAGTGATGAACGACAAGGCGTCGAAGACTCGACGCGTTGAGATCGCTCGTTTAGAGCGTCATCCTAAGTACAAGAAGATCATTCGCAAGAAGACGGTTTGCCACGTCCACGACGAGAACAACGAGTCGGCTGTTGGTGACGTCGTTGAGTTTGAAGAGTCGAGCCCACTTTCGCACTTGAAGCGATGGAAGTTGGTTCGGATTGTGGAGAAGAGCCGTGCTGTTGACTTGGCCGCGTTGCGAGCTGCTCGTCGACAGGGTGGAACTGAGCAACAAGATACATTGGCGAAGTTGTCCGACGGAGAGTAATCCCAAGTGTCGGCAATGGATGGGACTTCGGTTGCATTCATGTTGGCTTTGGGCTTCGGCTGGCGATGCGATGTGCGGATGACGAATCCGACTACTGCAAAAGACGATCTAAGCAAACAATTTAAGATAACCTTCGGTGGCGATGAGTGAGTGGGACGAGTCCCACACTCGGATCCGCAGGAACAAGAGAGCAAGTTGAGCGATGATTCAACAAGAAACAAGATTGGCCGTCGCGGATAACACTGGTGCCCGCGAAGTGATGTGCATCAAGGTGCTCGGTGGTAGCCGTCGTCGATTCGCACGAATCGGTGATGTTATCGTCTGCAGCGTCAAGAGCGTTATTCCTGGTAGCGAAATCAAGAAGAAGGCTGTCGTGCGAGCTGTAATCGTTCGCACTAAGACGCCGATCCGTCGAGCAGATGGAAGTTACATCAAGTTCGATAGCAACGCGGTGGTTTTGATCGACAAAGATCTCAACCCACGTGGCACCCGTATCTTCGGTGCGGTTGCTCGCGAACTACGTGAACGCAACTTCATGAAAATTGTCAGCCTGGCAAGCGAGGTAGTGTAAGCAATGTTGATTCGAATTGATGATACCGTAGTCGTATTGTCGGGTGATGACAAAGGTAAGACCGCGAAGGTGCTTAAGGTAGATCGCGCTAATGGCAAGGTCATTGTCGAAGGCGTGAACCGAGTTTACAAGCACGTTCGCAAAAGCCAGAAGAATCCGCAGGGTGGTCGTCTGTCGAAGGAAATGCCAATCGACATGTCGAAGGTTGCTTTGGTCGATCCTTCGACCGGTAAGCCTACTCGCGTTGGTGTTCGTGTGTTGCCTGACGGCAGCAAAGAGCGATTCAGCAAGAAGAGCGGCAGCTCGATGGGCAAGATTGCTCCACCGCGTGCCCAAAAGAGCAAGTAATTCGATTCCCGTTTGAGAATCATTAATTAGATACAGAGTTTTGGTGGTAGTCATGGCACCTCGGTTGAAAGAGAAGTACGAGAACGAGATTCGCAACGTGTTAGCCGAACGGCTGGGCGTCAAGAACCCGATGGCTTTGCCCCGTATCACGAAAATCGTGATTAACATGGGCGTTGGTGAAGCTGTCCAAGATAAGAAGGTTCTCGATGTTGCAACCGACGCGATGGCTGACATCAGCGGTCAGAAGCCGATTGTAACTCGCTCGCGAAAAGCGATCGCAGGCTTCAAGCTCCGCGAAGATCTCCCGATCGGTTGCAAAGTCACCTTACGCCGCGAGCGAATGTACGAATTTTTGGACCGATTGGTATCAGTCGTCCTTCCACGAGTTCGTGACTTCCGCGGTATTAGCCGAACTGCGTTCGACGGCCAAGGCAATTACAGCCTCGGTTTGAGCGAGCAGTTGGTGTTCCCCGAATTGAATCCTGATAAGTACACCCGTCCTCAAGGGATGAACATTACGATCGTAACAACTGCGAAGACAAATGACGACGCGTTGTTGCTGTTGGAATTGTTTGGTATGCCTTTCCGCGCACCACGCGAGAAGAAAAAGACCGGGGCTGCCTGAGTTCAATGACCGTTTGCTTGGACTCGCTGCCGTCTTAGGATGGAACGGAGTGTAAGCAGTTGGAAATAATAAGCGTTTTGTGTTTCGTTTCGTAACTAGTAACAGGTCCAGGTCCTGTGGCAAGCAAAAGTAAGATCGCGAAAGCGAATCGCGAACCAAAGTTTTCGACACGGCGTGAAAGCCGTTGCAAATTATGCGGTCGCCCACGAGCGGTGTACCGCAAGTTTGGGTTATGCCGTATTTGTTTTCGTAAAATGGCCGACCAAGGCCTTATTCCTGGCGTTCGAAAATCTAGTTGGTAACAGGGGGCTACTGCGATCATGTTGACGGATCCTATTGCCGACATGCTAACTCGCATACGTAACGCGGTTCGCGTTGAGCGCCCGTATGTGGATGTTCCCATGTCGCGAGTGAAGCTCGGTGTTGCCGAGGTTCTTAAGCGTGAAGGTTTTGTTTGGGATGTAAAAGAAGTCGAAGCGGAAAGCCACAAGGCAATTCGTATCGAACTGAAGTACGGCCCTAATGGCGAGCGCGTCATTCAAGAAATTCGCCGGGTTAGCAAACCAGGTCGACGAATTTATGCCAAATCGGCAGATCTTCGCCCTGTGCTTAACGGCTTAGGTATTTCGATCATTAGCACCAGCCATGGTGTGATCAGCGATCGTGAAGCTCGTCGCCAGAATTTGGGCGGCGAAGTTCTTTGCGAAGTTTGCTAGTTGCAATCGGTAAGCACTCGTAGCGGTTCGATCTGCTGTGAGCGGTCCGTCGAAAGACAGACAACGATGGCAGCGGCAGACAAAGTCGAATGATGACTATGGATGTTGATAATTTTGGTTGACGTACAGTAAGTTCGGGTTTTAGCTAACCCGCACTGAGTTCAGATAGTGCGATGCTCCTGCGGGGCATCGAGAGCGGAAATTGGTTTTTATATTTTGGAAGTCCGGTCTGTCGGAACGTGAAAGTTTGAGGCAAGCTCGCCTCAAGAGCACACGCAATCGGCGGGCAGTTGCTGGGCTTCGGTAACATCCATTTTGTTGGGATACGATAGCCATGTCGCGAATCGGGAAGAAACCGGTCGCCGTTTTAGACGGAGTAAAGGTATCGGTTCAAGATCGAACCATTACCGTCGAAGGGCCAAAGGGTAAGCTTCAGTTCACGCATCGTCCTGAAGTTAGCGTAGCGGTCAGCGAAGACGGCAAGACCTTTACGGTCGAAGCCAACGATGGCGAACGCGAAACAAAGGCTTTGCATGGTCTTACCCGAGCCTTGGTCAACAACATGATCTTTGGCGTAAAGAACGGCTATGAGAAGCGCTTGGAAGTGGTAGGCGTGGGTTATCTCGCTGCAATCCAAGGGAAGGTTTTGCAGTTGCGTGTTGGTTTTGCCAACGAATTGCAACAGCCTATTCCACCTGACTTGGAAGTTAGTTGCCCTGACCAAACGCACATTGTGGTCAAGGGATGTGATAAGCAGCGAGTTGGGCAGTTTGCTGCTCAAGTTCGCGCCCTCCGTAAGCCTGAGCCTTACAAGGGTAAAGGGATTCGCTATCAAGGCGAATACGTCAAGATTAAAGCTGGTAAATCGGCTACCTAATAATTGTGACGGTTTGGCGATTGATCGGTATCAAGCGTCAAAGTCGGTAAGAGTAGTTTTCTTGAACAACGTGTTTTCTGGGTTAGTGACGTGGACAACAAGGGAATCGTTAATAAACAGCGGATTCGTCGACGCTTTCGCGTACGCAACGCGGTCCGTGGTACCGCCGACCGTCCTCGATTGTGCGTTCAACGCACGTTGAAACATTTCGGATGTCAGGTTATCAACGACGAAGCTGGCCGCACTTTGGTGTCAGCCACCACTCGTGATAAAGACGTTCGCACCAAGATTCCTTACGGTGGCAATATCGCAGCCGCAACGGAATTGGGTAAGATTGTAGCAGAGAAGGCACTGGCTGCTGGTATCAAACAAGTGAAGTTCGATCGTGGTACCTCGCGTTACCATGGCCGCGTCGCTGCTTTCGCTACCGCCGCTCGCGAAGCTGGACTCGACTTCTAGTCAACGCCTCTTGGCAATAGTTCTTCGCTCGTGCTATACGCACATGTGAGAACGCAATAAGACAGACAAATATGTGGCCCGCAAATGTTGTTGTGATAGCAGCGGCGGGTTACAAGCAAAATAATGACGTTATTAATCTGATTGGGAGAATACAACGTGGCATCGGTGAATGAAGGCATGCCAGGCGAAATGATCGATCGCACGCTGCGTATCAAGCGATGCGCCGCCGTGGTTAAAGGTGGTCGTCGTTTCAGCTTCGCCGCCCTTGTAGTTGTCGGCGACGGCCGAGGCAAGGTTGGTTATGGATACGGCAAAGCGAACGAAGTTCCTCCTAGCGTTTCGAAGGCACAAAAAGCCGCTAGCCGAGACATGATCCAAGTTCCGATCATCGCTGGCTCGATCCCTCATGCTGTTTGGGGTCGCTATGGCGCTGCAAAGGTATTGCTGATGCCAGCTAACCCAGGTACCGGTATCATCGCGGGACAAGCGGTTCGTGCTGTGTGCGAAGCAGCCGGTATTCATGATATTCTGACCAAGAGCTTCCGCTCCAATAACCCAACGGTTTTGGTTAAGGCTACCTTCGATGCCTTGAAGAAGCTCCGCACCGTTCAAACTGTTGAAGCATTACGTGGAGTGAGCTTGTCATGAACCTGAATGATATTAATACCGACGTAGAGACCAACCGTGGTCGCAAGCGTATCGGCCGTGGTTTGGGTTCCGGTTGGGGAAAGACCGCAGGCAAAGGCCATAAAGGTCACAAATCCCGCAGCGGCTATTGGAAAAAGCCAACCTTCCAAGGTGGTATGATGCCAATGGTTCGCCGAGTTCCAAAACGCGGCTTCTTTAACAAGTTCGCTGCCGATGTGTTCGCGGTCAATGTTGGTGATTTGGAACCGCTATTCGAAGCGGGCACCGAAATCACTCCAGAATTGCTGCAACAGACCGGCATTATCAAGTGCCGCTTCGACGAGCTCAAGATTTTGGGTGATGGCGACGTTACCAAGAAGTTCAAGGTTGTTGCTCATCGCGTGAGCGAATCCGCTAAGCAGAAGATTGAAGCTGCTGGTGGTTCGGTAACAATCGTTAAGGCGAAGCGAACTCCAGAAGAACGAGTTGCTGAGAAGAACAAAGGTTAGTTCATAGACGTGTTCCGTATGGGAACGGACCGTCACGTGAAGAATGTGCTTCACAAGCAGTTTGGTTGGACCCAAACTGCTAAGTTCGTAAGGACCAGGAGCGGGTGTAATGTTTGAAAAGCTCCGAATCATCTTTACCATACCGGAACTTCGTCAGAAGATTTTTCTGACGATGTTCTTGTTGCTGGTGTACCGGATTGGATACCACGTCCGTCTGCCTATGATTCGAAGTGACTTGGCGGGAACCAGCGGATCGGACTTCGGCACCTTTCTTGAGAAAGTGTCCGTTCTATCCGCGACTGACCTGCGTACGGTCACTATCTTCGGTTTGGGCATTATGCCCTATATTTCGGCTTCGATTATTTTCCAGCTTCTTGGATCGGTTTGGCCGCCAATTGAGGCTCTTCGCAAAGAAGGCGAAGTTGGTCGCAAGAAGATCAATGAATATACACGTTATCTGACCGTTGCTTTGTGCTTGATCCAAAGCTGGGTTTTCCTCCGCTTTGTGGTCATGGCAAGTGGGGAACGTCAGATCGCTGAAGAGTTCTTTGCGACCGGTACCGAGACATTGCATTGGGGCTGGCAAATCACAGCCGTCTTGATCATGACGACTGGGACCATCTTCTTGATGTGGCTCGGTGAACAGATTGACGAGTATGGTATTGGGAATGGTATCAGCCTTTTGATCATGGCCGGTATTCTGGCTCAAATGCCGAAGGCAATGGTCGATCTTGCCACAAACATGAAACCTGAGTTGGTCGGTTTAACCTCCGGCGATATGGGTATCGATAAACTGATT
>Ga0075163_10003521_pt1 | contig 21056 bp, 13 predicted proteins | sample JI1023141ADNA_FD_71478 | JGI IMG/M metagenome (GOLD analysis project Ga0075163, IMG submission 71478) | Wastewater effluent complex algal communities from Wisconsin, to seasonally profile nutrient transformation and Carbon sequestration -... | ecosystem: Engineered > WWTP > Effluent > Algae... | reverse complement strand
CTCAGCGACGCCTGAGGTCGTTCGAGCGGCACGGCCCGAAGGCCTCGAGCGCCTAAGCCCCGCACCCGAGTCTGGTGAATCACTGGCTCGGATGCGATGCGTGGGGCCCGGCGTGAGCGAGGGAATGGCGTCCCGCGCGGGATCGGGCAGAATCGGGTCATGAAGATCCCCATGGAGCAGATCCTCCGCCTCACGATCGCGGAGCGCATCGAACTCATCGGAGCCATCTGGGAGTCGATCGAGTCGACCCAAGACCTACCTCCGGTCACGGCTGCGCAGAAAGCCGAAATCGAACGTCGACTCCAGCTCTATCGGACGGATCCGGAACGCACACGTGCCTGGGACGCGGTGAAGGAGCGACTCGAGAAGGACGAATGAACGTCGAGATCACCCCGGAAGCCGAAGCCGATCTCGAGCTCGCGTTCCAGTGGTATCGCCACGCGAATCCCCGGCTGGCGTTCGACTTCCTGCGCGCCGTGGACGAGCGACTGCAATCGACACGCCGCTTCCCAGAGGCCTACGCGTACGTTCAGGCTCCCGTTCGGAGAGCCCTCGTGGCGAGATTCCCGTTCAGTCTCTACTTCACACGGGAAGCGAATCGAATCGTCGTGCTCGCTTGCCTGCACCACGCGCGTGACCCCGAATCCTGGAGGGTTCGCGCGCCTCGCGAAGGAGATTCGCAAGGAGCGGAACCGTGACGGGGGCGACTTCCCTCGCGTGACGCCGACAACCGGCTGCCTCACGGCGCGGGCTGATTCGACACGCCAGATGGCGGGCCGCCTTCCGGCGCGGAGGGCCGCCCCGATGGACGACCCTCTCCGACTCGTCACCTCGCGTCGGTCGACGCGGTCATACCCCTTCCACCGTCAGGGGGTGCGGTGCAGCCACGCGTCGACGGCCTTGCGGCGGTCGGCTGGAGCGGCTTGCGGGTCGTACTCGATTTCGGCGCCGTAGCGGTCCTTCATCGCGAGGAACGCGGTCGTGCGCGCGGCGTCGTCGGCGGACAGGAGCAACGTCACGAGCTCGTGCTCGGCGCGCGCGTCGCCGAGACGGAAGCGCGTCGACACGGCTTGCGACAAGAGCGCTTCGGGCGCGCCTGCGTCGGACGGCAATCGACCGGCGTTGATCAGCGACCGCAGACGCGATTCGTAGCGTTGCACCGCCGGCAGCGCGGCCTTGTCGCCGATCTTGCCCAGTGCGTCGTTGGCCCAGGCCGCGACGCCCACGACCGGATCTCGCAGCGTGGCGATCAACGCCGGCACCGCGTCGGGATGGCGCAGCTGTCCCAACACGTCGCAGATCATCGCGCGCTTCTCCGAGAAGCCCGGCGGGTACTTCAACCCGATCGCGCACAGGTTCGGCACGGCTTCGGAGCCGATGTCCATCAGTCGTTCGCGAAGCTTGGTGTCGTCGCCGCGCAGAACCGTCCCGTCGGTGCCGCCGAACTGCTCGGTGATGCGCTTCACCTCGGCCATGATCTTCGGGTCGACCTTCATCGGGTGACGCAGCGCACCCGCGCCGCCGTCCTTGGCCCACCACGTCGCGAACTGCGCGATCGCGACGAGGCGCTCGTCGCGCGGCGCCAACGCTTCGTAGGCGAAGTGCTTGCCGGTGACCCCGAACAACGCCTCGAAGTAGCTCTCGCGGATCAGATCGTCGGGGTGGTCGAGCCCGCGGATCAAGACGGGGATCGCGCCGGGATCGTCGAGCTTGGCCAGCGCCTCGGCCACGTCGCGGCGTGTCTCGGCCCACTCGAAGCGTGCCAAGGCCTTTTGCAGGTCGGGGATCGCGTCCTTTGCGCTTAGTTGCGCCAGCGCGCGCGCCGCGGCGCGCACGACGTCGGGATCGCGGTCCTCGAGCGCCAGCTTGCGCAACGCACCGGCGGCACCGGCGATCTTGCGCTGGCCGATCGCCGTCGCGGCGTGCGAGCGATCGAGCGCGTTCGGACGCGACAAGCTGGCCGTCAACGGGCCGGCGACCTTGTCACCGGGGATGCCCAAGCGCTGCAGCATCTCGGTCGCGTGCAGGCGCACGTAGAGCTCGGGATCCTCGAGCGCGGCGATCACGGCGGCCTGCGCCGGTTCGCCGATCTGCTCCAACACCGCCATCGCCTGGTTGAACGTCTTGTTGTCCCACGACCCCATCGCCCTCACCAGAGCCGGCACCGCGGGCGCGCCGATCGCGATCAGCTGCTTGCGCGCCTCGACGTTGGCCTGCGGCACGGGGAACTGGAAGAGACCGATCAGCTTGTCGATGTCGGCCACCGACGAGCCGCTCGGGATCTGCACCTCGACCTTGCCGATCGGCGGGTGCACGTAGTCGACGAGGTTCGCCGGACCGGCGGTCTCGGGAGCGATGTTCTCGGGCGTGCGGCCCACGACCTCCGGCTCGGACTCGACCTTGGCCAGGTTCGGCTGCAGGCCCGCGAACACGAGCGTGCGGCTCTCGAGCTGGCGCGCGAGGTCGGGGTGGTTGTCCTCGATCGGGTAGTAGAGCTTGTAATGCAGCTCGCACTCGACCGTGCCGTCGGCGACGCCGATCGGGACGCGGTGCTCGCGGGACTCGCCGCTCGGGATCTGCGTGTTCACGGGCAGCGTCAGGCCGTAGGGACGCTTGTACGGGTCGCGGAAGACCATGCGCGAGCGCGCCACTTCCTTGCCCTCGGTGTCACGCACGACGATGAGCGACTCGACGGCGCGCTGCTTGAGTTCCGTGGGGAAGTTGTGGCCCGCGCCCTTGTTCGTGATCGTGACGACGACCTCGTTGCCCGCGACCTTGGGATCCCATTGGTACGCCTTGCGCAGCTGCGATTCGCTGCGCGACGCGGGGAACGCGTGGCTGTGCACGGACTTGACCGGTCCGCCGACGGCGACGGGACGCTCGACGACGGGCATGTGGCAGTCGATGCACACGTTGCCGGCCTTCTTGCCGCGCGGCGCTTGTTCCCACTGGAAGGGCGTGCCGTGGTTGCGGTGGCACGACGCGCAGGCTTCGACCTGACCCACGCGCGGTTCGAACGCGCTCTTGCAGTCGGGCCCGCCGGTGAAGCGGCTGTAGTCGACCGACTCCTTCCAGTGGCACGTCATGCACGTGTTGCCTTCCTCCAAGTCGTGATGACGACGGATCGGGTTCTGGCCGATGCCCGTTTCGAAGATCGGGCGCGGCGTGTGGCAGATGATGCAGTCGGCCTGGCTGAACCGACCGGTCGCGAGGCGCACCTCCTCGTCGGTGAACGCGCGTCCGTGCGTGTTCTGCTCGTGCTCGGCGTACGCATCGGGGTGGCAGCTGGCGCAATAGCGGCTCTGCATCACGTTCTGCTCGTGGGCGAGCGATCCCAGAGGAGCGTCGTTCGGCGGCGTGGCACGGGCCGACTCGGTCGAGCTCAGGGCGGCTCGCACGCCGCTCGCCTCGGTGTGTGCGGCGTCCTGCGTGCGGCACGACAACATCGCGCCGAAGGAACCGAAGGTGACCACCAGGACGACACAGGCGAAGGTCGGGTATTTCATCGTGATTTCGGCCGGGGGGACGCCCCGTGGCCGTTGGAGACGAGGTTCGGATCACCGAGCGAGAGAGCCGCGGGATGCGGAGCGTGCGTGGAGGGCACGCGCGCGGAGACTCTAGCCTCCGAAGCCCCGAGGTTGACATCCCGAGGAGAGTTCCACGCGGGAAGGAGAGTCGCGCCGGCGAACACCGCCGTCGTGGACACCGATCCGCGGTGGAGCGAGCGCGTGCGGAGTCAGCGACGCCAACGCAGCGAGTCGTCGGTGGGGGCGGTGCGCAACTCGAACTGCAACCCGAAGCCCCGCTTGGTGGTCCGGCACGGCAAGCACGCGTCCACCGTGATCACACGCGAGGTCGGAAGCCCGTCGGTCGTCGCCGTCGTCGTCGCGCCGTCCGAGCCGTTCACGATCGGAGCGGAGCTCATGCGGCTGTCGCGCTCGGCGACGTACTCGACGCGGCGTCGCAGCGCCGTCACCGGATCGCCGCGCAACGTCGTGACGATGACGTGGTCGAACGCGGGATCGAGCTTGAGCGTCTCTTCGATCGGCGCCACGGCAGGTCGCGCGGGATCGACCGGTCGCGTGGTGCCCAGACGTCTCACGCCGCGCGCGCGATACGACAACAAGTACGATCCGGCGGGCAGGTCGGGTTCCAAGATGGCCACGTTCGCCGTGAGGATGCCGAGCGGCACGGGCTCGTCGAGGCTGCGCTTCTCGAACGTCTGCGCGTCGGGCGCCGGGATCTGAGCGACGGGCGTGAACAGCACGTAGCGGTAGTCGCTCACGACCGTGTACCGCTCGGGCAACGTCTGACCCGCGGGAGGTGTCGCCGGCTCGACGGAACGCCACGCGTCGACGCACAAGGCCGCCGCGGGCGCGAACTCGACCATCACGCCGTCGATGCGCGGCCGCAGCTGCACGTCGTAGTCGTCGTCGAGGACGTACTGGGCCAAGTCGGTCCCGGGGCGGACGCTGGCCGCGCAGCGGAAACCGATCGCGCCCGTCTTCTGGTCGCGCGCGGTGCCGCGTCGCGTCGATCCGCGGCACATCAAGTTCGGCTGTTGGAACGAACCGCCCACGACGACGCGTTGTTCCGGATTGAAGTCGGCCACCGCGTTCACCCAGCGTCGCAGGTTGCCGTAGCCGACTTCGAAGACCTTGAGCGTGTAACCCGGGTACGCGGTGTAGGGACTCGACGTCCACTCCCACACGTTGCCGGCGAGATCGCAGATGCCTTGTCGATTGCGTCCGGCCGGGAAGCTGCCGACCGGGAACGTGCCGCCCTTCTTGCGCAGCAGGCTCGTGGCCGCGTACTTCTCGTTGTCCCAGTCGTTGCCCCACGGGTACGTCTGCCCCGAGTCGCCGCGCACGGCGCGTTGGAACTCGAACTCGGTCGGGAGGCGCATGCCCGACCAGCGTGCGTAGGCGCGGGCCGCCGCGTAGTCGACGAACACCGCGGGGCGCAGTCGATCCTCGGGCGGGATCGACCATGCGGTCTGGCTCGCGTTGGAGGCCCACCACTCGCGGCGGTCGAAGACGCGCCGCGCCGGCGCGGGCACGCCGCGCGTGCGCGCCTCCTCCTCGGCCCGCTGCTCGGATTCGGCGAAGGCGCGCGCGGCCTCGGCGATCGCCGATTCGCACCACGACTCGAGCGGATAGGCGCCGACGGCCTTCACGTACTCGCCGTACTGCTCCTGGGTCACTTCGGTGGTCGTCAGGAAGAACCCGTCGACGAACAGGTCCTGGTGCGGCGTCTCCGAGATCAGCGCGCCGGCGTAGTTGGCCGTGCCGTCGTCGTTTTGGATCAAGCGCAGGACGTCCTTCACGTCCATGCCGATGCGCGTCTTGCCTCCGGGCACGAACACGGCGTTGGGCGGCGCTTCGGTCGGCGTGGACGCGGTTGCTTGGGTGGAGAGCCCGGCGATCGGCGCGGAGGTCGCGCGCGGAACCAGGGCGGGCGCCGCCGTACTCGCGCCGTACAAGCACAAGCTCGCGAGCCATGCGAGGGGAGCCGGCGCGAGAGCGGACGTGAGGGTGGGAGCGATCGACGTCACGCCGAGAAGATAGAACCTGTCCCGCGTCAGGGGTACAGCGGCGCGCCCGGAACGTGAGCGAAGGGGTGCGCAGTCCGGCCTCGCGCAGGAAGTCGGGTACCCGGAACCCGGGAGGCGTTCAGTTCCGCGCGGGCGGCACCACGGCGGCGCGTCGCTCGCGATCGGCGGCTTCGCGGTCCGCCGCCGGCTCGCGCATCCATCGTTCGCCGTGCTTCTCGAGCAGCACGAGGAACCGGTCGAGGACGTCGGGGTCGAATGCGCGACCACGCTGCTCCGAGAAGAACTCGAGGACCTTCTCCATGGGCCACACGTCCTTGTAGGAACGCTTGGTCGACAGGCTGTCGAAGACCTCGACGACGCCCAGGATGCGGCCGGCCAGCGAGATCTCGTCGCCCTTCTTCTTGTTGGGGTAGCCCGAGCCGTCCCACTTCTCGTGGTGCTCCGCTACGTAGGTGCGCACCTCGCGCAGCATCTCGTGGTTGCCCAGCTTGCGCGCGCCGAGCAAGGGATGGCGCTGCACTTCCTTGTACTCGGCGTCGGTCAGCGGACCGTTCTTCGTCAGGAACGACAGGTCGTCGAGGTAGATCTTGCCGTAGTCGTGCGCGATGGCCGCGAGTTCCAGTCGCTCCCGTCGCGCGGTGTCGAGGCCGATGTCCTCGGCCAGGAACCGGCAGTACTTGCGCGTGCGCGAGCCGTGCCCCGCGGTGTAGGGATCGACGCGTTCGATCGTGTGAGCCACCATCGACGAGAGGATGTCGACCAGGTCTCCGAAGCCCAGGTTCGGCTCGGCGATCTGTCGCTCCTTGAGCGCGCGGTGGAGGAACGCGGCCAACGTGCGCGGGTCGACGGGCTTCTGCAGGTAGTCGGCCGCGCCCAACTTGATCGCGCTGACCGCGCCCTCGATCAACGGATAGCCCGTCATCAGGATCACGATCGCGTCGGGTTGCTGGTCGCGAGCCGCGCCCAGGACCAAGCCGCCTTCCGCGAAACCGTCGAACACGACGTCCGTCACGACCGCGTCGAACCGTCGGGATCCGAGCAACGCCACCGCGGCGGCGGGCGACGCGGCCAAGGTCACCTCGAAGCCTTGCGTGCCGAGCACGGCTCCGATGACGTCGAGGGTGCGTCCGTCGTCGTCGACGAGCAGGACGGTCGGTCGTTGTGCGTTCATGGGCGTGGTTCCGCGGATGTCCTCGGTGCGCGCTTCACGGCGCACGCGCACCTCGATGTGTACGGAATGGCACGCCCCGTTGGAATGATCTGCCGCGGTTCGCCGCGCACGTCGCGGCACCCGCCCTCCGCGGCGTTCGCGGGTGGGGACCACGTCGTCCGACGGGGCGAGGCGCCGTCCTGGTATGATCCGCGGATGCCCTCTCCGGTCGAAACGCGCCGATTCACCGTCCCCGCGACCGCGCGCGGGTCCCGCTTGGACCACGTGGTCGCGGGATTCGTGCCCGACGTGTCGCGCAGTCGGCTGCAGGCCTGGATCAAGGCCGGTCGCGTGCGGTGGCTGGGCCAGACCACGGTCAAGCCGGGGCAACTGCTGCTCGAGGGCGGCGATCTCGAGATCGACGTCGAGCTCGAGTCCGACGCGCCCGCGATCGCGTTCTCGGCGGCCGACCTGCGCGTCCTGCACGGGGACGAACACCTGATCGTCGTCGACAAGCCGGCCGGGCTCCTGACGCACCGCAACACGGAGCACGGCGAGAAGGGCGCGGCCGACTTGGTCGTCGAGCGCTTCGGTTCGCTGCCGGACCTGGGCGATCCCTTGCGACCGGGCGTGGCCCACCGGCTCGACCGCGACACGAGCGGCGTGTTGGCGTTCGGACGCACGCCCGAGGCGTTGAGCGCTCTCAAGGACCTGTTCCGCGCTCGCGCGGTGCAGAAGACCTACTTGGCGCTCGTGCACGGCTCGCCGCGTTTCGACAGCGATTGGATCGAGAGCTGGCTCGGCCGCAGCGACAAGGTCCGCGACCGCATCGCGACGTTGCCCGAGGGAGAAGGTCGATTCGCGTCCACGTACTACGAGACGCGCGAGCGCTACGCCGGGTTCGCCTGGTTGGCCGTCTTCCCGAAGACCGGTCGCACGCACCAGGTGCGCGTGCACATGAGCTCGGTCGGCCTCCCGCTCGTGGGGGACGACGTCTATCGCCCGCGCGGACGTGCCACGTCGAAGCTGCCCGACGGCGCACCGCAGCCCAAGCGTCACGCGCTGCACGCGTCCGTCCTCGAGTTCGCGCACCCGGTCACCGGGGAGAACGTGCGCTTCGAGGCGCCGCTGCCCGCGGACCTGAGCGAGCTCGTCGAGTGGCTGCGCGCGCACGCGCCCGAGTGAGCGCGCGCGCGTCGCCGTCCGCGCTCAGGCGTCGAACTTGAGCGTGACCGACTTCTCGGCCTGACCGGACAGGGTCACGCTCTTCTCGACCGACTTGCCGTCGTCGCGCGTGGCCTTCACGCGGTACTTGCCGCGCGGCAGCGGTCCCACGCGTTGCACGTCCCGCGACAGGGTGCCGTCGCTGAAGGCTTCGCTGATCTCGGAGAGCGCGAACATCGAAGCCACGTCGCGACCGGCCTCGTCCAGCACCGTCACGATCGCCTCGGCCGGACCGCCGTTCTCGTCCTGGACCCGCACGACGAGCCGCGTCGCTTCGCGCAACGTCATCTCGAGGTCCTTCGTTTCGCCCGCTTCGACGGTGACGCGCTCGCTCTCGCCCGTGGCGCGGTCCTTGACCCGCGCTTGGAACGTGAAACGGCCCGCGCCCAGGCCTTCGTAGCGCGCGACGCCGTCCTTGCCCGTCGAGACGACGGAGAACGCGTCGAGCAAGTGTCCGTCCTCGTCGCGCGCGAACACGTGCGCACCCTCGACGAGGTTGCCGGATTCGTCGATCACCTTGACGCGCACCGTCGCGGGCTCCTGCAGTCGCAGGTCGACGTCCTTCTTCCACTCGTTCTCGCCCACCTTGACGCCGTGGAGCGACGCGCGACCGACCGACGCTCCCGTGCCGAGCATCGCTTCGACGATCGAGGCGCCCGCCTGGACCGTGAAGGATCCGGGGCGCAGGGCTTGGACGTCGTAGCGTCCTTCCGCGTCCGTCGTGGTCGTCGAGTACTGACCGCCCATCATCGTTCCCGTGCGCAAGCCCTCGTCGGACAACACGGTGATGGTGATCTTGGCCGCCGGAGCGCCGTCGGGACCCTTCACGCGACCCGAGATGCGGCCGTTCGGCATCTGGAAATCGAGGCGCACGTCCTTCTCGGCGGGGATCGTGCGCGTGAACTCGACGTTTTGCTGATCGCCTTCGTTGCCCGACGTCTTCTGGATCGTGACGGAGTAGCGACCGGCGCCCTCCAACTCGATCTCGTACGAACCGTCCGCGGCCACCGTGGCCGACTTGAGCGAGGAAAGGACGTCCTTCTTGTCGCCGATGAACATCACCATCGCGCCGGTGTAAGGCGCGCCGGCGTGCGTCACCGTGCCGTGCACCTTGACCGGTTCGAGCGGCGGCGCGCCCAACACGACGTGCACTTCCTGTCCGTCGACGATGGTGGCGCTCGACATCTTGAGCTTCGACATCAGCGCGGCCTGGTTCGGCGGCTCGCCGTTCTCGCCCGAGAGCGCCGACGTGGGCATCGCGATCACCTGGTAGGCGCCGGGGTTCAGGTGCAGCATCTCGAAGCGCCCGTTGCCGTCGGCGAAACCGTTCTTCTGATCCGCGGACTTCGTGTTCGTCACCTGCACGAAGTACCCGGCCGCGGGCTTGCCGCCCTCGTAGACCTCGCCCGTCAACCGACCTCCCTCGCGCAGCGTGAACTCGACGTTCTCGCGCACTTCGCCCGCGACGAGGTCGAGCGCCACGTCCGGGCTCTGCGCCCAGGACTTCGATTCGGCCGCCAACACGACGTGTCCGGCGCGGAGCCCCTCGAGCGTGAATCGTCCTTCCGCGTTCGTGGCGGCGCGCACGCGCGTGCCACCGGGCATGTTGCGCTTCCAGCCGGGCTCGCCCGTCGACAAGCTGACGTCGGCGCCCACGACGACGGCACCGCGCGGATCGCGCACGATGCCCTTCACCACGGCGCAACGCGCCAGCGTCACGACGAGCTCCGGTTCCTCGGGCTTCGTCGGGAACGTGACGTTCGTGACGTCGGAAGCCGCGTAGCCCTTGCCGCTGACGACGACGCGCCACAGTCCGTCGCGCGGCAACGTCACGAGGAACGAACCGCTCGGGTCCTTCACGTCCTCGTCGACCGTGTCGAGGCCCAGGTCTCCCAGCGTGCCCGACTTGCCCGCGACGGCGTGCACGTGGAACGCGACGACGGGCTGTCCGTCGGTGTCGACGACGCGACCGCGCAAGCCCTGAGGCGGCGAGAGCGTCAGCGCGAGTTCCTTGGCGCTCGGCTTGACGCCGTCCTTGCGCGCGCGGTGCATGCGCTTCGCGCGCGTCGACGCTTCGCTGTCCGCCAACGTCGCGGATTCCTCGGGCGGGAGCGCTTCCGCGCGCACGGTGAACGGACCGAGGCCCAGACCCGTGACGACGAAGCGACCCTCCGCGTCGCACGTGGCCTTGCCGCGCGCGCCCTTGCGCGCGTTCATCGCGGTCATCCCGAACATCTGACCGGCGTCGAACTCGACCGCCACGGTGGCGCCCGCCGCGGGCTTGCCGTCGCTCCACGCGACCGTGCCCTTCAAGGTCGCTCCGGACGTCAAGTCGATCACGACGTCCGCGAGCACGCCGCCCTCGGTCACTTGCAGGACCTTCGGCTCGCTCTCGAGGGAACCGACCGCGGAGGCGACGAGCCTCACCTCGCCCACCGAGACGCCTTCGAGCACGAACGAACCGTCGGCGGCGGAGTTCGCCTTGCGCACGCCCAGGTCGTCGAAGCCGAACCACTGTCCCTTGCGCTTGGCCGAGACCGACGCGTTCGCGACCGGGGCACCGCTCGCGTCGCGCACGCGGCCCTTCACCGTGCCGCCGCGGTCGAGTCGGATCACCAGGTCGCGCGTGCGGCCGACCTCGCAGCCCGACACCTCGGTGTGCAGCGCCGAGAGCACCGGCGGCGTCACGTCGAGCTGATAGGAGCGCGTGTGGTGAACCGCCGGTAGCACGAATCGTCCGTCGACGGCCAAGATGCGACGCCCCACCTCGAGTCCCACGAGCGTGTCCTCGACCGAGCTGCGCAGCAGGATCTTCGTGGGGGCGTTCACCGCCGAGGACGTGTCGCCGGCCGGAGCTTCGAGTCGACCGACGATGCACGTGCCGCAGTCGCCGGCCAGCACGATCGGCTCGGTGTTCGTGGGCTCGATGCGACGCGCGACGTCCGTGTACACGTAGCGCCCGCGCGCCTCCAAGTGCACGACTTGATCGGCCTCGACCTCCAGGCGGAACGCGCCCTCCGCGTTCACCTTCGCGTGCGTCAGGATGCGCGGCTTGGACTTCCCCTTCGCGGGGGAGTCCTCGAACGGCGACTCGTCGTCGGGCTCGGCCTTGTCGTCCGGATCGTCGAGCAGGTCGTTCAGCGAACCCGCGCCCGAGTCGCGCGCCACGGCGTAGACCTCGAGCTCGTCGTCGGTGCAGCCGCCCGCGATCACGACGCGGCCCGTGATCGTGCGCTTCGCTCGTCCGTCGGCGGGCTTCGCCGCGGCCTCGGCGGCCGCCGAGCGGATCGCTTCCGCCCCCGTGACCTCGTCGAGTTGGGTGGCCGCGCCGTGCGTGGCGCCCTCCAACGTGGCGCTGGGCCGGCTCTCGCCCGTCGGTCGCGGGGCTTCCGGCCCCGTCGCGTCGGAGGGAGCCTGGGCGAAGCGCAGGGTGAGGAAAACGACGAGGCCGAGGACCAGCAGGATCCCGGCGAGGGCGCGACTCTTCATGGCGGGGGACGTCCGAAGCGGAGGGGGGAGGGCGAACTCGAGGCCGTCGACCGTGTGCGATCACCGAGCCCTGGGATTCGACACGACCGACGGATGCTACTCCTACGAAGCGCCGAGATTCCCTCGCCTCGTCGCAACAAGCTTGAAAAAGACGCGCGCCGCCCCGACTCGTGCGAGTCGTCGGGCGGCGCGCGATCGTGCTCGGCCGATGCGAACCGAGGAGAGCGCTCCCACGTTCGCGGGTGGCGTTCGGCTCGGGACCGGACGTCAGTTCGCGAAGGACAAAGTCATCCGGCGCTCGGTTTGACCTCCCAACGTGACCGCCTTCTCCATCGTGCGTCCGTCCGTGGTCGTCGCCTGGACCTTGTACTTGCCGGGAGCGAGCGGGCCGATCTTCTGTTCGTTCGTGCCCGGTCCGGCGCGTGTGAATCGGCCCATCATGTCCTGCATGTTCATCAGGCCCGCCACGTCGCGTCCGCCCTCGTCCGTGACGCGCACCTGGGCGCGCAGCGGTTGGTCGTTCGCGTCCACCGTGGTCACGATCAGCGTGGTGCCCTGCGCGATGGTGACGCGCACCTCGGGGCTGTTGCCTTCGCGCAGCTCCACCTTGGTGCTCTCGCCCGTCGCGAGTCCGTCCTTGCGTGCGCTGAACGTGTACGAGCCCGGCGCGAGCCCCGCGTAACGTCCACGTCCCGAAGCGTCCGTGCGCACGGTCGACATGCGGTCGACGGAGCGTCCGGAGGCGTCGCGCGCGAAGATCGAGGCGCCCGACACCTTCTCGCCGCGTTCGTCGACCACCTCCACGACGACGGCGCCGGCCTTCTCGAGCCGCACGTCGACGTCGCGGCGCCATTCGCCTTCCTTGAGCTCCATGTCGGCCAGCACCTTGCGACCGTACGCCGCGTCGGCGCCGCCACCGCCCGGGCCGCCGGGACCGCGGAACCCGCCGAACGCCTGCGCGCCCACGGTGACCGTGTAGCTGCCCGCGCGCAGCGAGTTGACGTCGAACGCACCGTCCTCGTCGGTCGTCACGGCGCTGAATCCGCCACCCATCATCGACCCGCCCACGGTCGGCGTCGCCGGTTGCACGGTCACGCCGACGCCGGCCGCGGGTTGTCCGTCGGGCGTCTTCACGCGGCCGGAGATGCGCGCGGTGGGCAACGGCAAGTCGATCGTCACCTCGCTCGCGCGCGGAACGGTCTGCACGAACTCGATCATGCTCATGCGACCGCCGTTGGGTTGCACGGAGATCGAGTACTCGCCCGGACGGTCGATCTGGATCGAGTACGAGCCGTCGTCGCCGGTCGTCGCGGTCTTCATGCCCGGGCCGAACGACTGTCCTTCGCCCAGGAACGTGACGCGCACGCCCGCGACCGGAGCGCCGCCTTGCGTGACCTTGCCGCGCACCGCGACGGGTTCGTTCGGCGCGGCGCCCAACACCACGTGCGATTCCTGGCCTTCGACGACGTCCACCGACGTGCTCTTCATGCGCGAGAACAGGCGCATGCCGCCGTCGCCGGCGCTCGGATCGTTTTGCGACAGCTCGCTCATCGACGGCATCGCCGTGAGGGTCCACGTGCCCGGTGCCAGGTGCTCGAGCACGAAGCGGCCCGCCGTGTCCGTGCGTGCGGTCGAGTTCGTGAACGTGCGCATGTCGAGGGCCGTGATCGTCCGACCGCCGGCCGGACGACCCTCCTCGTACAGCTCGCCCGTGACGCGTCCGCCCTCGTGCATCACGAGCGCCACGTCGTTCAGCGATTGGCCCGCGACGAGCTCGACGGAGATCTCGTCGCTGCGCGACCAATCCTTCGACTCCGCCACGAGCGCATAGCGACCGGCCTTGAGGTTCTCCATCGAGAAGCGGCCCTCGCCGTCGGTGCGCACGCGCGGCAATTCGTCGGCCGCCGCGCCGCCACCGCCACCGCGACCGAACATGCCGCCGCCCGTGGTGGGGGACGCGACCGTCGCGCCCGCGACCGGCGCGCCGCGCGGCGAGCGCACGACGCCGTGGATCGTGGCGGCGCGCACCAGCGCGAACGCGAGCGGCGTCGCGTCTTCCTTGCGCGGCATCTCGATCTCGATCGCCTCCGAGGCCGCGAAACCGTCGGCCGTGACGCTGACGCGGTACTTGCCTTCGCGCAGGCCGCTCAGCACGAACTCGCCGCGCGGATCGTTCACGTCTTCGCTCACGCGTTGCGCTCCGCCACCGCCCGGACCGCCGCCGCCCATGTTGAAGCCGCCGCGACCGCCGCCGCCGCCCGAAGGTTGCGCGCGCACGTTGAACTCGGTGACCGGCGCTCCGCCGTCCTGCGCGGTGACGACGCCCGTCACCGACATCGGCTCGGCGAGCACGAGCGCGAGATCCGCTGTCCCCGTCGCGACCGCCGTGCGTCGCGCGCGCCACGAGAGTTTGCGCTTCGTCTCGTTCGTCGCGTCGGGATGCGAGGCCGCCGCGGCCGCGGTCATCTGCTCCGCGGTGACGGCGTAATTGCCGGCGGCGAGACCGCGGAGCGTGAACTGACCTTGGGCGTCGGCGATCGTCTTGGGATCGTCCGCGCGACGCATCGCGTTGCGCATCTGGCGCATGTCGAAGCCGCCGGGACCACCTCCGCCGCCGCCGCGCTCCGCCGCGGCCGTGATCTCGGCGCCCGCGGCGGGCTTGCCGTCCTTCCACGTCACGACGCCCGTGATCGTCTCGCCCGACGAGAGCGCGAAGTCGACGCCCGCCACCGCCGCGCCGTCGACGACGTCGACGCTGCGCGCTTCGGCGCTCGCGTGGTCCTTGGCGCGCGCGGACACTTGCACCGTTCCCGCGGCGACCGCGGGCAGCGTGTACGCGCCGTCGGCGCCGCTCGTCGCGCGTCGCACGGTGCGATCGTCGAGTCCGAAGAGCACGCCGGTGACGCGTGCTTCGATCTCGGCGCCGACGATCCCCACGCCGTTCTCGTCGGCGACGCGGCCGGTCACGGAACCGCCCGTCGTCAACGCGACCGACACGTCGGTCGCGCGTCCACGGGCCAACTCGGCGATCTCGACGGGCAGCGACGCGAACGTGGCCGGCACGAACTCGAGCGTGTACGCCACGGTCGGATCGAGCGCCCAGATCTCGAACGCGCCTCCGTGGGACAACGCGCGCCGTTCGTTGCGTTGGAACATGCCACCCATGCCACCGCCACCACCGCCGCGACGACCCATGCCGCCCATCCCGCCCATCGAGGCGAGCGACGTGCGCAACACGGCCATCTGGCCTTCGAGCTCACCCGCGCGCGACGACGCGCCGGCCGGCAGCGTCGCGCGTGCCGCGACCCATCCGCCGCACTCGGCCTGCAGCACGACGCGCGGATCGGCGCCGCGCAGGTCGAGCTGGATCGAATCGCGCTGCATCCACGAGCGACCCGCGAGGATCACGTGCGCCTTGCGCGTGCCGGCGGGGAACTCGAGTTGGAATCCGCCCTTCGCGTCGAGCTTCGCGCGCGCGAGCACGAGGCTCGTCGTCGACTCGGCGCCGGTCGCTTCGTCGCCGGCGCGACGCGGACCGAGCGCGAGCTGCAGCGCGTCGAGGTCGGCCTCGCGCGCGAGACCGAAGACCTCGACGAACTCGTCGGGGCCGCAATCCGCGGGCGGACGCACCTCGCCCTTCAGCACGGGACCGCCGCCCGACTTCTTCGCGGACGCCACCGCCGCCGCCGCGCGGTCCGCCGTCACGCCCGCTCCGTCCGGCGCGGTGAGCTCGACGCCCGCGCGATCCTTGTCCGTCGCGAGGGCGGCGTCGGTCGGACTGAGTCCGCTGTTCGCGCCCGGGCCCGTCGTCGCGAGTCGCGACGGGCGGGTGCCGAGCCAGGCGACGAATCCCAAGACACCCAGGACGAGGATGACGACGACGGGGAGGAGGATTCTCTTCATGGGGGTCTCGATGCGGGACCGTACGGCACAGGGGACGCGCTCGATTCAACCCGAAGGGTGCTCCGCGTCCCGCTCGGATCGCGAGTTTGCGCGAAAAGTCCGTGAAAGGCACGTCCGCGAGCCGCCGTGGCAAGCCCGTGGCCGCATCCGTACAATCCCCGGCCATCGAGGCGCGCTCCGCGGGTCTCGGACGTTCCCTCCTCCACGAAGGACCGCGCGACCCCGAGCGCGCGTCGTCGATCGTCCCCAGGCCGGGTGCCCGCGCGCCCGAAACCGAGCCCCCGCGGCGACCCGCGCCGACCCCATGACCGAGACCAGGACCGAAGCCGGCGCGCGAGAGCCGGATCGCGAACTCGAGCGCTGGCTCCAGGGACCGTACGCGAACTCCCTGCGACGTTCGGCCGAGCGCCGCGATCGATTCGAGACCACGTCGGGGATCGTCGTGCGACCCTTGTACGGCAAGGTCGCCGACGGCGTCCCGGGCGAGTATCCCTACCTGAGGGGCGTGCGGCCGAGCATGTACCGCTCGCAGTTCTGGACGATGCGCCAGTACGCAGGCTTCTCGAGCGCGATCGAGACCAACCACCGCTTCAAGGTGCTGCTCGCGAGCGGACAAACCGGCTTGTCGACGGCCTTCGACCTGCCCACGCAGATCGGCTACGACTCCGATCACCCGTTGGCCAAGGCCGAGGTCGGGCGCGTCGGCGTGCCGATCAACAGCCTGCGCGACGTCGAGCGACTCTTCGACGGCATCCCGTTGGGCGAAGTCTCGACGTCGATGACGATCAACGCGACGGCGACGATCCTCCTGGCGCTGTACTGCGCCGCCGCGCGCAAGCAAGGCGTCGAGCTCTCGAAGCTGCGTGGCACCGTGCAGAACGACATCCTGAAGGAGTACGCCGCGCGCGGGAACTACCGCTTCCCGGCCGGGCCGTCGATGCGCCTCACGACGGACCTCATGGCCTTCTGCGCCCAGAGCGTGCCGCAGTGGAACACGGTCTCGATCAGCGGCTACCACATCCGCGAGGCGGGCTCGACGGCGGTCCAGGAGATCGCCTTCACGTTGGGCAACGGTCGCGCCTACGTGCGCGCCGCGCTGGCGGCGGGACTGCCGATCGACGAGTTCGCGCCGCGACTCTCGTTCTTCTTCAACGCGCACAACAACCTCTTCGAGGAAGTGGCCAAGTTCCGCGCCGCGCGCCGCATGTGGGCGCGGATCATGCGCGAGGAGTTCGGCGCCAAGGACGAAAAGTCGTGGATGCTGCGCTTCCACACGCAGACGGCGGGCTCGATGCTGACGAGCCAGCAGCCGGAGAACAACGTGGTGCGCGTGACGTTGCAGGCGTTGGCCGCGGTGCTGGGCGGCACGCAGTCGCTGCACACGAACGGCATGGACGAGGCCCTGTCGCTGCCGACGGAGAAGAGCGCGCGCGTGGCGCTGCGCACGCAGCAGATCATCGCCAACGAGTCGGGCGTGTGCGACACGGTCGATCCGCTCGGTGGCGCGCCGTTCCTCGAGTCGTTGACCGACGAGTTGGAGGCGCGCGCGCTCGAGTTGATGGCCGAGGTCGACCGGCGCGGCGGCCCCGTGGCGGCGATCGAGTCCGGATTCGTGCAACGCGAGATCCAGAAGAGCGCGATGGCCTGGCTGCGCGCCGTCGAGTCGAACCGCGAGACGATCGTGGGCGTGAACAAGTACCCGATCGAAGAGGCCAAGCCGGAGATCTTCCGCCCCAGCGACGAGAGTCGTCGCGCGGTGCTGGCCGACCTGGCCGAGGTGCGCGCGCAGCGCGACGGCGCCGCGGTGGAAGCCGCGCTGCGCGAAGTCGACCGCGCCGCCGCGGGCAGCGACAACGTGATGCCGCACCTGGTCGTCGCGGTCGAACGCTACGCCACGTTGGGCGAGATCTGCGCCGTGTTCGAGAAGCGGTTCGGAAAGTACAAGCCGCCGGAGGTCCTGTGATGGCCACGCAAGCACCCGAGTCGTTGAAGGGCATCGTCCGCGGCATCCACCACGTCGCGATCGCGGTGAAGAGCCTCTCCGAGGCGCGCACGGCCTACGTCGACGCACTGGGACTCTCGGCCAGCGCGCCGGAGTTCGTGCCCGACCAGAAGGTCAACGTGCTCGTGCTCTACGCCGGCACGCAGCGCATCGAACTCGTCGAGCCCGCGAGCCCCGACTCGCCGATCAGCAAATTCCTCGAGACGCGCGGACCGGGCATCCACCACGTGGCGTGGAAGGTCGAGAACTGCGCCGCCGCCATCGCGGCCGTGAAGGCACGCGGCCTGCGCATGATCGACGAGTCGCCGCGCCCGGGTTCGCACAAGACGACGATCGCGTTCGTGCACCCCAAGAGCACGGGTGGCGTCCTGATGGAACTCGTCCAGGACCCGCCCGGCGTTCACTGAGACCCGCCATGCCCCGCGTCGATCCCAAGTGTCCGCATTGCGGCGTCGAGATGGAGAAGGGCGCGATCCTCGATCGCGGCCACGGCAATCACAAGCACGCGTCGCAGTGGATCGAAGGCGGCGACGAGGAGAAGCACCGCTTCCTCGGCATCGAATGGACGAACCTGAAGACGTCAGGCCGGTCGACCCACACGATCGAAAGTTACCGCTGTCCCAAGTGCGGCCTGCTCGCCAACTACGCACCCTGATCCACTCGACTCGTCGACGGACGAGCCGGAACCTCCGACCAGAGAACCCATGTCCCGCACCCAAGACACGAAGCCCGCGGCCCAGCCCGTGAACGAGAGCCCGACCGAGCGACTGCGCCGCATGAGCGAAGCCGCGCTGCAGGGCGGCGGTCCCGATCGCATCGCCGCGCAGCACAAGAAGGGCAAGATGACGGCGCGCGAGCGCGTATTGTTCCTGCTCGACGAAGGCTCCTTCGTCGAACTCGACCGCTTCGTCACGCACCGCTGCACGGACTTCGGAATGGACGAGGTCCAGATCCTGGGCGACGGCGTCGTCACGGGACACGGACTGATCGACGGTCGCCCCACGTACGTGTTCGCGCAGGACTTCACCGCCTACGGCGGCTCGCTGGGCCAAGCGCACGCGGACAAGATCTGCAAGGTGATGGACGCGGCGCTCAAGGTCGGCGTGCCCGTCATCGGGTTGAACGACTCGGGCGGCGCGCGCCTGCAGGAGGGCGTCACGTCGCTGGGCGGCTACGCCGAGATCTTCTGGCGCAACACGCAGGCCTCGGGCGTCGTGCCGCAGCTCAGCGCGATCATGGGCCCGTGCGCGGGCGGCGCGGTGTATTCGCCGGCGATCACCGACTTCATCCTGATGGTCGACACGACCAGCTACATGCACATCACGGGCCCCGACGTGGTCAAGTCGGTGACGCACGAAGTCGTGACGAGCGAGGAACTCGGCGGATCGCACGTGCACGCGGCGCGCTCGGGCGTGGCGCACTTCACGTCGCCCGACGACAAGGCTTGCCTGACGCTGCTGCGCAAGCTGATGAGCTATCTGCCGCTCAACAACGCCGAGAATCCGCCGTTCGTGGCCACGGACGATCCGCACGACCGGATGGATCCGGAGCTCGACACGATCGTCCCGATCGACCAACAGAAGCCCTACGACATGAAGCGCGTCGTCGAGAAGATCGTCGACGTCGGTTCGTGGCTCGAAGTCCACGGCGAGTACGCTCAGAACCTGATCGTGGGCTTCGCGCGCCTCGGCGGACACGTCGTGGGGGTCGTGGCGAACCAGCCGGCGGTGTTGGCGGGCTGCCTCGACATCGACGCCTCGGTCAAGGGCGCGCGCTTCATCCGCTTCTGCGACGCGTTCAACATCCCGATCCTGACGATCGAGGACGTGCCCGGATTCTTGCCCGGCACCGCGCAGGAGTACGGCGGCATCATCCGCCACGGCGCGAAGTTGCTCTACGCGTACTGCGAAGCGACCGTGCCGAAGCTGACGGTCATCACGCGCAAGGGCTACGGCGGCGCGTACGACGTCATGGGCAGCAAGCACATCCGCGGCGACCTCAACCTGGCTTGGCCGGGCGCCACGGTCGCGGTGATGGGCGGCGCCGGCGCGGCCAAGATCATCTACAAGCGCGCGATCGAGAGCTCGGCCGATCCCAAGGCGACCGAGGTCGCGAAGGCGGCCGAGTACGACCAGATCTGGGGCGCTCCGTACCGCGCCGCGGCGCGTGGCTACCTCGACGACGTGATCGAAGCGTCGCGCACGCGACCGGTCCTCATCCGCTCGCTCGAGCTGTTGAAGACGAAGCACGAAGTGCGGCCGGTGCGCAAGCACGGCAACATTCCGCTCTGACGGCGAGAGCCCGGTCGATTCGAGTTCGATCGAGCAGTGCTCAAGAGTCCTTCTTCGTGACGATCAAGGTCGTTCGGATGCCGCGGTACTGACAACGAACCTTGACCCACTCGTCGGAGGACCCCTCCTCGAAGGCGGGGGACAAGAGCAGTGTGTCGTCCTTGTCGTAGGTGCCTTTGACCTTCAGTTCGACGGGGGCCATTTTGTCCACTGTCGCGAGGATCTTTGGACTACCCGCGGGGTCTAGCCAGTCCAGCGTGATCGTGATCGGGTTGTTCTGGCCCTCCGGGATATCCAGGAGCTTTATGTCCTTGTCGCCCGGTGTCGTGCCGTGCAGCTCAGCCGAGGCGGGGCCCTTGTAGTCAGCGCTCACCTTCAGAATCTGCTGCGCATCGAGCGTCTCGTATTCGAGGTGAAAGTTCGAGGGGCCCTTGCCCCGTCCCTTCGAAGGACGGATGTCGATGTCGCAGGCATTGATGTCATCCTTCACTACTTGTCCGGGCCTGCGCTCGTCCTTCTTGTCCTCAGTGGAATCTGAACACGAAGTGGCGAAGGGAAGCAGCGACAGGATCAGAAAGCTCCACGAGGAGAGTGATTGCCTATTCAAGATTCGAGTTCCTTTCAGCGGTAATGAGAGTGGTGACGGAGATCGATACGCCTCGTGTGATCGAATGACGTTCGATCCATGCGATACAGCCCGTGGGGGGCCGGTTTGTGAACGATTGCGCTACTGCATCCTCTCCAAGATCTGGCTCGCTTCGTCGATGCGAAGACGGGGCAGTTGGATGCCACCGAACGTAGCCGTGTCGGTGACGGAGACGATCGCGGTCACCAGGTCCGAGATCGGCCGGCTCGGATGCAACACGCGGAGTCGACTCAGTGCTCCGGCCACGAGGGGCGCTGCCACCGACGTGCCCGGCCCCAGCGAGGAAGGGTCGTACCCCGAGACGGCTTCAACCGTCATGCTGGTGCCCGGTGCCGCAACGTCCGCCATCGTCGACCAGTTCGAGAAGTCCGCGCGCTCGTGGGACTGTGCATCCAATGCGGACACGGAGATCGCAGTGGTGATGCAGGCGGGGAAGAACACTTGCCCAAGGGTCGGTCCGTTGTTGCCCGCGGCCACCACAACGGCGATCCCGTCTCCACCCAGTTTGGCGGTCAGCAGGGCGAAGGCGGAGGCCTCATTGGAGATGCCGCATTCACCGCTGGTCGACTGCTCCGTGTCGGCGATACTGATGCACACGGCATCCACGAGGTTCCTCGTGCCCCAAGTCGTGTGAAGCCAGTCAAGTGCCGCGAGCACGCGATCGAATGGGTAGCCACCCGCTCCATCATCGACCGCGATCGAGACGATCAACGCTGCCGGTGCGACACCGGATGCCGCGCAGGCCACCTGGGTGCCGTGGCTCAGTTCCGGGCGGATCGGACCCGACTCGGCGGGTA
>Ga0075163_10003520_pt1 | contig 21057 bp, 17 predicted proteins | sample JI1023141ADNA_FD_71478 | JGI IMG/M metagenome (GOLD analysis project Ga0075163, IMG submission 71478) | Wastewater effluent complex algal communities from Wisconsin, to seasonally profile nutrient transformation and Carbon sequestration -... | ecosystem: Engineered > WWTP > Effluent > Algae... | reverse complement strand
TTGTAAACTATGGTACCTTTTTCGTGTAAACTATGGTACCTTTTTTTACCTGTAAACTATAGTACTTTTTCTGTGTAAACTATAGTACCTTTTGAGCTTTTCGAGTCTCATGTAAACTATGGTACTTTTTTCATGTAAACTATGGTACCTTTTGAGCTTTTCTAGCTTCATGTAAACTATGGTACTTTTCCTGTGTAAACTATGGTACTTCGATGATTTTATCTTGTTTGGATTTTATTGATGAACAAACCTACGATAAGGAAATACGCTGATCATGCTCTTCTTTTACCTGTCTGTGGTCATACCGCCATAGTAGATAAGCCTACTGAGGCTTCAATAACGCGACTGCGTAATGAAGTTAAGGCTTTTTCTGACCTACGCAAAGACTCGTTCCTGGCTGCTGCTGATCGTGAAAGTCAGCTAGATATAACTTTTGATTCAAAGAGTTTTGAATATAAGTCAAGATGCAAGCCGATCTTTCTACGCTCTGATTCAACTCGATATAGCTGTCGGCTACCTTATCTTTGTCCTTGGTGTTTTGTGAAATACAAGTTAGTGCCCGCACTAGACGCTATCTTGGACTACAGTAAACACCTTACACTAAGACAAAGAAGTACTGCAGCTTATGTGGGATATCATGCGATTACTGATAACTTTGACCTAGAGAAAGGCAAAGTTACGATACACCCATCTTTCGATAAGCGATACGGCTATCATCAACAGTTAAACTGCTATATAGCTAAACATTTTTGCTTTCCAATCGTGCAGCCCGTAAACGAAGTAAACCAATTAGTATCAGGTAATTTTGGAATTACCTTGTACGATACTTCGGTGGATTACAACCTTGCGGCAAAATCCAGATTTAAAGGAATTAGTGTACGCACGCATGTAACTGACCTGAGCAAGCAATCGCTGTATGCGTTAGCCGCTCGAACATTTTACAAGCTGAATTGGAAAGCAATTTATGATGTTAATGACTCAACCATACTGATGCAGCTATATGCATTGCGTAATGCAAAACATCAGTGTGTTAGGACTTATTCTAGAGAGATAACGTATGACGAAGAAGGAACTGTTTAACAGATTAGTTCTGCATATGCTCGCTCAAGGCAGACCAGCTAAACATCCGACGCTTAATCGACGATACAGAATTCAAGTAGAGCGAACGGTGCTTAAATCACCTTTAGGTTTCATTATTCCGGACCAGCTGTATTCTCAAGACATGGAAGATATGTCGGTACAAGAGGTCTTAGACATTATTGATAAAGGAGAATTATACAAGCAATACATCGAGTTGTTAGTTTTATTGCAAGGAGCACATGCAAATCCAAGTTATGAAGATGAGAACTGTAAGCACTTTATCTCTATTCTGGATTCTATTGCTCTAACCTGTAAAATCGACACAAAGTTACTGACGCAATTCTACGAAGTCACAGCATGGAAAGTAGCTAAAGAAAAAGCAAGAAAAATACAGAAACAACTAGGATACTAGCATGGCAGATGAATTTACCAGTCCTCCCTACCCTAAAGATAATGTTAACGTAGCTGGACTAAGCCTTTGTTTGATGGAACTAATCGACTGGGTAAACGGTCAGATTGAATGGGCTAATGACGAGGCAGAAAGATTACATGCACCGGAGCAACCTTTAATCAAGCACGAGATACTTAAACCAAAGTTGAGTATTCTGCAAGCTAATTTGAGTAACTTGCCTATTCAACATCTTTATCGCACATTTCAATTAGTCAGGATTGTTCGCGAAGAGTACGACAACCTATTTCGTAACAACGAAGAGATTACGAGCTGGAATTCTGATGTTTGTACTTTGCAGCGTATTATGTTATTACGCAGTACAAGTGAGATGCTTAAATTTGTTTGTTTGGATAAGGAGAAGCAGGAAGCATGGTTTGTTAATAAAATGAAAACGGGTTTGCTACGAAAATACAAACAAACCCGACACATGCTCAGGCAAGTACTTGAAGATGATGTAGAAGATAACCCAGACGATGACGATGATGACGATACCGAGATGGACAAGCTGTTCAATCCGAACTAGCGTGATTCATTTTGCAGTCGACAAACTCAGGTTGATTGCATAAGACGGTGATATCGTTTTTTATTTTAATGCGTTTCCGGTTCAGATCACGAATTAATAAGGCTCGACGACCAATCTCTTCTAACCCTAGATTGTCGTCGAGTCCTTTTCTTATTTCGTGTTCTGCGTCCCACATAAGGCCATTAATGGTGTGTAACTCATCCACGAGCTTAACCATTTCTGGTTTACTGTAATCGAGTCCTTTTCGATAATAAACTATCTGTCTGGACAGTAAATCCAGATCGATTTGGTCAGATCCTAATCGTTCTAACTTTAGCAAAGCTATAGTTAATCGATCACAAACTTCCGCTATAGGCATAATTACAGGTGAAGGCACATGAAGATCCTTATTGCTAGTGACTTACATTTAAGCGAAACGATTTGGAAACACAGACCTATCTTTGGGGATAGCTATTTCGCTTGGAAACAAATTGTGTCTTTAGCTATTAAATACGAGGTACAAGCTGTTATCTTAGCGGGTGATTTGTTAGATAAGCAATACAATCCATCAGGACCTATCCACGCCTTAGTAACCGGAGTGCTAAAGTTAAACCAAGCAGGTATTTCGGTATTGTTTAATCAAGGGCAACACGAGCTGATGCCTACTCCTTGGATTAAAGTAGGTACAAAGACCACTTGGCTGCACAAGAAAAAGGTTATACTAGAAGTCGGTAAAACCAAGTACACTCTAGTAGGTTGTGATTACCAGGATCGAACTAAGTTCCAGGAGTTCCTTAAGAGTGAACTAGCCAATCAGGCAGACATTCTGGTGTGTCATCAAGTATGGCAAGACTTCATGGGTGAGGTAGGTAAACCACAGGCCGCTTTTGAGGACGTACCTGCTAATGTTAAACTACTAATTACAGGAGATTATCACGAAGCAATCATAACTAAACATAAAGACATGACTGTAGTCAGTCCTGGCAGTACTCACTTGCGGTCCATAAAGGAACCTTCAGATAAATCGGTTGTTCTATTGACACTAACTGAGTCAACTAAAAAACCCATGAAGCTAGATGTGCTGCCGTTGATTTCAAGATCTGTTACTAAGATTGATCTGACAAAGCATGAAAATTATGATCATATCCCTCAAGCATTAGCAGATATAGATGCAGTAATTTCTAGCGAAACAAAACAGCAAGGCGTTCCTGAAGAAGTACGTACGCCTATTTTGTATGTGACGTATAGTGAAAGTCATAAGAAGTTCTTTGATGCACACATTGCTCCGTTAACTGAGTTTCATGTGTTTTCTAAGTTTAAACGAAGCGACGGAGAAGAAGTATTTCTTGAAGACGAGCATAATACAGATAAGGCAACTCTGTTAAGTATGCTAGATAAGTTATTTGCTAAAGACTCAAAAGAGTACGATTTAGCTGTAAAGCTGTTGCAAGCAGGCGATGAACCGACACCAGTATTGGAGGAATGGTTAGAAGACCAATTGAAATCATGTACATAGACAAGTTACGGTTGGTCAATATAGGACCACACGAAGATAAGACTGTTGAGTTTGTAAACGGTCTTAACGGTATCGTAGGACCTAACGGTGCAGGTAAATCGACTATAGTCAATTCGATTTACGCTGCACTTACTAACGACTTCGATAGATTAGGTAAACCTAAGAAGAGTGTTGTTAGATACAACACAAGTGAACCTAGCTTCATAGAGTTACACGGTAAGCATCAAGGACAAGCGTTTTACTTGAAGCGAGCGGTTAATCCTAGCAGTGGAACGATTTTTAGTATTGGGGATAACGCCTACATAAAAGGCGACGTTGATAACGCAGTGGTACAGCATTTGAACGTATCCGCTGACATCATTGACAAATACGTATTCGTGAACCAATGGGAGATGTTTCGATTCTTATCTCAAACTCCAGCCGAGAGAGCGAAAGCTTTTCAATACTTATGCGGCACTGAGATAGTAACTAAGCTGCATAGTGCTTGTAACTTATTTGCTGCTAAACACACTAACATGTTAGTTGTGGATAACAGTGCCGAGCTAGCCGATAACATCAAGAAGATGCAAGCACAGCTCGATGAGGCCATCAAACTCAAAGAAGAAAAAGAGAAGGAGCTTCTGGGAGAAGAACTACAGGATCTTATAGTTTGTATTAATAGCTTTCACGAGCAGAAAGCGATTAAAGACGAGCTAGCGGACAATAAGACAAATCTACTTAAGACCAAGAAGCGAATTAAGAGGTTAAACCAACTAGCAAAGAAACCTATAGAACGCATGGCTAAGCTTAAGGTGAAGATAGCTAATCGTGAGTCTAAGCGAAAGCAATCCAATAGGGTTGTTGTAACTTACGAGGCTATGACTAAGACGATAACGCAGAGAGACGAATTGGTTAAAGGTCTAGCCGTACTGCAGGAGAAACATACTGCAGCTCAGTCCGAGTTAGAAAAACACTTACAGCAAGCGTATGCCAAGTATAGACAGACAGATAGTTTAGATAGGCTTAAAACTAAACTCGGTAACGCAATTCATGACTTTGATCTGTTTTCGGCTATACTGCATAATACAGCAGATGAGCAAGTCTGTAGTACTTGTGGTCAACCTATAGATTCTGCTTATTGGCATAAGCTGAAAGCAAAAGCGGATAATGCTGAGCAACTAAAAACCAAATTAGCGGCTAAGCTGAAGAAGGTACAACTTTATTTACAAACAGGAGTAAAAATAGAGAAAACACTCGATGATATCTTGAGGCGTAAACAAGCAGATGAGAAGCAGCTAGCTGGCTTGAATGACATAGTTGATGAAACCGTATTGGATAAAGCAACTTATGACGCAGCAAAGCAACTACTAACAGAACTAAAGGAGTACACGGATAAGTACAATTCGTTACTGCAGTACGTTACCAAGACAACCGAGAAACTTAATGAACTTGGTAAGCAAGTTCATAAGCTCAAAGCTAGAGCAAAAGATTTGCGAGATAAGATGCTCGTAGAAGTTACAGAATTAGATATGCTTAAATCACAGGAGCAATTAGATGATCACAACAAAAATTTAGTGGACTACAAAGCGTATGAGTTAAACGCCAAACAGTTGAAGCTCAATATCAAAGAAGCTAAAGGTACCTATCAGAAGCTACAGCAGCAGTTGGTTAAGCAAGCTAAAATGCAGGAACTTGCTACAGTTATCAGTAACGTTGCTAACAGCTTTCATTGGAATTCTTTGCCTAAGCTAGTCTCTCAAGCAAACCTGGACTTAATCGTCAAAGATATTAATGTTAATCTAAGTTTGTTTGATGATCCTTTCCATGTTGAAGCAGCCGAAGATTTGGACTTCAAGGTGTTTATAGCTAACGGTAATTCAGATTTCGCGATTACACCCAGACAATTGTCAGGAGGGCAGAAAGTAATATTAGCTATAGCGTTTCGCCTAGCGGTAGATAAGGTATTTGGTAATGATGTAGGTATGTTATTCTTAGACGAACCAACTTCCGGTTTAGACGCAGACAACTTAACCTATTTTCATTCCGCTTTAACTACTCTAGCTGCAGCTAATAAAGGGCGACAGATTGTAATTATCACGCATTGTCACGAATTCAATAATGTTTATGAAAATTTGATTGAGGTAAACAAATGAAATTATTTTTGCACATGACAGACGATAACGTAAGTTACGCTAACATGGACGGTAACATTGTGCGTACAACACTAGATGATTTACCTGAAGGGTTCAGCTCGTGTTACATGTTAGGCTCTAAGGATAATATGACTGTGCTTCCTGCGTTGCACAGCTTCTACACAGACAAGGATGCCAATTTTAAGTTCTTCTTAGGTGCCACCAGAAATTTGGATGTATCTAGTGACGCAGTACTTATGCAGCTTACTTCGATGTCGCCTACGGTAGCCTTACCTTTTCATTGGCTAGAAGTATCGCAAGAAGTCCTGGATACTATCTTACTGCTAAATGCTCCTGAGATAGAGTCTTACTCTAACAACCATCCTCTACGGCCTTTCACGGACTTTGCAGGTATTCACTTCGATGAAGACCTTGTTTCAGTATTAGCTGAGATTATCGATCCTAGATGGTTTCTTAATGGGCGTAATAACTATCTGAATCGATTGGATTCATATTTCGGAATTAATTGTCCTATGACATATAAGCGGCAACAGCGATTGCAGCTATTGCAACGTGTATATCAGAAGACATCCAAGGATAGGTTGAATCTCAACAAGAAAGGGCTAGAGCGACTACTGCATTATCTTATGCGATCCTGGCTCACGAAGTTGAATAGGAACTACAAAATAGATCCTAACAAGTTCTTCAGTGACAAGGCGGTAGTGGAAAGATTTTACGCCAGCTTTGGAGAATAATGTGCGATCTGTTATTACTACAATCAGGTTTAACTCTGCTAGTTTAGGTAATCAAAAAGATGCTACTGGTAAGTTTCTATTCCAGAAAAACGCAGCTAATTCGAAGATCTTGTTTTTAGCTAGTTGGCATAAAGCCAACATGAAGTTAGCGGCAGAAGCCTTAGGTAGACATCAAACTTCAGCTCAGAAGATATTTTGGGATATCGAAGTCGATTTTGATCTAGCTAAGTTAACAGAGTATTATCGATTTTGTAGTAAGAATGGTAATCGCACACACTGGGCTATTCACGAGGCTATAGATAAAGGTCAGACCGTATCTATAGCCTGTTTAGTTCCAGATACTATCACCACCACCGATTTTGAAACACTCATGGTGTTGGCAGGTAAACACAAGGGGCTGTCGCCTTGGAAACCAGGACAGTTTGGACACTTTGAAGTACTTGCTGTTCATGAAACAAAAAACACCATCCAGGAATAACCCTGGATGGTGTACGACAGTAGTAGCGGTGCAACAGATTTTGTTTTGTGTCACCGCTTCTATTCTATCTAATTTTCGAATGCAAACAAGGGTTAAATATGCCTAAAGTAACGTTACACAAAAGTTTCAATTTTCTTACCGTCGAACCTACGACAGAACACATTTTTGAATTGTTGTGCAAGGCACTCACTTACACAGAGAAAGTAACCAATCCTGAGTTCTACGCTTACAAACGAGCTGAAGGCGTACTTCCGTTTATTGAAGTAAAGCAAAGCATGTTTACGCTCGATGCGAAGAAACGCTTATCTACTTCTTATGGGTACTGGAAGCTGATCAGAGATACATTAAAAGCCGCAGGTTACGAGGTAAAGCTGAAAGACAATACACCAGCTAAACCAAAGGATGTCTACACTCCGGTATGGGAAAATATTAAAGACATCTCCTTGAAAGAGAATCAGCCTGAGTTTATATCAGCTTTCTTGCAGCACCAGTGCGGTCGGTTTGACTGTCCTCCAGGTTTCGGTAAGAGTTTCATGATTGGGGTACTAGCTAGATTATTGCCCTACGCCAAATTTGATATCGTCTCAACTAGAGTAGCTGTGTTGAGAGATAGAATTTACCCTGAATTAGTTCAAATGGTAGGCGATGTTGGTATCGTAGGTGGAGGCAAGAAACTACGAGATAGACGAGTTATGTGTTATGTGGCTAAAAGCATGCAATACTCTAATCATGATGCTGACATTCTTATTGTAGATGAAGGACATGAGATGGGTACTGATGGTTACGCTTCAAAGCTTTTACATTGGCATTCTGCTAGGCGATATAGTCTATCTGCAAGTCATAACAAGAGAACGGATAATAATGATTTCAAGCTACAGGGCATATTTGGTGATATCATTTATCGTGTTAGTTATAAGCAAGCTCAAAAAGCTAACATGGTTGTACCTATCCATATCAAATGGTCAGCAGTGCCTTTCTGCAACGTAGAGGTAGGCCGAACCGACTCTCCAGCAGCTAAGAATCGCAAGCTGATATGGACCAATACTACCAGGAATAAGATCATAGCTCGAGACGCTAACCTATATGATGCAGATACGCAGGTATTGATTACAGTCAGTACGTTAGAGCATGCCTTGCATTTGAAGAAGGTACTGCCAGACTACACGCTAGTTTATGCAGAGAACGGTATAACTAAACAGGAATTTGACTACTACCAGAAACACGGACTGTTGACTTCTGTAGATAAAATAATGACCTTCGAACAGCGACAAAAGCTGACAAAAGACTTTGAACAAGGTACACTTAAGAAGGTTATTGCTACTACGGTATGGAACGTAGGTGTAAGCTTTAATGCATTACAGGTGCTTATACGAGCAGACGGTACTGGAAGTGCTATCGGGGCTATTCAGATACCTGGGCGAGTCAGTAGAACATCTAAGGATAAAGAAGCAGGTATCGTTCACGATTACATGGATCAATTTAATCCATCTACAGCCAAGAAGGCGTTAGATCGATTTACCTGTTACGAAGAAATGGGCTGGAAGCAGGAAGCTCCTATCAATTCCCCTTTTCATAGAAGATTGACAAAATGCAAAAACCATTAAAACCATTGAGACGACTTGGAAATGTTAAATTTTCGAAAGCTCCAAAATTATCTATAAATGCTAAGCCAGCACCGCAAGCTACTAGTGCGGTCAATCATCCAGAACTTGATTTGTTCAAACGAACCTATGTAGCTGAAAGACGCTTGTTGTTACAGATGCAAAAAGGCGATACGGCTACCTACTTCCCCGCAAAGAGCTTGGAAGGTTCTCCAGCAACATTGGAGGATAAGGCGAAACCGAATCAATGGGTCAAGGCTTACAACGATATCAATGCTTTGAAGATAGCTAAAACACCTGTTCATTATGTTAGAATTTTGTTCAGATTGCTAAGAGTTAGCAGTTTGTCTATACCTACAGTGCAACAACTAACATCTGGAGCTAATGTAGAGCTAATTCAGGAACATCTACTGAATATTGTAGCTTTCATTCAGATCGAGTATCTAGCAGCGGTTAGACGAACTAAGCTGAGTGTTTCCGTTAACGCTAAAACAGAGCCGATACATAACGCAGTATTACGCTCTATGTTAGATGAACGATTACAGTTAACTCCGCTATTCAAATATTGCTTATTGCACAATACTAGTCTAAACCCAAACCTTAGTGATCAAGATCGGAAAAAGCTCGAAGAAGTAAGAGACAGATTTGAAGAAGTTGCGGCACTGGAATACACCGTTTTCCCTGATACGTACGACAGCGTATGGGGTAAAGCTATTCCGGACCATTTTCGTAGTAGTGCCCAAGCCATAGTAGCGAGAATCATGAAAAACGACAGATACTGTTTTGGAGATAATCACAATGTTAGTGGAGAAAAACCTAACATCTAATCAGCTTAAGCTTTTGTTTTGTGTGCTCATCCGAAACGAAAAAGTGTTTAATGATCTAACTAATCTTAGTGTAGAGCATTTTGAGCAAGTACCACATAAACTGCTTTTCAATGTGTTGAAGGCACACTGGGAAGAGAATCACGAATTACCTAATCAAGTTACTCTGAGAGAAGATGTCAAAACGATCTTAGAGCACGATAATGATTTGCTCAATTCCAGTGAAACGAAGCAAATCTACTCTTTGATTAAGACAGCTTTTGATGAAGAGTACTGGTCAGGGCTTTCACCTACAGATACTAATCTAGAACGACGAGCGTATAAGTTTGCTTCAATACTTATGCAGCGGGCAGTGGCATTAGCCGCAGTTCGTAGCTTGTCTACTATGCAAGATCTTTCTGAATTTCCGGACATGCTTCAAGATACTATGGAAGCGGTCCAGAAAACGTTACTGCAAAATAAAGGCGGTGCTAACTTACTGTTTCCAGACAGCTGGGACACAAGTAACATCTTTGAATTAACTACAACAGGTTTGAAGTTCTTTGATGACTTACTTAATGGCGGAGCTAAGGTAGGTGAAGCTTACGGTTACATGGCTCCTTATGGTACCTGTAAAACAACCGTAGCTGTGCAGTTATGGTCAGAAGCGTCTAAGCTAGCTGCAGTACGTACGGACGATAAAATAGGGTTATCCTTCTACGTTTCATACGAAGCTCCACAGGACGAACTACAGCAACGTATTTTGATGTATGACGCTCAGGTACATAGAAATTCACTGGAGCATATGGGAAAGATGGGTATAGCAGCATTAGGCTCTAATCCGCTAGAACCCAAGGAATACGAGCAATCTAGATTTAAAGAGCTACTTGAAGTAGGTCTATTTAAGCCTGAGCGTGAAAGAGTACTAGAGTCAATCCAGCGGTTAAATAACCATTGTGTTTTGATTGATATGACTGGTGGTGACAAGAATAACCCTGGAGCAGGTTCTGGTGGAGTTCGCGAGATCGTACGCAGAATTAAAGCTGAGCTGTTAGCTCGCGGGCCTAATTACGTAGTGCAGAATGTCATTATTGACTATCTAGGCTTACTTGTAGACAGGGACAACTCTAACAGAGGTAAAAAGATTCCTGATGATCATAAACTGTATCAGACAGCTGTAAGTGATATAGTTAGGCTTATCAGCGTACCGTTCGAAACTCACACTTGGATTATTCATCAGTTGAGCGGTGAAGCGAACTCCATTATTAATCCAACTAAGAAGCTTGATCATACATCAGCTAAGGGTTCAAAGAGTTTCGCAGAAAACTTACATTTTTGCTTCGTATCTGGAGCGTTGACATTAGAAGGGTTAGGCATGCTCTCTTGCACTAAGCAACGTCGAGCGAAACGAAAGCCTTCGATTATTATTCGATTATTGGGTGAATTTAATTGTGTAGCACACGCAGAGACATTCACGTTGGATAGTAAAGGTAAAATTGTTAATAAGGCAGATCTAGGATCTATAGCTACGATTGATACTGGAGGAATAGGTGTAGCAACCACAACACCCGTAGCTGAACATGTAGATGAAGATAATGAAAATCCTAATCCAGAAGCACCCCCAGGTTTTGATGTAGATTAAAATGTTTCAATTGTATAGTAAGGTATTTTATGAACACCTCAGTGTTGAATCCTGCATTGCACCGCAGGTGTGTGGCTACATTTAAAAATGTACAGATTAGATCTGAAGGTATAGCAGCGACTTACAAGAAATCGTTTTCATTGAAAGAGAATAAGATTGTAACTGAGTTAGAAGACTCAGGTGAGTATTACGCTGTATGTTGTCCTTTATGTAATGATACTCGTTTTCGTTGTTATATAAATCACCTGTATGGGACTAAGGATGATAACAATAGAGAACGTACTAACTTAGTTTATTGTTACAACGCAGGTTGTCCTTTATGCGATAAACAGCCTGAAGCCTACGAGAAGATGCGTAAGATGTTGTTAGGTAGACAACTTACAGTTCTTGGCGATGTAAAAGTTAGACCAGGGCGTAAGGTAGATGTCGATAAGATAAGAAGTGTTCTTCCAGGCGAAGTTGTATCACTGGCTAATCTGCCTAAAACACATCCTGCTATTCTTTACTTGACTAAGCGTAATTTTGATATCGATTATCTGGTCGCTAACTTTGATGTACATTTTTGCGTTAAGCATGAAAAGAAATCTGTAGATCAGCGAATCGTTATGCCTATTTATTTCAACCATAAACTCGTAGGTTGGCAGACACGAGCAATATTTGACTGCGATTGGAAGAAATCTATTGTACCTAAATACTATACGGCTCCAGGTACGCCTAAACGTAACATCTTCTATAACTTCGATTCTGCTGTGCGGTATAGAAGTTGCTTTATCTCTGAAGGTTGTACTGACGTATGGCGGTTAGGATTGCAGGGATTAGGTACACTTGGTACAGGTATATCTTCTGTGCAGGTAGACTTGCTTTGTAAGCACTTTGACAGCGGTGTACTTATCTACGATCCTGACACAAATGAAGATAAGAAGAAGCTTAAAAGTATCGATGCAGCTGTCACTGAATTGGCTGCTAGGTTAAAATATGGATTTTGCCGAATACAGTTAGTTGGTAATAAAGATCCTGCTGCATTACACGAAGATTTCTTACATAAGTATGTTAAGGATCAGGCAAAGAAAGCAGGCGTTAAATTGTTCTATAAGAGAAAAGCTAATGCAACCAATTAGGATAAAACGTAAGATACAGCCGCAAGCCACAGGTGTACCATTAAATAATACCAATAAGCAGGTTAAACGAGCTGTAACTAATGATCCCGTATATCTAGTTAAACAACTAGAAAAGATACGTACGACTGAAATATATCCACTTGATGCTCCTGGTCTACCTATGCTAGGCCCGAAGTCCAATTTTGTAGTACACGCCACGCTTATGGCTAATACATACAATCAATCAGTCAAGAAGAATAAAGGGGATCAAGAGCCAGCTATCCAGTCGGCAGTGTATGAGGTAGTTAAACTTGCCTTACGCGAGTATGGCTTTACTATGCCGGTAGAGACAGGAAGCTTCAGAAGCAAAGAAGTCAAATTCTTACCTGGACACGTATGGACTGATGCAATACCTGCAGGACCTAGACCCGCTAAGGTAATGATTATCAATAAGACACCTTGGCGAGACGAGTTAAATAAGCGTAGAGCGTTGGTCGGGGAAGACGGAGTATTACTGTGTAACCTATTCAACCAGTACAAGTTTAACTTCTCGAAAGCTTACGTCACGCATCTAGTAAAGTTTACTCCACCTGAAGCCAAAGCATCATTACGAGCTAGTTGGTTGAAAGATGGGTTACATTTATTGATGCAAGAAATAAAGATCGTTCAACCTGATTACATATTGTGCTTAGGTACTGAAGTTAGTAAGGCTTTGTTTGGTAGTGATGCTAACACAGTGAATACTACAGGTAGAGTGTTATCACTTACATACAACACTGCTTTTACCGAAGATCAAATAGAAGCGACTACAAAAACAGCAAAGGTTGTAGTAGCTACTCATCCTAAACAGGTAGTACGTGATAAGTCCATGATGCGACAGCTTGAAGCTGATATTAATCGCTTCTGTGGATTAGTTCACGGACACAAAGTAGGAGAGGAGGAACAAGTAGATCACAGAATGCTCTCAACAGATCAGGAAGTGATTGAGGCCCTTGTAGCTATAGAGCAGGATGAGGAAAAGGAAGATTCGGTTATTGCTGTAGACGCTGAGTGGCATGGAGAGCATCCAATTAACGCAGGATCGTATATGCGGTTTATGCAGTTATCCTGGAAGCCACAACACGCTATCGCCATTAAGTTCCACGAACAAGGTGGAGCTTTAAACGAAGAAATAACAAGCTTAACTAAAACTGCTTTGTTAGCGTTCTTCAAAGGTAAGTCATTCGAATACGTACAAGCAGACGGGTCACTTGCAAAGATAAAATTTAGACGTAAACGAGTAGTAGGGCAATTCTTCAATGCTGACTTGGAGTGGTTGATCGCTAACGGCATAGATATTCAGCAAGAGTTTCTGTGTCCATTAAACGATATCAAATGCAAGGACGTGCAAGATCCAGCTCTTAGATCAGAATATCAGGATTATGGTTTCGGTAAGAATGATATTATTCCTGCGTGGTTTAGGACTAAGTTTGAAGGTGGTGCAGACACCGGTTTGATGGCTCACGCTATCGAAGAGACAGCTAACTTCAAGTTAGAAGTATTAGCTATGCGATATACTAGTGCTCCTCGTTATGATATGCAGTTACACCAGTGGAAGAATAGCTTCTGCAAAGAACAAGGGATTAAAGAAGCTCACTTAGAGGGTTATGGAGAGTGTCCTGACGAGATTCTATGTCCTTATGGTTGCTATGACGCTGATGTTACTTTGCGTTTATTTTACAAGCTGGATGGGCTACTAGACGAAGACTATGAGGGTAATTGTTGTCGTGAGGCTTTCTGGGAAGCTCAGATAGCAACACCTGCAGTGCTAGACATTCACTTGAATGGTATCACTGTGGATAAGAACAGAATTGATTTCTTAACTTCTAAATTTTTGGAGGCAAAAAATGCGTTAGAGAAAAAGATACGACAGGATATCAGGTGGCCTAAGTTCAATATTCGTTCTTTGCTGGACTTCAAAGAGCTATTGTTTGGAGAAGAAATAGCCAAACGAATCGATAAAGAAACAGGGCAACCGAAGCGAGGTAGACCACCTGAAGCTATCTGTCTGCACTTGAAACCGATCTTTGATACAAGTAAGCCACCAAAGCTTTGGAAAGATTTAGCGGCTAATGGTCAAACAGCGGATGCTTCGCCTTCAACTAATAAGCAGGCTTTAGCTTTGCTGGCTCAGGATAACGCAGATAACAACTTAGCGTTCTCTGTACTCAATAATTTGAGAGATTATCGATTTCTTGATCAGGTGCTAAAGACGATCCTAAGACCACCGTTAAGGGATGAAGCAACCGAGGAAGAGTTACGCGACGATGACGGTAACTTTGAGTATGAAGACGGTCTAGCTTCCATGCTTTGCGATGATGGTAAGGTTCGCACGCACATATACCAGACTAAGGAAACAGGTAGATGGGCTAGTGCAAGACCTAACTTGCAGAATATCAGTAAGCAGCGTGATCCTGACTACAAGCGATTGTTAGGGACTAACTATAAATACACCCTAAGAAGTGTACTTAAGGCTTCTCCAGGATATGTGCTTATTGAAGCTGACTATGTAGGTGCTGAGTTATTCGGTATGGCGGTTATGTCTGGTGATAAGACTATGATCGACCATGCTACCAGGAATCAGCTGCCGGAGGAACATCCTGACTTTTACGATATTCACAGTAACATAGCTGTGTATGCTTTTAAGCTAAAGTGCCCACCAACCAAGCAAGGTTTAGAGTCTATAGGTAAGAAGCATTTACGTATTGTAGCCAAGGCGGTCGTGTTCGGGGTTGCTTACGGCAGACAAGCTAAAGCTATTATGGTGTCTGCTAAAGAGCAAGGGGTACAGATTACAATAGAGGAAGCTCAGCAGGTTATTGACAGCGTGTATGCTATGTACCCAGGGCTAGTACCATTCTTTGCGGAATGTCGTAGTAGAGCTACAGGTACATATCAGGCAAGCTCTTCGACGGATAAGCCTAGTGCTAATTATCTTTGTAACTGTTTCGGTCGTTTTCGCAGATTCCCAGAAACACCAGATATGTCTGTTCGCTCGGAATTTGAGCGACAGGCAATGAATTACCCGTTACAGAGTATGATCGCTAGTGCTGTAAGTCGAGCTATGGGGCATATGGCTTATTACCGCTTGAACTACGAAGAGACTAAGAAAAAGGATTGTTACTTTAGATTCTTGTTACAGATTCATGATGCAATATTGTTTGAAGTTAGACATGACCGAGTTAAGTATTTTTGTGAGAACTTCTTGCCTAAGTACATGAGGCGTAGCGTACCTATTTATCCTACTAATTTGGATGGCATACCTCTCGGTACTGGTCCTTATTACCTAGGCCTGTCTGCTGAAATCATGGAGCATTGGGGCGAAAAACTCACACATGCTCGAGCGACAGAGCTAGGTTTACCTACAGGACACAATACAGTGGATGGTTGTACGATTGAATACTCAAAAGCATTGGAGACTAAAGATGTAAGATCTGTAGAATTGACGAAGAAAAATCGAAAGACATTACGTAATATTAAGGCACCCGAATACAAAAAGAGAAAGTAAATGTTAGTTTGTATCGAAGGTATAGACGGTTCAGGGAAGGGAACTGTCACAAATTTGGTAGTAGAAAAGCTAAAGAATGAGTTTGCTAAGACAGTAGCGACCATGAGCTTCCCGCAGTACACTGAAAATCGATTTGGAGAGTTAACCGGTAGATATCTACACGGCGAGTTCGGTAAGGCTCATCCTTACTTGGTTGGAACTTTGTTCAGTCTCGATAGATATGAGTCCAAATACCGACTAGACGGATTAGTGAACGGGACTTATTTTGACGCTAAGTATGACTTTGTACTGCTAGACAGGTACACTCCCAGTAATGTAGCTTACTGTGCGGCGAAGGGAACTTCTTTTGAAGAAGCTCAAACTTTTGCAGAGCATTTTCTGTGGCTTGAACATGGGTTACTAGACCTGCCCCTACCAGCCAAAATTATCTATCTGGACATAGACACAAAATTAGCAATAGAGAATGTTGCAAAGAAGAATGCTCGTGTATATACTGATAAAACGCATGACATTCATGAAGCAGATTTTAACTATTTGGACCGTGTAAACAGCTTTTATCGTAACGATCTCTCAAACCTATATGCTGATTGCCTTGGTTTAGATCGATCACACTATATTACTGTAAAATGTTCTGATGAGAATGGTTTGCGTTCGTTTGATTGTATTGTTTCTGATGTTCTAAAATCTTTGGAGTTGACTACTAATGGCTAAGCGTAACATTGCACCGCGTTCTAAGGAATCCGTAACTAAACGTGATTTGAAGGGTAAGGAAAGCAATTTTTCTTTTATTCCCAAGAATGATATTTCGTTTAACCCAAATATCAAAAATATTCGATTGGTAACCCCTCGATGCTACAAGAAGGGTTCTACGATCTTCCGTATCTGGCCTATGCTTGATCCAGAATCGCCATCAGATTCCTTGTTAAACGGGCGATTGAATAATATTGATGTTGCTGGTCTATCCGGCATGTCTATCTCTGAGCCTGTGCCCTGCGTCAATTATGCAGGTGTTACCGATAAGGTTATTAAAGGCCTAGACAAATCCTTGATTAATCCTTGTTCTTATGTCATTGCGAAAAGCAAAGAAGAGGACATCGAAGGTGTTAGCTTCTGGAAAGAGCCTTATGTCCATATGTATCTGCAGTGCAAGCAAGCATACAAGACAGGTAAATTCGGTAACGCGAAGACCTGGAACCCAGAATGGAATTTGCTGATGAATAGCTCTAGCGAGCATTCAGCTTGTGTTCCCGCATTCAAGAGTAGCTACTTTATTGTGTGTTCTGTCTTGGAGAACGGAGACGAGTTCAATTTAGAGCAGGAGACAATCAAGTATCGCAAAGAAGGTAAAGACATTACCAAGAATGTACCTCGAAACGGTATTGCTTTGGGTGATCTTCCTTCTGATCCTTTGGTTGTACTTAAAATTTCTCAATCAACAGGTAAGAAGTTGCTGGAGCTATGCTGTCGTGAGCTTGATGAATATGCAGGTGATCCTTCGATAGACCCGTCTGTTCAGTTCGTATACGGTGATCCTACCGGTAAGTTCAACAAGGAAAAAGGTAGGGTTGCAGGTGGTTTGTTCTTCACGCTGTACAACCCAGAAAAGGTTAACATCGAAAAGGATACCTCTTTCACAGGTAAGACAGGTTCAATTGTAGAGTACGAAGTTGCGGTTAAGAAATCTCACGTATTCAGTAACTTCACAGTTAAACCAAGTATGAACAGTGAGCAGGTAGCTAACGTGCTGGATAAGCATGTGTATTTCTGGAAGGAATCAGATGAAGACCCAGAAGACTCTTACCTGTTGCACGTTCCTGGTATTGAAGAGCGTTGTGTAATGCTGGCTAAAGCGTTTAAGGCTGTGCCTGGATTGCTCAAGCTTAGCTGGATGGGAACACCTTATCTTGATTTCGATTCTGTTAAGGCGATTTTGAATAATAAAACTACGGTCGACATGGGTGCTAATAGTGTCGCTGATGACTCAGACGATACTGACGATATCGACGAAGAAGACGTAGCTCCAAAAACCAGTAAGGTTAAGGGTAAACCCGCCAAAAAGCAAAAGTTGGCAGATGTCCTAGATGAAGAGGAAGAGGAGGAAGAAGTTGAAGAGGAAGAGCTAGAAGATGAAGAAGAATCTGAAGATGAATCTGAAGATGAAGAAGAGTCTGAGGATGAAGACGAAGACGAAGAGGTAGACGAAGAAGAGTCTGATGATGAAGACGAAGAGGTAGACGAAGAAGAGTCTGAGGATGAAGAAGAATCCGAAGAGGAAGAGGAAGAAGAAGAGTCTGAAGATGAGGAAGAAGAGTCTGAAGACGGCGAAGATGCATTCGACGACGAAAAACCAAGCGTAGATGTAAACGCTAAACTTAATGAAAGCTTGAGCCTAGCGAAGAGTCTGGCTCGAAGTAAGAAGCGAACAGCTCCACCTGTACCTGATTTGAAGAAAACAAAAACAGCTCCACCTGCAGTATCTAAACTTAAAGATAAAGTTGTAGCAGGTAAGGTTAAGACCAAACCTAAAGTTAAGAAGTAGTTGTTTTGTTTTTGTCGGTACAGTATAAGCGGAGTCACTAGTGGCTCCGCTTTTTTATGAGGTGAAGTATGTCCGATGACTTGAATGATATGTTTAGTAATCTACCAGCCAACAAAACAACGCCAGAGGATAAACCTTCCGGCAAGAAAAAGAAAAAAGCTGTGTCGAGTCCAGCAGAGGCAACAAAGCAACCTAAAAAGAAAAAGGCTGCTGCTCCCGCTGAAGAACAAGCTCCACAGAAAAAAGTGCTGGATTTCGTCGATAGTCGTAATCTTACCAAACAAGGTAAGGCATCTGTTATAACTCAATGGGAAGTCGCTAATCGAAAGGATACCAGACAAAACTTGATGACGAGTCTAATGCTCGCTGCTCAAGAGAAGTTTGGTAGCAGTTCTGTATTTGGAACTAGAGATAAGCTGGATCAATTAGTTATAGGTATACCTATACCTTCGCTTCCTTTTGAATTTGTCATTGCTAATGATGTGTTTCCTTTGCAGGTTCTGATTATGCTCGCAGGAACTTGGGGTAGCTGTAAGTCTGCTTTGTCTTATGAAATCTTCCGCTGGTTCTACGAGAATACAGGTATTGTCGTTCACATTGATTCGGAAGATAAATTCGATGCTGAGTTTGCTTGTAGTATCATGCGAACCGAGAACGGGCATTTGCCTATTATTTCTAATCAGGCAACTAGTCTGGAACAAGCACAGCAACTGATTACATATTACATTGAGACACTTAAGGCTCAGCTAATAGGTTCTAAGGAGAATCCTGGTCCAGGAGCTAGAGTACCTTGTTGCATTTGTCTTGATAGTGTGGCTGGTAGCTCTTCACAGCAGACGCAAAAGAAAATTCTGGAAGAGGGTTTCGCAGGTAAGAGCTATCCAGTCGAAGCTCTAAGCTATTCTAAGTACTTACCTACGATTAAATCTACTTTTACCAATTTTCCTTTTACATTGCTAATGATTAATCATCAGAAGGAAAAGACGGATGATATGGGTAACAAGCTGTCTTACACACTAGGCGGGGGTGCTCTTAACTTCCATGAAAGTTTTGAACTGTCTAACTCTGTATGGAAATCACAATTCCGTAATTCTCAGTTTGAGGGTATCGGTGTAAAGATCAAATGCACTAAGAATTCGTTTGGTCCTACACATCGTCAGATCAAAACTAGATTTATCTGGTGGCAGGATAAAGATCCAGACACAGGTGAGACAGTGCAACGGCACCTGTGGGACTGGAACTGGGCTATCTGCGAATTGCTGAATTCACCGTCTGACTACTACAAGAAACGACTGAAGCAGCACGATCTTGTAATCAAATGCAAGGCACCAACTGCAGATATCGAGTGTATGGCTAACTTCCCTGCAATAGGCATGGGTAAAAACGAGTATCTTCCTTTTCAAGAGGTGGGTGAGCTGATTCATCAAGATGAAGAGGTTTGCGATCGAATTCGTGAGGCTTTAATTATTAAGCGTAGGTATGTGCTAGATAAACCCTACGACGACATTGTTAAAGAGCATGATGCTAAAGCAGAGAAAAGCAATGGAAAGAGTAAATCCACTAAATCAGCTGATTAGTAAGCTGCAAGCAGCTAACTATAAAGAGGATAACGCAAAGCGTTGGCAACACAGTCGAGTACATTGGACTGTACAGCAGCTAGCGTTACAGAAAGAAAGAAAGCAATTTGAACGGCAAAACGGAAACGAGCTTTTGACTTTCGAGTGGTTGAACGGTTTAGGTTGTTTACCTGTGTATCTGTCATACGTACACGATCTAGGTAAACAACCTTTACATAAACAACCAAAAGCTGTTCAGCCTAATTGGTTTAAAGCATTTCCGAGCTTACCGTTTATTTCACATTATGTTGAACTGGTAAAGAGTATACCAGTTAATATCGACAAACCTATTGGTTTAATTTTTCCAAGAAAGGGGTTCGGTCAAGGACTGATTTTACACAATGGTGACTTAGAAGACTATGTTCCGTTTGATACCGGTTGTCATGTTTACCGAATGAAAGAAAATTCAAACAATGATTTTCTAATAGTTCAATCTTATTCAAGTTTCGTTGAAAGTTTAAAATCTGGAATTTAAAAATGGCAAAGAAGAAAGCAGCAGTTAAGAACGTAAAAGCACAGAAAACAGCAAGCACAAAGGCAGCTCCAGTCAAGACGACAGTAACTGTTAAAACTAAGCCTACGGCTGTTAAGACCGTTGACGATCCAGCCTTAAGTGCAATGGCTGAAGTTACTCGCACTATTGCAGTTAATGGCAGTAACATTATTAAGCTTGGAGTTAAATTCAACATCATGATGCTACATGATGTTGGTACCATGCTGGATGCCGTATTTACTGACCCTGTACTTAAGAAGCAGGGATTGGTAGATAAAGAACTCAAGAAGCTCCTTGACTACTGGAATAATCCAGGCTGGAATTTAAGCTCGTTGTATGACTTGCGTAATGTAGCAGTAAGTTTCGATAGGAAATTCTTGGAAGAGCAGTGTGAACTGCGTATGGCTAACGGTAAGTTCCTGAGCTGGAGTCACTTCAAGGAGCTACAGAAAGTCAGCAGCCAGAAGCGTAAGCTTGCTTTGCTGGACAAGATTCGAAAGAACAATATGTCTGCAAATGATCTCATCTTGGAAATTCAAGGTAATGCAGAGTCGGAGATCAAGCGAGCTGGCGGACGTAAGCCTTCTATCCCTAAGACACCTATTGCTATTGTGCAGAAGTTACGCAGCACTGTGCAGCATACGGATAACTACATTCAGAGTATTATCGAACCATTCGAAGCTATTCTGAATAGTGAAGAAGCTGTTGATTCAAAGTTACTTACCAACATTGATGAGACAGTGCAGGAAATGCAAGAAGCTGAAAAGAACATTCATGCAATGTTGTCAAAACTTATTGAGCTTAAATCACAGCTTAATATAGAAGA